>Ga0207659_10000316_pt1 | contig 29285 bp, 35 predicted proteins | sample KBSM43metaG_FD_184330 | JGI IMG/M metagenome (GOLD analysis project Ga0207659, IMG submission 184330) | Miscanthus rhizosphere microbial communities from Kellogg Biological Station, Michigan, USA - KBS M4-3 metaG (SPAdes) (version 2) | ecosystem: Host-associated > Plants > Roots > Rhizosphere >...
GTTCCGCTAATGCATCTTCGTCGCTACGTGATCGGTTGACCAGCGGTAGCCGCATCGCGGGCATGGGACAAAGGATCGTGCGGCCACGGAAGGTCAGGATGCCGCTCGCAGATCCATCCCTCTTTGCACCTGCCACAGGTCAGAGTCGTCTTCGACATCGACTGCTTCCCTTTGGTCACTGTTTCAGCGCGTTTTCTGCCAAGATGCAGCTAGAGCACTCCCGATGACTCCTTTGTCCCCTTTGCACCGCAGGCGGACTATGCCCGTTCGTTTGATGCTCGTGTGACGCGGCGGTTCGCTCGTTCGTCAATCGCCAAGTCTATTTCTTGCCTTTTAGCTTCAGCTTCGTGATCGCCCTGCTCAACTGAGTCGTGAGTCGTTGCAGAGTCTCGACATCCACCGCGGCGATGTCGTATTTTTCGCTCTCCACGACGCGAGCCCAGAGTCGTTCCGAAGCTCGGTGTATACTCCTCGCAACTTCCGCAAGTTTTCTGTCCCTCGCCATCGCATTACCTCGGAGAACAGGATACGCTTATCACCGGGCTCGGGTCAGCGACCCTTCTTGGCTCCTCGCCTCGCAGCCCAATACGCCTTCATCCGTTTAGATACTGCTGCCTTCTGAGCCGCTGACATTGGCTTCCGCTGCCGGCGTCTCCCACCAACACCAGTCGTCGCTGGAGCCGAATGAGTCGATCCGCGTCTCAGGTCAGGGAAGGCCCTGTAAATCTCATTCAGTTCTGAGGTGAGTTCTGCGACACGGGCTTCCGCTCCACGGCGGGCATAGGCTTTCAGGTCGAATGTGGGCAATGTGTCCTCCCGAAGCAAAAGACGTTCACACCAATTCAGGGCTGGTGAAATGGTGAAGGTGAGAGGCAGTCCTAATACTCTCCCCTCAGTAAATGAAAAATAGACCAAGGCTGATTATCAATTATCGGGGAATAGAGAGTATAGGCTGCTTTCACCCTTTCACCTGTCACCACCGGTGACGCGGCGCGAACGCAATGTGGTCGCCGGACTCGATCCAGCCGGGTTGACGGACAACGGCGGTACAACGGCAACGATCGGCTGCTCACGAACTCCGCGGCGCTCGAGGCAGTTCCCGTCGTGCCGACGAACTACTGCACGCTCACCGACGGGCTGACGCCGATCACGACTGACCAGTGTGGCGTATTCCGACCGCAAGGGAGGGCATGCGACATTGGGGCGTTCGAAGCCGTGCTGCCCGACGATGATTCGGCATACTCACAACTGAGCGGCGGCAACACCTCACACGGAATCAGACTGTGAACGGCTCGGTGTCGGCCACCACCTTCGTCGGCGATGGGTCGGCTCCAACGGGGGTCGGCAAGATCACGACTGTGACGGCGGGCTCCGGTCTGACAGGGGGAGGCAGCGCGGGGAGCGTCTCGCTGACAATAGATTCGACAGTGGCCCGCACGAACGCGAGTAATACGTTCACTGCGAATCAGACGGTGGATGGAAGCGGCACGGCCAACTCAGACCCTGGTATTTTCTATTTCTGGGGAAGGGAAGTAGAAACGGCTCTCACCATCTCACCATCGGCGCGCGATGGCCGCAACGCTGGGCGTTGCAGAGCGAATTTCATTGGAGCGCCATGCGGGCGAGCCGAAGGAGAGAGCCGATTCGCACAGCTGCGGCCTCAACGCTCGTGCGGCAGCCACAGCACGGCCTGGCCGCTATCGCCTACGATCTCACCCCGGTTATTGATGTCGGCCGCCTGCGCCTGACCGGTCGGTGACAGCGTTGGTAGGACGATCACAGTGCTGTTCTGCCACAGCACGGCGATCCGGAATTCATGCGTCGGGGTAGTTGCCGAGGTAGTTACCAGCGTCCCCACCACTTGGCCACGCGCATTGATGGCCGCGTTTAACACGCTCCACGAGCCAGGCGGAAGCGGGAGCGGGGTCATCGTGCCGTTCTCCCACACAACTGGCGTGAATCCGCCGCCCGCTCGCACCTCTCCGACGATCTGACCGCGATCGTTGATGTCCAAGGCGTCCGAGAGGCCCGGCAACTCGGTCATTACGCCGTGCTGCCAGAGAAACGGGCGACTGCTGCCATCCTGATTGCGGCTGCTGCCGACAATCTCACCGCGGTTGTTGATGGCCCCGGCCTCCGACTGGTCATCACCGGGCAATGTTCCGAGGTCGATTAGCTCGCCGTCCTGCTCCCACAGAACTGCCCTGCGCGGACTGATGAAATCTTGACCGAGGTGGCTCACACCCACGACCTGGCCCCGATCATTGATGTCGCTGGGGATAGCGGGCCGCCCGATCGCGCCCAGGTCGGTCAGCGTTCCCTTTTCCCAGAGGGCGGCGCGGCTGCACAACCCACGACAATTGATGGCCTCGCTGTAGAGGACGACCTGTCCACGGTTGTTGATGCCTGTGGCGGTCGATTCGATTCCTCCCGGCAGGGCACCAAGATCACGCATCTGACCGGCTTGCCAGAGAACGGCCTTGAAGTCGAAGCCGGGCGGCGGCGGCACGTTCCAGCCGACGATCTGCGTGTGGTCGTTGATAGCCAACGCTCTGCTGACACCGCCGAGCCCGATCACCGAATACGCAGGCGCGCCCGGTGAGGCCAGCAGCGGCGACGTCAGGAGCACGACGAGACAACCGAGGCGCAACGTATGCGTCACGAGCCCTCCTGCGTGGCGGACCGGGGGTCCTGGTTCATCGAATCACTTGGATGGGCGAACTATACAGCAGGTCCTTGAGATCGTCCGCAAGGTCTTCCGGGACGGGGCCGAGGATCGGAAACTGTAAGCGAGAGACAAGCCGAAGCTTCGGATCTCGAATCGATCTTTCTGCCTCCGGATGAAGATCACGTAATCGGAGATGAAGCGCATGGGTCGAAAGTTGGCCCTGTGGTGAAAGAGAGAGAGGTGAGACCCACACTCCTGTTGGCCTGACGACACAGCGGCACGCAACCAGTCGTGCACAAACCGACGAGCTTGAGGTAAGATTCTCGCCTCCAACAAATCAAGGCTGGTCCCATGTCCTCGGCACGAACGACGTGTCCGGAGTGTAGCGGCAGCGGTCCCAACGTCGTGGACCTCGCTGATCTTCTGTATTCACCGCGATTCGATTACTTCAGATGCCGCGCATGCGGTTGCTGGTGGATGGTGCCCAAGGACGCAGACGAACCAGCAACGCGCATCGTGTTGGGCAATCCTCTGGCCGTGAAGCAAGCGAGCTGAGGCCGCGCACACACGTTGCACTCGGCAACATCGTGGCTCGTGTCCCCAGTGTCCTACGTGTCCCAGTGATCTCTATACCGGGATGTAATCCGATAAACAGAAATACAGTTTGGTGTGAAAGTGCCGGGACACCTGGGACATCTGGGACGGAGCCCGGCACTGCGTCGGCGGCGGGCAAGTCCCATTACGGCTTACCTTGGCGGGTGGTGGGCAGCGAACAGTGTCCTGGCGTCATGCTGCGAGCCGTGAACAGTCGGTCTAAAGGTGAAGCGTAGCCTCTGAAGGTGCCACGTCATGCCAGAGCAAGTAACCACATTGATTGCCCCCGTTGTGACTGCCCGTCCCCGCCGAGTCGACCGGCGGTTCTACATCAGCATGGGGCTGCTAATGATTCTCTTCAACGTCGTCGCGTTCGGACCATCGATGATCGACCAGTCTGGCCGGAACGTGCCGCTTCCACTGACGCCGCTGGTGACGGCTCACGCTATCGTCGCCGCCGGGTGGCTGATTCTCTTTCTGACGCAAGCGACGCTTGTCGCAACCGGACGCATCGGCCTTCATCGTCGTCTGGGGATCGTTGGCGCGGTGCTGACGGTCCTGTTCGTCTTCATCGGCTACTTCATCGTCATCGAGAACGCTCGAAGAGGTTTCAATCTGAGTGGAGATGGTGGTCCGCGGGCTCAGCCGGGCGTTCCGCCCGATCTGGCCTCGGTGGCCATACTCTTTGGTATCGTGACGTTCGCAATCCTGGCCGGCGCGGGCTTTTACTACCGACATCGCCCCAGCGTGCACAAACGACTGATGACGCTCGCGCTGCTTGGCGGGTTGAGCCCTACACCCCTCGCACATCTGACCACCCACTGGCCAGCGCTCCAGCCGTGGCTGGGGGTAATCTTTCCCGTTAGTTTCCTGATCTTTGTCTCCGGGAGTGCAATCTACGACCGCGTGTCACAGGGTCGGATCCACCCGGTGTCATTGTGGGGCGCTATTCTGGTCTTCGCTTCGAATGCCTTATTTTTCGGAGTGATTCAGTCAACTGAGATGTGGCGCCAGTTTGCGACGTGGCTGATTCAGTAGCCGACACCGGTTAGCCGTCATCGCGCTGACTTGGCGGCTCCCGGACCTTTAATCGTCACGCTTCTATTGATCTCGAGGGTGCTGCTCAACGAAATCGTTCCGGCAACCTTGATGGTGATGACATCGTCGGGCTGGCGCTTGCGATCACCGCGCGGAGAGAGCCGGGACCGCTGTCGTTCGTGTTCGTCACCATGAGACCTGCTGCGAATGCTCGAAGACCCGAGCCCACTGCGGAACTGAGATGGTGCCCGTTAACCCGAAGGACGCGAAGAGTCATTTCACGTGCCCAAAGTGCGGTATCCAAAGTAAAGAATAGACGTTAGGCGGATTTGATCCGGTGTGCGTGACGGTTGCCGGAGTCGAGATCGAAGGACGCATCGCTATCGAGCCCCCGTGCCAGTTGTGGTTGGAAGTTACTCAGCCTCTTTCCGGAGCGGCCTCAAGTGGTCGAGGACGGTCGGGTCCGTCTTGTGAACCGCCCAGATGTGCCCGCATTTCTTGCACAGGTAGTAATTCACGATTGTGCTCAGCCGGGAAAAGGCCACCACAGTTGTCACGAAACCACACGCCGGGCAGGCCGATGCAATGCTCAAGGTTCTACATCTCCCCACATTCCGTGAAGGCAACGCGGAAAGTGGAATGAACACTCTCCTGACGGTATGAAGGCTAGATGAACAAGAAACGTGCCCTCTAGGCCACGCTAATCACTGAGTGTTTCGATGGTGCTACTCGCAGCGGATCGCCAGCGACCTATTGCTGACCGCGCAAGTGGGCGCTGGACGCGGACGACTGCCCGAACGAGTAGCCGCGTTTGAATCACGGACCGTCGCGACGTCCGACTGCCGCGCTGCTGTCAAAGTAGAAAGTCCCCCTGGAGCTGTCGAGTCCTCGATGCTCAGGGTGCGCGTTGGTCGTAGGCTGTTTTAGCCGTTGTCGCCGCGACTGCCAGACGGCCTGAAGAACGTGCGCCACCAGCCCCATCCCACCCCGACCCAGCAAATGCCGATGCCTAGAAGGACGAAGACGGCCGCAACATAGGCGAGTGGCTTGCCCGGGCCGAAGTCGATGCTGAAGGCGAGTGCAACGCCAATAGCGGCAATCACCCACCCGACGAAGGCTAGGCGGAGCGGCTTGGATGAGCCCGCGAAGAAGCGACCTAGGCGCTGCCCCATCTCCATTTCCTTCTTTCGCCTAACGAGTAGGAGACCGACTAGCTGATCTCCGCCCTGCACGGCTCGCAGCATGACGCCAGGACACGGTTGCTGCCCACAGCCGTCAAGGGCAACGCTAGTCGGTATCGTCTGCTCGCCCGCCTGAATATAATCATGCTCGCCCCGCACGTCTGCCCGCCGAAGTTCGATTGGAGGCCGTATGCCGCGATTCGCGATTGCCTCTGTGATAGCGCTGACATTGCTGCTCGCGACCAGCGCGGGCGCGCAGTGGCTCAAGTCTCCGACACCCGGCATTCCCCGCACCGCTGACGGCAAAGCTGACCTGACTGCAGCTGCTCCCAAAAGTGCGGATGGCAAACCTGATCTCTCAGGTGTCTGGCAGATGCGGCTCCCGCTTGCCTATATTGCCAACATCGTCGCCGATCTGAAGCCCGCAGAAATCATGCCGTGGGCAAATAAGGTATTTCGTGATCGGGTGTCCGACTATGGCAAAGATGACCCCTGGACGATTGGGTGCTTACCGGGTGGTCCTCGGCTGATCGTTGGAAGTAGACCCATGACGACGTGGGTCAAGGTCACACAGACCCCTAAGGTCATCACGCTCCTTTACGAGGACCTGAGCTACAGACAGATATTTCTTGATGGACGTGGGTTGCCAGCCGACCCGACGCCGAGCTTCATGGGGTATTCCGTGGGGCGCTGGGAGGGAGACACGCTGGTTGTGGACAGCATAGGGTTCAATGAGCGGACATGGCTCGACTTCGGTGGTCATCCGCACACCGAAGCACTTCGCACGACTGAAAGATTCCAACGGCGAAACGTCGGCACCATCGACCTTCAAGTGACGTTGGAGGACAAGGGCGCTTATGCACGGCCGTGGACAGTGCCAGTGACCGTCGTGCTCGCTCCCGACACCGACTTGCTCGAATACGTCTGCAACGAAAACGAGTCAAGGCGACGAGCACTCTCCGGCCCGACAGACAAACAGAAACAGGTCGTCGTTCCCGCCGATACGCTTTCACGATACGCCGGACGCTATGTTGTCGATGGTCCTGCACCGGGCATCCCCTTCAAGACTCTCGACCTTCGATTGGTCGATGGAGAACTGCTGATGGACATCGACGGAAGAGGAAGCCTGCCGCTTAATTCTCTGTCTACCACTCGGTTCACTGTGCGGCTGTTCGAGCTTGAGTTCAGACCGAATGAACGTGGGGTGATGGAGGCGCAGATACCCCAGGCGGGTGTGCGGCTGGTTCGCAAGTAGCGATACGAGTCGTTCCGCGAGGCTGTCCCAGGTGTCCCAGATGTCCCGGCACTTTCACCCCATCCTGTAAATTCTGTTCTCCGAAGTACACCGGGGCAGAAATCACTAGGACAGCTAGGACTCCAACACGCCGATTCCCACGTGGATTCCGGATGACAAAAAAGCTGCGCCCACCGTCACTCGCTTCGTGCGAGCAATCGCTTGGGAACACATTGGACGTCCTCAAGTCGCGCCGGATGCGATGGAGGCATCCCCCTCGAGACCAGCTACACAGCGCTGATTCTAAGTGTGCATCTCTTCGCGTCACATATAAACAAATAGTGAGCCAAGGTGATTGCGCGTGCGTCGTGGTGCTTCACGCCGCGAGTGGGGCTGTTGGTGTGGTCAGGCAGACAATCATCTGCTTTAATTCTGCCCGCGCTGACTTCGCAGCAGACGCCAGCCTGAACGATATGGTTTGCACTCAAACTGTTATGAGCCACACACCGACTCGGCACGAGCGAGTGACGTGGATCTTGAACGTGGAACTCTTCGTGTGCATCAGGCGCTCCAGCGAGTCGGGAAGAAGTTGCGCTTCGTTGAACCCAACAGCGAACGCAGCAGACGGGTCGTGGCGCTCCCGAGTTTCGCCTCCGAAGCGTTGAAGCGCCAGCAAGAACACCAGCGGGGAGAGCGCCTACTTGGCGGTTCCAGGTGGGTCGAGGGGACTCGTTTTTACAACCACCATCGGCACGCCTGTGGATGAACGAAACGTCCGGAGAGTGTTCAAAGCGGTGCTTACGAGGGCGGAGCTGCCCGCTATTCGTATCCACGATCTCGGCCACACGACAGCGACGCTGTTGCTTACACAAGGAGTGCACCCGCGAGTCGTCATGGAGACGCTCGGCCACAGCCAGATTTCGCTGACGCTCGACACCTACTCGCATGTCTTGCCAGGACTTCAGGCCGAGGCTGCGAGCCGGATGCAGGAGGCTCTTGGCGAGAATGGCTGTCAGAATGGCTGTCAAACGGAGACGAGCGCCTCGCCTGACGAGCAAGAACTGCAAAAGTTCTCAGGAAAAGTGGTGAGCCGCGAAGGAATCGAACCTTCAACCCGCAGATTAAGAGAAACAGGCCGGATGTCCGCCGGTGTCCGGCCTGTTCGTTTTCTTCGGAATTCGGAACGGTTCATGTCCGCCCGATACCGGATTTTCCGCCCGTGTCCGTGGGTTAGTCAGTCAGATTGTCAGTCAGGGGGTGTCTAGGGGAATGGGTTCGATCGGTCCGGCCGTACGATCAGATCGCACGATAGCCGCCGACAAAGACGATCTTCCACCTGCCCTGTGGGGGGCTGTGTCTATCTGGGTTACATCTGGGTCACGGTAGTCTCGTCAACGTCCCCGAGACTGGCGAAGTTCAGCGAATGGGAAGTTAAACCGCGCTCCGCAACGGAGACACGCCGCGCACCAGGAGACCTCTTCGGTGTTCGTCTCGGGTGACTCTTCCGTTGCCGTGAATCTGTTCTCGGCTCGCAGCTTCCCCGCGCAGTTGCTAGTGTCCTGTCTCTAACGCTTCTTTACAATGACGCACCTTGCGGAGAATGGTCTGCCGTCCAGATAAACGGCTGGGCGTACCGATTATGGTGCGCCACGTAGGTTTCGATTCGCGTTGATGGGTTGCCCGTTGGCGGCCTCGAGCGCGGCGCGTTGCTCCACCGTGAGCAGCAACGCCTCGGCTGGCCCGTGAGGCCGTATTGTAAAGTTACTTACGTGACACACTCCACTAGCGTCGACTTCCGGGCTAAAGAAGTGGCCGAGTGCGACCGACGTGTGGCGTTGACGAGCCGGAGCGCGTCTCGCTCACGCCGTTCCACCGGTACGCGCCGCAGCCCGAGGAAGCTGGGCGACTGTCAGGCCTACGATGACGACGAACAGTAGCGGGACAGCGAACCAGGGAACACCGAGATCGGCCTCCAAGTACTCGAGCGAGGCTGGTTGAGACAACATGAGAATCGGTGCCTGCACGTCGAGCACCAGTGCCGAGAGGAGCGCCAGCCGCAGTTGCCGTGCCGATCCGGACCATGCACTACCGGCGAGCACGATCGCGCTGGCCGTGAGCGCCGCTGCAAACAGCAGGACCGCCAGGCGGGCCAGAGGGAGCCAGCCGGAGTCTCCAAACACCGTCTCAGGAGAGACGTAGCAGGCGAGGGCAATTGCGCTGAACAGTCCCGCATGGAGCCAGGCGAGACTGGTGGCCCAGCCACGCGCGCGGTCCGTGATCGTCATCGTGCCCGTGCCTTTACGTGCGGGGAAGAACGAAGTCGAACGCCGCATGCCGGGCCGGGCCGTCCTGTCCTGTGAACGCAATTGCTAGCGACGGGACGTACCCTCGATCGCGCGCGTTCGTGTCTTCGGCATCTGGCAGGTACAGTTGCGTCGTGAGCAGCGGCGTGTCGGGCCCCTGCACTTTGACGTGGATGTGCGGAGTCCGGAAGATGCTCAGCGCGGTGTAGGCGTGCGGCCTGACGCTCACGAGTTCGAATCGACCTTGGGCATCCGTGTACTGGTGCCCGCGGTAACGATATCCATGGTGGTCGTATCGCCCATGATGATCGGTCTGCCAGAAGTCCAGAATAGCGCCCGCAATCGGTCGACACTGCGCATCGAGCACCCGTCCGCCCACCACCAGCACTCCGGCGCCCACGCCAGCATCCCGGATGTCCCTGCGCCGTGGCGTCATTGGAGTGTAAAACGGACCTTCGGGCTGCCGTGGCGTGACGGTCCCGGCCGTGCACTGGAGGTCAGACCCGGTGAGACCGCCTGCGGGAGCCCCGATCTCGCCGAATTCGTAATGGAGTATCTCCGACCGTCGTGCGAGAGCGGCGACCGACAGAGTCGTGACACCAATTGCCGCGCCGAGCCCCACCAGCACATCGCGACGATTCATCAACTCGCCCCCAGTCTTCGACGCTGTGTTGACGACAACCGTGCCGGAGGATAACACGACCTACCTCGCGCTGAAATCGGTCCACTTGGTCCGGTCGGTGGAGAGGTGGGCCGACAGCGTCTTGAATTTAGGCAATAAGCGGCCGAAAGCCTCGATAGAGTGGTGCCCGGCGACGCTAAGTCCGATAAAAACAGGCATGGCGCAGAAGTTCACCGGTCCACACGAGACCCTTCAGGCGTTAGTCGCCACGGCTGGCTTCCGAGGCAAGTGGTCCGCAGAGGGGCAAGGCAAGTTAACGTTTCGCGGCGAAGATGGATGCGTGCTGAACTGGTGGCCTTCGCGGGGCACGGTCCAGATCCAAGGTGCAGGGCGCGCGAAGCAACTCGCGAGAGTTTTCGAGAGTAACGAAATCGAGGAACAGTTCGCTCAGATGGAACGGGCGCGTGATCGACGTCAGATCTTCATCGTGCACGGTCATGACTCCGTCTCTCGTGATCAACTCGAGCTCGCTCTGCGTCGTCTCGGAGTCGAGCCCTTTGTGCTCATGAATTCCAGTGGCGGCGGCAATATCCTCATCGAAGCACTCGAAGGTGCGATTGGCCGAGACTATTCCTCCGACTTTGGGATCGTTCTGATGACACCCGACGACATGGGATACGCAACGAAGGACGGTCCGGACAAGGTCTCACATAGAGCACGACAGAACGTCGTCCTGGAAACCGGCATGCTGCTGTCGTCTCTCACTCGGAAACGCATGGCGATCGTGGTGAAGGCGGCTTGAAATCCCCTCTGATCTGGACGGGATCATTCGGCTGCAATTCATTGACCACGTCAAGGAAATCATTCCCAAACTGTCACAGCGGTTGAAGGAGGCTGGCTTCGAGCTGTAACCGGAGCACATCGCTGCCGCTGCGCAGTGACGACTTGGCGAACACGGGTCATCAATGACGGCAACGTGGAAAGTGAACCGCTAAAACAAGTCGTTCTGTTTTCGGATAGCGCCTGCCTCGGCAACCCAGGCCCAGGCGGCTATTGCGTTATCCTCATCTATGGCACGTATCGCCGCGAACTGTCTGGCGGCTTTCGCAGAACGACGAACAACCGGATGGAACTCACGGCGGCAATCAAGGGTCTCGAGGCTCTCAAGGAGCGTTGCGCCGTGCGACTCGTCAGCGACTCAGAATATTTGGTGAACGCCATCGCGAAACGATGGGTGTTTGGCTGGCGCTCGCGCGGCTGGCAACGTAAAGCCGGAAAAGTTGTCCCGAACGCCGACCTGTGGGATGAGGTGATCAAACTCATTGAGTTCCACGACGTATCCGTCGAATGGATTGAGGGACACGCCGGGCACCCCTGAAAACGAACGGTGCGACCTCCTTGCGCGCACGGCGGCGAGCCGCGGCGATTTGCCACCTGATCTCCGCTACGAACAGAGCGGCGTCCCCGCCGAGTAGTCGTTATCCACCGATCGTGCAACACAACAGGCGTTGCGGGCACCGGCCGATGATTTCGACGCACGCGCGGAGGCTGACGCTGCGCTTGAGCAATGTGAGCGCGTGCTGGCGGAGGTCGACGCGTACCTCCATGGACGCCACGATGCCGAGAAAGAGGGAGGGGCGAATGAGTAGAAGTCGACGCGGACGAGGGGAAGGGAGCATCGCGCCGCGCCCAGATGGCCGATGGGAAGGACGGATTGATCTCGGGTGGCGCGACGGCAAACGGCAACGCAAATTCGTGTACGGCCGCACACGGAAGGCGGTCGTGGCCAAAGTGAGGAAGGCCCTCGAGCACGCGGAGCAGGGCCTTCCCTTCGCGGACGAGCGGCAGACTGCCGAGCAGTTCCTGACCCGCTGGTTGGAGCACATGCGGACCCGCCTTCGTCCGCGCACGTGGGCCGGGTACGCGTCGTCCGTTCGGTTGCATCTCGTCCCGCGTCTCGGCAAGGTGCCGCTGGTGAAGCTCACGCCAGCACACGTCGAAACGGCACTTCACCAACTACAACAGGACGGCACGACGTCGAGCCGCGTCCGATACGCCCGAAACGTGTTGCGGGCCGCGCTCACCCGGGCGCAGAAGTGGGAGCTCGTGACCAGGAACGTGGCAACGCTGGTCGACCCGCCCCGGCATCATGGGAAGGAGATTCAGCCGCTCACGCCGGAGCAGGCGCGGACGCTCATCGACGCCACGCGCGATCATCGACTCGGGGCGATCGTGTCAGTCGCCACCGCGCTCGGGCTGCGCCAGGGCGAAGCACTCGGCCTCCCTGCAGGATGTCGATTTCGACGCCGGCACGCTCAGCGTGCGCCAGGCGTTGGAACGGAGTGGGGGAGACAGCGCCGCTCGTCGGCCGCTCGCCGCTGAACGTCGGGAGCTCCGCACGCGCATCGCGGCGACACCGAAACGCAGCCACGCGCGCCGGGAACTGTGGCAGCAGCTCGAGGCGAACCGCGCGCAGTGGCGCAAGCTGCGCAGCGAAATCCGGTTCGTCGAACCGAAATCAGCGAGAAGCCGCCGCACGATCCGCATGCGGCAGATCGTGATCGCCGCCCTGAAGACCCATCGGAGGCGGCAGCTCGAGGAACGGATGGCGCTCGGCAGCGCGTGGCAGGACTCTGGGCTCGTGTTCACGTCGCCGATTGGCACGCCGATGGAGCCGCGGAACATGACCCGCGAGTTTCACCGGATGCTGACGGCGGCGGACGTGCCGCGGGTCCGCTTCCACGACCTGCGGCACACCGCCGCCACGCTGCTGCTGGCGCAGGGCGTCGACCCACGCACCATCATGGAAACGCTCGGCCACAGCCAGATCAGCCTGACTTTGAACACCTACACCCACGTGCTGCCACCGCTCCAGGCGGAGGCCGCCGCGAAGCTGGACGAGATCCTGTCGCGATAGGTATCAGGTCAGTTAGTCAGTCAGTTAGTCAGTCAACCGCCCACCGGCTAGTTCGGATCGCGTGATTTTGTGAGGAATTTGGTGAGCCGCGAAGGAATCGAACCTTCAACCCGCAGATTAAGAGTCGTTCGAGACCTGCCAGATCTTCGAAGAAATCGAAGGACTCTGATCTTTGACGCTGCAGACGAGGCATCTCGCGGCAGATCCATGCAACCCAGACGCAACCGGGGCCTTGCGCCGGCGCGCGCTGTCAGGCGCCTCGATTACCTTTGATGAGTTGATCGGCCGTCAGCCCGATGTCCTTCGCGATCTTGCGCAACAACGTCGGTGAGATGTCGCGCCCGGCATGAAATGGAACCGTCGTCCCGCGACCGTCTGCATGGCGGAACTGCTTGTGGGAGCCCTTCTGCCGAACTTCCCCGAAACCCAAGCCCTCGAGAAGGGCAACGACTTCCCGTGGCTTGAGGGTGGGCAGGGTGCCCACTACGCGACCTTGATGGTCTGGACCGCAACGAATTCGGACTCGAACTTGGGCTCACCATCCTCGAGTAGCATGCTCACGACTTCCTGAAGGTTGGCCTGCAGTTCATCGAGCGACTCGCCCTGGCTGTGGGCACCGGGCCACCCCGGGACATGTCCGACGAAGAGGCCAGTGTCCGGGTCGCGCTCGATGACGACGTTGAAAGTTCGCATGCTTCAGGATACCCCTCGTCGGGTCGGTTGGCACGTCCTTCGAGGGCCGGCGTGGCGCCAAGCTCGTACCTTCAGTGACACGGTGAGGAGTTCGCCGGAATTCCGGACGGTCTTGTCCAGCGGCTCGCTGAAGAGGGTGTGGCTGTTTACAAAGTGGATCCGCGCATTTCGCGTGTGTTCAGTGAACTCGTCGTCCCGTATCGCGGCTTCGATCTGTCTCTAGTGCCCGTCGGTCCGCAGCCACTCGATATGCCTAGCGGTCCCGTCGAGGTCTGGGCACAGCGACGCCCTGTGAATTCCTAGCGATAGAGTGTGTGCTTTAGTTGTTTTCTCGCCGCGGCGGGAGTCGTCAATGTCACGACGCGCTTGTCGGCGCGCAAGTCGGCGGTTAAGTCCGGATGCGACGTGAACAATCCCGCCTGCGCAATGATGCGCGGCGACACGTGTCGCGGCACGAACCCAAAATGTCTCAAAACTGGGCCCAAGGTTACTGCTCGCGGTGAGCTACGCCGCACGGTAGGAGAAACTCAGAATTCCGCCGAGTCGCTGCCTGCGACGAACGAGACCGCGGGCAGGCTGTTGCTGTAATCGGTCGATACCCAATACGATCCGCGTGGCGGGTTCGTCTGCGTCCTAGCCTAGCCTAGCAGGCTGCTGAAAAAGTAAGTTCGAAGGGATCGACACGGTGATCACCTCGTACTACCATGCTCCCACCGTTTTTGAAGGGAGCGACCCGATGCGCGGATCTGACGAGCAGGCCGGCTATTTGTTTAGTTACATCTCGGCCGAGGCCCGCGTGCCGGCGGACCATCCGCTGCGACCGCTGCGGGCCGTCGTGGATGGGGCTTTGCGACGCTTGTCGCCTCGCTTCGAGAAGCTGTACGTGCGCTTCGGTCGTCCGTCGATCGCGCCGGAGAAGTTGCTGCGCGCACTGTTGCTGCAGGTGTTGTATACGATCCGCAGTGAGCGACAGCTGGTTGAGCAGCTGCAATACAACCTGCTGTTTCAGTGGTTCGTCGGGCTGTCGCTGGACGATGCGGTGTGGGACGCGACCACGTTCTCGAAGAATCGCGATCGACTGCTCAACGGCGATATTGCGACGGCGTTTTTCGACGAAGTCCTCGCTGAGGCGGGCGCGCACGGGCTGTTGTCGCAGGAGCATTTCACGGTGGACGGTACGCTGCTCGAGGCGTGGGCGAGTCAAAAGAGTTTTCGGCCGCGCGACGAGGATGGACCGGATTCGTCGGCCGGCGGGAATCCGGATGTGAATTTCCGCGGCACGCCACGGCGCAATGACACCCATCAGTCGACCACCGATCCCGATGCGCGTCTGGCGAAGAAGGGGGTCGGCCGTGAAGCGAAACTCAGTTATGCGGGGCATGTGCTGATGGAAAACCGGCATGGCTTCGTCGTGGACACGATGCTGACGCCGGCCGACGGCTACGGCGAAATTGATGCGGCGCTGGTCATGCTTGAGCGGCTGCCCGATCGGCCCGGCATCACCGTCGGCGGCGACAAGGCCTACGACCGCGCCCGTTTTGTCGACGAGTGTCGCCATATGGGCATCACGCCCCACGTCGCGCAGAAGTCGAGTCAGAGTGCCATCGATGCGCGGACGACGCGGCACGCCGGCTATGCCGTGAGTCAGGTGCAGCGCAAGCGTGTCGAGGAAATCTTCGGGTGGATGAAAACGACCGGCCTGCTGCGCAAGCTGCGCCACCGCAGTGGGCGACTCGTCGCATGGATCTTCACCTTCACGGCGGCGGCGTACAACCTGGTGCGACTGCGGAACCTGATGGCGGCAGCGGCGTGAGCGGCCACGCCGAAGGCGCCGGGCATCGACGGATCGAGTAGCGAGCATGAACATGCGAATAGACGCCGGTGCGTTCTCTTTTACTTTTTCAGTGGCCTGCTAGGGACCATCCACCAGCATCCTGCGGCGTTACGTTGCGCCTCGCGTGGGTGCCCGATTGGGAGCCGCCTTGCCTGCGTCGACCAGTGGCGAAACCATCCAAGCTGACGATTTCCAAGTGTGCAATGTAGAACAGCTTCCCCGTAGGTCGTCCTGCTAACGTCGGCCGTTCAGTGATGAAACTATTTCGACGTATTCCGCTTTCCCAGAGGTCCAACATGTCAAATGTGTTTAGTCGTGCATGTAGCTGGTGCATCGTGTTTGGGGGACTGGGAATCGTAGCTTGCGCATCGCCGTCGAGCCCGAGCGCGATATCGTCGGCAGAGGCCGTTTCCTCTGGGCTGACGGCGCAGTCCGGGGGAGTTACGGACGCCACGCTCATGAATGCCGGTTGGAGCTGTATGGACGTCGGCGGCGGCTTTACAGTCTGTGCACAACCAGGACAGGACCTTCCTCCGGTTCCGTTCGTTCCCGGTGGACCACCGACCTACACTCTCGCGGCATTCCTCAACCACGAGTTCGACCATCACGTAAAGTTTCTACGTCCTGACCTTTTTCATGACCAGAAATGCGTAGGTGGTGCGCCCATGGAACGCCACCCGCTAGTCGGCTACTACCATTGCGCCATTCCGGTCCGAGGCAACTAAGGTGAGGCCGCCGCGCGGGAATGTCCTGCCACAGCATTTGATCTGATCGATGCATTTGAGTTGGGTCGGCCGTGTTGAACCAAAGCGGACTGTTGTCCTAGATGTCCCGGTAGTGGGTCAGTTTGGGATTCCGGTTGTCAGGACTGCCTCGGAGTGAACGACTGGCCCACACGACGAGGGCAGTAACAACGGTAACGCGAGCGTCACCAGAACAATGATGGTGTAAAGCAGGATCCGACGTGGCGTTAACCGCATACGCTTGCTCCCTGCTTCATCTTCGCACGATAGCCGGCAGAAATTCGCCGGGCTCAGATTTCAAACTGACCCACTACCGATGTCCCAGGACTTTCACTCCCTCCTGATTTCTGGTCTACGCCGGGATCAAAATCACTAGGACAGTTAGGACACTAGGACACGCGGGGATTATCCGATACGCGGTCCGATTACGAGGAATGTCCTTCCGAAGCCGCCTGAGTTCAAGGCGATCATAGGAAGCCGGGCACTTACGTAAACCCCATTCGTCTCGCGTGGTGTCCAAGTCCGTTGGCGGCCAAATCCGTCGCTCCCAATTCTGGATGCCGCAGCGGTGGGGGGTCGCGTGGTGAAAACAATTGCTGCAATCGTAGTCGTCCTCTGGGCCGGTTCGTCAGGCACGCTCATCGCCGGAATGCAAAGCGGCTCACGACTGTCGGGTCTGCTGAACCCACGAATCGGAGCCGCCGTCCCTCAACGATACCAAGCTGTTCTTGATGCCAAACACTGGGCGAACCCTTATTTGGTGATTCGTCCTGTTGGCGTCCTCGTGATTGCGAAAGGGCCCTCAACAGGTGAACAGACTGTTGCGGTGGCCGACTTGGAGCGAACACTCATCGAGCTGCCGGTAGCCGCTTGGCCTTACGGTAGGGTCGTTGCCGTGCAAGTGGGTGGCCTTCGAGGTGGTGAACGCGATGACAAATTGATTGCGGACAATGCTGGGGCGACGGTGGCAATTCTCAAACGACTGGAGGTCACGGTCGAATACTGGCCGAATTAACCTCTATTTGCGTCCGGACGCTGGCTTGGGGCGGACCGTCGTCGTTTATGGTGAGAACGGTGAAAGGTGAGAGCCCCTCCCAACCTCTCTTCCCCAGTAAATGAATAATCAACAGGTCTGAGTTTTTCATTATCTACAGGAGAGAGAGTGGAAGAGGGGTTCTCACCTCTCACCCTCCGGACGCAGCTTCTTGAGCGAGGCTGACCCGCGGCGGCTTTGCATCCTCATAGGCAAGTCGCGCTATGTTGCCGCCGGCGGGTCGCCCTTCTAGGGCGGGCTCAATGACGCTAGCTCCTGCCAGCCGCTGCTGCACCGGCCAGCTCGTAGGCTCCCTTCCAGGCAGTCTCCACCGTTTTCGGGGATGTCATGCGCATGCTAAACGTGCCTTCTCCCGAAACACCGGCGTAGTTCCCATTCCCGCCTGTGTGCTGCCATGTGCCGTCGCACCTCACTTCACCACCGACGGGCACAACGGCTCCTTCGAATGTGCCCCACGAGTTGCCTCCGTCTACGTGAGCGTTGATGAAATACCCGCGTTGTGTGCCCTTGCCGTCAACCAGATCGAGGACGGCGAAATAGGAGATTGTGGCGTCGTTCCATAACGGATCAATCGACTTCTGGGGCCCTCGAACCTGTGCCAAAAGCATCTCGTGATTCGGTTGGTCGCCAAGCGCCATCGCTGTTTGCACCGTGATCGCACCTGAAAAGGTCCCGGAAATTGCCGGCATGGTTCACCTCCATCAGACTGAGTTAGCCAACCGTGACCTTGAACCTGTTGTTAGCACGCCGACGGTTCTGTTTGGTTCGACTCGTCTCCAGCGCATTCCCGACGAGATGGCGGTAGAACCGCAGACCAGAGCATACGCCCATGAACGGTGCTCGGCCATGGTGAGATCGTGAGAGGGTGAGAGCCGTCCTAATCTCTTCTCCTCTATAGATAGAAATGTCAGCTGCATTTTTCATTTTCTAGCAACAGAGAATAGAAAGTGGTCTCACCTCTCACCCTCTCACCACCCACCCTGGTTTTCGATAGCGGTAACCGATAGGCAAGTTAGCGGTTGCCCACCCGGAGTTCTGCCTGTAAAATATAGAAAGTAGGCAGTTTAGGTAATTACACCCGCCTCCTGCCACTGGCCCGATAGCCCGCCCTTACTCCGCCATGAACCAACGCGAACTGTCGAAAGCACTGACCCTGATTCTGGGGCGGAAACCACGGAAGGACCGGGGCATCCCACGCAGGCCAACGTGACGGCTCCTGAGAACGCCGTCGTATCGGCGGGTCAGGATGGACGAAGTGGCGCGTTATCGGCGGCTGGCCCGGACAGGGCGATCAGCGAGGTCGATAGCGCGGCGGTATGGCCGTAGTCACGCCACCGTCAACAGATGGCTCGCGGCAGCCGAACTCACAGCAGCGCCACCTGCGGCCTAACCCAATGGTCGAGGCGTTGCACGTGAATACATGGATTCCTGACTTCAGCGAAGAAGTGCGACTGGCGCTCTGATGGCCGCCCGCAAACAAATACTGAGGACACTTAGGCCACCGGGACAGGAAGCAAGGAGCGTCGGAAAGAGAGACTCCGCTAGAACAGAGGGCCGGACTACTACTGCGGGCCGGTCATCCTCTTGTAGAATCTGGCCCGACGACATGTTCCGTAAAGGCGATGCTCAAAACGCCGAGCGGTCAGCATCGGAAGGTCGGACGATGAATAGGGCAATCCTCACCACGGTCCTCGCGTTCGCGCTTGTAGGAGGGTTGCAGGCGCAGTGGTTGAACTATCCCGACCCGCGCATCGCCCGACTGCCTGATGGGAAGCCGAACCTCTTCGCCCCGGCTCCTCGCGCAGGCGACGGAAAGCCCGACCTCTCGGGCGTTTGGCTCCACGAAGTGACAAGCGCAGATGAACTGAAGCGGCTATTCGGCAAAGTCATCGAGGACGCCATCCGTGTTGAAGTTCCCGGGATGGAGATCGGGACGCAGCATAAATATGGACTGAACCTGCTTCTGGACTACAAACCGGAAAACGCGATGCTTCGACCTGCAGCGGCACCGCTGATGCAGCGAAACCGGGCGCAGCAGAATCCGGCCGACCTGTGCGCCAACGTTCCGGGCTTCCCCATGGCGGGCCTCCTTGCGCCACCTATCAAGATCGTCCAGGCCTCGTATCTGACGACGGTTTTTTACGAAGTCGGCAACGTCTACCGGCAGATTTATACCGATGGCCGCAAGCTGCCCAACGAATATTCCTTACCCGCCTACCTCGGATACTCGGTGGGCCGGTGGGAGGACGATACGTTCATCGTGGACACTGCCGGCTTCAACGACAAGACGGTGCTGGATTATTTTGGCCATCCGCACAGCGAATCGTTGCATGTCCTGGAGCGATTCCGAAGACAGGACTTCGGCCACATGACGGTCGAGATGACCTTCACCGATCCCGAGATCTATTCCCGTCCGTTTACGGTGTCTATCGGCCACAACCTCCTGACTAACGGCGATATCTTTGAGAGCTTTTGCGAGAACGAGAAGAGCCAGGCACACATGGTGAAGCCATAAGATCCCAACGCAGTGTTCAGCCTCGAAGGTCTTCGGCCGCGGTCAAGGCCATACGATTGAGTCTCTCAGTATTCTCAGAAGATGGACTGCGGGCACTTGTATTACGTGGGCGGGTGGCGGCTTTAATGACGTGTCGGGCGCTTGCTACGTCTTAAAGACACGAGACGGAAATTGGAGACTCGCTGCAACCGTAGTTCATTGGATAAGCTGATTGTCATCACTCCGGATCTTGACTCTGCCGGGCGTCGTTTGCTTGTTTCATCAAACATCTGTTTGTTGACCCGAGAGTGGCTGACGTGAACCGCGATGGGCTCACGGGGCGAAAGTGATGCGTCTTCCGAACGGGTTTTTGACCCCCGTATTCATCTCGCCCGGTTCGCGGCAGCGGCGCTCAGCGAACCCGCACGATTTTCCGCCCCTGAATGATTGCCTCTGAATCAGAAGCGGCACGGCCCAGCAAAACCAGCTAGCCAACCCACTTCGTTCGAAGCCCGTTCCGATTTGAGCCGTCGTCAGCGCAAACCTCACGATTCGAAAAGTCACGAACCCGGTCGTCACGACATAGCTGCGGACCATCCATTCCCGGTGTTGTTCAATCAGGCCACGCCGAACAGCAGTAAACGCAAGAGAAGTTGTCACCACCCACGCGGTCGCCAGACCCAGCAACCCGGCTCCAAACACCCAGCCCAGCTCCGTCGTGGACGCCAAGTAATAGGCGGCTCCCGCGCTCACGGCGACACTCGTGATGTAAATCATGCCGAGCCGCCGGTGGACCGTTGGTCGCGCATCACTAATGCCCAGCCACAACTGGACCGGCCCCGACAGGAGCGCCACGGCTCCCATCGAGATGTGCAGCAGGAGCGGCCAACGCCGCGACCACCAATACGGCCCGAACGAGGACTCGTCGAGAGTCATGTAAGGCAATGCCTGCCCGACGGTAAATGCCAATCCTACTAGTCCAACCCCCCAAAAGAGGTAGAGCGTTCGTCGTCTCGAAATCCGCGTTGAAGGTGAACCCAGAGCGACTGTGGTGCTCATTGCGGACCTCGTAATGGGTAGCGAAGGCGAAGCGCTTCTGACCGGAACAGCGTAGCACACGGCAATTCTGCTAAGTAAGAGCGGAACGCACGATCCTGACACCCACTCTCGGCTCTACATACTGCGAACCAGCCTTCGCCATCGTTTGAGTGTCGAACGCGACACACGAAGGCGTTCAGCGGCCAATTGCACCGGCAGATCGGCGAGTTGCTGAAGAAGACGTAGTGGCGGAGAGTCGTTTTAGGTCGGCCCAGTCGCGTCCCTTGCGCCTTTGCCCGCCGCAGCCCCGCCACTACGCGCTCGCGAATCCGTTCCCGCTCGAACTCCGCCAGAGCCGCCAGAATGTGAAGTTGCAACTTGCCCGCAGGCGTGGTGCAGTCAATGTCCTCGCCCAAACTGACGAAAGCCACGCCGACATGATTCAGCTCTTCGAGCATCGTCACCAAGTGGCGCAGGTTGCGTCCCAGTCGATCCAACCGCCAGCACACGAGCACATCAAAGCGTCTACGCTTGGCATCCGTGAGCAGCGCATCGAGGGACGGTCGTCGATCCTTCGCACCGCTGATGCCGGTATCGACGTATTCAGTTGCCCGCCACCCGCGAGCCTCGCAGTAGCGCCGAAGCTCCAGTGTTGGTTCTCGCACGTCTGGTCGCTGGTTGATACGCGAGCGTAGATCGCTGCGCGGGTTGTTGTAGTCATGTAGTCACCGATTTTCCAGATATGCCTCAATGAGTCGTCGCAAGACGGCGATGGGGGATTGCCCCTCATCGCGCGTCCGTTGCTGAAACCGTTCCCAGAGTTCACGCGGGAAGTTCGCGCTCTCCCTGATGCTAAAGAGAATCTGGCGTTGACTCATGTGGTGTTCCTTCTCGTCCGGCGCGCAGAATCGCGTCGGCGGCTTTGAAGATCCTGCGGGCACTGCACTCCGGCACGTTCGCGCCCACACCCACCCAGTGCTGAATGTATCCGCGTGCCTCTTCGATGCCCGGCAGACCTAGTGCCGCGCAAACGAGCATAGCCGTAGCTTCGGCTTCGAGTTCGCGCAGATTACGTCGTGTCCGCTCATCGTCGCGCAGGTCGCCTTCTGCCGTGTGCCCGATGATGACATGGGCGATCTCGTGGAAGGTCGTCTTCAGCGGCTTCGCGGCAATGGGCGACACGGCGATGCTGCGACCACGGGCGAAGCCCTGGCAGTTACCATCCGGCAGATCGAAGGGAATCTCCGTCACGTTGAGGGCTACGAGAGCGCGTGTCTTGTCCCATGTGGCGGCCTGTGGCGGGACAAAGGCATTGCCATCCGTCTGACTCAGCACGAACCAGTTCCGCTTGTAGACAAAGCGGGTGAATGCGACATCTTCGCCGGTGGCGTTGCCCGCGTTATTGACCGCTTCGATAGTCCGCCTGCAGGGTGATGGGCATGCAGAGTTCGATGGCCTTCTCGCCCTTGCGGACATACCGTCCCAATTCCTTCCAGCGATTGAAGCTGAAAAGTGGTCCGAGCGGAATGCCTCGCGCGTGACACTGGATCATCGCCAGCATAATGTTCCCGAGCGAATAGTTATGGAATGCGCTGTAGGCTGCGCTGATGGTTCCAGGGTCCGTGGTGGCCGTGGCGAGAAGTGCGGCGAAGTCAGGTTGCGTCGTCGTTGTCGGCATCTGCTCACTCCTTCGAGGGCTGAATTGCCGTCGCGTGATTGCGACTGAAGAAGTAAACAGCAATAGGCGCGCCGATGAGTCAGTCAGTAACCATCAGCGATTCGCTGTGATGCGCAATCACATAGCCGACGAGCGGCAGACAATCGTCAGCGCAGTCGCCATATCGTTTGACTACCAACGATTAGCGGACGCGAATGCCCGGTCAGGATCATCGAGGACTAACCTGCAGCGACGGGATTCTCTTCACGCGAGCAGCAGATGCGAGGGTTCTGCCGCATCACCTCGGCTCGAAACGGCGAAGGGTCATGTCGGCGCGCTATCACCCAAGGGGGCCTCACTCCCTGCGTCGGCCATGTATGCAGGTGTATCCTCGAGGAGCGTGAACGATGCGGTCGTTGGCGGGAGGAAGCGATGTGGTTCAAGAAGTCTGCGCCTGTTGTATGTGCCGTCTGCGGTAGAGCCATCGATCCCCGTGAGCGGCGGTTCGTTGAGAAGAACCGGACAACAAGGATCGAGCGGCACACGCATGTGAAGTGCGCGTCCATTGCCACGCTTCAGCACCAGCCATAGAAGGTCACGTAGACGACGGTCGCGTCGTCGCCGTTGGGCAATTGGTGGCGTCGGGGGGTCATGCCGGGGCGCTATCACCCAAGGGGCCTCATGCCGTCGCCCTCGGCCATCGGCCTCATGGTCCATGGCCAGCCCGCAGCATTGCATGGCGATACCACACAGTTATCCAAGGGCGCGAACGAACGAACGACCCATTTCGGAATCAGCAATCATGACCGCCACCGTCCGCAGTCCCATCAAGAACGCTGCGCCTGCCAAGGTTGCAGGGTGAATACGTCTCTGCGAGAGGACATCGTGTAGCGCTAAGCCTACGAGACACAACACGAGTGCGTTGGTTGTCAATAGCGCGTTTCTCTCGTTTAACACCGGGACCAATCTCCACACTCGGCCGACAGCCGGTGTGACGATACTGATCGACGCAAGCAACATCATTCGCTTGTGCCACGCCGTGCGATGACGCATCAGGATTCCAGTCGCCGCGAAAACAACAAACGCGGCCAGTATTGCGAGATCCAACCACACCAGCCGGATTATTCGTGCGTCGATGGTCAGCCCGAGCGCAGTCTGTTGGGATGCCAGACTCAGTATGACCGGCCCAGTAACAGTTGCTACTAAAAGTCCGGTGCCGCCAACCCACCAACCCAATCGACGATGCAGGTCCGCACGCCCAGCGCGCACGAGGAGCGTTTGAATGACAAGACCGGCAAACCACGCGGTGAGAATACCGCCGTGCACCAGGACGTAACCGGGGACTCGCGGAACATCGAAAGCGGCTCTGAAGTAAAACGTGCGGCTGAACCCCGCGAGGACAGAGACCGACAGCATCGTCGACATTGCGCCGTAGAAACCAAAGCGCAGCCGCAGCTTTCTGCTCGCGCTCGGTGACGGATTGATTTGCTTAAGATGCCTGTTCGTGGCCGTAACAGGTGTATTCATCTCTCTTGAAGGTCGGCGCGGTTCTGTCGGCCTACGCTTGGAGTAGACCGCCGAGTCTCTCTGCGGCGAAGGCTGCCATACTCATCGGCCTTCCTCCCCGCGCTAAGCCCGATGCTGGTTGGAGGATAACACCGGCCTGCGCTAAACGACTCGCCCGTTGGGTTGGCGACGGTTCACCGCATTCATCACCCAGGGACTTATGCCTCGCCTCGGTGGCCAGTGGTGAAAACGTTCAACAGATGACCAGTGGCTACCGAGTTCACCGTATCGAGTAAACGACAACTGCGGCCAGTGCCTTGAAGCGTGGGGGATGCCCGGGCGCGGCATCCCCCAAGGGCCCCGCCCCTGTGCTCGGGCCCTCGTTGATTGCTACGAAGGCGTTATCGCGGGTTAGCCCTCACTTGCTCCTTCGAACCGCCTGCGCTTCGCCTTCGACGCTCCGAAAGATCAGTTGAGTTGGAGCACCGTTAGCGTCCTTAATGAACTCGATCTCTGCACCCCCGCCGATCAGCACGAACTCAGTGTCAGCGATTGGTGCAAGCGGTAATCCAATCTTGTCTCCGGGGCGCTGCAGCATCACCTGATCACCCGCAAGCGTGACGACGAAGACTCTCCCTGCTTCGAAACGACCTCCAGCGATGACCTCATAGGTTCCGGGGAATGCCGACAGGACACTTGACGCCAGTATGATGGCTGACATCTTCGCACCTGTGATTCTTGCGGCATCTCGCTCGTTTTGCTCGCAGACCTCTTCGAGCAATTCGGTGTCGCTAACTAGCTGAAGATCCACAGGGACCGTAAAGGGTCTGGTATACGCCCCTCGGTCATCAATCGTTATTTGGAGTTGCACATGTCCGAAATCGCGCCGTGTGAATCGCTCTGTCACACGTAGTTCCTCGGTGTGGGGATGACCGGCGAGATCGAGCCACGTCTTGTCGTTGAAGCCCGCGCTCTCGACCACGAGTGTGTCGCCGTCCCAGTGTCCAACTGAGTAGCCCATCCACGTCGGATTCGGATCGTCCGGAAGCGTGCGGCTGTCCATGAAGACTTGCCGGTCAAGACTCCCAGACTCATACAGCATGATGATTAAGCTCCGGGTTTGAATGATCTTCACCATCGCCATCATCGCTCTCACGGCCGGACCGGGCGGCAGGCACAGTGCGACTGGGTTTACCCGCGCAAAATCGAAGTCTGCGATGCGCTGCTTCGTCAGAGCCGCTGCCCACGGGAGAAATTCCTTCACCGACAGATCGGCGGTGATATTCATCTGGTAGCCACCGGCATTCGGTTGCCATAAGCCCGAGAGGTCAGGCTTGCCTTCTGCCGTGCGCGGTGTTGGTGCCGACAGGTCGGGTTTGCCGTCGGGCGCTCGCGGAATTGCTGGTGTCGGGTATTTCAGCCATTGGCCCGTCACTGGAGCAATCGTCAACACTATCAGGGCGGCCGTCATGCACAGCGTGCCCGTCCACTGAGCCACCGGGTTCCATTCCCGATCACCCGTGTCTTCTGGATTGACCATAGAGTGGCTCCGATTTTGTGTGTGTGCTAACTAGAGGGAGGCATCGAAACAGGCGCTTTACGACCACACCTGCGAATCGCTGGGCAGCGCAACCTGACGATGCGCCGGATTCTAGCAGACGCAGACGACACTCCGGGCTCAGCGTCTACCCGAGATCATCAGATCCACTGAACGGCACAATCACAGACTCGAAGCGATGGGGTCAAGTCGGCGCGGTATCACCCATCGGGACCCTACTCTTGCCTCGGGCCGCCGCGCATCTCAGAGTGATGGTGCCGATTCGCTGATCGCTTGTCGCCCATCGAGCTGTCGCTTGACAATGTTCAGATTAAGCGCATGATGTCGGCGTATGGCTGCCGAGCAAGGACAGCGGCGCCAAAGCGGAATACGACTAAAGCATCTCGGGCATTGGACACTCAAAATCACTTCCGCGCGGATAGTTCTAGTTGGCAGTGTGGTTTTGACACGAGTGTTCCTGCCCCGTAGAGATCCCTCTCTGGCCCAGATTCAAGCGGCTGAAGAAGACCCAACAATTCATCGGGTCGCCGGATATCAGAACAGCCCCCAAAACCCTCAGGGACCTGCGCACGAGACTCTCAGTTGGAATGACCTGGTATTTCGAGCTCTCAAAATAGCTGCGCCCCGCCTGCAGAATAACTGCGATGCGTTCTGAGGAGGCTTTATGAACAAAAAAAATGCCGGACCGAAGCCAGGGTTCGCGTTTAAGTTCGGGACTTTGGTGGCAATGTCCAGCGTAATGCTGTTGGTGCTAGGAACTCCCACGCATTCCAGAGCCAAGAACGGATGCTCAAACGCTTCGCTGCAGGGCAGCTACGGTATTCAAGCGACAGGAGGAGCGGACATCGGACCGATTGCCGTCGGCCCGCCATGGCCCTCGATTGCCTTTGTGGGCGTGCTCACGTTCGACGGCAAGGGTCAGTTCGCTGGAAACCTGACGCTCCGACTGAATACCTCGAGCGGCCCCATAACTCAATCCCACGTGCCCTACACCGGAACCTACACAGTGAACCAGGATTGCACCGCCGAGGATACTTTGGTCAACATGCTGACCGGCGGATCGAACACACATGAACTGATCCTGGTGGACCACGGTAGGAGCTTTTATCTCCTCGTGACGACACAGGGCGCCCCGCCCATCGTCAGCGGCGAGGGGCGCAAGCAATTTCCAGGGGAGAGCGACCGAGACTAGCGGTGCGGCGACTCACGGCCGACCTGAGTGCGCTCCTGAGTCGAGGCCGGCGCGCTACAACCCACGGAGCCCCGGCACCTGTCGTGGGCCCACATGAATGCGGATGTATTCCCGATCACGCGGTGGCCATGCCGCATAGCTCGTGGGAGGAAGTGAAGTGGTTCAAGAAGCCTGCGCCTGTTGTCTGCACCGTATGCAGTAAGGAGATCGCTTCCCGCGAGCGGCGGTTTGTTGAAAAGAACCGGACAACAAAGATCGAGCGGCACACGCATGTGAACTGTGCAGCGCAGCAGATGAGGAAGGGGACGGTTCACCAGAACACCCCCCGACCGTAACAACTATCGGCTGCGTCATTACTCAGGGCGCTCCAGAGCGTCATGTCGGCGCGCTATCACCCAGGGGCCCCGTGCCCTCGTCTGGGCCAGAGGTTCACTTCGTTGGCACGAGTCGCTTCAATTCCTCGAACCAATTGAGCATCACGTTGATCTTCGTAGCCGCTCCGCTGTCCTCGCCCGAGTCCAACATAACGAAGCTCTCGCCATCCGGCGAAGCGTCGTAGTTGATGCGATCGCCGCCCCGAACGAATGGTCCAGTGAACAGCAACCGTGGTCGGCCGGCGCTGAACGTCGGCTGAGTCGTTACGGCTACCACCATCATGGCGTCGCCGTTGCGGTAGAAGAGCTCACGTCCACGGCGATCCCACACAGGCTCCGATCCGCCATCAACCGAAATGGTGTGACTCTCGCCCGATCCCGGAAAGGGCCGCACGTACACTTCCGTTCGGCCTGATTCGTCGGAGACATACGCCAGCCATCGCCCGTCTGGCGAGAAGGTAGGCGACGATTCGGTGAATCGCGACGGCGCAAAGGGCGCGGGCTGACTGCCAGGGGATAGGGACAACGACCAGAGGTCTCCACGGTCGGCAAACACGACGGCGCCAAGAGCTGACCACGCGATCTCGGTTGTCGGTCCAACGACGCGATCGGTCGGGCCCAAGCGCTCTTCGACGCCGCCAGTCGCCGGTCGTGCAGCCAAGTGATACCCGCGCTGGTCTCCCGGATACGAAACATAGGCGATCCGCTGTCCGTCAGGAGCCCACACCGGGTTGTGGTTGTCGTTCTCCGGCGTCAGTCTGGTCGTCCTGCCTTGTCCGATGTCGAAGACGTCGATTGAGCAACGGGCTCCGCCGATCTGCCACGAGAGCCGGTCTCCTGAGGGAGAGAACCTGGGTCGAGTGTAGTTGTTCACTGCGAGCGGCAGCGAGCGAGTTGCTCCCGCACGATCGACGAGCGTGATTCTTTTTTGGCCTGGTGTCGCTCCCGGGATATAGACACAGCTTCCATAACTCGAACAGCTGAAGGTGCCGAAAAAGTCTTGTCGTACACCCGTCAAGACCTCGACGGGTGTACCCACCGTCTCCAGCCGTTGGACGTCGAAGCGTACGGCCATGAGTGCGCCCCCGCGCAGGAACACGAGATGCCCGGTTGGCAGGTAGCGAGGCATGATGCCTCGTTGCAGCAGCACGCGCCGTTCGCCAGTGCTGATCTTCAAGACGTCGATCGAGCGGTCCTCAGTACTATCGCCACCGCTGTCCGAGGAGACAAGCAGAGCCGCCCCACCTGGAATGAAATCCGGAAACAGCGCACTGCGTGGGCGATCGATGACTCCGTTGGCTTGCTGTGGAAGAAGTGGCCGACTCGTCCCGCCAGATGCAGCAATTTCCGCGAGCCCCATCGGGCTCGGATAAACGATCGTGTCAGCAGGTCCCCATGTTCCGGCCAGGCCATACGGCGGGCCTACATCGGCGAGTTCCACCACGACTCCGCTTGTTGTCGAAACCTTCTTGAGCTTGCCATTGGCGAAGAACCCGAGCCACATCCCGTCGGGCGAGAAGAAGGGAGCAGTAGCTCGTTGCGTATCCGGCAGCGGACGAGAAGCGAAATCATTTAGTGAACGGATATACAACTGCGGAATCCCGCCGCGACTCGCGACGTACGCGACTTGCTCGCCGTTCGGCGAGATGACAACCGAAACACCTTCTGTCAGCTCGGTTCCGGCGGGGATCGATAGCGAGAGACGAGCGAGGCTCGGTGCCGAAGGTGCGGCCGCAGGCGGACGGAGCCACACTGTCACCGCCGAAGAGGCGGCCATCGCGATCAGTCCGACCGATAATGCGACCGGCAGAGAGACGAAACCACGACGGACGGACGGAATCGGCGTATCCTCGGGCGATGCGAGCACGTCGTCGAGTTCGAGTCGAACTGCACCGGCATCCCCCAAACGCTGGCGGGAGTCTTTTCGCAGACATCGTCGCATCAGCTCGCGGACGCGTGGCGGCACCGCCGGCGGCAAACCGTCCCAATTCACTTCGCTCTTAATAACGGCCGCCAGGACTTCGCCGACGTCGTCGCCGTCGAACGCGCGCCGGCCGGTGAGCATCTCGTACAAGACACACCCGAAGGCCCAGAGGTCACTACGTTTGTCTGCTGGCCTGCCTTTGGCCTGCTCGGGCGACATGTACGCCGCCGTACCGAGAATCACGCCAGCCATGGTCATCGCGGGCGTCGTGATCGTGGGCGATTGCGCGGCAACTGTCGCACCAAGCCCACCAGTCGGATCGGACCCGTAGCCCGGCTCCACGATCTTTGCCAAGCCGAAGTCCAGCACCTTCACTGTACCGTCGGGGCGTACCTTGACGTTGCCAGGCTTCAAGTCGCGGTGAATGATGCCCCGCTCGTGCGCGGCTTCGAGGGCATCGGCAATCTGCCTCGCGATCGGCAGCGCTTCCTCGACGGGTATCCGACCCTGTGCGATGCGGTCTGCCAAGGTGGAGCCCTCCACGAGCTCCATCACGAGTGCCCGCATCCCGTCTGCTTTCTCCAGACCGTGGATGATGGCGATGTTCGGGTGACTTAAGGAGGCCAGCGTTTTGGCTTCACGGTCGAACCGCGCCAGCCGC
>Ga0207659_10000317_pt1 | contig 29276 bp, 24 predicted proteins | sample KBSM43metaG_FD_184330 | JGI IMG/M metagenome (GOLD analysis project Ga0207659, IMG submission 184330) | Miscanthus rhizosphere microbial communities from Kellogg Biological Station, Michigan, USA - KBS M4-3 metaG (SPAdes) (version 2) | ecosystem: Host-associated > Plants > Roots > Rhizosphere >...
ATCTCGCTCCGGTCGGGGCGGACATGTCTGGCTGTTCTTCGAGGAAGCGATCACTGCGGTTTCGGCGCGGCGATTGGGTTCGTTCATCCTGACCGAAAGCATGGATCGTCACTCCAGCATTAGCTTTGGCTCCTATGACCGCTTCTTTCCGAATCAGGACACGCTGCCTCACGGCGGTTTCGGAAACCTGATCGCGCTTCCACTTCAGAAACAGCCAAGAGATCTGGGCAACACCGTTTTCGTGGATGACAACGTTGTTCCGTACGTGGACCAATGGGCATTTCTGCAGTCGGTTTCCAGCATTCCTCGAATTCAAGTTGAGGAACTCGTGCGGGAGGCCGAGCGTCGCGGGCGCGTAGTCGGCGTTCGCATGCCGCAGATGGAGGAGGAAGACGACGAGCCCTGGACTGCGCCGCCCTCACGACGTCGGCAGCATTCTCCAATAGTGGGTGATATTCCTCAGATTTTGCAGCTTGTGGTTGCTAACGAGATATATGTTCCCAAGCGGGAGCTTTCTCCGCCTCTCCGCAATCGGCTGCTCCGCCTTGCAGCTTTCCAGAATCCGGAATTCTACAAGGCTCAAGTCATGCGGCTGCCCACGTACGATAAGCCCCGTGTCATCGCCTGTGCGGAGGAGCATTCCGACCACATAGCGTTGCCACGTGGTTGCATGGAAGAGGTCCACAAGCTTCTCTCGGACTTGAAAGTAGAGACACTTCTCCAGGATGAGCGTAACCACGGCGAACCGTTGAATCTCGTCTTTCAGGGAACGCTCCGCCCGGAGCAGCAGGCAGCCGCAAACGCCATAGCTGCTCACGATACCGGAGTGCTGGCGGCGACGACGGCATTCGGGAAAACCGTTGTTGCGGCCTCGTTGATCGCCCAGCGCGGCGTGAACACGCTCGTGCTGGTGCACCGGCGGCAGTTGCTCGATCAGTGGGTTCAACGTTTGAGTTCGTTTCTTAACATCAACAGTCGGGACATCGGCAAGATTGGGGGTGGCCGGAGGAAACCGACAGGGAAGCTCGACGTTGCTGTGATTCAGGGTCTCGTACGCGAAGGCGTTGTCGATGATTGCGTCGCGCAGTACGGGCATTTGATCGTTGACGAATGCCATCATCTCTCCGCGCATAGCTTCGAACAGGTTGTCCGACGTGCGAAGGCGAAGTTCGTTCTTGGCCTCTCCGCCACTGTCACGAGAAAGGATGGCCACCATCCGATCATCTTCATGCAATGTGGCCCAGTTCGGCATCGCGTCAATGCGAAAGCTGAAGCGAGTCGGCGCCCGTTCGAACACAGTGTTCTCGTGCGGTCGACGCCCTTTCAGGCGATAACCCCATCGGTTGCGGACAAACGCATGGAGTTTCAAGCACTCTACGGTGACCTGATCGCTGATGAATCGAGAAACCGCCGCATTTGTGAAGACGTAATCGAGGCAGTGCAGGCCGGCCGGTCTCCGCTCGTGCTTACCGAAAGGAACGACCATCTTGAGAAACTCGGGAGCTATTTAGTTCCGAAGGTCCGGCACGCGGTTGTCCTGAAAGGGGGGTATGGGGAAGAAGCAACGTGAGGCCATTGCTGCGGAACTTGCCGCAATATCGCCGGATACCGAGCGCGTCATTCTCGCCACGGGACGCTATGTTGGAGAAGGATTCGACGATCCTCGCCTCGATACCTTGTTTCTTACCTTGCCTGTTTCATGGCATGGAACAATTGCACAGTACGCCGGACGGCTTCACAGGCTCTACGACCGGAAACGGGAAGTTCGCATCTACGATTACGCTGACCTGAATGTCCCCATGCTGGCGCGTATGTTCGACCGGCGGTGCCGAGGATACGAGGCGGTTGGATACTCCATCTCTCTGCCGGCGAGTGCCGTGCCCGGCTGGCCCGCAGACGTGCTGCTTCCATCGGAGCCAGAGTGGAAGCGTGACTACGCTGCGACGGTCAGACGGCTGATTCGTGACGGAGTCGACACCCCACTCGCCAATCTGTTTGTTCGTGCCATCAAGCCGTCATCGACAGAGGTAACCGGCGTGGCACGGGCGCGTAGCGCCAGCGAGGCGTTTCTTTATCGGCGCCTTGAAACACTTGCTGAAACGAAAGGTCAGTTCCAGTTGAACACTTGCCTGCCGATCGCGTGGGATGGCAAGAGTGAAATGGAAGTCGATTTCGTCAGCCAGCGTCTGCGCCTGGCTATTGAATTGGACGGAGAGCAGCATCTCTCCAACGCCGAAGCGTACCGACGAGACCGCCAAAAGGATCGTCTCCTGCAGCAGAACGGCTATCTTGTTTTGCGGTTTCTTGCAGAAGATCTTGGTAAAAATTTGAACGGCGTTCTGGATTCCATACTGCAGGTTCTGGCAGGACGCCAACGTTCAGCCTCAACGAGCTAGTCTCAACTCGCTGGTATGCAGTCGATCGCGAAAGGAAACACGTTCCAGGCTTCTGACAGGGCGAAAGTTTGGATTACGATGCTCTGGGGCCGCATTTTAGGCGCAACATCGACCTCCCGCAGAGCAGCGTGCTGTGGGTGCACGGGCCAGGCTATATAATGGTTTCAGGTTTTAAACACAATGGCCAAGCTAATCGATCGACCGTTAATCAAGAAGGTCACTCCAGTAGCACCGGAGCATCTTGTCGGAGATTTGATTCAAACCGGGCATCCGTTGTTTGGTCTTGTTTGGATCAACCCCGAGCGAGTAAGTGGCGCGCCTTGCTTCTACGGCACGCGAGTTCCAATCAAAACCCTGTTTGATTCGCTGGCGGCCAGCCAAACGCTAGACGAGTTCCTCGAAGATTTCGAAGGTGTCTCGCGTGAGCAGGCAGAAGCGCTGCTCGAATTGGCCGGATCTCACCTGCTTGAAGACCTGCCGAAGCCGTAACCGTGAAGATTCTGTTCGACCACAATCTGCCCCGCAGGTTGCGCGAACACCTGCCCGGACACGAAATCCGCACAACACGAGAGATGAAGTGGGAACAGCTCCGCAACGGCGCGTTGATGTCCGTCGCCGCTGCGACCGGATTCGAAGTGTTCGTCACAATAGACAAGCAGATCGAGCATCAACAGAACCTTGCCACGCTCGCGCTGAACGCCCTGCCCCTGCTCCTGCCTTTCACCCCGTTCTTACGTGACCTGTTCGGATCTTCACTTCAACGCAACCTCTACGTCGTCGAGGAAGGCGGAAATGTTCTTCAGTTGAAGGAGCCCCGCAGCCGCTGAGGATTGGGGTAAAGGAGGTAAGCTGCGGGCTGTTCCGTGTCGCATAAATGTAGCCTATGGATTTTCGGCAGCTCTTACCCATCTTCTGTCGGAACATTGGCGAAAAATCCGCGCCAGTCATGGGTTTGAACGGCACGAACAGCGGGATCTTTGGACCAAGACCTACGAGCAGGCGATCCGTTCTGGAGTTCGGCCTCGTCAGGAGTTGCGAACTCAGTATCGGGAGACACGGGAACGCGCAGGTGCGACAGGTCAACGCTCTGCCTTGCTGGAATTTAGCTGACTTTCTCGATTTCTACCCTCGCGTCGTTGTAGCAGGCGCCGGAGCCTATAGGATCGACGTGGTCAGGGGCGAGGGCGTTCGCGGTCCAGGAGTTTTTGGTGGAGCGGCGCCAGAGGCCTTTGGGCATGGAGGCGACGCCGTTGGGGACTTCATCGGAGACGGCGAGGGTGGCGATGACGGAGCCGAAGGAGTTGTGGATGCGGACTTGGTCGCCAGGATGGAGGCTGCGACGGATTGCTTCGGCGCTGGAAACGGTGACGCTGGCGCTGCCGGGTGGAGTCAGTTCGAACAGCTGCGAGGTAATGGCTTTGTTGCTGGAGGGGGAGATCAGGATCAAAGGAAGCTCGGCATCGACGACAGGAGGACGATAGACCGGCCGATGCTGTCCGGCGACGCATCTACAAAAGACACGGGGCGGGGAACGGGGACGTAGCCCGCGTGTTTCACCTCATCGACGTTCTTCACGGCGGCTCGAGCGACGTCTTCTTCTGTCGCCTGAAGTTCAGGATCCTCGAAGCGCATGGCGCGCGCGAGTTCAGTAAACAGCCAATGGTTCGGTTTTGCTTCGCCGGATTCCTGCACGACAGGGTTGCTCCATTGCAGCGCGTAGCCGCTATAGCTGCGGGAAAGTTCCTTGTGCTCGAGGAAAGTTGTGGCGGGAAGAACGAGGTCGGCATAGTCGCACGTGTCTGTCCACACCTGCTCGTGCACGACCATAAACAACGACTCGCGGGACATGGCGCGAATCACGCGCTCCTGATTGGGCGCGGTCGCGACGGGGTTCGCGTTGTAGACGAAGAGGGCTCGGATCTCGGGGTCGCGAGTTTCCTCGAGCGCCATGCCGAGCTGGCTCATGTTGATGACGCGGGCCGGATGCTTGCGCAAGTGTGGCGCAGCGGCGGGAGCGCGGTTGATGCCGTAGCCTCCGGAAGTCGAGATGAGGATGCCGCTGCCGCGGCGGCCGAAGCGTCCGATTACCGCGCGGAGTGAGAGCACGGCGCGAACGGCGTCTGTGCCGTTGCGGTTTCGTTCGAGTCCCCAGCCGACGCGGAAGAAAGGTGCGCGGGCTTTCGAAAGCGCGCGGGGCAGAGCGCGGATGGAGTCGGCGGAGACACCGGACAACGAGGATGCTTCCTCGGGTGTGCACGCGGCGGAGAGAAGCGAATCGAAGCCGCGGGTCCATTGATTGACGAAGCCGCGATCGATCAGTCCTTCTTCGTGAGCGACGCGGATCATGGCAAGGGCGACGAGGACGTCCGTGCCGGGGAGGACGCGAAGGTGAAGGTCGGCGTCTCGGGCGAGCGGCGTGAGGCGAGGATCGACGACGGAGAGGAATGCGCCGTTCGCGCGAGCTTCGCGAACCCAGGGAACCATGTGGATGCCGGTGACCGATGGGTTAACGCCCCAGAGGACGATGGCGTCGGATTGACGGAGGTCCGTTGGGTCGCATCCCGGGAGATCGCCGAAGACGGTGGACCACGCTGCGCCGGTGTTCGCCGCGCAGTAGGTCTTGCTGATCTGACTCGCGCCGAGTCGATTCCAGAAGCGTTCGTCCATAGCGCCGGAGGTGATCAGACCGTTGGAGCCGTCGTAGTGAAAGGGTAGGATGGCTTCGGGGCCGAGAGTGTTGGTCAGGTCGGTGAATCTCGCGGCGATGAGATCAAGAGCGTCTGCCCACGGGATCGGCTCGAAGGCGCGCGAGCCTTTCGGGCCGACGCGCTTCATGGGAAGCAGAACGCGCTCGCCGGAGTTTTGTCGTTCGGGGAAACGCCGGACCTTCGAACAGATGTAGCCGTCGGTGTATTCGGATCTTCGGGAGCCATCGATCGTGACGACGCGGCCGTTGTCGACTGTGACGTCGAGGGCGCAGCGGTCAGGGCAATCGAGCGGGCAGACCGAGGGGAGGATTTGCATAGGTGATGGTGCTACTTTCCTGCAGCCTTCGTGGAGTAAATCGTCAGGACATTCTCTCCTATCTCGAATGAGCCCTTCTCGAGAGTTTGATCCTTCACAACCTGCTGCGCGATGAATGTCAGAATCGCGTTCCGCCTGGACGGGGGCGTTTTCGTCACGGCTTCCCACTGCTGGGGTGTCGGGATATCGATAACCGCAAGCGCAGATCCGCCAGCGAACTCGTAGTCAAGATCGAACGAAGTTTCCTTGCTGATGTAATGCACCTTCCCGGCGCGACCAGAACTGGTGTAGCCGACGCGAGCGGCGTTTTCCTCACGATTTTTGAGATAGAGGTCAGTTATCTTGCGAGCCGTTTTGTACTCGAGGCTATGTACATCCTGAAGCCATTTCGTGAACTCGCTCATTTTGACTTTGCCGCTATTCGCGATCAATTCGAACCATTGAGGAATCGTCTTTCCGGTCGAAGACTCCAATTCTTTGATGATGGATTCTGATTCTTCCATGTGGTTGGTCCTCACCTATTGTTGTCGTTTCTTTGCCGCTTCTTCCGCAGCCTTTTTCTCCTGCAGCCGTGCGCCGACCAATGTGTTGTAGAGGCCAAAATTCCCTTCGTGGCAAGCGTGTTCAAAAATCGGACCTTTGGTTTTGGCCAGCGGGAGCTCTCCAGACCAGGGTCTGGCCCACACCGACGGATCCTCGATGGTGAATCTATATTGGATCATGTCGTCGGATACACGCGTGAAACGCTCGATCACTCGGAGGTTTTCGCTGGAGCCTGAAAAGGGGTTCTTACCGTTGAAGTTCGTTGTTTCTACAACCAGCGTGTCGTTCTCCCAGTGTCCACGGGAGAGCCCGATCCACTGGCGGATGTTCGGCGACGATTGCGGCATGTTGTCGAGAGGAATTATCCGAACGTCGTGAATCATCTCGGTGAGAATCATCACGTATCCCGGAGCCTGCACAATTTGGTAGTTGCTGTTGTAGGCGGCGTCCATCATTGGAGGTCCGGGTCCGCGCATGATAATGCAACGATCGTCGAGTTGGTTCGATTCCGCAGAGTCCCAGCGGCCGCCCAACTTCTTTGCGGCCTCCTCCCGTTCGGCTGCCAGCTTTTTCCCCTCGGCGGTCATCGGGGGGATTTTCCCGTCCGGGGGATCGAAGATCAGCGACGTTCGCAGACTTTGGGACAACGCCGTCTGACTGCGATCCAGTGCGAATTGACTGAAATCATAGTGGACGTCGTCGGTTGTTCCCGGCGCCGTTTGGGTAGCTTCACGGGTAGCCTCGCGCCTGTCGCGTTCAGCCGCCTCCTGAGGTGTATAGAATTCTTTAGTGACACCGTTCGGCCTTTCCAAAGGTGTGTACGTGGAATTGGTCCAATAACCCTGAAGATCGGGCTGCCCATCCGGTGTGCGCGCCGCAGTGTAAGGTCTCGATTGAGCAAGAACGGGCAATGCCGCAATCAGGACACACAAGGCCAGCAACGCAATTAGAGATCGAGGTGTCATTCGAATTCTCCTTTTTCGCAGTTACCGAGTGGTATTGGCGGAGTGTACTGCGGACCGAGTTTCAATGCTACAGACTCCGCGATCCGCCGGCCGTCCATGTCCCTGTGTTTTTTTGAAACAACCGCACAGTGCTTCGCTCATAGACATCAGACAGCTCTTCACTAAACTTTGTCGAGGTTGACTCCGAACGCGCCGTAAAGTGGCATAAAGATTGCAAAATCGATTCGGAAGGACGACGTTGGGGGAACCAAGGACGGCATTAAGGGTGGACTAGCCCCGGGGAAAGGGTCCGCAGACTCGGTCCGGGTTCTTTAATTGGGTTCAATCATGAGCACAAGAAACGATGAAATTACTAATCGCTACTCGCTTGGAATTATGTCCGGACATATACCGTTACACCAGCTATGGGCATGCGTGAAAGGCCGACGGCAATGGAATGCGTTCGAGCACGCCCACGTTGAGGCGTGTGACGACTGCTCGCAAATGCTTAAAGTTTGCTTTGATGCAGAAAACTTCGGTGCTGTCCTCAGGAAAATACACCGCGAACATGATAGCGCCGAAGGTGAGAGGCCCAAGCTGAAAACTCTCTATGTTGTCTCCGGTCTATTCCGTTCGAAGTGAACACTGCGCGCCAGCGTACCGACGGACTTTCGAATTCTGTGCTATACGCATCGCCTCATTCGGTCCGTAGGAGTTTTCCGTGAGTGCTGGCGAACACGACTTCGAAGTCATGGCAAGTATTGAAAGCCTATTCCGAATTGCATCCAACGACAAACAGGCCGCGGACATTAACCTGTCCCCGATGGAGTTGAGAATCCGCGCAACGCTCGCGCTGGCCGTCTTTCTGCCACACGCGCAAGCAAAGAAGCATCTGATCAATCTCATGGCGTCTTCTGAGGTCCCCAGAGAAATTCGGAGTGTGGCATCCGAAGCGTTGAGCGGCGGACAAACGTAGCCATATCGCAACGAGTGGCACGTAACACCCAAATTGGTACCAGCCTTCGGGCGGAACGGCCCCGTCTTCGTTGTCGCTCGTCGGTCTCAATGAATGAGCATTGCTTCCTGCTCGCTTCTACAATCCAGGACCGTTACGCTCCGAACTCTGGTACCAATTTGAGTGTTACGTGCCACCAGGAACTGAGGGGTTCCCTGGGCTGACCCAGCGTGCTAGTATCGGAACAGTTGGCTCAGGCCGGCTGCTGTTGCAAATGAGAAATTCCGTCCCTTCCCTCCGGATTGTTACCTATAACGTTCACAAGTGCCGCGGCATGGATCGACGCGTGCGGCCTGAACGAATCGTGCAGGTTCTCCGCGAGTTACGTCCCGATATCGTGGCCCTTCAGGAAGTTGTCAGCCTCGAAGGGGGATCACGTGAGGAAGATCAAGCCCGGTTCGTCGCAGAGGAGTTGGGATTCCATTTCGCGTTCGGCGAAAATCGGCTGCACAAGGGCGGCCGTTACGGGAACGTTGTCCTGACACGCTTTCCAATCCAGAGTTATCAGAACTACGACATTAGCGCGGGAGGCCGCGAGCGTCGCGGATGTCTGCGCACCGATGTCCGCCTTAACAACGCGACCTTGCACATTTTCAATGTCCATTTCGGAACCCGATTCTTTGAGCAGCGGAAACAGGCCCGAAAACTCTTCGATGAAGGGATCGTCGTCAATGACGAACTGCATGGACCACGTATCGTGCTTGGAGATTTTAACGAGTGGCTGCGCGGCTCCGTGACGTCAACATTAAGCGCGCATCTCTACAAAGCCAACGTCCGGCTTCATCTTAAAAAATCTCGCACGTTCCCGGGACGATTCCCGATCTTTCGGCTGGATCACATCTACTTTGATCGCAAGCTGCGCCTGAAACGTCTTGCACGACACAGAAGCCAGACGGCTCTCGTCGCCTCTGACCATCTTCCACTTGTCGCCGACTTGTCTCTTAATTAGGCGGTAGTAAATCGGGGCCAGGCACGCTGTTTCCCTATTTCCCTTGCTCTCCGTCAGTGACTCACGGGTTCTTGCCAGGGAAATAGGGAAACAGCGTGCCTGGTCCCGATTTACTTGGACCGGAGATTGAGCAGTTCCAGGACGATGGAGAACACGAAAAGAATGATGATGATCCACTCCAGCACTTCCATGCGCCGCGTTGAGGTCTGATCGGACATCTTCTGATAAATGCTTTCCAACGTTTGAAGTTTGCGCAGGATGCTGGCGTCCCAGTCATCGAGGTGGAAGCGGCGGCTTACGAGCCGGTAAATGCGGGCCAGATACTGATCGCCCAAAAGTTTCAGCGCATTGTTGACACCCTCAAACAGCGTCGCACTGTCAACCTGGAGTTCGGCGACACTCCGCAATCTGCTTCCATAACGGCCGCGCTTCCCTCGCGAAGTCACGGAGCGCGGCGATAGCGCGATGTATGAACTGTCGAGCGCGCCGTCGAGTTTTTGGTCCAGATAGCGCATCTCCAGCAGTTCCACGTTGGCGAACTGAAGAACTTCTCGAACGTCGTCGCCATCGCGATCAATCAGGAGCGCCGCGTTCCAGTCGATAACGGCGACATCCTCTATGCCATACGACAACTTCGCGGAGAGCGCGTCTTCGATTTCCTGATCGGAGAGGGGGCGGCTCTCAGCGCGGAGTATTTGCGCAATTTTCCTCCCGTGGGACGCAAGAAATTGAGCAATGTCCAGAGACTGTGAGAGCGATTCGACGTGAAAAATGACGTAGTCCTCCACGACTGAGGCCAGATTGGCGAGTGTCGCCGCATCGCCAAGAACTTTTAGCAACTCCTCGACTCTCTTCCGCGAGTCGGACAGCAAGAAAGGATTGTCATAGAGTTCCTCGCTAAGCCGCATCAGCTCATCGAAAGAGCCGGCAATCGGAAGGGAATAAAGGGCGGCAACAGCTCCAAAGTCGTAAAGAATAAGATCGACATTCGGCCGGGCCAGGCACGCTTCAATTTGTACCGCCGCGCTGCCATAGCTGACGCGCAGTGGAGGAGGCTGATACTCAAAGTAATTGGGTGTGCGCCGTTTGTGCCTTATCGTCTGGCGTTCGCTGACTTCATGGATTCGCTTCTCGGCTTGTTCGAGATCAATGTAGCGCGCCGCATCATACGCAAACATTACGTAGCACAATCCATGTTGGATGCGCAGATCGTCGGCCGGAGCGTGTGGTGGTTGAAGTCCTTCCATGGTCCCGCCGCTCGATGGTATCGCATCTTGCTGCGAGACGCTCGCTGGAGCGATGATGGCACTATGATGGTTCCCAGTATTGTTCTCGGTCTTCTATTGGCCGCCGCTCAGAACGCTTGCGTCACTCCGGGCCGCGGATTCTTTCGCGTTTACGCTGAAGCCGGAGGGTTGTTTTCGGTTTTCGCGCACGACCATCTCATCGAAGCCGAAAAGATTGATGGATGTGCTTCAGTCGACTTACAGAATCCCGCGCAGGCCTCGGTGAAACTGAGCTTCGCGGCAAGTAGCCTTCGTGTTTTGGATCCGCAGGACAGCGCCGAGGATCGAGCGAAAGTGCAGAAAACTATGGAGACCGAGGTTCTTCGGATCTCGGAGTTCCCGATGATTACGTTTGATTCGAAGAGCGTGACGAAAGAGTCGCCAGGAAAGTTTAGCGTGAGCGGCAACCTGACGATTCGAGGAAAGACCTCTCCCGTAGTCATTCCCGTGACGGTGTCGCGTCTGGACGATGGAACGTATCGCGTCACGGGCACTTATAAGTTTAAGCAAACGACGTTTGGGATCGATCCGATTCGCCTGATGGGAGGAGCCGTGCGCGTAAAAGATGAGATCAGGACGGAGTGGGAGCTTTACTTAAAATGAGACCACAGGAAGAAATGCTTTGTGATTGATGAATTGTTAATTGCGATTTACGAAGTTAAAAAGTCAGGCGCAGCGCGAACTGCATTTCTCGTGGGCTCTTCGCGCTTGTAATCACTCCAAGATTCGCCGTTCCCTGGGTCCGGTTCGGAATATCAAAATTTGCGCGGTTCAACACGTTGAATGTTTCCCATCGAAACTCCAGCCTGGCAGCTTCGCTAAGGTTCCACGTCTTCGATACTGCCAGATCCATATTCGCAAAACCCGGGCCGACCACGCTGTTTCGCGGCGCGTTGCCGAAAGTGAACTGGGCCGGCAATGCAAAGGCGTCTGTATCGAACCATCGGTCCGGGGTTCTTTCGCCGCCGGGAAGGTTGGGATCTCGCAGTTGATCCGGACGCTGGGCCGGGCCCGATCCGATGTTCGCCTGATCCACGCCCAGGTTTATCGTGAATGGCGCCCCGGACTGCGCAGTGAAGATTGTGTTTACGCGCCACCCCGCCAGCGCAACGTTTCTGAATCCCGTGGAGTTGTCGAAGAATGGCGACATCCAGCTGCCGCTGAACACGAACTGGTGGGTATGATCGAAGCTGGACCGAGCCCACTCTCCTCCCGGGCCGAACAGGTTGTTCACGTCCTGCGGAAGGTTGGTTTCCGATTCGGTGGTGCCGGGACTCGATGCGTCATCCATCGATTTCGACAGCGTATAGCTCACCGTGTAGGCGAAATTTTTCTGTATACGCCTTTCGGCTTTGAGCGTCAGACCGTGATAGATCGACTTTCCATCAAAGCGAATGGCGTTGATACGGCTCAACTGCGGAATTGGCCTGCGCGGTTGAATAGGTCCGGGGCCCGGCGTCGGCACATTGTGGATCGTGGAATTATCGGCTCCCAGGGTCCACGTGCCCATGTATGAGGCCTCTACCATCGTAGAAGGAGTGACTTGCCGCTGCACGCCGCCACTCCATGTCTGACTGTATTCCACCTTATATGCGTGATTCATGATGCTCGCGCCGATGGTGCCCGTTGCGTTGCTGGTGAGAATATCTCGTGTACTCAGCGTCGGAACCGTTGCGGTGACCGGAATGTCGACCTGCTTGGTAAAAAAGAACGGAAGGTTCCGCGCGAACGCAGTCTGAACGCTGTAGGCCCACTGGTTGAGGAAAATGCCGTAACCCCCGCGGACGACAGTCTGTGCATTGTTGAGTGCCAACGAGAAGCCGACGCGTGGCGCCAACCGGACGGGACTGCTTTCGAGCAAACCGGAATCCCAGCCCAGGTCTTTTGAAGTCACTGCGGGTATAGGAATGAGTGACATCAAGTCCTGCCCGCTGGGATCGATTGCACCGTTCTCATCGCTTGCAATCACAAACTGTCCACCTGGTACGGACAGGTCGATTGAGGACAGGCGGTTCTTCACGTCACGCATGTGCTGGTTATACTCATAGCGAATACCGGCATTGAAAGTCAGATTGTCTCGTGCGCGCCAGTCGTCCTGGATGTAAAGGTGTATCCAGTTGGTGCGTGCGTCTTCGCCCCCGCTTCCGATTCCGGAGGTTGCGGAGACCGGATAGCCCAGCAGGAAGTCGGCAAACGCGTTACCTGTGAATTGTCCGGTATACATAAATGCGCCGCGGGCGTTGTCGGCTTGACGGGGACGAAACTGCAGATGGAAGTAGTACCCTCCGAACTTGATCCGGTGGTTTCCTTTGTCGAGCATCAGGTTTTCGTAGAGCTCGAAGTGCTGGTTGTTTCGGAAGGTGAATGATATCGGATCACCCATGGTCGCATAGAGGTTGCGGGTGGAGATCTGCGGATATCCGACTTCGTTTGGATCCTGCGTTACTCCGAGCAAACCTGTTTGTGCAGCGAAGTTCACACCTTTGTTGACGCTTTCCTGGCCTCCTTCGACCTTCATCCAGCCGAAACGCAGCTCATTGATCATGGATTTGCCGAAAACGTGTGTATGGCTGGCCGCAAGATTGCGCGTTGTGGTTGCCACCGTTCGTCCAAAGCCGGGAACGAGAGTTTCCTGAAGCGCGCTGGTGCCGAAGGGTTGAAGTTCGTCGGCATCGAACGTGCTGAAGCGCGTGAAGATCCGATCTGAAGAGGTGAGGTGATGATCCAAGCGCGCGCTGAATTGATTAATGTCTCGGGTCGACCGCTTCATCGACGTCAGGTTCCGAACCTGGTCTGAACCGTTGGCGTGAGGAACCTTCGCGAGAAGGGCTTGCGCAATCGGATCGACGCGCTGCGACGGAATCTTGTTATCCGTAAATGGCGTACACGCTCCAGTGGTCGGAATCGCGCCGGGATCACATATCGTTCCTAGCCCTGAGAAATCGCCGTTGCGCACCGCGTCGCTCGGAACAGAGAACGTGCGGGTAAGTGACCGGTTCATTCGAAGGCCTTCGTAACTCAGAAAAAAGAACGTTCGCTGCTTCCTTAACGGGCCGCCGAGAGCTGCGCCGAACTGATGCTGACTCAGCGGCGGAACAGGGGAGTTCTTTCCGAAATAGTTCGGAGCATCAAAGACATCATTGCGATAGAACTCGAAGAGACTTCCGTGAAAGTCATTGCTGCCGGACTTTGTGGCGACGTTGATTAGCGCAGACGCCTTTCCACCGAACTCCGCGGGGTACATTGATTTCTGGATCTTGAATTCCTGAATGGAGTCCACCGATGGATTGATCACAAGGTTGTTGAACAGTTCATCGGTGACCTTCGCGCCATCCAAAAGATAGATATTGTGGCCGGACCGTTGGCCGCCAACGTTCGGTAGCGGGCCAGCCTGCTGGAGGGCATCGCCGCGAGTGCCCCCGGGTGGAATGACGACGGCATCGCTGAGCTGTGCGAGAGAAAGGAAATTCCTGCCGTTGAGGGGGATCTCGATGACCTGCCGGTTTTCAATGACGTCACTGATCTCCGCAGTTGTGGACTGCAGTTGAGGGTCTCCGAGCTCGACAACGACCTGCTGCGCTACTCCCTCGAGGCTAAGGGTGAATTCGAGGTCAAGCGTTCTCCCGATTTCGAGCGTGACGTTGCGCGTCTGTGGCGCGAAAGCCGGAAGTGAAATGGTGATTTCCCATTGACCTGTTTGAAGTGCTGGAAAGAAAAAACGGCCGCGGTCGTCGGAGATGCGGGTGGCGTTAATGCCAGTCGCCGGATGCTTTAGCGCTATCGTGGCTGAAGGCAGCACAGCGCCTGTGGGGTCTTTGACGATGCCGCCAATTTCACCAGTGTTGGTCTGAGCGATTGCGGGTACTACCAATATGGCGATTCGCAGAACGGAGAGAATACAGTTCCTAACTACAGCCTTAATGCTTGTCATTCGACCGAAGCATTTTAGCTGAGAGATCTGGGGACAGACTCCGAATTCGAACCGACGAAGTTCCAAATCTATGCGCAACTTTGACGGTTCGAATTCGGAGTCTGTCCCCAGATCTCTCCACGGTAGAATTGCAATGTGCGATTTCTGAGAACCACTTTCGTGGCCCTCGCGCTGCTGGCGACTATTTCTCTCGCCGCCGAGGACTGGCCGCAATTTCGCGGTCCTGACGGCGAAGGCCACTCCACCGAGACAGGATTACCGCTGCAATGGAGTGAGTCCCAGAACATTCGATGGAAGACACCCGTTACAGGACGCGGCTGGTCTTCTCCGGTCGTTGCGAATGGTCGTGTCTGGCTGACGACTTCGGTCGAGCGACAGGGAAGGGCATCGCTTCGCGTGCTCGCGTATGACGTACAGTCCGGAAAAGAGGTCGTCAACGCCGAAGTATTCTCGTTGCCGAACGCTGTTCTGAAAAATGAGAAGAACAGCCTTGCGTCTCCCACACCCATTCTCGAGGGCGAACGCGTCTACGTTCATTTCGGCGCCGATGGAACTGCCGCCTTAAGCACGGACGGAAAGATTGTTTGGAAGATCACGCTTCCCTATGACTCCATGCATGGCAACGGCGGCTCGCCGACGTTGTATCGCGATCTCCTGATCGTCAATTGTGACGGCAGCGATGACGCCTATGTTGTTGCTCTTGACAAGAACACCGGAAAGATTCGATGGAAGACTCAGCGGCGGCGCCCTTTCGACCAGTCTTACACGACGCCGCTGGTGATCCAGGTGGACGGACGCGATCAGGTGGTCAGCATTGGGGCGTATCGCGCTGCAGCCTACGATCCGCAGACGGGTCGAGAAATCTGGCGCGTGAGCTACGGCGATGGTTTTTCCAACGTGCCGCGGCCGGTGTTTAGTCATGGCCTTGTTTTCATTGGCACAGGGTTTCAGGAGCCTTCAATGCTTGCCGTGCGTCCGACAGGAACGGGAGATGTCACGAATACCCACGTTGATTATACGATCGAGCGAGGCGCGCCGTTTACGCCTTCGCCATTGATTGTCGGCGATGAGTTCTACATGGTGAGCGACATCGGGGTCGCGAGTTGCCTGGATGTGAAGACGGGAAAGATTCATTGGCAGCAGCGCGTTCCGGGAAACTATTCGGCGTCTCCAGTGTTTGCCGACAATCGAATCTACTTCCTCAGTGAGGAAGGAGTCGCGACGGTCATCGCCCCGGGAAAGGAATTTCGCCGCCTGGCCGTGAATACGCTCGATGGCACGACGTTCGCATCGATCGCTGTTTCGCAGGGAACTTTTTTCATTCGTAGCGACTCTCATCTCTACCGGATTGGGGGCAATTAGGGGAGATCTGGGGACAGACTCCGAATTCGAACTGAGGAATTTTTGCAGACTGCGTGGCGTGTCCAGTTCGAATTCGGAGTCTGTCCCCAGATCTCCCCCCGAGTGTGATACTTTTCGCGTGTGCGCCGCCTAATCCTTCTGTTTGTTTTCGCGATTACCGCCGTGTCTCAGGCCCCAGGACCGAGCGACTGGCCGCAGTTTTTCGGCCCTGGTCGGAACGGTGTTTATCTTGGGCCTGCCCTATCGGAGGATTGGACGGAACGTGGTCCACGCGTGGTCTTTCGCAAGGACGTCGGTGCAGGCTTTGCCGGGCCGGTCGTGTCTCAAGGACATCTCATTCTCTTCCATCGACAGAACAACCGCGAAATTGTGGAAGCGATGGATCCGCTTACTGGCGCTACACAATGGAAGTACGATTATCCCACCGCGTATCGTGACGATTTCGGCTTCGACGAAGGTCCGCGAGCGGCGCCCGTCATTTCGGACGGCGTGGTTTACACCTTCGGCGCAGAAGGTATTCTCAGCGCGCTCGACCTCGCGACCGGGAAACGAATATGGGGTGAAGACACCAGAGCCCGTTTCAAGTTTGCGAAAGGATTCTTCGGAGCGGCGGGTTCGCCCATCGTTGACGATGGGCGAGTCCTTGCCAACATCGGCGGACCGGAAGCCGGCATTGTCGCCTTCGACGGGAAAACCGGAAAGTTGCTCTGGACGTCCACGAGCGATGAAGCCAGTTACTCTTCGGGTATTGTCGCCATGATCGGTGGGCGAAAAGTCGCAGTCTTCCTGACCCGAACGAATCTCGTCGGGCTCGATCCCTCGACCGGAAAGGTCCAGTTTCAGAAGCGATGGCGCGCCCTTCAGGCAGCATCCGTGAACGCCGCAACGCCAATCATTGTGAACGACGCCACCGGAACGTTCATCTTTGTGTCTGCCGAATACGGCCCGGGAGCCGGAGTGTTCAAAGTCGAGGGGGCAAACCTGACACCGCTCTGGGCCTCACTGGATGCGTTGACGAACCATTACGCGACCAGCGTGTACCGCGATGGAGTTCTTTACGGCTTTCACGGCCGGCAGGAAGAAGGTCAAAGCCTGCGTGCTGTCGACTTTCGAACAGGCAAGGTGCGATGGAATCGCGAGCGATTTCTTGCCGGGAATCTGATACTCGCCGGAGACCGTCTGCTGATCCTGCGCGAGACCGGTGAACTCGTGCTGGCTGCGGCATCTCCCGAGAGTTTTCGCCAATTGACGCGCGGTTCCATTCTTCCGGCTCCAGTTCGGCCTTTCCCTGCGCTTGCCGACGGGCGCCTTTATGCACGCAATGAGAAGACGCTGGTTTGTGTCGATCTCAGGAAGTAGCGCCGTGAAACTTTATCCTTTTTTCCTTGCCGCTTTCGTTGGTATCGCGTCCGCACAAACACGTGGAGAAAATCCACAGGCTGTCTTCGAGCGCGCGGTTTCGGATTTCGAGCGAGGCCGCGTTGTGGAATCGGCCGCAGGTTTCGACAATCTCATAAAGCTCGTTCCAGACAGCGCTCCCCAACTCTGGCAGCGAGGGATCGCTCTCTACTATGCTGGGCGCTACAAGGATTGCCGTGCGCAGTTTGAGTCTCATCGAACGGTAAATCCCAACGATGTTGAAAATGCGGTCTGGCATTTCCTCTGTGTCGCCCGCGATGAGTCTCCGGAGAAAGCGAAGAGCATGTTGCTTCCGGTGGGACCCGATTCACGTGTTCCGATGCGTGAGGTCTATGACATGTTCCGTGGAACGCGACGCCCGGAAGACGTGTTAGCCGCGGGGGGCCAGCAACCGTCCGGTCAGTTCTATGCGCAGCTTTATGTCGGTCTTTACTTTGAGGCGTTGGGCAACAAGCCGAAGGCGCTCGAACATATCACGGCGGCTGCGGCGGATCGGTTTGCGTCCGCCGGTGGGTATATGCACACGGTAGCGAAGGTCCACCTCGGAATTTTGCAGCGGCGGCCGTAAGGAAATAAGCCTGAAGATCCCTCATCCGGCCCTCGGGCCACCTTCTCCCGGAGGGAGAAGGACAGTCTACCGGGCCGGATGAGGGATCTTCAGGCCACCTAATTCCCTTTAGGCGCGTTTGGCGCTCTGAAATTTGTGATGTCGGCCAGCTCTTTCATGGTCATTATTTGTTCGTATCGCTTGCCATTGATGATCCAGGTCGGATAACTGTTGATGTTCTGATCCATGCACACCTGTGACTGCGGCGTGCCCAGGCCTTCGGGGCTGCACTCCACGTAAGGAAGCCGCTTGGCTGCGGCGCCGAACAAGGCTTTCTGATCTTTGCAGTGCGGGCACCATTGGGCGCCGTAGAACTTCACATCCATGCTACTGAGATGCTCAGCCAGCGCGCGCGCAACGGGATCTTCCGGCGCTTGAGCCGGAGCCAGGGTTCCTGTGTAATGCAGGTGCAATAATCCGATAAGCACTGCCGCAACAGGGACAGTTCGAGTCAACAATTTTCCCCAGGCGAAGCTAGCCATCACGGCTGGGCGCTGCCAGGTGACGAGCCCGAAGATGACTGTCATCAACCCTAACGACGTAAGACAGTAGGGACAGGCGGCCTTCAGCACGGTCATCGATATCGTCGTCAGGTAGGCGCTGAAAAGCAGGCCAAAGAGCGAGACGGTCCATGCCAGCTGCCAGTGACGATCCACGCGTTTCACGAATGCGATCGCCGCGAGCCCCGTATACGTCGCGAACCCCCAGAACGCCGTGGGTAGCCCCAGTGTTTTCGCCCACTGACTGCTGAGAACGATATCGCATCCGCTTCCCACGCCACATCCCTTGACCGATGCATTATTGAACGCGGTCCATGATAAGTAGCCGCTGAGAATCATGCCGAGAACACTGAGCGCCAGTAGCGGCCAGTTCGGCGACGAACGGAGGGGAGGACCTGCGATTACCGGTTTTGCTGAAGCTTCTCGTCGGGCCTGTGCTTTTTTTCCCATAGGCGGGCAAGTTTACAACGGCCATGCACTCGCGCTCAGAATTTCACGCGCGTTCCCACAGAAAACGCTCGTGGTGCGCCGGGAGCGTAGAACGTTGCCTGCTGGACGGGGAATTCTCCGCCAACGGCTGGAAATGGTCGCGCGATGAACCACGCATCGCTCGTGAACCCTGTCGAACCGAGCTGAGCCGCCGTGGAGTACCTTTTATTGAAAGCGTTGTTAAGTTGTGCGGTTACTTCAATGTTTCGGTAGATCTCAACACGCACCCCCGCATTGACTACACCGTAACCCGCAACTCCTCCGGGCCCGAGATAGTACGGATCTTCAGGTTCATGAAGATTGTTCTCGTTGCCTCGAGCAAAACTGCTCGAGGCTGAAACGAGGTTCAGGTTGAAGAAGATCCTGCGAACCGGCTGATAGTCGAGTGATGCCTTCAGCATATGACGTGGAATGAGCGGCATCCGGTCACCCGGCTCGATTTCGATCACACCCTCCAGGCCGAAGCCTGTCTCATTTGTGCTGTTTCCAGAACCGTTCAGAGTCTCCGGGGTAGCGTATGTGGCATCGAGAAATGTGTAGCCTCCGCTGAGAGTGACATTCTTCAGGGGAGTTGCTGTAGCGCCAACTTCGATGCCTTGACGTTTCGTTCTACCGAAATTCTTAAAGTAGCCAAATCCGGATTGCTGCGATGTGACGAAAAGGATGTCGTTGTCGTTGTCGGCATGAAAGAAACCGAGATTCCACGTGAAGGCGCCTGGAGTTCCGTTCCGGATCCCCGCTTCCCACGTGCGTGCAACGACCTGTTTCAATGGCGGATCACCGGCCATCGCGTTGGGCAGCTTGCAGGGCTGCTCCGGATCGGCGCATCCCAGTTCGATGGAGGTTGCAGCGCGACTGCCTTCGCCGTAGCTGACGTAGAGATTCAGAGTTTCCGTCGGAGAATAGGTCACGCCTGCGGCTGCATTCAGTCGCTGAAAGGTTTGATCGCTCTCGAGGGAGCCATGGCCTCCGCCTGGATTAATGTGATCCTGGTTACGAACCAGGGTTCGGTTGAACCGCGCAGAGCCGGTGAAGTGCCAGCGACCGACAGCGAGTGCATCCGTAGCATAAAGACTCCATGTCTGCGGCTTTCCTGTTAGATCCACTCTCCGATCGAAAGGTTCGCCATCCAGAGTGCCGCCAGTCATTCCATCGGCGAAAGCATCCTGTGGTGTAAGGCTGCGGTCTGGATTCACGTAGCCGAGCTGTGTTGTCTGCACGAAATCGACGGTGCTGTAGTCGTAGGCGCCTCCCGCCGTAAATTGGTTCTTGTTTCCGCTAACAACGCTGAACAGAGTGGCCTGCCCGGAGAGACCGAAGTTGTGCTGCCTTAGCTGCGACCGATTGATGAGGCCATTGCACTTTTCTCCAGGCTCGTTGTTCAACAAAACATTGGCGATGCAACGCCAGTAGGGAAAGGGCGTGTTCGCGGCGGACTCACCACTTGCAGGAAACCCTGTGTAGCCGGCTGCGGCAAGCGCGGCCTGCTCGGCGGCATTGGGCTGGTAGAGCGCCTCATCAAGGGAGTCTTCGTTGATGTCTGCGTTGATGGTCTTTGCGCGCAGATTTCGATAGTAGATATTGCCCGTCAGCAACAAACGGCTGCTGACGACACGCCGGCCTTCGAAGTTCAGGAACCAGGCGCGGTTGTGTGTGTTGTCTGGCCGCGTGTAGATACTCTGGTAATCCTGTGCGAGCATGCGCTGCTCCTGCAGCGCATTACCGTTCAGCGAATTGTTTGCTAAGCCTCCTGAAAGCCGAAAGGCGTTCACCGCGTCCTGCCGTCCGAACTCTCCAAACATCTGACGGATGTCGGTGTGCGAGTCGGCTCGCCATCCGTTTTCACCGAAACGATTTGCCGCCGTATACCAGTGCCATCCGCTCGTGTAGGAACGGCCGTATTCAAATTCCAGCGCGCGTCGAACATGACTGCCGTAGCTGGCTTCCACAGAGCCGCCCGAATGCGTCATGCCGGTTTTGGTCTGGAGTGACAACGCGCCGCCAAGTGTGTTGAGCCCGAAAAGCGGATTTGAACCGGGCATCAATGTTGTTGAAGAGATGGCGATACGAGGAATCAGATCCCAACTGACCACATCGCCGAAGGGCTGATTCAAACGTACACCGTCCATGTAGACCGATATTCCCTGCGGTGTACCCAGCAGCGGTGAAGCGGTATAACCGCGATAATTCACGTCGGGTTGGAACGGGTTGCTCTGAATCTCATTGATGTGAACATTCGTTAGTTGCCGGTTGAGAAAATCTGAAAGGTCGAGAGCCCCCGATTTTGCTATCTCCTCGGCATTGGCGCCTTGCACGGGCGCCGGGATTTCAGTGAGCGGAAGATCGAGGCCGGGTAGCGGCGTTGTTGAAATCACGTCGATTTTGACGCCGGGGATTTCTGTGGGCTTCTGGGATGGAAGGCTTTGTTGGGCGAAGAGAGCGGAGGTCAGGAATGTGAAAAACAGAGAGCTCAACGAAGTTTTCAGTCTACTTCCCCTGCGGTCTTCCCTTTGCATGAAGTAAGATTCCTTTTCACCATCGCTTGTTCAGGATGAACAACGATAGACGAAAAGGAATTACTCAGTAGATCGGAGCCGCTGAATGCTTGTGCCTGGTCCCGCGCCGCTGGAATACGAGATCGTGGAGCTCTTTACTCAGTTTCGCAATCCACTGCTCCGTTATGTATCCGCGCTGGGATTACCGATAGCCGACGGCGAAGAGGTCGTTCAGGAAGTGTTTCTGGCCCTGTTTCAACATTTGAGACAGGGGAAGCCGCGCACGAATCTCAAGGGATGGGTCTTTCGCGTCGGGCATAACCTGGCACTAAAACAGCGGATGCGAAACGGACGGCGCGAAAAACTGTATGGATCTGATGTGGCGAATTCCGAGCATCTGGCTCCTGAGCCAAATCCCGAACAGCTTTTTGCCGGCTCTCGGCGTCGGGAGAAATTACTGGCAGTGATCAAAGAGCTACCGGAAACGGACCGCTGCTGTCTCTATCTCCGTGCTGAAGGATTGCGCTATCGCCAGATAGCGGATGTTTTGGATATCTCCCTGGGCGGTGTGTCTGAGATGTTGGGACGCACGCTGGCACGGCTGAGCAAAGTCGAGGAGTATTGAAATGTGGAATGAAGACGGTCACCTGTCGGACGCGCAACTGGTTGCAATCGCCGATTGGGAAATCACTGGGCGGGAGGCGCGCAGGCTGGAAGGCCACCTGACGGCCTGCTGGCACTGTCGTTCGCGGCGCGCCGAACTGGAGCGAACGATAGGCGATTATGTTCGCGCCCATTGCAGTGAGAGCGAAAGGGCTCCCTCGATGGACGAGCCTCGCGCCCGTCTACTGGCAAAGCTGGTTGAGCTGTCTGCCGCAGCGCCTGCCGCACCGCGTCCCGCACCGCCCAATCACCGCCTTGGCAGAGTCGCCTATGGCAGTGCTGCGGCATGTCTGGTTCTCGGTATCGGCCTTGTCCTGTATTTCAGTGTTCTCAGGGCAGGCGCAACCCCCATTCCGGATGGACATCTGACGCCAGGCGCAACGCGAATTGTGACGAAAGAAGATCTCTGTTCTTCGCAGGACTTCAAAAGTTTTTATCCGATACCGGCACGGGTGGCATTCAGCGTGTTCGAAAAGTATCAAATTCAGGACCCGCGCCCTCGTTCGTATGAAGTGGACTATTTGATTACGCCGGCGTTGGGCGGTGCGGAAGACATTCGCAATCTCTGGCCGCAGCCGTATGCGTCCGGAGAATGGAACGCTCACGTCAAGGACGCGCTCGAGGATCATCTCCGCGACCTGGTCTGCACGGACCAGATCGATTTGGAGGTCGCCCAGCGAGATCTCGCTTCGAACTGGATCAATGCCTATCGCAAGTACTTCAAGACGACGCGGCCTCTGCCGGATCATGTGGCGTTCAGCGTCGATCCCCCGTGGGAACACTGAAACGTTATTCCATTGTTCCAAGAAGATTGAAGGCGGTCGTCGTCGGCTGCGGTGAGCCTCCCGCGGGTTCCTCCGTGACCGCAGCCAATTTGATCCCGCCGGCCACCTGTGGCGTCGCAAGATCTACCATGGCCGACCCGCTGGCGTCGGTATTGAAAACAACTGCGCTTACGGGATTCCCGGTTGCCGGCACGGCCCAGAGTTGATAGGCGCGATTCACGGGAGCCGTGGGCAGACCCTCTACATAAACGCGCCACCGTCCGGCGGCGTCATCCCGGAAAATCTTGCCCCGCGCTTGTGGCGTTGAGCTGAGTCCACCCAGAACAACGACTTTTGTCTGAGTTGAAGTCAGTGACACCAGCAGCGTTCGTTGTGCCGTAACCTGCGATTCCAGTTCCATGACCCGAGCGTTCAGGGACTGGACCTCCTGTCGAAGGCCTGCATTAAAATTCAGAAACACCGCGACCAGCACCAATGCCGCAGCGGCCACGGCCCAGCCGCCCCACGCGAATGCCGATTTCTTCGGCTGCGCGCCAGGGCGAGGCCGCTCGTTCTCTCTCACCGCTTGTGCGCGCGCGAGCAAGCGCTGCTTGACCGACTCAGAAGGAGTCTGCATCGGCAACATCATCGCCAGTGACTGGGCGGCAACCTCGGATTCGAGAACTTCAGCTTTGCAGACGGCGCAGTCGTCCTCTTGCAGATGGCGGAAATACTCCGTTCGTTCGGCCTCTTCGAGAGCGCCTGCCGCGTAGAGTAAGGCTCGTTCCTGTAATTCGCCGGTCAGTTGCTGGTGCTTCATAGGGGTGCCTCGTAGGGTTTGAGGCACTTTCTCAAGTGCATCATGCCGGTGCGGATTCGATCTTTCATTGTCCCGAGCGGCTCGTTCAATGCCTTCGCAATTTCCGCCTGGCTCATTCCTTCAAAATACGCCATTTCAAGCGCGACGCGTTGCGTCTGCGACAGCTTTTCGAGGCACAGCCTTACGGCGCGCTGCAGCCCCGCGAGGACGAAGGGGTCCGTCGCATCCGGCTGAGCGGGGGCGTTGCTGTCAAACTCAGATTCAGTGCCGCGCTTTTTGCCGGAACGCACATAGTCGATCGCTCGTGTGCGCGCAATCGTCAGCAGCCAGGCGATCGGCTTACCGCGTGACGTATCGTATCGATTGGCCTGCTGCCATGCCTGCCAGAAGACATCGGAAAGAATGTCTTCGGCATCTTCGCGGATTCGAACGATACGGAACACCAGGGTGAAGACAATACGATTGTAGCGATCGTAGAAGGCTTCCAGCGCGCCGTCATCTCTGGATGCTATCCGGCGGATCAATTCAGTATCGTCGAGCTCGATGTGCGTCTCCTTTCGGGGGAGGAAATCGGGGCCAGGCACGCTGTTTCCCTATTTTCCCTTATAGTTCGGTCGGAAGGCTGTGTATCCTCGCACGGGAAAATAGGGAAACAGCGTGCCTGGCCCCGATTTCCGTCACCCCACAGCCGCTTCCCTCATCTGACTCAGAAGGTTGAACCAGTCCATTCCGGGCAACCGGGAAATACACGCATCGATGCGGCGGGCGATTTCCATTCCCTCGTTGTCGCCGAAAATGAACTGCATGGTCCAGCGTACTTCGTCATCGTCTTTCACACCATCTCCCACGGGCGTCCAAAATCGACGAAGGATCGCGGCTGTCGCGATCTGAGCCGGGCGGGAGCGGAGATGAGGCCGCGCCTTGTTGAAGTAGAACGAGAAGTGGCGTCGTTCGTCCTTCACGATGCGTTGAAGAAGCTCGCGAAGGATAGGATTCCGGGTGCGCCTCGCCAGGACTCTGTATGCCTCGAGAGCCGAAAGCTCTTGTATGGCTCCCCACGCGAGGTATACCGCCTGAAAATCGCGCACGAAATGGCACAGCATTGCAGCGGAAGTTTCTTCGATCCGTTCGCGCCACGAACGTTGGCGACGCACATGGTCCACGCGGGCGACATCGATGCGCACGCCGGCGGCTTCGAGAAACTGACGGATCGCACGCCCATGAAAAAACTCCTCGTAAGCCCAGCAACTCATGAATGCCAGCACCTCTGGATCTCGTGCCGCGCACGTCCTAAGCAAGCTTTTAAAGTACATGACAGTATGGGCCTCGACATCCATCATGTAACCCAGACACCGGATCTCTTCCGGTGTGACCGGATAATCGCGGACGCGAGAGAAGTCCAGGTCTCGTGTTTCGACTTTTTGTGAGTTGTTGAGATAGCGTTCGAGATCAAAGGTTGGCAGCATAGTCTCCTTCTCAGCAGTGGCAACACCTCGTGTTGTTGCTCGCGTCTCCTCTACTTCTAACTACGTCTTAAATGGAAATTTTGGATGGCGAATTTTAACCCATCCAATCGCTTCGCTGCACCCGTAGAGCTTTCCTGAAGTCGTTTGGAAGGAAAAATCCCGTGAAGATCTTCAAGACGTGTCTCATCGCCGGGTTTGTTGTTTTGCTGCTCTTGCCTGTGGAAGCAATCGCGCATCCGATGGGCAACTTCAGCATCAATCACTATTCAAAGCTGTCCGTCCGTGGGCAGGACATCGATATTGAGTACCTCCTCGATTTTGCAGAGATTCCTACGTTTCAGATGTTCCCGAAGTTCCGGACGGCGGACACAGACTCGAGCATTCATGACCTGACGCTGGAATGGATGCGCCGGCTCGAACTCGCCGTTGATGAACGACCCTTGCCGTTGGAATTGACCGATTCGATCGTCCAGCGCAATCCTGGCGCTGCGGGCCTGTCCACCGTTCGTGTGACGTTGAGGCTGAAATCGCGCTGGCCCGGTACGACCGGCGATCTTCACTTTAGAGATCTTAACTTTACGGAACGAATTGGTTGGAAAGAGTTCGTCGTGCAGGCGGCACCTCCGCTCGGCTTTCCTGACGGCAATCCGTTCTCAGAGGACCGCAGTGCAGCGCTTTCCCGCTACCCCCCAGACTTGCTGGCCAGGGCTCCCAACGTTGTAGAGGCGAGAATACGCATCGGTGCTGCGCCGACAACGCTCGCTCACGCGACGTCGTCCAAATCCAACGAGGCAGCAGCACCGACGACGGCATCAACTTCCGATCAACTTTCGCAGATCCTGGGACAGAACGCTCTTCCGCTGCAGGCTGTCCTTCTTGGAATGCTTGTCGCTTTCTGCCTGGGGGCGTTGCACGCATTGTCCCCCGGTCACGGTAAAACGGTTGTCGCGTCTTTCCTGGTTGGAGCGAGAGGTACAGCACGCCATGCAGTGTTCCTCGGAGCGGTTGTTACATTCACCCACACGATTGGAGTGTTTCTCCTCGGGCTTGTTGTTCTGTTCCTGTCGCGCAGTATCGTTCCCGAGCAGATCTATCCCTGGATTGGATTCCTTTCCGGCCTGACGATTCTTGGAGTGGGCGTGAATCTTTTTCGTCAACGGCTACACGCCGCGCACGACCACGGGCCACACGGTCATCGTCACGAGATCCCGTCAGAAATCACGTGCCGCAACCTACTCGCGCTGGGATTCAGCGGAGGGATTGTGCCGTGCCCATCTGCGCTCGTTGTCTTGCTGAGCGCCATCGCGTTGCATCGTGTGGGAACGGGTTTGATTTTTATTCTCGCTTTCAGCCTGGGTCTGGCCTCGGTGCTGGTCGCAATCGGGATTCTTGTTGTACGTGCGAGCCGACTTCTTTCCCGCTTCGGCTCGGATCGAAGCGCAATTCGATTCGTGCCCCTGGCGTCCGCCGCAATCATCAGCGTGCTCGGCCTTGGTATGGCTGCGCAGGCGCTGTCCGGTATGACCTTGACCAGTTTCAATGGCGCGAGCTTTCTGTTTTCCGGCCAGGCCGTCGCAGTATTGAGCCTCGGCCTTCTCCTCGGACTGAAGCACGCGACGGATGCCGATCACGTTGTGGCCGTCACGACGTTCGTCAGCCAGGAATCGAACATTATTCGCAGTTGCTGGATTGGGGCGTTCTGGGGTCTGGGGCACACGCTCTCGCTCGCCATTGCCGGAGTCCTTGTCATAGGGCTGAAAGTGAATGTGTCGGACTGGCTCTCGGAACGCCTGGAGCTGGGAGTGGCTGCAATGCTGGTGTTGCTTGGCGCGAACGTGATTGTTAGAACTCTGCGGTCGCGAGCCCTGGCGCACCGACATGACCACACGCACGAGAGCGCGATTCAAAGCCGGCACAGTCATTGGCACATTCACCTGCCCGGCCATTCCCATGACCACTCCAGCTGGACTCATGGCGGGTTGCGGCCGCTCCTGACGGGAATGATGCACGGCGCGGCGGGCAGTGCAGCACTGATGCTTCTGGTTCTGTCGACGATTCGCTCTCCTGTGGAAGCGTTCCTCTACATCCTGATTTTCGGTCTCGGCAGCATCGTTGGAATGCTGGCTATCAGCTTTCTTCTTGCTGTGCCGCTTCACTGGGCAAGGGCGCGGATCGGCGCCAGTTACAAACCCGTGCAGCTCCTGGCGGGCTTGTTCAGTTGTGTGTTCGGTTTCCTTCTCGGAGTGGACATTTGGATGTCGCTTCGTTGAGGCGCCGATTTTTTCAACAACAGCGGCTTCATGCCGCAGAAAGGAACGTTCGACATGTTTCGCAAGATTCTCATGATTGCGCTCTTTCTCGCTGCCGTTGCAGCGCCACTGGCAACACGCACGCCAGAGGTGGCCGCGTCGAGTCACCGCGAGGCCCCGCTTATCAGTCAGGACCCGCTGGCGGATAACACGGATGTCTATGCCTTCGTGAGCCCTGACAAACCCGACACCGCGACCATCATCGCCAACTACATTCCATTCGAGGAGCCGGCCAGCGGCCCGACCTTCTTCAACTTTGATCCCAATGTGTTGTATTCGATTTACGTCGACAACACGGGAGATGGCGAACCCGATGTAACCTTCGACTTCCAGTTCAATACAACGATCGCAAACGCGAATACATTCCTGACCCATCTCGGCACGGCCGGGCCCGGGGGTGGCGACGCGGTCATTAGTTCACTCAACGACCCCGACTTCAACGTCAAGCAGACCTACACGGTCACGATGACGCAGAAGCATCCGCAGATTCTGGGATCGGGTCTGATTGTTCCACCCTATAACATCGGCCCCGGCGCGACTCCGGGCTATGCGAGTCTGGCTGCCCAGGCCACCTACAGTCTTCCTTCAGGTGTCCATGTGTTCGCGGGACCTCGCGATGATCCCTTCTTTGTGGATCTCGGCGCGGTTTTCGATCGTTTGGAGCTGAGGCCTCTCGGAGTATTCGGCGATCCTCGCGGCAGGGATTCGCTTGCGGGATTCAACGTGCACAGCATCTGCCTGCAGGTTCCCATTTCCTTGCTCACATCGGATGGTCAAAGGCCTGTGAATCCGACCGCAAAGAATGCCGTGGTCGGAATTTGGGCGGCATCCAGCCGTCCGATGATTTCGATTCTGCGCAAGGATGGAAGTATCGATACGAACGGAAAAATGGTGCAGGTGTCGCGCCTGGGGAATCCTCTCGTGAATGAGTTGTTCAGTCCGTTGTCGAAGCGTGATCGTTGGAACGCCACGGACCCTGCGGACGACATTCAGTACCGGCAAAATCAGGTCGTTGCTCCTGAAGTTCCCGCGCTCGTTGATCTGCTCTACGGCACGAATACGCCGTCGAGTGGAGCTGTCGTCCGCGCACTCAAACCTTTCCCGACGACGAATCGAACGGACCTGGAGCTGATTCTCTACAAGGGCATACCCGTGAACGGAATTACCGGGCCAAACTTCACGACCGTCATCGGTGGAGATCTCAACAGGGTTAAGTATGCGGATGAGCTCCGGCTGAATCTTGCGATTTCACCGAGCGTGATGGGTAGTCTGCCGGACATGAATAACCCCGGTAATCGTCGACTAGGTCTTCTAGGCGGCGATGCCGCGGGATTTCCGAATGGACGCCGCCTGTTTGACGATACCGTGGACATTTTCCTTCGAGCAGGAGCGGGCGGCACACCGTTTACATCCGTGCTGTTTCCGGCTTTCTCGGGACCGAATGATCCGAATGTGGCGCCTAATAATGCGCTGACGGATGGAGTGGATCGGAATCCTGAGGGATTCCTGCCGGTATTTCCATATCTGCAAACACCGATCTCAGGCTTCGACACGCCGCACGCCGTGGTTGTGCCCTAATTCCCCTCTCCCTCCGGGAGAGGGTGGCCGAAGGCCGGGTGAGGGATCTACGGGCCTGCAAATCCCTGGGTGAGGGATCTACGGGCCTGCAAATCCCTGGGTGAGGGATCTACGGGCCTGCAAATCCCCGCGTGAGGGATCTGCGGGCTTGCAAATCCCCGCGTGAGGGATCTGCGGGCTTGCAAATCCCCGCGTGAGGGATCTGCGGGCTTGCAAATCCCTCATCCGGCCCTTCGGGCCACCTTCTCCCGGAGGGAGAAGGCCGATACCCCCGAGGAGGACCAATGCGCTGGATTAGAATTCTAGTCATCGCAGTTTTGATTCTCGGCATCACCGCTTACGCCATGCGGCACCGCTCTGTCTCCAACCTCGCCGCCGCGTCCCTTGTCGACCATGCCTTCTCGCCGTCATGGTCGAGCAACGAGCAGGTGATCTCTTCCATGGAGGAACACCTGAAGCGAGACCCCAATGATCCGAAAGCCGCTTCCACACTCGGCGAGGCCTACCTTCAGCGTGCCCGCGAAAGTGGCGATCCCGCCAACTACGCGAAGGCCGAACTCCTCTTTGAGCGTGCGCTGAAGCGGGCTCCAGACTCCGTTGATGCGATGCTCGGAAAGGCATCCCTCCTCATGGCGCGTCATGAATTTAACAAAGCGAAAGACGTTGCGAGGAAGGCAATCGATACGAATCCCGATGTCGTCGCGACGTATGGCATT
>Ga0207659_10000321_pt1 | contig 28969 bp, 24 predicted proteins | sample KBSM43metaG_FD_184330 | JGI IMG/M metagenome (GOLD analysis project Ga0207659, IMG submission 184330) | Miscanthus rhizosphere microbial communities from Kellogg Biological Station, Michigan, USA - KBS M4-3 metaG (SPAdes) (version 2) | ecosystem: Host-associated > Plants > Roots > Rhizosphere >...
TTTCCGCCGTGTTATAAAGCACGACCAGATTCCCGCCCTGGTTCACGTACTCCAATAGCCGCTGACTATAGGTGTTCAGCTCTTCGCGTACCGCGTAGGCCCGCGTGCCGGTCATGATGGCGTCGAACCGCCGCAGATCGCCGCTTGCGACGTCGCGTTCGTTCAGAAGGGTGACGCTGTGACCAAGCTGCGCGATCCCCTCGGGCACCCGATCGCCGATGCCCATCACATAGCCGACGGTCAGGCGCTTCGGAACCGCGACGCGCACGCCGCGAACGGTTGCGGTTGATGGACGATACCAGTAACGGACTTCCAGGTCCCGCTGATCGATCAGTTCGTATCCCTCTCGGTAGATGCGACCGTTGGCTGTTGCCACCGCGCCGATCGTGGACTCCTGTTCGGTCGACCGCTGCACCGTAACGGCAAACGCGAAAATGCGCCGCTCGCCAGCGCGCGTGAACGTAAAGTCGTGCGCGGGCGGGGTCGAGCTCCAGTTCGGCGGCAATTGCAGCGCGAGCACGCCACGAATTCCCTTGACGTCGTTGTTCAGCAGCTCGACCGAGATCGTGATCGTGCCAGGGGAGGCCGCCGTGGGCACGATTGCCGCCGATGGCTCGAGTGTCAGCGAGAGTGCCGGCACCACACGCAATTCGCGAAGCGCATCGCCGTAGGGCAGCTTCGGTTCTCGACGCCTGACGATTTCGCGCCTCTGGACCGGCTCGCCATCCACCTCGTAGCGGGCGACGGCTTCGGCTGGTGGGGCAGACGCTGGGCGCCCGAAGCCTCGTTCGTCGGCGATCGTGTAGCGATTTGCGGTGATCGACGAACGGGTAAACGGCGGTCTCGTACTGATCGCCACACTGTCCGCGAGTGTGATGTTGAATTTTCCCGGATCGGCAGCCGTTACGTTCCATCCATCGGCTGCTTCGATGGTGACGGCACGCCGCGGCAGAGACACGCCGCTCCGGCTCGTAAACTCGGTCAACACTTCGAATGTCTGACCGGGAACTGGTGCCGTCGGCAAGGCGGACAGCGCCGTCAGTTCGACACCAAGCGCGGCGTTGATCGCGTCCTGAAATTGCTGCTCTTTGATCTTGAGAATGAACACGGCATCGAGTGCCGACGACAGCGTGTTGACAGCGGAGCGGGTCGCGTGCAGACCGCGCACGAGTGCCGGCACCGAGGCCGAGGGATTAGTCATCGAGAACGACGCGGTCGCTTCGTGGACCGCCCGATCGATTGCCTCCAAAGCAGCGGCGGCGCCGGCCGGTTCGGGCTGCCGCAGCGCGCGGAACAATCCGGGAATCGTCGTGTCGATGCCATCGAAGAAAGCGTCTTCTCGGGTTGGCGCCGCAACCGTGGATCCCGTCCGCGCGTAGTAGACCGGCGCGGCTTCGGTCTGCGGCAAGTATCGTCCGCCGTTTTGAGATCGTTGAAAACTCAGGCCGAAGCGCGCGAAGTTTCCATAGCTGTCCCCGAGCCACGGGCTGTATTGGTTGGTATCGACGCTGATCGTCCACGCTTCGTTGTCGCGGACGCCGCCGATGTACAGCTTCAACGGTTGCCAGGGCCGCAGGCCGTCGGCGAGCTGGTCCGGAAACATCGTTGGATCACCGGCGGCCCTGAACGCGTCCTGGGTGATCAGGCCGGCCGCTGAATGATTGCCGTGGCCGTCTCGTGCGTTGCCCTGAAAACGCGAGATCAGGACGAACGGCCGGTCGATGCGAATCAGACGCACGACATCGCGCAGGACCGTTTCCTTTCCCCATTTTTCGAGCGCCTCGTCGAGGCGTTTCGAGAACCCGTAGTCCGCAACCGTCGTGAAGTACTGCGCGTCGACGCCATAGTAGCGACCGGCGGCAATCAGTTCCTCGGTACGGATCAAGCCGAGCGCGTCGAACAGTTGCGGCCCGATCGCGTTGTCGCCCGATTCGCCACGGGTCAGGGTGAGCAGCGACACACGGGCACCATCACGCCGGCTGAGCATCGCCAGCACACCGCCATGCTCGTCGTCGGGATGGGCGGTGGTGTGCATCGCGCTCGCCGTCGTTCGCAGCTTCAGGATTCGCTGCCACGCACCGGCCGCGCCCTTGTCCTGCGGCAACGTCGCGCCCGAGATGGTTGCCGCGGCAAGGGCCAGTACGAACGCTGCGCGCACGACGTTACTGCGACACTGAATGGGTGACCGGCGCCCTGGGCCTGGCGTCGGCGTTGGCAAGGTCCCAGCTTGCTTGATGGATCAGGCGAGCGACCTTCTCCATTTTCGGGTAGTTGATTTTTTCAGGCCGGTCGTACTGCGTGTGATAGTCGGGGTGCAGGCCGGTCATGAATCCAAGCGCCGGCACACCGCGCTGCAGGAACGGCCACTGATCGCTGCGGCGAATCAGATTCGACACGTTGTTGTCGTAACGCTTCCTGATCTCGAGGCCGATCCCGGCGTTGGCGTGGTCAACGGCCGTCGCTACATCGGGCGCGCGCGAAAAGCCCATCATGTTCACCGCATTCGCATTCGACTCGGCGGTCTGAACTTCGAGTCCGTTAAAGCGATTGCCGCCGCCGACCTGGACTTCCTCATTCCGCCCGATCATGTCCATGTTGAGGACGGCGGCGATGGTATTGAGCGGCGCGAGCGGCTGTTCGGTGTAGGCCCAGGCACCCAACAGGCCACGTTCTTCGGAATTCCACGCCGCAAACAACACGCTGCGTTTCGGCCGCTGGCCGTCTCTCGCCGCCGACGCAAATGCGTCGGCAATCGCCAGCAAGGCGACGGTGCCCGAACCGTTGTCGTCGGCGCCGTTGAGAATCTGTGCGCCGTTGACGCCGTCGTGATCGAAGTGGGCAGTAACGAGCACCCACTCGTTCTTCAATCGCGGATCGCTGCCTTCGAGGAGGCCGACGACGTTGCGATCGGCGACGATGTGGCGATCGACAGCGGTTCTCATCACGACCTGCGTCGTCGTCAGCATGACCGGTGCTGAACCGCGCGCCGTTTCGGCGCCCTTCGACAGCTCGTCGAAGGTCTTGCCGCTGTCGGCGATCAGCATGGCGGCGATCGCCGGCGAAACTTGCGCGACCGGAATCCGAATGCGATCGGACCAGGCTGCGAGCGTGTAGCTCTTGATGCGCGGCGGCGCCGCCGGCCAATAGTTTCTTGCCGTCTGTTCGAAGTTCGCCGCACCGGGATGGTTCTGGACGTCGCTGACAAAGAGTACGCCGACCGCACCGTGCTCCTGGGCGGCGAGCACCTTCCGCCACGCTGCGGCCGGTTCGGCGGTGACCACGCCGTCGAATGGACTGTTGGGATCGCGCTCGCCCGGCTCGTGGTCGAGGACCAGCGCGATCCGGCCGGCGATCGACGTGCGATTCGCATAGTCGTCGTACTGCAGCTGTGGCGCGCTGATCCCGAAGCCGACGAACGTGACTCCGGCACTCGCCTGACCGCTGGCGCTGAAGCGATGTGGGTAAAAGTCTGTTCCGAGCCGGAGATGGCGCGAGCTGCGATCGGGCTGGCCGATCTCGATCGCGTTGCCCTCGGCGGCAATCGTCGACGTCATCAGGTCGTAGTTCTGAAAAAAGGAATTGCCGGCCGCCGGTTTAAGGCCGGCGCGCTCGAACCGCGATCGAATGTAGTCCGCGGTGGCGCGGTTTTCGTCCGTGTCGGTCAGACGGCCTTTCATGGCGTCGCCGGCCAGGAAGAACAAGTCGGCGCGCAGGTCGTTCTGGCGAATCGAGTCGTTGTGCGGCGCCCGCTGTTGCGCCAGCGCGGGCGCAATCGTCACAGCGAGCAGAGCGACGAAAAGCATCCGTTTCATCAGGCGGATTATCGCCTATCCTTGGCGGCGTGAACCCGGCCATTGCCGCCGTTGTCGTGATGTACGGCGCGTTTATGGCGGTCGGCTGGATCGCATCGCGGCGCGTCCGCGACGGCTCCGCCGCGGACCTGATCGTCGCTGGCCGTCAAATGCCGCTGTGGGTGGCTGCACTGACGATGACCGCGACGTGGGTCGACGGCGGCTACCTGCTTGGGACGACGGAAGGAGTCTACAAGGGCTCGCTGGCGCTCGGTCTTCAGGGCGGCGTCTGTTTCGGCGTGAGTTTGATTCTCGGCGGGTTGTTTTTTGCGCGCGTCATGCGCCGCCTCGGTTTCACGACGCTGATCGATCCGTTCGAAGCACGCTTCGGGAAGCAATGGGCGGCGGTGCTGTTTCTGCCGGCGCTGGCCAGCGAGCTGTTCTGGAGTGCCGAGCTGCTGGTCGCGGTCGGATCCACGTTCGGCGTCATCCTCGGGATGGACTTGACGACCGCAATCCTCATCTCCGCCATCGTGACCACCGCCTATACGGTGCTTGGCGGCATGTGGTCGGTCGCCTACACCGACATCTTCCAGCTCGGACTGGTCGCGCTGGGTCTCGCCGTGGCGCTGCCGTTCGTCATCCACGGCGCCGGTGGGCTGTCGCATATCTGGTCGGCGTATCTCCAGACGCGTCCTCGCGGCGGAGAACTCCAGCCCTCGGTGATTGGCTGGTGGGATACGTCCGCGATGCTGATCTTCGGTGGCATTCCCTGGAACTGCTACTTTCAGCGCGTGCTTTCGTGCAGGACGCCTGACGACGCGAGCCGCCAATCGGTTCTCGCGGGTGTGATGACAATCGTCTTGACCGTTCCGCCGCTGCTGATGGGAATCGCGGCGTTTTCATACCCCTGGTCATCCGATCTCGTAGCCCGTCTGCAAGCGACGCCGGCCGACACGATGCCGCTCATGTTTGCGCGAGCAGTTCCGCCGTTCGTCGGCGTACTCGGCCTTTCGGCGATCATCGGTGCGGTCACGTCGAGCTTCAGCTCGTCGATCCTTTCGGCAGGATCGATGCTCAGTTGGAACTGCTGTAAGCGTCTTCTCTGGCCGTCGGTGTCCGTGGCACAGCTGAGGGCGATGATCCGATCGTCGATCCTCTTATTCGGGGTGTTGGCGACCATCCTTGCGTTGAAAGTGCAGAGCGTGCAAGCGCTGTGGTTTTTCACCAGCGATCTGGTGTTCGTCCTGTTGTTTCCGCAGTTGGTGGCTGCGCTGTTCGATCCGAAGGCCAATCGTGTCGGCTCGATCGCCGCATTCACCGTCTCGTTGATTCTCCGAAGCGGGGGCGGCGAGCCGCTGCTCGGTCTGCCGGCTTTGATCCCTTATCCCACCGCTTGGCCAATCAAGACGGTCGCTGCCGCCGCCGGATTCGTGCTGCTGCCGCTGGTGTCGCGCGCAACGATCGCCTGGGATCCGCCGGCGCCGCTGCGCAATCCGGCCGATCAGGTCGCCGTGCCAGCCGCATGACGATTCTCGCGTGGCTGGTGCACGCCTACACCGCTCTCGGCCTGGTGTGCGCCGCCGGAATGGCCGTCCTGATCATGCAGGGTAACGACGCGGCGTTTCGCGGCGCGTTTCTGCTGATGATGGTTGCCACCGCCATCGATGCCACCGACGGGTGGTTCGCGCGACGGGTCCGCGTCAAAGAAGTGCTGCCGCAGTTCGACGGCGCGGCGCTCGACAACACCATCGACTTTCAGACCTATGTCACGCTGCCGTTGCTGCTGCTGTGGCGTGCCGGCGTGTTGCCTGGGGCACAGGCCTGGCTACTGATGCTGCCACTGCTGGCCAGCGCCTATGGGTTTTCGCAGGTCGAGGCGAAGACCGCCGATGGGTACTTTCTCGGATTCCCGTCGTACTGGAACATCATCGCGTTCTATCTCTATATGTTGACCGTGCCGTCCGCGATCGCCGCGACGGTCATCGTCATTTGTTCGCTGCTGACGTTCGTGCCCTCGCGCTATCTCTATGCGACGCGTGGCGGCCCTTTCGCCGCCGTCATCAACGTCGGCGCGACCATTTGGTTTCTGGCACTCGCTGTGGCGTTGATGGATCGCACGCCGCGCGGCCGTCTGATCGCCGCGCTGTCGTTTGCCTACCCGGCGACCTACATGGCGCTCTCGGCCGTGGTTGAGCAGAGAGAACGAAACCGCGAAGGCGCGAACACACGAAGCCTGCGGCGGTGACGAATCAGTCGAGCAGTGTTCGGACGCGCTTGGACCGCCAGAGATAGATCATCGCGAGCGAGTGAGCGGCAATCGTCGCGGCGACGTAATACGGTGTGTCGCCGGGCGGCCGATTGTTCGGATAAAACGACGTCGTGTAGATGAACACGTCGCACGCCGCGGAAACGGCCAACGCAACTTGCGTCAGTCGGACCGCATGCGGTTGACGATTGGTCAACGCCAGGCCGGCGGCAACCGAAACGCCCGCGCCCAACACCCGGATCGCGATCGCCACCAGCACTTTCGGTCCTCGGGTCGGCAAGGAATTCAACGCGGTCGCGGCCGACACGGCCAGGTTGAGAGGCTGATAGATGAGGAGAACGCGGCTGAGAATTAACAACATAAGTCTGAAGTCTGAAGTATGAAGTCTGCCGTTTGCTCCGGACGCACGGATCCTTCAGACTTCATACTTCCTACTTCAGACTTCGATGTTTCTTTATCTTGTTCATCACGGTGAAGCAGTCGGGCCAGGGGTCGATCCGCGCCGTCCGTTATCCCCGCACGGGCGCGCCGCGGTCGATAAACTCGCGGCCGATTGTGCGGCGAAGGGGATCAAGCCATCGGTAGTCTGGCACAGCGGGAAACTCCGGGCGAAGCAGACCGCTGAAAGCTTTTGGCGCGCGTGCAACGCGCTCGCGGAGTTCTCGGCCGCGCGTCATCTTCAGCCAGACGATCCGCCGCAGTGGATCGCCGATCAGCTTCGCGGCGAGACGCGCGACATCCTCCTCGCGGGACATTTTCCGCATTTGCCACGGCTGCTTGGACTGTTATTGAAAGACGACGCAGCGACCGAAGGATTTCCTCCGCACGGAATTGTGGCGCTGGAAACTGGGGATGAAGGAGAGACCTGGAAAGAAGCGTGGAGACTGATGGCTAATCGGTCAATGGCTGATGGCTAAATGGCTGATGGCTTAGGGTCCATGTTAAACCCTATGCCATCAGCCATCAGCCATTGACCGTTCTCTTATCGGATCACGACGCCGGCCTGGAAGCGCCAGTAGTGCAGCTGATTGCTGTTGAGATCGATTACAGTGTTTCCGGTGTTCAGGTCTTCAAATCCACGCGTATAACGCAGGTCGCCGCGCAGACCGAAGTGATCGTTGAAGAAGCCCATCGCGCCGCCGCCGAGGTTCCAGCCGAGCATGTTGTTCGACGATGAAACGCGAGCCAGCGTACCGCCGTCGATCTGGGTGCGCAGGAGGCCGATGCCGCCAGTGACGAACGGCCGGATGCCAGGTCCGTGCGTGCCGCCGACCGGGATGCCCACGATGAGGTTGCCCATCAGGTCGATGACGCTGTTGTTGCCGAAGTCGTTCTGGGTTCCCCAGAAACTCGGGCTGTAGCCGAATGCCACTTCGCCGCCGATGACGCCGGCGCCCATACCGCCTGCGTTCACGCCGAACGCCCCGCGGCCGTTGCCGATGTTGTTCCCGCTGCCCCAGTTGGCGCCGACCCATGGGGTCACGAATCCCTCCGCTCGCGCTTGCGTGGGCGCGACGACGAGCGCCACTGCCGTCGTGAGGATGAAAGCCTTGAGTGCACGTCGCATTGCCTCTTTACTCCTTAGCTAAGCCGGCGCGAATGCTCGTGCCGACGAATCGGAGAGTGGAGGTGCAAGCGATGTGCCCCAAATCAGCGGCTTAGCTCAGGCGTCTAAGGCCTCTCTTTTCAACAATTCCCACGCATGACGAAGATGAGACTCATCGGTTCGCAAATGCCCAACCGCGATCCGCAAGGCGAGCCGGCCCTTGAGCCGGGTATGTGAGAAGAAGATTTCACCTGATCGATTGATCCGCTCGACCAGCGATTCATTGCGCGCGTCGAGGTCGGCTTCGCTCAACCTCCGGCCGTGCGGATTCCATCGGAAGCACACGACGCTAAGCGGTACCGGTGCGAGTCGTTCGAAGTCGGGATGCGCATCGACCCACGACGCGAGCTGTTGCGCGAGCTGGATATGCCGCGTTAGGTGCGTGCGGATCTCGCGCGCGCCAAACGACCGCAGAATCATCCATAGCTTCAGCGCGCGGAATCGACGACCGAGCTGGACGCCGGTATCCATCAGGTTCTTCACCTCGCGCGATTCCGATGTGCGCAAGTACTCGGGGGTCAACGCGAATGCCTGTCGGATGACGTCCATTCGACGCGAGTAGAAGGCGGTTAAATCGAACGGCGTGAACAACCATTTGTGCGGGTTGACGACAATCGAATCGGCTCGTGCGGCGCCGGCCAGGATGTGCGCATGCGACGGTAGCATTGCCGCCACGCCGCCATAGGCCGCATCGACATGCATCCACAGTGCTTCGCGCTGGCAGATATCGGCGACGTCGGGAACCGGATCGATGCTGGTGGTGCTCGTGGTGCCGACCGTCGGGACCACCGCAATCGGCAGGACACCGTCGGCTCGATCGCGTTCGATCGCGTCGCGCAGCGCATCCACGCGCATTCTGAAGTTCTCGTCGGTTGCGATTTTTCGCAGCGACTGATGGCCCAGCCCGATGGCGATCACCGCTTTGTCGATCGACGAATGCGTCTGGTCCGAACAATAGATCGCTACGCGAGGCACATCGGATCGCCCCGCCAACCCCCTGGCGCGAACGCCGGCAATCGCCGCCTCGCGTGCCGCGACCAACGCATGCATCGTCGCAATCGAGGCGGTGTCGTAGATCACACCTTCGAACGATTCGGGCAGGCCGATCAGGCGCCGCAGCCATCCGAGCGTGACCGCTTCGAGCTCCGTCGCAGCCGGTGAAGTACGCCACAGCATCGCCTGCTGATTGAGCGCCGCCGACAAGAAATCTGCGAGCACGCCCGGGGCGCTGCCGGTAATCGCGAAGTACGCGAAAAAGTTCGGACTGTTCCAGTGGGTGATGCCCGGCAGCAGAATGCGCGAGAAATCCGCCATGATTGCGTCGAACGGCTCGGGATCTTCCGGGGCGTGGTCGGGCAGCGCGCGGGTGATGTCGCCGGGTTGGACCTGCGCGAGAACCGGATATCGTTCCGAGTGCTCGAGGTAATCCGCGATCCACTCGACCAGCGCGTGGCCACTCTTGCGAAATTCATCGTTCGTCATGCCCAAGCTTTCAACGCAACGTTCGCAACGTTCGCAAAGAAGAACGAGTACAAGACTTTGCGTCCTTCGCGACCTTGGCGTTTGATTTCTACGATTGTTCCAAAAAGTCGCGACCGAAGAGCGGCTCGTTCCCGCGCGACGCGTAGTAGCCGTACACAGACAGCGCGATCGTGAAGAGCATCACCATCACTGACGCCCCGGCGTAGGGGTGCGTCATGGTCAGCGTCAGCGGGAACAGTTCGGCGAGCCGCATCGTCAGGAACGCGATGACCAACGCGAGCAGACCGAAACGCAGCAGCACGATGAACATCAAAGCGACGCCGCTGAGAAAAATCGGCATTTGCAGCGCCGCGTTCTGGCCAGTGAAGAGATTCGTCATCGCGATCGGCAGAATCAACGCCATGCTGAGGACGAAGACCAGCCAGGTGCGCTTGACGAAAATGCGCAGGAACACGGCGGCGGCGAGGCACTGAAGCGCGTTGTTGAATGCCGGCACGACCGCCCCGAGCACTGCGGCGATTGTGAACCGGTTGCCGAGCAGAATCGACGCCCCGGGCAGCAGCGCGGTGGCGTCTCGGCCGAGTGCGAGAGGCAGCACCTCGAGCAGCGAGACGAGCAGCGCCGCGACCGTTCCGATGGCGGCGCCGACCAGGAAATCGCGGCCGACACGGGCGTCGCGGATTCGTCCGGAGACGAGCCGGGTCCAGCCGATCAGCAGTTCCGGCCAGAATCGCCGAGCATACGGTTCGAGCGCGATGTACACAAGCCAGGCGATGCCGGCATTGATCAGTGGCGCGGTGATCACGCCCTGAACCCGCAGCCACTCGAGCCCGAGGTCGGCGTAGTGCCGCGCGCGCAGCGTGTTCTCGAGCATCTGGCAGACGAACACGATCGCGGCGGTGCGAAACGCACCGCGCCGATCGCCGTGGCCGGACAGTAGATTGCGCCGCGCCAGCAGCGCCGCCAGCGCGATGGTCGCCAGCGCGATGATGCTCGAGACGATCGTCACCAGCCGCGCCGACTGGCTGATGGCGCGCCGCGAGGTCACCATGCGAGTGGCGGGCGTCCACGGCGCGACAACCGCAAACGAGACCGGCCGGCTTCCGAGCGACGCCGCTTCGACTCTCACGGTGACGCCGGGAACGTCCGGCAGCGGACCTTCCCAGGCGATGCGCCGGTCGGCGTCGCCGCGTGGTCGCCACTGCGGAGTTACTTCACGAAACGACACCATCGGCAGCGCGGCGGCATCGAACAGCGGCCGCCAGTCGATCTCATTGCGCGAGTTGTCTGCTGGCGCGTCGACTTGCGGCGGGATCGCCTGAAACTCGACGAGGCGGCCGTGCGGGTCGAGCTTCACCAGCCGCATGTCCGAGAGCACCATCGGCGGATCGCCTTCGGTCGGCATCAGCTGAACAAACGAAGGCACGATCACCGCCGGGCTGGTGCGATACCAGAAGCCCGCCGTGCCGGTACGGCCGCTCGCGAGCCCGGCCAACCCGCCGGTGCGGCCGGCGCGTTCGATGAACTGGCGGCTGAATGGCGACCAGCCCCATGCCGTATCGACTGGCGGATCCGGATATCCGATCCGCTCGAGAACCTCCTGCGCGCGATCTTTGAGCGAGTCGGCCGAGCGCGGCAGCGGGATTCGATGGACGACGCTGAAAGCGTCGGACAACATCGCGACGACGCCGACCATCACGATCGTGAACGCGACCACCGCAAGTCCGATCGCCGGTTGAATGGCGCTCTGCTCTCCGGCGGCGGCCACCATTTCGGGTGACGGCGTTTCGCCCGCCGCCAGCGCTGCGGCGAGTTGATCGCCGCCCGGTAGCCCGGCCGAGACTGCCAGTGCCGACGCCGGCCGCTTTGCCGGATCGTGTTCGAGGCAGCGCACGATGGTGCGTTCGACCGCCGCGTCGAGATCGCGAACCACCGAACTCGGCGACGCAATCGAGCTCGATTCGTGAAGGCTGATCAATTCCTTCAGCGTGTTGGCTTCGAACACCCGCTTGCCGGTGAACAGCTCGAACAGAACCAGTCCCAGCGCGTAAATGTCGCTGCGTTCGGTCACCTCTTTGCCGGCCAGCGTTTCCGGCGCCATATACGCAGGTGTGCCTGAGCGAATGTTGTCGACCGCCCCGCCAAGCGATGCCAGCCCGAAGTCGGTCAGCCGCGCGTGGCCGTCGCCGTCGATCATCACGTTTGCCGGCTTCAGGTCGCGATGCAGCACACCTTTTTCGTGCGCCGCCGCGAGCCCGGCGCAAATCTGGCGGGCAACCTCGATCGCCTTATCTTGAGGAAACCGTCCGATCCGATGGAGCAGCGATGCCAGGTCCTCGCCGTCCACGTACTCCATCGTCATGAACGGACGGCCGTCGGCGTCGCCGATGTCGTAGGTGCGGCAGACGTTGCGGTGCGCAATCGTGCGCGCGACGCGGACTTCGTTATGGAACTGTGCGAGCCGGCCGGGATCGTGCGAGAGGTTGTCGGGCAGCAGCTTCAGCGCGACTGTCTGTCCGAGGCGCAGGTCGTCGGCGCGGTACACCTCGCCCATGCCGCCGCGTCCGAGCGGCGCGACGATGCGAAAACGTCCCGCGAATAGTGTGCCGGGAGTAAAGCGCGCCCAGCCTGATGAATTGGATGACAGGGCCTCGGACGGCGGCCCGGTCTGCGCGCCCGCAACGGTGGCGGCGTCGTCAACCCGGTTCATGGTTGAAACGGAGGGGATGGAGGCACGGGTTCAACACGGAGCAACGGAGCAACGGAGCAGACAGAAAAGAAAGACAAAATAATGCTTTTCTCTGTTGCCCTGTTGCTCCGTGTTGAACCCGTGCCCCCGTCCCCTCCGTCAGATCACTTGTGCGAATCAGCGTACTCGACCGCGAATTTTTTCAGCGCCTGATTGGTCAGACCGAGCTGGGTGGCTTCATTGCCGGCTTTTTCGGCGTCCCACTTGTCGACCACCATGCGTTTGATCATCCACATCGCGGCGACGCGATTGCCGCTCGCACAATGAATGAAGGCCGGCATGTTCTGCGGATCCTTGACCGCAATCAGGAAGTCGTCAGCGACTCTCGGATCGGGCTGCGCGCCGTTGAACGGAATGTGCAGAAATCGAATGCCGGCGTTCTTCGCGGCGATTGCCTCCTGGTCGACATTCGCCCCGTTCTCGTCGGCGAGCCGAAGGTTGATAATCGACTTGTAGCCCATTTCCTTGATCGCCGGCACTGCTTCCGGTTTGGTCGCACCGGCGCAAGCGATGGTGGTTTCGAGTTTCGCGAAGTTGGTGACGCCTGGCACTTCGGCCTTGGTCACCTGCTGCGCGGACGCGCCGCGTGCGGCGAAGAACGCGGCCATGAAGACGCTGCAGAGCATCAGAAGTTTGATGGTCATGGAGCCTATCTTAGGCCACCCGTCTGCGTCGCCACCATCCCAGAAATGCACGAGCGCCTCGGTGGGTCAACACCAGGATGCCGAAGCCCAGGACCAGAAAAATCGGGATGATCCAGTAGCCGCCACGGACGGGCTGCACCGGCGCCGGCCAGACCGCGCCAATCACAATCGGCCATCCATTCTTCGTGACATGCACGCCGACGTTATCCGGGAAGAACGGTTTCAGCGCCGCGACGATGATGAAGCTGACGCCCGCCAAGTACGCGGCGAACAATCCCAGCGCCGCGAAGAAGCCGCTCAGCGTGGTCACCGCGAGGTGCCAGAGCGCGCGTGCGATGGGCACCACGCGTCCCGTCGTCACTGCCTCATCCACGATGCGTTCGGACGAGTACGCCTGCGCGACGCGCAGCGGCGAGCCGAGCTCCGCGAGAATCTTCTCGAGCGCCTCGCGTTCGTTCGGCGAGCCGTCGTGCGCCGCGACGCGTTCGCGGACGTGTGATTCGATTTCGCGCCTCGCGTCGCGGACGATGTCGATGGGCAGAAATGACTTCAGCGATCGCTCGAGAACGAACAGATAGCCATTGACTCGAGATTCGCCAACTTGCGAGAGATTCATCGTGCGCTCGTTTCTGCCGCGTGCAACAGCCGGCCAATCTTGTCGACGAATGCCAGCCACTCGGCCTTCATTTCACGCAACCGCAGTTCGCCGGCGCGCGTCAGCCGGTAATACTTGCGCGCGTGCGGTGCCTCGCCTTCCACCCATTTCGCGTCGAGCAGGCCCTCCCGGGTCAGCCTTCCGAGAATCGGATAGATGGTTCCTTCAGTGACGACGAGATCGGTGAATGCTTCGAGATGCTGGATGATCGCCAGGCCGTAGCGCGGGCCGGACGACACACTGAGGAGGATTGCGAGGTCGAGACTGCCGCGTCGAAGCTGCTCCTGCCAGGTTTCGCGGGACATACCTTGTGTCACAAGGTATTACGTCGCGCAAGCGGGAAAGGTTCGATCGAACCGGCCTGCGCGATCTGGCTCGTTATTCTTTTTCGACGGTGACGGTGACCGGCGACAGGATCCTCGCCGTCAGCGGGGTGCCGGGCTGTAGAACAACGGCGCTCTGGTCGCCGGCCTGGACGACCGCCGCGCCGCCGCCGGCGCCGGCCGTGGCGCCGATTGCCGCGCCCTTGGCGCCGCCGAGGATCGCGCCGAGGATCGCGCCGCCAACCGCCGCGCCGCCAACTTTCTGCGCCGCTTTGTTACCCGGCGCTTCGCCGAGCCGCATGATCGTTTCGGTCGAAATCGGCACTCGCGTACCGTCGCCGAGGACGATCGTGTGGAAGCGGATGCCGAGCTTCGCCTGCTCCTTGAATTTGCCGCCGCGCTCAACCTGGGTGACCGTTCCAATCAAACGCGCGCCCGACGGAATGGCGATGCGATCGCCGACGCGAACATCGCGCGTGACGCGCGCGTCAACGCGATCTTCGACCTTTGCCGTGTCGGTCGAAATGCGATTCTCGGTCTGCAAACCGATCACCGAATCGCGCGAGACGATCAGTTCTTCAAACGTGGGCCGCGGCGGCTCGGGTGCGCGCGGTGGTTCCTGGGCGACACGTTCTTCCGGCCGCGGCGCTTGCGTTTCAGGTGCGATCGACGCGGGCGGCGTCGCCGATGCCGGAGGCTGCTGCGCGGCACCAGAAGGCCACGAACTCGCCAGTGTTCCCGGCGCCTGCGACGTTCTCGCCGTTTTAGAACCCTGCGAACCTTGTGAACCCCTTGAACCCTGCGAACCCCTCGAACCCTGCGAACTTTGCGAACCCTTCGAACTTTGCGAACCCTTCGAATTCAGGGTTTTGTCTCCGACGATGGCTTCGGTTTCGTTCACGGCGGGCTTGTCGGTCGCGACGGGCGCTGCGCCCGTTTCGCTCGGCGCGGGCGTGGCGATCGTTGACGCCGGGACGTTCGCGTTCGCGGATTGTGCGGCGGTCGGCACCGGGATGGCATTCTGCCGCGAGGCGAGAAAGCCTCCCCCGGCAGCCGCGGAAATGCAGGCGACCGCGAGCACGGCGAATGCGAGTCGGTTCGACATGAAACTCTCCTTGACCTCGACCGGTTGAGAGGCAAGCCGCGTACCGGGTGCTGTCGCCTCAGACCAGCTGTAAGTCGCTGGAAACTGACAGCTTACCAGAATCACCGCAGCACGGCGAGTGTCCCCTTCCTATGAATGTGTCCTGGAGCGAGAGCAGTCGGCTGTAGGATTTCGTTAATGTTTTCAACGGTATTCACTGGCCGAACCGTTGCAAGGATCCTTCCTATGCGTCGCTTTGTCATTCCGATACTTGCTGCCGCTTGCCTCCTTGCCGCGTCGTCGGCATCGGCCGTTACCGTGGACCAGATCGTGGCGCTTTCCAAGGCGGGCGTGTCTGAGGCCGTCATCCTGGCGCTCATCGATCGCGACCGTTCGGTGCTGACCATCGACCCGGAACAAATCGTGACGCTGAAGCGCGAAGGCTTGAGCGACACCCTGATCACTGCGATGCTGCAAAGTGGCCGCGACGAGGCGGAACAAGCGGCGCGCGAGGTGTCGTCGTGGAATGCGACGGCGATGCTGTCGTCACTCAACAGCTCGCCAGAGGTCGTCGTGGTCGGACACGGTCCCGATCGGCCGAACACGATTCACACCGAAGACTGGTATGCGGGATTTCGCGATGGCGCACGCGTATCGGGTTATCGTTCCGGTTTCACCTACCCGCTGGCGCCGCGGTCGCCCTATCGTAATGGCCTCACCGGGCGTTCGTTCCGTATCCCGGCCGCGGCGCCCTTCAGCGCGTCCGACAGAGGACGCAGCGGCGACCAGGCGTTATGCCTGGCACAGGTCAACACCGCGTCAGGGCCCGGACCGTCGTACGTGACGGCATGCCCGGCCGTCACGCAGCGCGCGGTGCGCTCGCGCTAGCGATACCCATGCGTCTCGCGAGCTAGGTCGTCAGTTTCGAGTACTCGCTCCTCGCGGAAATGATGATCGGCAGCGTCCGGTCGGCGCGCTTCATCCCGTCAAAAAACTTTTCATAGGCCTGGCGGCTTTCGGCAGTCTTGCCAAGTTTCGCCAGCGCCCGCGCGTAAAACAATGGTGCGATCGGCTTCAGCGTCGTCAACGCCAGCGGCGCGCGGTCGATCACGGCCTTGAACCGATCCGCGGCAACTTCGGCGCTTCCGATATCGAGGTTCACGACGCCAGCGGTAAACAGCGCGATCAGGTCTTCGTCGGTCTTAGGTGCGGGAAGCGTGTCGAGCGCGGTTCGATCACCGCGCCGCCACTTGGACAGTGTCGCGATCAGTTTGAATCCGTTCTTCGCGTCGGGTGTGTCAGCGCCTGGAAGTTTCGACGCTTCGGCGGTGAGCCGATCGGCCCCGGCGAGGTCGCGCGCGGCGACCAGCGCGTAAGCGCTGTTGAGAAGCGTGTCTACATTGCGCTGCAGTTCGAGGGCTCGTTGCACGCTGACGCGGCCCAGGTCGGCGTCGCCGAATTGTGCGGCGGCGACCGCCAGGTTTGCCCACAGGTTGGCGGCGGCGCCGTTCATGCCGGTGCGGGCGACGGCGTCGCTGGTGAATCGCTCGCACAGCGCGCGCGCATCGCCCAGGCGACCCTGGTACGCGGCGACGATCGCCTGCTGCGCGCGAATACGGAATCCTTCCGTGAGCCGCTCTGCAGCGGCGATCTGGCGGTCCATTTCGGCGGTGTCGGCGCGAAAGAACGCCAGCGAGTACAGACTGGCACGGAACCCGATCGAATCGAGTCCCCGGGCAAGGGCGTCTTCCAACACGCGCTTCGCTTCATCAGCGCGACCGCGTCCCTGATAAATGCCGGCAAGATTCCCATAGGGCAGCGGCTCGTCGGGAGCAAGGCGAATGGCGGTGCGATATTCCTTGATCGCCTTATCGTGATCGCCGCGCTGCTCGTACGCTCCCGCCAGATTCGAGTGCGGGACGAAGTCGTTCGGATAGGTTTGCGTCCAGATCTGGTAGGTGTCGATCGTCTTTTGTGTCGAGCCCTCGACCACAGTCGCGTATCGCGCTGTAATGTAGAGCCGCTCGGGTTCGCTGACGCGATCGCGGAGTTGGTAGGCTTTGGTGATCTCGTCGCGCGATGGCGAGAACTCTCCCAGGTTGGAGTACACGGTGCTCAGGCGCGCATGCGCCAGTGCGAAATTCGGATCCTGTTCGATCGCCTTGCGGAAGAACGGCATCGATGCCGCATCACCTTCGCGACGCCGCGTCGACAGGCCGACGCTGTAGGACTTGAGCGCGTCGAGCGACGAGGTGGTCGCGTTTTCAATCGACGCGTCGTATTGGCCGATCGACGCCAGCGATTCACCAAGGTTGCGGCGCAGTTTTCCAGCCGCTTCGCCGACCGCTTTCAGCACGTCGTCCTTGTTCGCGGCTTGCACCTGCGTTTTCTCGATGGTTTCGCCGGTGCGGCAATTCACGGCGTCGAGCGAGATCACATAGCTGGCGCCTAATTGGGTGATCGATCCGCCGATCAGCGCTTTGCTGGCGGTCCGCTGGCACAGATCGCGTGCCACTTCACGCGTCAGCCTGTCCCCGGGCGGCCGGCCCATCAGCCTGAGCGTGCCTTGAATGCGCTGCTCCGGAAGCACGCTCAAATACGGCGACTGCCTGAGCTGGACCTCGAGCGCTTCCTTTAATGTGTCGTCGAACACCGCTTCGCCGGTGGTGTTGGCGAAGTCGGAAATCACCACCGGATCCCGTTCGTTGAACGCAGGCGTGCGGCTCGCGTAGAGATATGCCGCGACGATTACAGCGGCGGCTGCCACGGCTGCAGTTGCTACCGGCTTCCACCAACGCGACATGACTCGCGAGTTGGCGTGAGCGGCGAGTGCGTTTGGCGTCGACGCAGCCAGCGTGGACGCGGGTTGCAGGCCAGTCGCCGTCGTGTGCTGCAAGCGTTTCAGGTCGGCGCGCAAGTCCGCAGCCGTCTGATACCGGAGCTCGCGGTTTTTCTCGAGCGCCCGTGCCACGATCCGATCGAAATCTTCCGGAATGGCGTGGTTCAGAGATGAGGGTGCCGGCGGGATCCGCGTCAGCAGCGATTCGAACAGCGCCACCGGCGTCGCGCCTGGGAACGGCAGGGTGCCGGTGGTCATCTCGTAGCAGACCACGCCGCAGGAAAACAGATCCGTCCGGCCGTCGGTGACCTCTCCTCGTGCCTGCTCGGGCGACATATACGCGACCGTCCCAAGCGTCGTGCCGAGCGTGGTGGCGTGGTCCTGCATGATGCGGGTCGCTTCGTCAACCGAACCCTGCGCAGCCAATGCGAGCTTCGCTATCCCGAAGTCGAGCACTTTCGCCTGGCCGCGCATCGTCAGGAAAATGTTGGCTGGCTTGATATCGCGGTGGACGATCCCCTTGGCGTGCGCGGCATCGAGGGCATCCGCAATTTCGACGGCAATCCCGAGCGCTTGATCGAACGGCAGTGCACCCCGTGCCAGGGCGTCCTTCAGGGTGCGGCCATCGAGCAGTTCCATCACCATGAACTGCTGCCCGTCGTGCTCGCCGACGTCGTAGATTGTGCAGATGTTGGGATGATTGATTGACGAGGCAACCCGCGCTTCGCGACGGAAGCGCTCGAGCGCCTCGAGGTTGGCCGCGAGTTCGGGCGGCAGGAACTTCACGGCGACCTGTCGGCCGAGCCGCACATCTTCGGCGCGGTAGACGATGCCCATGCCGCCGCCGCCAAGTTGTTCCAGAATTCGATACGGGCCAACGGTCGTGCCGATCACGATTGATCCGAGATTGTACGGCAGCTTTGGGATTACGATTGCAGATCGATCGGAGGAGTTCTGCATGAAAGCCCGTCTTTTCGCGCTGGGTGCGATCGTCGCCCTCGTTTTCACGTCACCGGTTACTTCGACATCGCTACAAGCGCAAGCGAAGAAAGCCACAGCGGCCCCGCAGAAGGTTGATGAGGAGTACACCCGCCTGATCAAGCAGCATCTGCAGGATCCGCGGATCTCGACCGAGCTGGTGGACCACCTGCCGGCATCCGACACGGTGCCGACGCCGCTGAAGTTTTTCGGACGCACGGTCGGAACGCCCGGCGAGTTGACTTACGCCAAAGACATCTACCGCTACTACGAGGCGCTGGCAAAAGCCGCGCCGGGGCGCGCGAAGTACTGGAAGATCGGCACTACTGAAGAAGGCCGCGACATCGTCCTGCTGGCGATTGCCGATGAGGCCACGCTGAAGTCGCTCGACAAATACCGCGACATGCTCGGGTCGCTCACCGATCCGCGCAAGACCACGGAAGCGCAGGCGCAGCAACTGATTAAAACGGCCAAACCGATCTATTACGCGATCAGCGGCATGCATTCGCCGGAAACCGGTGGGCCGGAAATGCTGATCGAGCTGGCGTATCGCTTGATCGTCGAAGAGACGCCGTTCATTCAGAACATTCGCAGCAACGTCATCACGTTGATCACCCCGGTCATCGAGGTCGATGGCCGCGAGAAGCAGGTCGATACCTACTACTTCAACAAGAAACGGGCGCAAGGCGACGCGCGACTGCCGTTGATGTACTGGGGCAAATACGTCCAGCACGATAACAACCGCGACGGGATGGGGCAGTTTCTGAAACTGACTCAGGCGGTCACTAAAGAAACCCTCGAGTGGCATCCAACGGTGATTCACGACCTGCACGAGGCACAAACCTACCTGTATTCGTCCACCGGCACCGGACCGTACAACAACGAGATCGATCCCATCGTGGTTTCCGAGTGGTGGCAACTGGCGCAGAACGACGTGATGGAGATGACCAAGCGCGGCGTTCCCGGCGTCTGGACCTACGGGTTCTATGACGGCTGGGTGCCGAACTATATGTTCTTCATCGCGCACAGCCACAACTCGATTGGACGCTTCTACGAAGTCCAGAGCTATGGGCCCGACAACTACGAAGTGCGCCCCGGCGCGACCGTCACCAGCAAGGAATGGTTCCGTCCCAATCCGCCGCTGCCGCAGATCAAGTGGGGTCCGCGGAACAACACGAATATTCAACAGTCAGCGCTGTTGTTTTCGCTGAACCACGTCGCCAGGAACAAGGAGCTGTATCTCGAAAATTACTGGATCAAGAACAAGCGCGCCGTGGACAAGGGCAAGAATGGTCCGACCTACGCGTGGGTGGTACCCGCTACCCAGCGGCGCAAGGCCGACGCCGCCGACGCCGTCAACGAACTGCGGATGCAGGGCCTCGAGGTGTCGAAGGCGGCGAATGCGTTCAAGGCCGGCAGCATCGACGTGAAGGCGGGCGATTACGTCATCCGTGGCGATCAGCCGTTCCGCACTTTGGCTGACATGTACTTCTCGGTTCAGAACTACGCACCCCAGAATCCGTCGCCGTACGACGACACCGGCTGGACGTTCCAGTACATGCGTGACATCAAGATTCTGCCGGTCACGGAGAAGAGCGTTCTCGATCAGCCGATGGCGGTGCTGACGGCCGATGCGAGGGCGCCAGGCGGCGTCGAGGGTTCGGGCAATACCTGGATCGTCGAACACACGGCCGACAACAACCTGGTCACGTTCCGTTTCAAGAACAAGGACGTGAAGATGGCGGCCGCCGAAGACGACTTTGAAGCAGGCGGCCACAAATTCCGCGCCGGCTCGCTGGTGATCGCCAACGCCGATCGCGCAAAGCTCGAACCGGTCCTCAAGGATCTCGGGTTGTCGGCATGGGCAGTCGGGTCGGCGCCCGACGTCAAGACCCACGACCTCGACATTCCGCGCATCGGCTACATCCACAGTTGGACCCGGACGCAGGACGAAGGCTGGTGGCGGGCCGCCCTCGACACTTTCGGAGTGCCGTACACCTACTTCGCCGATCAGAAACTGAAGGAAGGCAATCTGCGTTCGAAGTACGACGTGTTGATCTTCCCGCATGTCGGCGGCAGCGCCGTCTCCCAGGTCAACGGCATGCCGATGACCGGCAGCTCGCCGCTGCCATACAAGAAAACCGCCGCGACACCGAACCTTGGATTCGTTGACCAGAGCGACGATATCCGCGGCGGCATGGGTGTCGAAGGGCTGGTCGAGCTGGTGAAATTCGTGCGTGACGGCGGGACACTGATTACCGAAGGGTCGACGACGACGATCCTGCCGGAGTACGGCGTCACCACCGGCGTGACAATTGAAGAACCGGCGCAGTTGTTCGTGCGCGGCTCGATCCTGCGCGGCAAGTTCAGCGACATGAAAAGCCCGATCGCCTATGGCTACGGTGGCGCCGAGCTGCCGGTCTACTTCAATCAGGCGCCGGTGCTCAGTGCGAGCGGCGGCGGGTTTGGCGGCTTTGGTGGCTTCGGTGGTGGGCGAGGCGGCGGCGCGCCTAACGCCGGCCTTGGTCAGAACGTCACGCCGAATGCGCAGCCGCTGCGGATTCAGCCGTTCGAGCCCGATACGAATCCGGCAGCGTCAGGTCGCGGCGAGCGTCCGCCGGCCGACGAGATGGCGCAAATGCGCCAGATGGCCGCCCAGTTCGGCATCACGATCGACGACACGCGTCCGCGCGTGGTCATGACATTCGGATCGGATCCGAATACCCTGCTGCTGTCGGGCACACTGGCCGGCGGCCAGGCGCTGGTCAACAAGGCCGCGGCGCTCGATCATCCGCTCGGCAAAGGCCATGTCGTGATGTTCGCGATTCGTCCATTCTGGCGGTGGCAAACACAGGGCACCTACACGCTCGGTTTCAACGCGATCATGAACTGGAACGATCTCGATGCCGGCAAGGCAGCCGCAGGCGCGAATCGTCCGACGCAGCAGTAGCGGCGCTGATGCGCTAAAGTCTTGAGGCTTGGCTCACCTCTCTCATCTCTTCGCCAATAACCGCCGCTGGGCGGAGGACCAGACCGCCCAGCGTCGCGACTTCTTCCGGCGCCTGGTCGCCCAACAGGCGCCCGAGTACCTGTGGATCGGCTGCTCCGACAGCCGCGTCCCGGCCAATGAAATCGTCGGCCTCGATCCGGGCGAACTGTTTGTGCACCGCAACGTCGCCAACGTCGTGGTCCACACCGATCTCAATTGCCTGTCAGTACTGCAATTTGCAGTGGACGTTCTGCACGTCAAGCACGTCATCGTGACCGGCCACTACGGCTGCGGCGGCGTGCAGGCGGCGCTCGAGAATCGCAAGCTCGGACTGATCGACAACTGGCTGCGTCACGTACAGGATGTTCGCGATCGGCACCGCGCGCTGATCGACAGCGTGCCGGCCGCGGACCGCGTGGATCGTTTGTGCGAACTGAACGTGCTCGAGCAGGCGTTGCACGTTTCCGAAACCACAGTCGTCCAGGACGCGTGGATGCGCGGCCAGACGCTGGCCGTGCACGCCTGGATCTACGGACTACGCGATGGGCTGCTCCGCGATCTGGGTTTCTCTCCGGAGAACGCCGCCGATGTGCCTGCCGCGTTCAGTTCTTCGCTCGGTGCGATGCGGGTTGCGGCGACACGCGCCTGAGGACCGGCGCCAATCGTGAGCCACAGCACATCCGACATCATCGTCGTCGGCGCGGGGATCATCGGATGCGCGATCGCCGACGAGCTCGCCCGGCGTGGCGCATCAGTCGAAGTCGTTGACGATCGACCGATCGCCATGGGCGCGACGCAGGCCTCGGCCGGCGTCCTGGCGCCCTTCATCGAGGCGCGCGAGGGGAATCCGCTGCTCGACCTGGCGGTACGCAGCCTCGAGCTCTACGACGATTTCATGAACCGCGTCACGTCCGCGACCGGAACTGCGGTGGCGTACCGGCGGACCGGAACGCTTGACGTCGCGCTCGACGAACGCGATCTCGAAACGCTGAAAACGACTGCCGGCGTTCTGGAACGGAGAGGCGTTCCGGCTCTGATGCTCGACGCGGCCCGAACCCGCGCCGAGGAACCGCATCTTGCGGACGGCGTGCTCGGCGCGCTGCTCATCGAAGTTCACGGCTTCGTCGCCGCCGCGGATCTGGCGCGGGCGCTTGTCGCGGCGGCGCGGCGCAACGGCGCACAACTGATCGAGCCGACGCGCGTGCGTACGATTGCCTGGCGAGATGGCGAGATGGTGGTCGGGACCGACAAGGGCTCCTTGTCTGCCGGTGCCGTGGTGCTGGCCGCAGGTAGCTGGTCGGCGGAAATCACGATCGAGGGTGTTTCGCAAAAACCACCGATTCGGCCGGTGCGCGGACAGTTGCTGCATATCGGCTGGAAAGGCGTACCGCTCCGGCGCGTAACCTGGAGCAGCCGTTGTTACCTGGTGCCGTGGGACGATGGGACGGTGCTGGTTGGAGCGACTGCTGAAGACGCCGGATTCGACGAACGGGCGACGGTGGCGGGCGTCCGCGGTCTGCTGGAGGCGGTGTGTGATCTCACACCAGACGCGTGGAGCGCTGGTTTCAACGGTGCGCGGGTGGGCCTGAGGCCGGGAACCACCGACGGCTTGCCAATCATCGGTGCGTCGCAACGGCTGCCCAATCTGATGTACGCGACCGGGCACTTTCGCAATGGCATTCTGCTGGCGCCGCTCACTGCTGCGCTCGTCGCCGACGCGTTACTGGAGAACCGAATCGATCCGATGCTTGCCAAGGTGTCGCCGGCGAGGTTCGGCGAACTGTGAACGTGCGCATCCTCTGCGAGCAGCGCGACAGTCAGTGGGTGGCTCGCGCGGTCCGCGAAGACAACGGTGATCCGTTCGGGATCGAGTGTAGTGGCGATACCCAGGAGAGTGCGACGGCGCGCCTGCAGCGCTGGCTCGACTGGCAGCACGAGCACGCTGCCGCGCTCGAGGCGCTGCAACAGGCCGAGCGCGCGTATCATCGAACGATCGCCGGCAGCGCGTTTGCCAGCCCGTCCGAGGGACCGTCGGCGATCGAACTGCAGAAGGAGTCGCTGGAGGAGGTCGAAGCGGTGCGCCTCCGGCTCGATGAGATCCGCGCGCGCAAACCGGAGTGACGTCATGAAGCTTTCTCGCAGCGAAGCAGAGCAGCGCGTCAAAGGGCTCGACGGTTGGACACTCGAAGGGGAGGCGCTGCGAAAGCAATACACGTTCGCCGATTTTCCGGCCGCCGTCGAATTCGTCAATCGGCTGGTCCCCGAAGCCGAAGCCGCCGACCATCACCCGGACATCCTGATCAACTACAAGCGCGTCACGCTGACCTATTCGACCCACAGCGAAGGTGGCTTGACGGTCAAAGATTTTGCCGGCGCCGCGACCGCCGACCGACTCGCATAGTGCGCCTAAAACACACCTACTCCTCCCGGGAGGTCGCCGCGCAAACCGGCCTGACCGCGCGCCAGTTGCAGGTGTGGGATGCGAGCGGCTTGATGCCGCCAACGGTCCGTCCTCACAAAACCGCAGCAGGTGGATACACCGAGCGCCGTTACACGCCGATCGAAGTGTTCGAGTTGCTGGTCCTCGCCGATCTGCGCCGCCGCGGATTTTCGGTGCAGCAACTGCACGCCATCGTGCGGCTGCTGAAGGAGAAATTCGGCCAACGGCTGTTCGATGCAACCGGCGGCGGCGGATCCGTGCAGTTGTTAACCGACGGCCGCGACATCTACGCTCGTACCGCGTCCGGCGCGTTTTTCAACCTGTTGCGAGCGCCTTCGCAGCCGCTGCTGGTGATCGGAAACGATGATAAGCTGCGGCAGCTGACCGGGCACGCCAGGACACGTTCTCACGCGAAGCGAAAAGCATGAACCGACGCGACTTCCTCGTGGCATCGGCGGCCGCGCCGCTGCTCGGACAGACCAACCGTCCGGCCGCACCGTTTGTCTGCATTCATCAGGTTTCATCGAACGGCTTCGACTATCGCACCGCGCTCGAGGGCTACTCGAAAGCGGGCGTTCATGCCGTCGAAGTCGTGCTGGCAAAGGCGCGCGAGTTCGCGGAGAAGGATTCGCCGGCGGCAGCCCGTCGTCTGCTCGACGACCTCGGAATGAAAGCGGCGTCGAGCAGTAACCACACCGGCGCCGTCGAGCCGAATCCGAACCGCGCGAAAAACCTCGACGACCTGAAAGCGAAATGCGAACTCGCGCAAACGCTCGGCGCCGACAGGATGGTGCTGGTGCCGGCGATGACCACCAAGCCGACCGATGACGATTACAAGCGCGGCATCGACAACCTCCGCGAGGCGGGCGAGATTTCCGGGAAGCATGGCATTTCGCTGCTGTTCGAATTTTCGCGGTTCTTTCAGTTTGCCAACACGATGACGACGGCGCTGCAGATGGTTCGGGCCGCGAACCATCCACACGTCAAGCTGATGTTCGACACCTATCATTTCTGGATCGGCCCGAGCAAGTTCGAAGATCTCGAATTGCTGCGCGACGGCGAACTGGCGCACATGCATTTCGAAGACACGCCGCGCGAACCGGTCCGCGAACTACTGGAACAACGCCATCGCGTCTTGCCGGGGCAGGGCATCGCGCCGCTGAAGCGGATTCTCGAGGCGGTAAAGCGGAAAGGTTATGCCGGCGCGCTGTCGGTGGAGTTGTTCGATCCGGCGTTCCAGTCGATGGAACCGTACCAACTGGCGACGAAGATCCGCGCCTCGGTCGAACCGTTTATCTAATCGGAAAGATTTTTTCGAGGTCGTCGGCGGGGCGCGGAATCACGTGCACGCCGACCAGTTCGCCGACCCGGCGAGCCGCGGCGGCCCCGGCGTCAGTCGCCGCTTTGACCGATCCGACATCGCCGCGCACGATCGCCGTGACCAGGCCCGCATCCACTTTCTGCCAGCCGACAAACACGACGTTCGCCGTCTTGCACATCGCATCGGCCGCTTCGATCATGCCCACCAGGCCGCGCGTTTCAACCATGCCGAGGGCGTCGCCAATTTCCCGTTTGTCTCTAATGTCTGCCATGGGTCAAGCGATTCTACCCCGGGCGGCCACCGGCAGCGTGTCAATCACCCGTTCTCCCTCGACCAGGTGCACGACATCGACCAGGTTCGAGACGACGCACGAGTGATTCGGCACCACCCGCACGCGATCACCGGGCTCGAGCGCCGTGGAGCCGATCACCCTGACGGTTGCGTGCTCTTCGCTGAGCCGCTCGACCAGCAGCGACTCGTCGATCTCCCGTGGCGATTCGCCGTTGCCGATCAGAACCGCGCCGAACCCGGCGGCCTTGGCGATGCCGCGCGCACCGTCGTTCGTCAACGTCTTGCTCCCGCAGTCGAGAATGATCCGGCCGTCATGCTTGGTGACGACCGTTGCCAGAACGGTCAGGGCGCAGTCGTCGAGTGAGGCCGCGCCGAGGGCCACCTGGGTGCGATCGAAATAGACGTAGTTACCCGGTCGAAGCTCGGTGACGCCAGGTTGGCCAACGCTGAAGCGCAATGTTGGCGTTGCCCCGACTGATATTTCGGCGCAGTCAACGCCCGATTTCGAGGCCTGGTCCTTGAGCTCGCCTAGCGTCGATGCTTCCGCCGCCGCAGTTGCGCGCAGTTCGTCTTCGGAGGCGGCGTGATAGGCCTGCCCGGCGTGGCTGAGGAGACCGCACAGTCGCAGCCCCTTCAGTCCGGCGATCGTTCGGATGAAACTCACCGCATCGCCACCGGGATCGATTCCGCAACGATGAAAGCCGACGTCGATTTTGATCAGGACGTCGAGCGTCCGGCCGGCACGCTGCATCGCAGCCGACCAGCCGGCTGCAACCTCGCGGTGGTCAACGATCAGCGAGATCGACGCGCGTTCCATCAGCGCCAGGATCCGCGGTGCGTTCGACGGATGAACCGGATACGGGAGACGAATGTTCGAGATGCCGGCTGCCGCCATCACCTCGGCTTCGCCGACTTTCGCGCAGCAGATGCCGGCCGCGCCGCGATCGATCTGCCACCGGGCGACGACCGGAGACTTGTGCGTCTTGGAATGCGGCCGCAACGACTGTCCGGCGCTGGTTGCCATCGACTGGACACGGTCGATGTTGCGCCGCGCACGCTGATGGTCGATCAGGACTTGAGGAGTTGGCAGGTCGCCGAGGAGCACGCTGCAGTCTAACCGAACAGCCCAGGGAACTTGGACGCCTTCACGTCGTAGCCCGGAAATATGGCCGCCGCGTCAGCGACCGCGAGATGCCGCACCACGATTTCCGAGAAGACGTCGCGGAAATCGGTCGAGATTGCCAGGTCGCGCCGGTCGTGCCGCTGCTCGACCGCAAGGCCTGGCCAGCGGCCATAAACCTTGCCGCCGCGGACGCCGCCGCCGATGACCAGCATCGCGTTGCCATGTCCGTGATCGGTGCCGCGATTGCCGTTTTCGTTCACCGCCCGCCCAAACTCCGACATCGTCAGGACGACGGTATCGGCCATTCGATCGCCGAGATCAGTGACGAGAGCGGCAAGAGACCGGCCGAAGTCGTCGAGCCGGGTTGCCAGTTGGCCGACCGCAGCGCCCTGATTGACGTGAGTGTCCCATCCGCCGACGTCGGCGAACGCCACCTCGAGGCCGACGTTCGCTTTGGTGAGTTGGGCGATTTGTTTGAGCGCCTGGCCAAATGGCGAACGTGGATAATCGGCACCGTTCTCCGGGGCATAGCGCAGCGGGTCTGCCTCGCGGAGCATTTTCATCGCATCAAATGCTTCGCGGCCGGTGCCGTTCATCACCGTGTCCTTGGCTTCGCCATAGGCGCGCTCGAATTGCTCGCTCGCCGGACCACGGACCGCAAATTGCTCGAGTCGCGGCATTGCCAGCGCCGCCGCCTTGCCGTGCAGCATTCGCGGCAGCTGTTGCGTCAGTGCAACGGCCCGGAACGGCGATGCGGCGGCCCTGACCTGCAGATAGCGGTTCAGCCAGCCGTCGCCCGTGCTCTTGATGCCGGGCGTGGCCGTTTCCATGAAGTCCTGTGCGTCGAAATGCGAGCGCGTGCTGTCGGGCGAGCCACAGGCGTGAACAATCGCCAGTTGACGCGACGTCCACAGCGGCGACAACGACGCGAGCCGCGGATGCAGGCCGAAAAAGCCATCGAGATCGCGAGCGCCGTTTTCGGCATCGGTCGGTTGGGGAATCGCGATGCTCGGCCGCGCGCCGTAATAGGCGGGATCGCCGAACGGCACGACAAAGTTGAGGCCATCGACGGCGCCGCGCTGGAAGATCGCGATCAATCGTTTGGCTTTCAGGGTCGCGCCGGCAGCTTCAATGGTGCGCGCCAGAAACGACGGTGCGAAGCCAAGACTGACGAGCGCAAACGCGCCGTCCTTCAAAAAGATTCTTCGAGAAAGCATGTCAGCGCCTCTGAAATTCAGGCGAACCGAGCTTGAGCGCCAGTTCCTGGTCCCCGGCGGCGATCCGCGTCGCGACGTTCATTCGCGCCACCAGCGCGCCGGTGTTGATCCATGCATCCGCGGTGTCGGTGTAGCCGGTCGGCGGCTGACACTGATAGAGCGGCATGCCAAGCTCCTGCATCGTCCGCACATACGGCCGCGCGTCGCGGATGTCGGTGCCGGCAGTGCGAAGCGCGCTCACCAGAAACTCGAACGGCGTCTTGGCTTTCGCGTTAACCGCGTCGGCCGAACGAAATTCCTTCGAGGACAGGATCGTTCTGACCACCTCGCGCAGGTCTCCACCGGTATCTCGAAACCGTGCGGCGACACGATCGACGAGCGTTGCCGGCGGCACGTCGCTCACAAACCGACGGACCAGCTTCGTTGCGATGAAGGTTGAAGTCGATCGATGTTTGGCGAGGATGTCGAGCACCTGTTCACCGTCCGATTCGCCGCCGCCGGCTTCGATGGTGTGACCGAGCACAACCTTCTTGCCACGATCGTGCAGGCGCGCCTGAAAGCGGAACTCGCCGCCGTCGCGCGGCCGGTCGATCGACCATCCCGTGAACGCCCGCGCCACTTCCGTCACGTCCTTCTGCGTATAACCACCGTCCACGCCCAAGGTGTGCAGTTCCATCAGCTCGCGCGCGTAGTTTTCGTTCAGGCCGCGCCGCTGTGACTGCTGCGGTTGCCGCCGATTGATCAGCGCCGGAGCATTCGGATCGACGCTCATCCAGTTGTCCAGGTAAAACAGCATCGCCGGACTTTTCGCAGTGGCGCCGAGCAGGTCGCGAAACTTTCCGAAAACGTGTGGACGAATGACGTCGCGCTCGTATTCGGTCAGCAGGAACCGTTCGGGTCCCTTGCGGGCGTCGACGTTGAAATGATTGAACCAGAAATCGGTGAGGACTTCTTCGAGCTGGCGCTCGCTGTAAACGGCGCGAAGAATCTTCTGCTGGCTCAGTTCGACGAGCACACCGTTGGCCGCCATTTGGACCATCCGTTGCGCGGGAGCCGGTTCGTCGCCCGATTCCTTTCGCTGCCGCCGCGCCTCGAGCAACGGTTGTTCATATTTCTCGGCCAGCTGCCGCGAACTCATCGTCAGCGTCACCAACGGCTGCAGGCGTTG
>Ga0207659_10000326_pt1 | contig 28731 bp, 26 predicted proteins | sample KBSM43metaG_FD_184330 | JGI IMG/M metagenome (GOLD analysis project Ga0207659, IMG submission 184330) | Miscanthus rhizosphere microbial communities from Kellogg Biological Station, Michigan, USA - KBS M4-3 metaG (SPAdes) (version 2) | ecosystem: Host-associated > Plants > Roots > Rhizosphere >...
CCACCACCGGCATTCGCGGATTCTGCACGCCCAGCATGCGCAGTTCCGGCTCGAGCCGCTCTTCGGCAGGCTTCAGGAGCGCGCAATGAAACGGTGCACTCACCGCAAGCGGAATAACGCGTTTGGCACCAAGCGCCTTCGCCCGCTCGCCGGCGCGCTGCACGGCGCCGGTGGCGCCAGCGATGACGACCTGTCCGGCACCGTTGATGTTGGCCGGGCTGACGACCTCGCCTTGCGCCGCCTCTTCGCACGCGCGGGCGACCGCATCCGCATCGAGGCCGAGAATTGCCGCCATCGAACCGGCGCCGACCGGCACCGCTTCCTGCATGTACTGGCCGCGCCGGCGGACGATTCTCACCGCGTCGCCGAAGCGCACGGTTCCCGCCGAGACGTTGGCGGAGTACTCGCCGAGGCTGTGTCCCGCCACAAAGGCCGGTTCGATTCCACGCGCCGTCAGGACGCGTTGCGCCGCGACGCTCATCGTCAGAATCGCGGGCTGGGCGTTTTCGGTCAGGAGCAGGTCCGCATCCGGTCCCTCAAAGATCACCTTGGTCAGGCCCGGCAGCGCACCCTCGGCTTCGTCAAATGCCGCTCGCGCTTCAGGAAAGGTATCGGCGAGCCTCCGCCCCATACCGACTTTTTGTGAACCCTGTCCCGGAAAAATGAACGCGATCACTGGGGTGACACCGCTGCGGCAGCGATTTCGTGTTGGAGGCGTTCAATGAAGGATCCGGCGGCAAACCGGGACGCCATAGCGATCGCGTTCCGAACCGCTTTGGCGGACGAGCGGCCGTGCCCGACAATCGCCAGCCCGGCGACTCCGACGAGCGGCGCGCCGCCATATTCCGAATAATCCACACGGCGCCTGAAACGGCGAAACGCACGACGCGAAAGCAAGTAGCCGACCTGGCTGGAAAATGTGCCGCGGAGCTCGTCGCCGAGCAGCGCTTCGACCGCCTCGACCAGTCCTTCGCTCGTCTTGAGCACGACGTTGCCTGTAAAGCCGTCGCAGACGATCACATCTGCCACGCCGCTGTAGATCTCACGCCCCTCGACATTGCCGATGAAATTGATCGGTGCCGCCTTCAGGAGGCGGTGCGCCTCCCGCGTCAGATCGTTGCCCTTGCTCGCTTCTTCGCCGATCGACAGCAGGCCGACACGTGGCCGCTCGATGCCAAATCCAATGCGCGCGAAGACGCCACCCATCAGGGCGAACTGAAGCAGGTGCTGCGGACGACATTCGACGTTGGCACCCGCATCGAGCAGCACAGCGGGACGCTCGCGCGTTGGAATGGCGGTCGCCAGAGCAGGTCGATCGACGCCCGCGATCATCCCGAATGCAAGGTGCGTCGCCAACACCGTCGCGCCGGTGTGACCTGCGCTGAAAAGCGCATCCGCCTCGCGCCGGGCGACCAGGTCGGCTGCAACGCGGATCGAGGCGCGCGGCTTTCGCCGTGCGGCGCCGGCGGTCTCCGCCATCTCGACAACGTCGGGGGCCTCGATCACGTGGACGTGGAGTCCTCGCCAATCAGTGTGGCGCTCGAGTGCCAGCGCGATCGTGGTGGGAACTCCGACCAGGAATATCTGCAGGTCGAGATGACGGGCGGCGGCAAGGGCGCCGTCCACGATGGCGGACGGCGCGTGGTCGCCACCCATCGCGTCAACGGCGATTTTGATCATTGATGATTGGTGATTTGTGATTCGTGATTTGTGCAATCACAAATCACAAGTCGCAAATCACGAATCGTAGATTACTCCTCTTCGACGGCTCTGACCTGGCGCTGCCGATAAAAGCCGCAATGCGGGCAAATGCGATGAGGAGCTTTCGGCTCGTGGCACTGCGGGCACAGGTTGGTGGCGGCAGCGCTCAGCGCATCGTGTGTGCGGCGCTTTGACGTGCGCGTCTTCGAGTGTCGGCGTTTTGGATTAGGCATTTTTTCCCTTAATGGCTTTCAGCGCGGCCAGCCTCGGGTCTTCCCAGACCGGCGAGCAGTCACACGTGCCCGTGTTCAGATTCGTCCCGCACTGCGGGCACAGCCCGCGGCAATCGTCGCGACACAGCGGCTTCATCGGCAACGCCAGATAGAACTGCTCGCGCATCAACTCGCCGAGATCGATCTGATCGTCGCTGTAGTAGCTCGTCTCCAGGTCGTCTTCCTGCACCTCGCGGTCGGGATCCATCGAGGCCGCCGACGCCGGAAGATAGCGCTGATCGAAATCGGCATCCACCAGGAACCGATACGGCTCGAGGCATCGGCTGCACGGAAGCTCCAGCTCCGTTCGCAGATGCCCGACCAGACGAAACTTGTCCTTGTCCTTGTGGATGTCGAACTCGAGCTCGACCGGCGCCACCATGTGATAGGCGTCGGCATCGCTCGCCACTTCCCCGGGTTGGAACGTCCGCGCGAAATGACTAACCGGCTGGCGATAGCGGGTGAGATCGAGCTTCATGGGCCCACATTCGCGCATTTTGCGCGAAAGACAGACCTTCGATTATAGCTGATCCCACGCCATCGGCCCGATCCACGGTTTGGGGATGAAGAGCCGTTCGTACAGCGTGACGGCGAATCGATCCGTCATCCCCGCGAGGAAATCGCGCGTGGCGGCGTCGAGTCCTTCCGTCTCGATGATGTGGCGATCGAGAAATTCATCAGGGCGCTCGCGGACCTTTTCCCAGAGTCCGCCAAGGATCCCGGTGGCTTTGCGGAACTCCGCGGTGGCGTCGCGGTTCTCGTACACCGCGTCGAAGAGAAAGCTCCGCATCGCGAGCGTCGCATCGAGCACCGGTTCGCTCATCCGAATCTCGACCAGCGCGCCTGCCTGCGTCTCGGTGACGACGTCCTTCACCATCGCGGCGATCCGCGATGACGATGTCGAACCAAGCACCTGCACCGGCTGTCGTGGAAGGTCCGACTCCTTCAGCACCCCTGCCCTCACCGCATCGTCGATATCGTGATTGACGTATGCGATGAGATCCGCAACGCGCATGATCTGACCTTCCAGTGTGGCCGCACGCTGAGCCTCGTCCATCCCAACGGGTGACCCTTGCTTCCCTTTTGAGTGATGACCGATGCCATCGCGTACCTCGAACGTGAGGTTCAGTCCGCGGCCGTCGTTTTCGAGCACGTCGACCACACGAAGACTCTGCTCGTAGTGACGAAAGCCGCCGGGGACGAGCGAATCCAACACACGCTCACCGGTGTGACCGAACGGGGTGTGGCCAAGGTCGTGTCCCAGTGCGATCGCTTCCGTGAGCTCCTCGTGCAGACGCAGCACCTTGGCAATCGTGCGGGCGATCTGTGACACTTCCAGCGTGTGGGTGAGGCGCGTCCGGTAGTGATCGCCGGCCGGTGCGAAGAAGACCTGCGTTTTGTGTTTCAAGCGCCGGAACGCCTTACTGTGGATGATCCGGTCCCGGTCGTGCTGATACGCGGGACGAACATCGTCTTCCTGCTCGGGCTTCAGGCGCCCACGCGTGTCGGCGCTCTTGGCGGCCTGCGGCGCCAGCATCTCGCGCTCGCGCTGCTCGAGCCCTTCACGGATGGTGGACAACGATGTCCTCCAGGAAGCTGGTTCCGTGGGCGAGCGGCCCGACGCCGAAGTTCTCCGCCAGCGTCTGGCCGAGATCCGCGAACGTCTGCCGGGTCCCAATATCCACACCTCGCCGTACGTGGGGTCCGGCTTTAGCCGGACCGTCTGCGGGTACGCGGGGTCCGGCTTTAGCCGGACCGTCTGTGAGTACGGAGTGGCCGGCTTCAGCCGGCCCACCGAGCCCTGTAATCAACACCGGAACAAACTCGCGCGAATGATCGGTGCTCGGCGTGCTTGGATCGTTGCCATGATCGGCGGTGACCACGAGCAGGTCTGACGGGCGAAGGTCGCGCAGCAGTCGCACGAGCGCCTCGTCAAACCGTTCAAGATTCGAGGCATACCCCTCGACATCATTCCGGTGGCCGTACACAGTATCGAAGTCAACAAGGTTCACGAAAATAAAGCCGTCCCCCTGTTCACGCATCGTCTCCGAGAGCCGCTCCATGCCTTCCGCGTCGCTCGCCGTGTGGATAGCCCGACCGACGCCACGTCCGGCGAACAGGTCGTTGATCTTTCCGATTGCGACAACTGGAACGCCGTGGCGCGTGAGCCGATCCAACAGCGTTTCCTCCGTGGGCTCCAGGGCGTAGTCGTGTCGATTCGCCGTTCGCTTGAACGAGCCCGGTGCGCCGACGAACGGCCGCGCGATGACACGGCCAACACCCATGCCGCGGGCGACCAGGTCGAACGCGGTTTGGCAGATGCGGTATTGCTCACGTAGGGGGATGACCTCCTCGTGTGCCGCGATTTGAAAGACGCTGTCAGCCGACGTGTAGACGATCGGCTTAGCCGTCTGCATGTGCTCCGGGCCGAGTCGATCGATGATCTCAGTGCCTGAGGCCACGACGTTGCCGAGCGACCCGCGGCCGATCCGGCGCTCGAATTCCGCGATCACGTCGGCGGGAAACCCTTGGGGAAACGTCGGAAACGGACGATCGAGCACGACGCCCATCATCTCCCAGTGGCCGGTGACGGAGTCCTTGCCAGGCGACCGCTCCGCCATTCTGCCGTAGGCACCGACTGGCTTAGAAGAGCCGCCAATAATGAGCGGACCTTGAAGGTCCGCGCCACGGGTATCCAATGCCACCAATTTTCCCAGTCCGAGCGAGCGTAGCGCGGGGATCTTCAGCGGCACCCGGGCCGCGATGTTTCCCAGTGTATTGCTGCCTTCGTCGCCGTACACGGATGCGTCCGGCAGTTCACCAATGCCGACGCTGTCGAGCACAATGACGATGACTCTGGAAAATATCGCGGACCTGGAAGGTCCGCGCCGCTCGGTCATATGTGCAAAGTCACGGACCGCGAAGGTCCGCGCCGCTCACCCATCTCTTGCGGGGCGGACCTTCAGGTGCGCCTAGACATGATGTGCAGCGAAGTAGTTCGCCACCGATCGCGACGTGCTGATCGTGGCAATCGCGTGCTTGAACACGAGTTGATCGCCGCCATTGACTTCGACGATCACCGCGAACCGATCGAAATTCTTGATCCGCGCGTCGAATTGACGGCCGTCGAGGAGGTGAATGACGACGGAAAGTCGATCGCGCCGCGCGTAATTGAGGAACACGTCCTGAATGTTGGGTTGCGCCGTCGCCGATCGTTGTTCAGTGACCTGGGCCATCACGAACCATCTCCTCGCCATCCATGCATGGCGAGCGCTTCTTCGACAAGAGTAAGAACGTCTGCACGCTCGCCCGGGCCGTCGAACCACTTAAGATTAGGCTCTTTACGGAACCAGATCAACTGGCGGCGCGCGTATCGACGGTTCTCCTGGACGATGAGCGCGCGTGTTTCGGCTTCGCCGCGCACCCCGCGCAGCATCTCCATCACCTGTCGATACACGAGACCGCCGAACGGTCTCGCATCGGGCGGCACACCGCGAGCCAGCAACGTCCGAACTTCGTCGACGATACCCCGCGCGAACTGTTCGTCGACTCGCCGCGCCACGCGTTCGGCGGTGAGCGCGGGCGGCAAACGCAAAGCGACGGCGACGACCTCGCAATCGGCGATGGGCGACATCGTGTCTGTGAAATGTGACGTCAAAGGACGACCGGTCGTGTAATAGACCTCCAGCGCCCGGACGAGCCGCTTCCGGTCGCGCGCCATGATGCGCGCGGCTGATTCCGGATCGATGCGCTGCAGCAATCGATGGAGCCGTTCGGGCCCGCGGGCGTCGGCGATGCGGTTCAATCGGCTGCGAAGCTGCTCGTCGGCGCCGGGGCCAGGAAAGAGACCGCGCGTCAGCGCTCGATAGTAGAAGCCGGTACCACCGACCAGAATCGGCAGCCGCCCCTGCTGGTGGATGTCGCGAATGGCGGCCGACGCATCGCGCGCGTATTGTGCCGCTGTGTACACCTCGGTCGGATCCGCGATGTCGATGAGGTGGTGCGGGACACCACGTCGCGCCTCGACCGAGACCTTGTCCGTGCCGATGTCGAACCCTCGGTACACGGCCGTCGAATCGCAATTGATGATCTCGCCGTTATGCCGCTCAGCCAGCGACAGCCCGAGCGCGCTCTTCCCTGAAGCGGTCGGACCCAACACGGCCAGCACCCGTGGTTGCACAGGACCAATTTAGCTTGGGTTCATAGGGTTCAATGGATTCATGAGGTTCATTGGGTTCCTCTTCGGGTTCGCGACCGTCTGAACCTTCGAAACTTTCTGAGCCTCCGAACCCAATGAACCTCTTGAACCCATTGAACCTATTGAACCCATTAACACGTCTTACGGGCATGCGTTTTCGATCCGTCGCGGACGTCGTTTTTGCCGAGGCCCACGCGATGGGGCCGCTGACGGTCCGGCAGCCGCTTCCATCCGAGCAACTCCCCTACCTGGACCCATTCGTCCTGCTGCATCACGCACCACCGAAGGACTTTTCAGGCGATACGGGGGTCAGCTGGCACCCGCATCGCGGTTTCGCGCCAGTGACCTTTATCTTCAAGGGCGGCATCCGGCATCGCGACACGCAGGGTCACGATGCCACCGTGCTGGCGGGTGGGACGCAGTGGATGCATGCGGGAAGCGGGCTACTGCACGACGAAACGCCTGTTCCCGGCGAAACCGAGCTGATCCAGATGTGGATCAACTCGCCGGCGCGCCACAAGATGGACCCGCCGTCCTATCACCCGCTCACCCCGGAGGCGACGCCGGCCAGCGTCAGCACCGACCGGCTCGTCACGTTGCACGTGGTGGCCGGTGAGCTTGGCGGCGTGAAGGGGCCAATACGAACATTGAGCGCGGTCAACGCCGCCACCATCAGTGCCCGGCGGGGCGGCAGCATCGAAATCGCGTTGTCCCCGGTACACAACGCGTTCATCTATCTGCTTGACGGCGCGCTGCGCTTCCCTGATGGCACCACGGTGTCCGGACTTCACCAGGTCGTCTTCAACTCGGACGGTGACGGCATCCGTTTCGAGGCTCTCGAGGATACTCGGGCGCTATTGATGTCGGGCGAGCCGATCGGCGAATCAATCGTCAGCTATGGCCCGTTCGTGATGAACACGGACGACGAAATCCGCGCCGCGTTCCGCGACTACCGGAGCGGCGCGATGGGCGTGGCGCCGTAACTATTCACACAAAGCAGACGGCAACACAGCCGTCATATACTCTGCGGACGTGCCACGTTCCGCCGTCTGCATCCTGACAATCCTGGTGACGGCGCTGGCTACAGGTAACTGTGCCAACGCAAACCGAACCCAGGTTGTCACGCTTATCACCCATTCCAGTCCCGGCGGCGGCAGCGACGTCTTCCTGCGGTCGATGGTCCCGCACCTGTCGCGCATCATGCAGGCGACGATGATCGTCGAGAACGTCGAAGGCGGAAGCGGCGCTAAGGCGATGGCGCAGCTCGCCCGTGCAAAACCGGATGGCTCCGAGTTGTATGCGACGACGCCGACCTTCATCTACACGTCCCTGCTGAGCAAACCGGCCGCGTCGTACCACGACCTCGAGCCGCTCGTGAACATCTTCTATGACCCGGAGGTGCTCTTCACGGCCGCGGATTCGCCGTACAAGAGCGTCAAGGACGTCGTCGAGCACGCGCGCGGCGGCCAGGGCCGCTGGGGTGCCGCGAACCCGGCGTCACTCGAGCGTCAGACGATGGAGCGGTTGAAGCAGAAGGCCGGGGTAAATCCGGCCGTCGCGACCTTCGAGGGTGGCGGCGACATGCTGATCAACGTGCTGAATCACACGCTGGACATGGGTGTCGGCGAGCTGCAGGAAATGCGTGGTCAACTCGATGCCGGGAAGATCCGTCTGCTCGGTGTCGTCGGGGACGAGCGCATGACGCAGTTTCCCGAAGTGCAGACAGTCAAGGAACAGGGAATCGACCTGTCCGTGCGTAAGTTCCGTGGCCTGGCAGGACCCAAAGGCATGCCGCGCGATCTGATTACACGGTGGGAAACAGCCGTTCGCGCGCTGCTCGATGATCCCGAGTACAAAAAACTCTACATCGCGGATGGTCTGCAACCAGGCTTCATGCCGCACGACGAATACGCCGCCTTCATGACCACCTTTGGCAACGACACCGCGGCGTTCCTGAAGGAATCCGGCGTCATTCGGTGAGGAACCGCGACCTTCTCTTCGGCATCGCGACGCTCGTCGTCGCGGCTGTTTATTACGGTCTCGCTGTCGCCATCCCCCGGAGCGATCTCGCCGACCCTGTCGGGCCACAAGGATTGCCCAGGATATACGCGCTGCTGCTTGCAGCGTTGTCGCTGATCCTCATCGCGCGCTCGCTCCGCCGTTCCGCGCCGGACCCGGACTCACCGAATCCCGAGTCCCGGATCCCGAATCCCGGCTCAGGTATCCCAAGAGTCGTAGGCATGCTCCTCATTGGGGTCGCCTACATCATCGTTCTCCCCTGGTTTGGGTACCTCCTCTCGGTCGCCGCGCTGATTACCGGGACGATTTATTTCCAGGGCGGGTCGATCAACGGGCGCAGCATCCTCGTCGCCGTCTCTGGAGCCGCCATCTTCTGGCTGCTCTTCATCTGGTTGCTGCGTATCCAGTACCCCGCGGGGTTATGGCCGTCGGTGATCTGATTCACCTGCTGTTCTCGACGGCCATCATTCCGGCCGCCTTCGGTGGCGTCGCCTGGGGCATTCTCGGCGGCGCGCTTCCAGGAATCTCGCCGTCGATCACGATGGCGCTGCTCCTGCCGTTCACCTATGGGATGGACTCCACCGTCGCCGTCGTCCTGCTTGCGTCCACATATGTCGGCGCGGAGTACGGCGGATCGATTCCGGCAATTCTGATTGGCACACCGGGAACGAACGCGGCGGCCGCCACCGTCATCGACGGTTACGAAATGAAGCGACAGGGAAAGGCCGGGGAGGCGCTCGGTATTTCCCTGTACTCGGGCTTCGTCGGGGGCCTCTTCGGGTTTCTCGTGCTCGTGCTGCTGACCGAGCGCCTTTCGAGCGTCGCGCTCGCGTTTACGCCTTCGTCGTACTTCGCGCTCGGCATGCTCGGACTCAGCGTCATCGCCTCCCTTGCCGGCGATTCGCTGCTCAAGGGTTTGATCGCCGGCGTGATCGGCCTGATGATCGCGACGATCGGGACCGATCCCGTCACCGGGCTGAATCGGTTTACGTTCGGCAGCCCGGAGCTGCTGTCCGGCATTCCGGCGATCCTCGTGATGGTCGGGTTGTTCGCCGTCAGCGAGATGCTCGTGCAGACGACGGCGCCAGCCTGGGAGAAAGCGACGCACGAGACCGCGCGCATTCGGTTCCCGTCGCCGGCGTTGTGGCGTCGCATCGCCAGGCCTCAGGCGATCGGGTCGGTCATCGGCGCGTTTGAAGGGATGATGCCTGGTGCGGGCGGCGCAATCTCGAGCTTCCTCGCGTACAACGAAGCGCGGCGCTGGTCGCGGCATAGCGAAGAGTTCGGCCACGGATCGCCGGAAGGGGTCGCCGCCCCGGAGGCCGCGAACAATACCGTCGCATGCACCGCGCTCGTGCCGATGTTGAGTCTCGGCATTCCGAGCTCGAATTCGGCAGCGGTACTGCTCGGCGGCTTCCTGATGCACGAGTTGGTACCCGGGCCAATGCTCTTCGTGCAGCATGGCGAAGTGGTGCGAGGGCTGTACGCCGGCCTGCTCGTCGCCAACATCGCGATGCTGATCATCGGCTATCTGATCATGGGACCTTGCATCTGGCTGGTGAGCCGACCCAAGCCGTATCTGATGGCGTTCATCTACGCGCTGGTCGTATCCGGCGTCTACGCATTCCAGGCGAGCCTGTTCAATGTCGGCATCGCGCTCGCCTTTGGCGTCATCGGATACGCGTTGCGCTACTTCGCCGTCCCGTTTCTGCCTATGGTGCTCGGGGTCGTGCTTGGCTTCATGATCGAATCGAACTACCGTCGCGCCCTGGTGCTGTCGAACGGCGATCTATTGACGTTCGTCCGCAATCCGATTTCCGCGGCACTACTCGCAGCCGCGTTCGTCGTTCTCGCCGGACAGCTGATGCGACAGGCGAAATCACGTGCCAACGCTCGCTGATCACCTCGCCGCCTGGCTCGCCTCGACCGATCCAGCGGCACTGCCGACTGAAGCGCGAGAAACGGCACGTCGGCTCGTGCTCGATGTCGCGGGACTTTGCGTCGCTGCGCGCCATGCGGACTATATCGCGGCCACGCTGGCAAGCGTCGACGCTGGAGGCAGCTGCACGATCATCGGCGCCCGTGGCGGGTTCGATGCCTTTGGTGCCGCGCTCGTCAACGGAACGGCCGCTCACGGTGAAGACTTCGATGACACCTTCGAAGGCGGACCTGTGCACGCGGGCGCCGTCGTGGTGCCTGCGGTCGCCGCTGCATGCGAACGCGAGCGCCTCGGCGGCGATCGACTGCTCCTCGGCATCGTGACGGGGACAGAGGTGATGTGCCGCCTCAGCCTTGTGGCGCCGAAAGCGACACACGCGGCCGGCTTTCATCCAACCGCCGTCTTCGGTGCGCTCGCTGCCGCAGCTGGAGTCAGCGCGGCGCTGCGGCTGCCGCCACCAGCGATCGCCTCAGCACTCGGCATCGCGGGCAGTATGGCCTCGGGCATCATCGAATATCTTGCGGACGGGTCTTCGACCAAGCGGATGCACGCGGGCTGGGCAGCGCAGTCGGGAATCCGTGCCGCCCTGATGGCGCGTGGCGGATTCATCGGCCCGAAAACCGTATTGGAGGGACAGCACGGGTTCTATCGCGCGTTCGCGCCGTCGGTGAAACCGGACTTCGAGCCGCTCCAACAGGGCCTAGGCTGCAGGTGGTTCATGGAGCAGATCGCGTTCAAGCCGTACGCCTGCGGGACGATGACGCAGCCGTTTGTCGATTGCGCCATCGAACTTGCGGAACATGGGATCGCCGCCGCGGACATCGAGACGATAACCTGTGAGGTCGGCGAAGGCACGGTCCACCGGCTCTGGGAACCGCTGGCCATCAAGCATCGGCCGCCCACGCCGTACGCCGCGAAGTTCAGCACGCCCTATTGCATGGCAGTGGGTTTTTTCGATCGCCGCGCCGGGTTCGCGCAGTTCACCGAGTCGCGCGTCAACGATCCCGCGGTGCTGGCACTGGCATCCAAAATCCGATATTCAATCAATCCGCACGACGAGTACCCGCGCAACTTCAGCGGTCACCTCCGTGCGACGCTCAACAACGGCAGCGAGCATGAGGTTCGCCGTCCTCATATGCGCGGCGGCATTCACGCTCCGCTCTCGTCGGAAGAACTCGACGCCAAGTTCCTGGACAACGCGTTGTATGGCGGTTGGTCGCGCGAACAGGGCGAACGCTTCCGCGACCTCTCCCACACCGTCTTCTCTCCTCCCACCCTGGACGCGTTGACGGAGTTCCGATCGTGAGCGAGCACCACATTCTGCAGGGCCACGTCGCCATCGTCACCGGCAGCGCACGGAATATCGGCCGAGCCATCGCCCACGCGCTCGCCGAGGCGGGGGCAGCTGTTGTCGTCAACGCGCGGTCAAGCGCAGCGGAAGCCGAGGCGGTCGTGCAGGAGATTCGCAACAGAGGCGGACAGGCCGTGGCGAAGATTGCGGACGTGGGACAGCCGGAACAGGCGGCTTCGCTCATCGATGCGGCGGTCCAGGCCTTTGGCCGCCTCGACATCCTGGTCAACAACGCGGCGGTGCGTAGGGAAATTGATTTCGAACAACTCGATTACGAGGAGTGGCGCGCGATCATCGCGACCATTCTCGACGGCGCTTATCTCTGTGCGCGCGCCGCGGCACCGTATTTGAGCGCGCGCGGCGGATCGATCGTGAATATCGGCGGGCTGTCCTCGTTCACCGGCGCCGCGCGTAGGGCACATGTGATCGCGGCGAAAGCGGGACTTGTCGGCCTGACGCGCGCGCTCGCTCACGATCTGGCGCCGCACCACATTACCGTCAACTGTGTGGCGCCTGGACTGATTGACACCGAGCGGCGTGGCCCCGAGCCGGGCCATCACGCGAAGCATGCAACGCTCGTCGGCCGACGCGGGACGCCTGAGGAGGTTGCAGCGGTCGTGCGCTTCCTGTGCGGACCGGAGGCGCGTTACGTCACGGGCCAGACGCTGCACGCCAACGGTGGAGTGTTTATGGGTTAAATCCCAAACCCGAAATCCCAAGTTACAGGTGTTCCGAAGTTTGAATTTGGACTTTGGGCTTTGGGATTTACTGCGACCGCAACTCGTAGCCCTGCGGCGGCTCGGCGCCAAGCAGGTTACGAACGAAGTAGTCCCACCGCCGCCGCATCATGTACGGCTCCGCCGCGTAGCCGTGGCGGCGGTTCGGCAGCAGCAGCAGGTCGAAGTCCTTGTTCGCCTTGATCAGTTCGTCGACGAGCACCATCGTGTTCGACGGCGGCACGTTGTCGTCCATCGTGCCGTGCGCCAGCAGCAGCTTGCCTTTCAGGTTCTTCGCGAAGTTCTGATTTGCCTGCGTGTCATAGTTCGTCGTGCCGTCCGGCTTCTTGGTGAGCAGGCCCTGCCACTTCTCTGCCCAGTCGTCTTCATAATTCCGGTTGTCGTGGTTACCTGACTCCGAGATACCAACCTTGAAGAAATCCGGATAGTGGAGCATGGCGCCAGCGGTGGCATAGCCGCCGCCTGAATGCCCCCAGATGCCCGCGCTATCCAAATCAATCCATGGATATCGCCGTGCGAGCTCCTTCATCGCCGCAACCTGATCCGGCAGAGTGTTGTCGCCCATATCACCGAAATATGCGTCGTGGAATTTTTTCGAGCGCCACGGCGTCCCCATACCATCGATTTCGACGACGACGAACCCGAGTTCCGCGAGCGCCTGCGAATCGCCGCGCGCGGAAAGAAAGTTTCTCGGCCCGACGCTTCCCGTCTGGGGCCCCGGATAGATGTGATTGACGATCGGGTACTTCGCAGATGGGTTGAGCTTGGTCGGCTTGTATAGCAAGCCGTAGAGATCGGTCGTACCGTCCCGTCCCTTGACGACAATTGGCTCGGGCGGCTTCCAACCTGCGGAGACCAGCCGCGAGATATCGGTTCGCTCCAGCGTCGCGATCAGCTTGCCAGCGGAATCGCGCAGTACCGTCGTCGGAGCGACGTCCGGCTTCGAGTAGCTGTCGACGAAGTATTTGCCGGAAGGCGACGGTGCGACCACATGCGTCGCGTCCTCCGGCGTCAGCAGTGTCAAATTCTTTCCATCGAAGCCAATTCGATAGAAATGAATAAAGTATGGGTCCCTTCCCTTTTCCTTCCCGACGCCGCGGAAGTACAAAAGACGGTTTTTTTCATCGACCCTGACCAACTGCGCGACGTTCCCTTCACCCGAGGTGATCTGATTCTTGAGGCGGCCCGTCTGCAGATCGTAGAGATAGAGCTGTCCCCAGTTATCACGTTCTGAAAACCAGATCACCTCGTTCGAGGCTGGCAGGAACCGCCAGTTGTGGGCATCGTTGCCAGACTCGTAATAGGTCTCAACCCTTTCGTCAAGGACGTCGCGGACCTTGCCCGACTCCGTGTCGGCGACACGCAGATGCGCTTCCTTGTGATCCCGCGAGGTGGACAGAAACGCCAGCTGCTTTCCGTCAGCGCTCCATTCCACATCTTCAAACGGTCCGTTGCACTCGACGTCATCGCAGAGGGACGAACGGTGTGGATCTGGCGGCATCTGCAGGCGGACGACGCGCGCGCGATCGACGTCGATGACGACGCGTTCGATCATGAAGATTTTTGGATCACCGGGCAGCGGATACTTCCACGCTTCGAGTTTCGGGTGCCCGACGGCGGTGCTCACCAGATACATCTCGCCCGTACCGCGCTCGTCTTGCTGAAACGTGGCGATCTTCTTTGAGTCCGGTGACCATAGCAGGATCGCGTTGTCGCTGTGGATCCAGCCGGCGTTGTCCGTCGCGTAGCCGTACTCCTTCACGCCGTCCTTGGTCAGCTGGGCTTCTTTGCCGGACGCGATGTCGCGGACCCAGAGGTTGTAATTGCGGATGGAGGCGGCCCGTCTGCCGTCAGGCGAGAGGACGAATGGCGGCCCCTGAGACCGCTCCTTGTTGTCGCATCGCGTACCCGTCACATCGCATGTCCACTGGCTGCCGCCGGCGTTGAACGAGATGGACTTGCGATCGCTGCTGAATTCGAACTGGTTGAACGGCAATCGGTACGCCGAATAGCTGGAACGAGCGGCGCTCGAGAGCGCGGCGGCAAGCTTCGCCTGATCGAATGCGGGCGTGCGGGTGCCTCTCGCCGCGTCGACCTGGAAGAACTCGGTTCCATTCTCGGTCGTGGTGCGGTACCAGAACCGATCGTCGCCCACCCACGTCGGCTGTGCGGCCTGATGCAGCACGAGTCGGTTCGTGTTGTACCCGAGGAACTGTTCGGCGCGCGAATAGTCGTCCGCGGTGAGCCGCGTCTGCGCGTGCAGCGGCGCGATGAAAACCATCAGCGCTGCCGTCGCGGCAAACGGCGCGACCTTCCGGAAAGTGGCGATCTGCATCCTTCGATTATCGATCACGCACGAATGGTCGCGCCGATCTTCAGGGGTCGGCCTAGAACACACGGACGAAGACGTAGACGACCAGTATGGCGAGAAGAATCAGGAAACCGAGCTGCTGAGTGCGCGTCGGCATCGATCAGGCACCAGGCTCGTCGCCGTCGGCGGCCACCAAGAACGACACGTGCGTGCCGTGGACGATGTTTGTGTACGCGTGATATACGACGCGCAGAGATGTGCCGTTCCTGCGTTGGATGGTGAAGCTGCCGCGCTGGTAGTCGGAGCGGACGAACGAATTCCACAGGCGCTCTCCAGGCACAGCGTCCTCGGGTGCAGTCAGCTCCGCCACCGACAGCTTGAGCAGCTCGTCGCGCGTATATCCCGTCAACCGGCAGGCTTCCTCATTTGCCCCGATGAAATATCCAGCATCGTCGGCGACGAGGGTCGCGACATGAAGCGTGGCGATGTAGTTGTTCAGTGCCTCATGTTGCGCGCGACGGCCTCGAACGACGCGACGTGCGGCGGCAGCCAACGCATCGAAATCACGAGAGGAACGTGCGGCCGGAGAGGCGGAGCGCGAATCAACCATGTCTTGGACGATCGTAGTGCAGGATCACGGCGGATCCGCTGTCATCGTCGCGTGTTCGGGATCAACAATGCTGGCGTTATTCGGATTGATAACGGTCGTCTCGGCGTTGCCCTTGGCTATCTCGTTGACAGTCTTGCCATCGAGGAAGCTCAAATGAGAATCGTCACACGAACCGTTTCAATAATTGCGTTATCGCTCCTGATCGCCGTACCATCCGTGGCGCAGTCGATTGGCGCGTTCAAGCCGACCGGCGATCCGTCATACCGCCACTCGTCTTCACGACGGGAAAGTCCTGATTGCTGGCTGCACCGGCACGACGAGCGCGGAACTCTAGGATCCTGCGAGCCATACGTTCACACCGACTGGCAACATGAAAGCAGTGCGATGCGGGCATTCGGCAACGCGACTTGCTGACGGACGAGTGCTGATTGCAGGAGGAGACGCGGCAGAGTACAAGCGGAGCGCCGAAGTTTACGACCCTTCCACCGGATCGGGCCGGACATGCCGTGAGCGTAAGGCACATCAATACGAATCGCGGACAACTCGCGGTCCGTCACGAAATGCGCGGCACACCTCGACCGCTCAGCGGTCGGGGTCTTCGTTGTAATAGAACGTGACCGTAAAAAAGGCTTTGTCGGATGGATATTCTGGCGGCAACGGCTCCGTCGGACTGCTGCCGGTGATCGCGCCGACGGCTGCCTTGTTGAACCCGTCGATGTCGGATGGCTGAAGAACCGTCACGTCGGTGATCGATCCGTCCTTGTGAATGTTGAACGTCAGCACGCAGTGGCCGTGAAACGTCATCGCGGCCTGCGGAATAAACCAGTTGCGCCGCACCTGAGCGACGAACCGCCGCAACCATGGTCCGAATTCGACGCCCTTGGTGTCGAACTGAATCGCGGCGCCCGGTTGATTCAACCCTCCTTGTGGATTGTCGAACGTCTGCTTCTGTACGTATTGCTGCAGGTTGCGAAGCGCCTCACCCAGCGCGCCACGAGGCCTGACCTCCGGCGTGGCCTGCTGCGGCCGGCGGAAGCCCTCGTCTGAAGGTGGGAGCACGCGTGCCTGCAGCGAGTCCGGCTGTGGCTGCAGCGTCGGCTGATTCTGATTCTGCTCCCCGGCGGCGCGTTCGTTGTTCTGCGCTTCTATCTGCTCGGATGTGTTGCCGCGCGCAAAGGGCGCGGGGTTGGTCGCCTTCGGCGGTGTCTCGCGCGTCTGCGCACGGCGATCCAAATCTGACAACGGCGCGCGCTCCGGTGGCTGCACTGCCTTCATATCGATGCGCGGTTGCACGAAGACGAACCGCCGATCCTGCTGCTCGCGCAGTTGCCGTTCCAGTTCGGCCCGCCGACGCGCCAGCTCCTCAGGAGTGACGCGGAACATCGGCAGCTGTGGAATCAGGAGGATGGCCAGGATGAGGAGAATATGGCCGACGACCGAGTAGATAACCCCTTCCCGTCGCGAGATCGCGCTGCCGACGAGTGACTCGTCCTGGTAGCGATTGTCGATGTCGAAGTGAATCAACGGGAATTGTCCGGCCTGAAATTATAACATTCGACCTTACAACAACTTAGCGGTTCACGACTCATCCAGTGACCCCGACTCCAACCACTAATTACGAACCGGAAAGCCGTCCCGTGTACAAGTAGACGATTCCAAAGGTCAGCGGGTCGGCGCGCACATCGGAAAATCCGGCCGCACGAAGCGTTCCGACGAATTCGGATGGCGGCGCAAACGTGCCGACGGAAGCAGGCAGGTAGGAGTATGCCGCTCCGTGGCCGGAGATGGCACGACCGACACGCGGTAGTACGTGCGTGAAGTACCACAGATAGAGCGGCTTGATGCCCGGAACGCGCGGAACGCCGAACTCGAGAATGGCGACGCGCCCGCCCGGACGGAGCACGCGGACGAGTTCCCCGCACGCGACATCGGGACGCTGCACGTTCCGGATCCCGAACGCAATGGTCACCGCATCAGCGGATCGCGACGCTATCGGAAGCCGCATCGCGTCGCCGCGAATCAACACAATCCGATCCGACTCGCGTGCGACCTCAACCTTTTGACGTCCGAGCCCGAGCATCGCACCTGAGAAATCCACACCGACGACGCGCTGTGCAGCCGAGGGGCCGCGACGAGCTTCAAGCGCGACGTCCGCCGTGCCACAGCACACGTCCACGAGCGTCTCACGATTGGACAGCTTCAGCGATTTGATCGCGGCAGCGCGCCAGCGTCGATCGATGCCGGCGCTGAGCAGATGGTTGAGGAGATCGTACCGAGGCGCGATCGCATCGAACATCCCTGCGATGCGATCAGGGGATTTGTCAGGCGGTGTCGCCATTCATCGAAGGTACAAGGACACCGCTGTCGCGACGAAGTACACGATCCCCACATACCCGTTCAGATCGAATGCTCTCTTCACCTGCGACAGGTCGTCATCGCTCACGAGCGACTGTTCGTAGGTGAGAAGCACCGCGACGATGAACACGCCCACGAGGTAGAGGGACGGAAGATCCGCCACACGCCAGAGCGCCGCCATCGCAGCGATGGTTGCGACATGCATGAGGCGCGACAGCAGGATGGCGCGTCGCACGCCGAATCGTGTCGGAATCGACAGCAGGCCATGGCCGCGATCGAATTCGAGGTCCTGACACGCATACAGGATGTCGAAGCCGCCCACCCACAGTCCGATCGCGAGTCCGAGCAGCCATGGCTCCGGCCCTGCCCCGCCACCTGCAGCGATCCAGCCGCCGACGGGGGCGACGGCCATCGCGAGCCCAAGAAAGAACTGCGTGTAGGCGGTGTACCTCTTGGCCAGCGAATACCAGAACACGATTGCGAGCGCCACAGGGCTCAGGACGAAACACAACGCGTTCAACCGCGAAGCGGCGAAAATGAACAGGGCTGAGGCGACGACCACGAACATCGTCGCCTCGGTGCGCGTCATCGCGCCGCGTGGAAGCTCGCGCATCGACGTCCGCGGATTCAGCGCATCGTGGCGCGCATCGGCGAGTCTGTTGAAACCCATCGCGGCGCTCCGCGCGGCCACCATGCAGACGATAATCCACGCCACCTGCGACCAGGAGAACGGATGATCGCGCCACGCCAGCAGCGCACCCGTCAACGCAAATGGCAGCGCGAAGACAGAGTGGCTGAAGCGGACAAACGATAAATACGTGGTCAGCTTTCGCACGTTCAATCAGTCAGTCTTGAGCCATCGAATGTCTGACGGCTCAATGCCGCTGACGAGATATTCTTCCACATCGCGTACATCCGGCGGGATGCGCACGGCAATCATCTGCGCGAGTTTTCCGGCTTCCAATGTCCCGTAAACGTCCTCGAATCCGAGTGCTGCGGCGCCGCGCCGCGTCGCGCTCTCGAGCAGCGTCCGCGCTGGCACCCGCGGGGCGAGCCGCCTGGCCTCCGCCAGCTCCGCGAACATGTTCAAGTCTGGCGCGCTGGCGAGGCTGTCGGTGCCGAACGCCACGTTCACGTTCATCGCGTAGAAGGCCTCGAGCGGCGGCGCCCCGACACCGACGTGCTGGTTGCTGCGCGGGCAGCTGACGATTGTCATGCCGCGGGTGCGCAGACGATCCAGGTCGTCGCCATCAAACTGCACCCCATGCACGGCAACGACGCGCCGATCGAGAAATCCAATCTGCTCCAGATACTCTACAGGTGACGTACCCGGAGCCTGCCACGCGTCCGTCCACACACCGAGTTCTTCGAGAAGGACGCGCCACGGTCCGGTTCCGCGCTTGATGAACTCGAGTTCTTCCGCTGACTCACCCAGGTGCACGCTGGTGACGTGACCGGGATGTGCATCGAGATCCGCACGGATCGCAGCAAATAACGCCGGCGAAACCGAATATGGCGCATGAGGCGCGAGGCTCACCTCCACGCCACCACCGTGGATGAACGCCGCCGCGTTCGCCTTCTTGCGCGACTGACGTGCGATCGCTTCGGGGTCGGAGCCGCTGAAGCCCAGGAGCTCGTAGAAGACCCGCGCTGGCATTGATGCGGCGTGCAGCAGAGATGTGCTCACGAGCGTATTGGAGATGTCGCCAAACAGGCCGGTGCCGCTCGCGCGCGCTTCAACGATCGCTGCGCGGACCGCGTCGAGAATCCGCGGATCCATAGGGTCGGCATACTCGTGCCTCGCCGCGATGACCGTCCGGATCCAATCGATAAACTGCTTCGCCTGCGGCACCCTGCCCCGCAGGTACGACAGCTCAAGATGCGTGTGCGCGTTGACGAGCGCCGGCATGATCGCCATGCCGCCCAGATCAGTCGCCATCGGCTCTGGAAACGAGAACTGCCCGACATCAACGATGCGACCGTTGATGATGACAACCGAGGCGCGGCGCAGCGGTTCGCCGGTCATCGGCAGAACCCATTCCGCTGTGTACGCGGACATTCGGCGATTTGCGATCAGCGATCGCTGGTTGCGCGCTGTTCTTTCGCGCTCCGGCTTCGAGCCGGGTAATTGCGGAGCTCTTCGGGCAGCGAGGTATCTCCGTCGACGCGGGCGGTCGCCAGCGCCAGCATCCGCGGAACGCTGCGCTCGCGGAAGATGGGGTCGCCGAGCACGTCGTAGTGCATGTTGCGCCGTTTGGGGACGAAACCGGCATCCTCGATGTTGACGACGATCTCGACTTCATCCATGCAGTAGCTGGCGCCGGCGGCGCGGACGACGTTCTCCTCGATCATCACGCTGCCCATATCATTGGCGCCGTAGGCAAGACTGAGCTGTCCGACCTTTCCACCCTGCGTCACCCACGACGCCTGGAGGTTATCGAAGTTGTCGAGCACGATGCGCGACAGTGCAAGCGTGCGCAGATAGTCGACACCGGTGGCCTCCGTGCCGCCACGTTCCGTGTGTTCGGGCTGGTAGCTCCACGTGATGAACGCGGTGAAACCGCCCGTCTCGTCCTGCAGCTCGCGGAGGCGCACGAGATGTTCGATGCGCTCCTCGTCGGTCTCGCAGGTGCCGTACATCATCGTGGAGGTCGTGCGCAAACCGGCGCGGTGGGCCTCGCGCATCACGCCGAGCCACTCGTCGCTTGTCGCCTTCCCGTAGCAGTTCAGCAGCTTCCGGACGCGATCGACGAGAATTTCGGCACCGCCACCAGGGATGCTGTCCAGACCGGCCGCAACCAGCCGTTCGATGACTGTCGGAACCGGTATTTGATTGAGCCTGGAAATGTGGAGCACTTCCGGCGGTGAGAGCGCGTGGAGCTTGAACGCGGGGTAGCGTGACTTGACCGCGCGGAACAGATCCTCGTACCAGGCAATCGGCAGGTCCGGATTGTGGCCTCCCTGCAGCAGCAGCTGGTTCCCGCCGACCGCGATCGTCTCGTCAATCTTCCGGAAAATCTCTTCGAAGCCGAGGACGTATCCCTCCGCCGATCCCACAGCGCGATAGAACGCGCAGAAGTTGCACCGCGCGACGCAGACGTTCGTGTAGTTGACGTTGCGGTCGATGATGTAGGTGACGATTCGGTCGGGATGCTTGCGGAGGCGGATTGAATCGGCAAGGTGGCCGAGCAGGTGCGTCGGCGCGTGTCGATAGAGCTCGAGTGCTTCGGCGCGATCCACGCGTCCGCCTGCGAGGACTTTCTGTGCGAGTGAGTCGATCTTCAAAAGAATTCCAGCAGCCGTCTGCGCGGCGCCAAGCCCAGATCCGCTGCGTAATCGAGGAACAGTTGCAATCCCTGCTCTTCGTCAGCGCCGAGACCGTAGCGCATATTATCCCTTAGGTACGCGAGCCCCCGGTTCGTCGCGGCCGCGTGGTTATTCCCATATTCCGCGGCGATTGCCGGGTACGATGCGACACCCTCCGCCTGCGCCTCCTGCAGCCATCGGACGTGGTCGGCGCCGATCGCCCCCGCTCGCCCGGTCCATGCCGCATAGACGAAGGGGAGTCCCGTCATGTCGGTCCACTCTTCACCAAGATCGATCTTCGTGACGCCCAGTGCGGCGGCATCGGCCTCGAGCGCGGGATCGCCAATCAGCAGTCCCGCATCGTAATCGCGCACCATCGCCGCGAGATCGGGACCGTGCGGCACGAATTCGGGCGCGATGCGATACCGGCGCTCACACAACACGCGGATGAGGGTCGCCGACGTCCGCGAGCTCGTGTCGAGCGCAATGTGGCGAATGTCGTCGACTGGGCGGCGTGTGAAGAGCGCAACGGAGGCAACCGGTCCTCGCGAGCCGATTCCGACTCCAGGAACGAACCTGTAGTCGTCGGAGCGCAGGTACTCGATCGACGGGACCAGTCCGAGATCGACCTCGTTGTCAAACAGGAGCCGCGCGCAGACTGCTGGCAGGTCGTAGCGAACGCGCCATCGATCCGGTGCGCGGTCCAGAGCCCACGTCAACGGCCGGGCGTTGAGATACCCCACCGCCCCGATCCGCACGGTGGTCTGTTCCGAGCGGGCGGAGCGAGTCGAGGGATCCGGGCGAGCAAAGGGACTCGAGGGCATCAATCGATCACGACGAACCGTCCGTCGCGTTCCGCCGGCTCGAATCCCGCTGCTTCAATGTTGCGGCGGACTTCCTCGAGCGGCGCGCGTCGCCGCCCATCCGGCGCCTCATCGCTCGCCTGCACGTTGTCGAGGTCATTGGCGCCAAAGGTCAATCCGACTTGCGCGAGCTTAGGGCCATATCGGAACCAGTCCACCTGCACGTCCGGAATATTTGGCGCCGCCAGCCTCGCCAGCGCCACGCTCTTAACGTCTTCATAGCCAGTCGTGGGACGCAGTGAATCGAGGACGGACGGAAGCGGGTTGATTGACCGAATCGCCGGGTATGTATCCTTCAGCGCCGCTGCTGCGATGAACAGCTTCGAACGTGCATCCGCCGGCGCTTTGTCAATCGACAGCCGCACCTGCGTGTAACCGGCCGACACGATCGACTCGAGCGCCGCGCGCGAGTCAGTCACGCGATCGAGCGGGAATTCGGCCAGCGCGTCGAGACCAGCGGCGCGCAGCCGCGTGAGCACTGTCGACGTCTTTTCCACGGCGGCGGCGGCAAGCCTCTCGATGTCAGGCCACGAGAACGCAGAGACAGCGCGGTCGCCGGCCACCGCCCGAGCCGCTTCGATCGCGGTGACCGCGACGTCGAGTGATTCAGGCTTCCCCGTGACACGAACTTCACGGGCAGCAAGCGGAACCGCTTCGGTGAACGGCTTGTCGTAGGCGCAGAGCGCGACACGGAGATAGGTGACCCGCGTGCCGTGCAGCGACCGGTGCACGGTGTCTGCGAGCATGCCGATCTGCAGGATGTCGGGCGTGCCGGCCAGCATTTCGAGATCGTCGAGCCCGAGCCGATCGCCGGCGCTCACCCGCTCGAACATGGCCTCGAACATCGAAGACGTTGTCATAGCCCCATTGTGTGCGCCACTCGCGTGGCGAGCTCCAGTGCCAGGCGCCCGTCGCGGCCCGTGACTCCCGGCTGTCGGCCGCTGCGAACGGCCTCGACGAAATCCGCCAGCTCGCGGCGCAGCGGCTCCTCGTTGACTACGTCCACCTTGCCGCCATGAATGATCGGGCGCGGTCCGTTCTTCACGAGCCGGAACACCTCGAGCTCCTGAGCCGCATAGTCAATCGACACGTAGGCATCATTCTGGAAAAACCGCGCCTTGCGCACGCGCTCGCGGCTGATGCGGCTGGCGGTGAGGTTCGCGATGCACCCGGATGCAAACCGCAGCCGGGCGTTCGCGATATCCGCCTTTGCCGTGAGCACGTTGACGCCGACCGCCTCGATACTCGTTACCTCTGAACCCACGACGCGCAGCAGCAAATCGAGATCATGAATCATGAGATCGAAGATGACGTCGATGTCGAGGCTGCGTTCGGGAAACGTCCCCAGACGGTGGATCTCGATGAAGCGCGGCCCGGAAATAATCGGCAGCGCCGCCGCCACCGCCGGATTGAATCGTTCGGTATGCCCCGTCGCCAGCATCGCTCCACCGCGTTCGGCGGCTTCGACGAGGCGATCCGCATCGGCAACGCTTGGAGCAATCGGCTTTTCAATGAGGGTTGCAACGCCCGCGTGCAGAAACGGCAGACCGACGTCAAGGTGCGCCACGGTCGGCACCGCGACCGTCACCGCGTCCACACGTCCGACGAGCTCACGCGCCTCGCTGAACGCCGGGGCACCGAATTTCGTGCCGATCTCGTCGGCGCGTACACGATTGACATCGCAGACGCCGACGAGGGCGACGCCGTCCATCGCGGCCAGCAGCCGTGCATGGTGTTGACCCAGGTGGCCGACACCGATGACAGCAACTCTGACCGGCATTGTCGAATCGACGAATTTACGAAGCGACGAATTCAATCGCGAAATCCACGTCGGTAAATTCGTACATTGGCAGATTCGTCAATTCCGGTCACGTCCAACGATGACGATGCCGGCCTCGTCGGCCGACGTGACGATCGCATCGCCATCGATCATCAGCGTCTTCCCCGCATCCACCGACAGCGCCTTGGCGCCGGCGACGCGCATCGCCTGAATCGTGGCGATCCCCACGACAGGCACATCGAACCGCATGTCCTGATTCGGCTTCGCGACCTTGACGATGCGGACGCCAGGACCGGCGAGGTGACCGGCCCGTGCAATGACTTCGTCGGTTCCCTCCATCGCCTCCACCGCGACGACCGCCTGATGCTTCACCGCGATCGTCTGGCCGATGTCGAGCGCCGCAATCGCATCCGCCATCCGATACCCGAACTCGAAATCCTTCTGCTCATCGTCGGTCGGCGTGCGTCTCGTCAGAACGCCGGGCCGCGCGAGCAGCGGCTGCAGCAGCGAGGTCGAGTCCATGAGCTCGATGCCGCGTTCCTGCAGCACGCTCGCGACGGCGCCAATCAGACCGTCGGTGTTCTTCGACGTGAGTTGTCTCAGGACGCTGAGAAAGGCAAGGTCCGGAACGATGCCGCCGGAAAAGATTTTCGTGTGTTTTACCTGACCGGCCATCACCGCGTGCGTCACGCCCGCCTCGCGCAGGACCGAGATGCATTTACCAAGCTGGCCGAGTGAGATCCAGTGGATCGGGGCGCCGTGGCGGCGCGCCGCGTCATTCAGTTCAGGAAATGTCTCCTCTTTCGCGGCCACGATCGTGACGTCGTGCCCTTGTGCACGTGCGGCATCGAGGACGAGAAAGGGAAAACGGCCGTTGCCGGCGATCAAACCAATCCGCATTGCGATATGTACGAATCTACGAATTTACCAATTGACGAATCCAAATTCGACAATCCAAATCCCTCATTGGCAGATTCGCAAATTCGTAAATCTCCGGCCTCATTCTTCCGCGACGAGTTCCTCCGTCTTTCGTGTAGGACGACGGAGGATGGCGCCGCGCTGGGAGGTGCGGAGGAAGTCCACGAGGTAGCGCACTTCGACGGAGGTCAGCGTGGGGTCCGCCTCGATCTGCGCGAGCGCATGTGTCGTATTTGCCTGCACAAGGCACCGGTACGCGCGCTTCAGCTGATTGATGGTGTCGGCGGTGAAGCCGCGTCGCACGAGGCCCACGGAGTTGACGCCGAAGATTCGCGCCGGCCGACTCCCAATCGTACGACCGAACGGGAGCGCATCCTTCGTCACGACGGAGTAGCCGCCAATGAAGCTGTGCTTTCCAACGCGGCAGAACTGATGCACCGCGGAACCGGCGCTGATGTTGGCGTAATCCTCGACGGTGACATGTCCCCCGAGCGTCGCATGCGGACCGAAAATCGTGTGGCTGCCCACGTGGCAGTCGTGAGCGACATGCACGTACGCCATCAGCAGATTCTGATCGCCGATGCTCGTGTGGCCTCCCCCACCTGCCGTGCCTCTATTGATCGTCGCAAACTCACGAATGGTGTTGCGGCGGCCGATCGTCAGCCGCGTCCGCTCACCGCGATATTTCAGATCCTGAGGCGCCAGGCCGATCGAGGCCATTGGGAAGATGTGCGTTTCGTCGCCAATCTCAGTCCATCCATCGATCACCACCGAGGGATCGATGCGGCAACGGGTCCCGATCGTCACCTCCGGACCAATCGTGCAGTTGGCGCCGATGATCGTACCCTCTCCGATTCGGGCGCCGGGATGCACCTGCGCGGTTGGATCCACGTACGCGGCGCCACGCTCGATTGCCAGCACCAGCTCCGCCTCGGCGACCCGCTGGCCGCCGACGTACGCAATCGCTGCCGCCTTCGCGAGCGTTGAACGGCGTCGCAGGATCGACACCTCCAGCCTCAGCCGGTCGCCAGGCAGTACTTGCCGACGGAACTTCGCGTTGTTGACACCGCGCAGCGATACCCACGAGGTCGGACTCACGTCATCCTGCTCGAGGATGAGCACCGCGGCCACTTGGGTCAACGCCTCGATGGTGAGAACCGCCGGCATGACCGGCGCGCCGGGAAAATGACCCGGGAAAAAATCTTCGTTGATCGTGAGGTTCTTGAAGGCGGTGAGCCGGGCGCCCGGCTCATGCTCCCCGACCGCGTCGATCAGCAGCGACGGATAACGGTAATGAACGCGGTCGAGGAGCGCGGGAAGGTCTAGGTCCACCTACCTATTATTTCGGCGCGGGCGCCGGTGCCCCTCCAGATCGGGGCGCCGCAGGTGCCGCAGGTCGTGGCGTCGCAGGGGCACCCTGCCTGCCGGCGGGAGCAGGAGCCGCAGCGGGCGGCGCAGCGGGTCGCGGTGCCGGTGCGGCGGCCGTTGGCGCTGCAGCGGGGTTGGCCGCATCAAACCGACGGATGACTTCAGTGGTCAGATCGAGCCCTGCATCGGCCCAGACGATCCCCGCGTCAAGCGCGCTGAATAGAATGTCGAGCTTTTTTTCCTGTGCGATCTGTTGAATGACCGGACCAAGCTTCTGCTGGAATTCGGCCTGCAGCTCGTTCTGCAGTTCCTGTACTTCCTTCTGGGCGTCGTCGGTGAATCGCTGAATCTCGGTCTGCTGCCGGTCGATGTCTTTCTCGAGCTGTGCGCGCGCCGCATCACTCAGCACGCTTCCGCCTGAATCGAGCTTCTGCTGTGCGGTCTGCAGCGCTTTGTTCTTCTCGTTCAGCTCGTTGACCTTCTGAGTGTTGAGCGTTTGCACGCGCGAGCTGAGCGACTTGCCCTGCGCCGACTCGGCGGCGATGCGTTGAATGTTGATGAACGCGTACTTCGCGCCCGCCGGGAATGGCGCAGGCGCGGGGGCGGCTTGCGCGGCCGGTGCCGGTGCCGGCGCTGGAGCAGGCGCCTGAGCGAAGCCTGGAGCGGCAGCCAGCATGACGCTGAGCGCCGCGGCAACGACGAAAGCTCTCATTACGGTCAATCCTTTCCTGTCGTACGGAAGCTCAAAATTTTAGCATGGCAAGGTCCGTGCCCCTTGAGACCGGCGGGTCCGCGCCGCACTGGTTCCGCCTGTACCGCGGGACCCGCCCCACGTACCTGCAGGCCGCACGTCGGCCGGGTTCCGCCGCGCACCTGCGGAAGGCGCGGGCGGACCCGGCATCAATAGTGGTCTATCAGCAACTCGTAGTTGGCCGATCCGGGCACAAACCCTACGTCGAATACGCGAACGCACAGGTTTCCCGCCGCCGTCGCCCGGCCAGTCAGTTGACCCTGCGACGGATTATCGGTGTTGACTGGCATGATGTTGTCACTGGCGATCACGATCGCGCAGCTGACGCCATTCCACGTTCCGAGGCTGACCCCGATCGGAATGGCGTTGTTGTCGGGATTGGCCGGATCCGCGCTCCGCAGGAGGAAAACCGACACATCGCCCGCGTCGGTCACCGTAAACGGATGCGTATACGCGGCGTTCTTCAGGAGGGTGCCGGAGAACGTTTCGGTCTGCACCGTCGGAGGCGTGGTTGGACCCGTCGGGGTCGAGATGTTGTTGTTGTTGTCGCACGCGGACGCAATCATTGCCGCCGCAACCGCCAGCAGCGCCCGCCAGAATAATCGTCGCATCGAGTCGAAGCTCCTGCGGGTACGCATTAGAACGTCGAACCAACCGCAAACTTGAAGGTAAACGCCTTGGCGGGCAGCAGGTTGTTGTTCAGCACGCCGGCGCGCGACGGATTCGAGGCAAAGATCAGGCGGAAGGGCACGTTGAGCACCGGCATGAAGAAACGGATCTCCGCGCCGGTCGACGTCTTGAACGCGTTCGTCTGACCGATGACTTCGGTGTGGACGCCAGGTGCGTTCGGATCCTCGAGACCGCCGAATGAAAGCCCGGCGAAGGGATCGACCAGCAGCGGCGGCGGGGGCACCACCACGCGCGTCAGATCCTCCTTCCAGCCAAATTTATCGCCGAAGTTGCGCACCTGACCCGCGTCATAGAACAGCACGAGCCGCACAGGACCGGCGACGGTAATGATGTACTCGGCGTTGAAGAGCAGACTCTTGTTGCCGCCGAGCACGATCTGCGAGTTCGGCACCGTCGGCCCAATCGAGCGGATGTCGAAGCCGCGCACGCTGTACTCGCCGCCGAGGAACAATCGCTCGAAGACGGGCAGCTCCGTCGTGCCCTTGTACGGTGAGATGTATTGGAACTGCACGCGTCCGCCAAAGGAACTCCGCGACGTATGCGGGTGATACCAGATGCCCTCGAGGGTCGGCTTCCAATAGCTGGTGTTGCCGCCAAGTCCTCCGAGGTCGGTCGCCAGCGTCAGACGCTTCCCGTTGGTCGGGAAGATGGGGTTGTCGATGGTATTGAAGACGTAGCTTGGCGAGATCTTGCTGATCGTCCGGTTCCCCTGCGTTCCAATCAGGAACGAGTCGAACAGGAACGGGTTGCGCCGCAGCGACTCGAGCGCTGTCGGACTGATCGACGACAAGTTGCTCACATTGATCGTGTTGCAGCCCCGCGACGCCACGATACAGGACGGGTCGAGAAGCGCTTCGTTGAGGTCTGAAACGCCGACCGACTCGTACGAATAGTTGATGAACATCCGCGCGAAATCGGCGACCGGGAAGCCGAACGTGATATTGCCGCCCGTCGATTTCTGCGTGTAGTAGCCGATGAACTGCAGCGACCGCTTGTAAATGTCAACGCCGCCGGTCAGATTGCGATCGAAGAGGAATGGCTCGGTGAAGGCAAGCTGATAGTTCTGCGAGCGTGAGCCGGCCTGCGCCGACGCCGTGAGGCTCTCGCCGCGGCCCAGGAAGTTCGCCGTCTGGAACGAAAGTTGGCCGAAGAAGCCTTCGTACTGAGAGACGCCAGCGCCGAAGGTGACCTGGTTCCGGTTCTGCTCCTCGACGCGCAAGGTGAGATTGACCTTGTTGTCGGCCGCGGGAAGCTTGTCGACCTTCAAGTCTTTGTCGTTGCCCTCGAGCTGCTTGAAGTAGCCGAGCTGATTGAGACGACGGATGCTGTATTTCAGCGACTCGGTGCTGAAGACACTCCCCTCGACGAGGCGCATCTCGCGGCGGATCACGTTGTCCCGCGTCGTCGCGTTGCCGATGAAGGAAATACGGTTGACGAAGAACTGCTTGCCTTCCGACAGCCTCATCGTCACATCGACCGTCGGCTTCAGGCCGTTCGTACCGTTTGATGCGGTCGACGGGGTGGGTGGGGTCGAGGCAGTCGCAGGTGGAGTGTTGCCATCC
>Ga0207659_10000332_pt1 | contig 28329 bp, 24 predicted proteins | sample KBSM43metaG_FD_184330 | JGI IMG/M metagenome (GOLD analysis project Ga0207659, IMG submission 184330) | Miscanthus rhizosphere microbial communities from Kellogg Biological Station, Michigan, USA - KBS M4-3 metaG (SPAdes) (version 2) | ecosystem: Host-associated > Plants > Roots > Rhizosphere >...
CGTGCGCTTCCAGCTCGCGGCAAAGGGAATCGTTTCCGGCAATCGGGCGCAAGTCGAAGAAACGCCTCGCGAGGTAGATCTTTTTGAGAATGGGATCGCGGATCCATTCCAGATACCGGCCCTTCCAGTCCGACATCGCCGCAACATGAAAAGAAGGCTCGAAACTATCGTCTGCCTCCGGAAGATATCCGCACTCCGCGATCGAATCGTGAACTCGCTTCAGAACGGTCTGGCCACGGGATTCTCGGTCATTATCCGCCATGAGGATCACGATATCCGGCGCCACAGCGGTCACAGATTCCCCGCGGCCCGAAGGTCCGCAAAAGCACCAGCAAAACGAAGTCTCCTCCGGCGCCATCATGCTCACGATTCGCTTCACGATAGTCGCATCGACTAAAGACGTAAATGCGGACAGCCACACAGATGAAGCGCCGCTCGTCAGATATCGCCGAACAAGGAGCCGTGAACGTTGGTTGGCATCGCGCAACTGGGCGATGTTCGTCGCCCGGCGGATGTTTCGAAGAACTTCATGGGGCCGATCTCCAAAGGCAGCGCCCAATTCCTCGGCGCTCACGACTCCCAGAACCCGGCCGCTGAGAGCACCCTCCGCCGTCATTGTCACGGCGGGTGCGTTTACTGCCGCAATCGCCAATGTCCCGGTCGCCACCGAAGCGTCGCCGCTGACCGTTACGAACTCTCCCTCGCATAGCCTCAGGGCAGGTTCTCTACTGTCCCCGTCCCCATTGGCAGCCCACTTGGCAAAGGAGTTCGCCGTCAATAGCCCGCGCGCGCGCTGCTCTGCGTCGAGCAGAACCAGGACGTCCGCTTTCGCATCGAGCATGTGTCGAGCAGCGTCTCGGATGCTTACTTCCGAACCGCACGAAGCAAATTGCTGTGCGCCGCTTAAGTTTCGCATCAGGGAACTTTGCGGATCGTTCTGGTCGGACCGATAATCGCCGCCGGCGCCGCCGTAGGCAGAGACGTACTGGCGGGCCTCCGGATACTTCTCGACTAGAGCATCGAATTCCTCCGCCGGAAAGGAGTAGATCAACACATCGTTAGACGACCTGGCGGAGTAGGAATAGGAACCCGCCTCGTTGAATCCCTCGATTCCGAGCATCGCGCCGGCGCCCCGAACGTCAAGCAGGCGGGACTCCGCGCTGCGTTCGTCCCAGAGCAGAACAGTTCCCTGCTGGATCACAAAGACGTCGAAGCGCGCAGCGCCCTGCGTCACGATGAATTGGTGCGCCTCGAAGAATCTCACCCGGCCCTGCTGCGCAAAACTGAGCAGGTCAGGCACCTCCATCGCGTGAAATGGAGGATACTCCTTGAGAAAATCGGCGACACGGTAGCTTATAGCAGCGGTATCCATATTTGCCTCGGATGCCAGACATTATCTCAACCACCCTTACTTGTAGTAGCGACAGTTTTGTCCGATAGAACGGATCAGCGGGCGCCCCGAGCTGCGTCGGGCATGGTCTTCTGCTTCAGGTCTTCAAACCAGTTCAGCACGACGTTAAGGTGGGTTATGGGCTCCTGCTCGACAGGATCAAGCACCAGGAACCGCTTGCTGTCAGCAGACACATCGAAGGACTGGTTGCCAATCATGACGTAGGGTCCCTCGAAGAGCAGTTGCGGTTTCTCCACCTTGAACTCCGGCTGGAAAGTCACGGCAGCGGACATCCACTTCTGCGCATTCCGATAGAAGAGTTCTTTGCCGTCTCGCGACCAGACGATGTGCTCACCTCCTCCGTTCGAAACCTGCTTCCCTACACCGGGAACGGGGGGGTAGGGGCGCACGTAGATCTCATACTGTCCGGATTCATCGGAAACATAGGCGATCCAGTGTCCATTAGGAGAAAAGTGCGGACCCACTTCCGAGAAGCGGGTCCGCAGAAACAGCTGCGGCGGCTGGTTCCCCTTCAACGCAAGCACATAGAGATCCTGTCCCGTGACCGGGTCCTGCCTGAAGCCAGCGAGCAGTTCGCGATCTGCAGATAAGGACGTTCCCACAAATCGCTGCGTGGTCAGTGGCTCAGGCTTGCCACTGCCATCGCTGGGGACCGAGAAGATCTGAGCTATGGGATTGGCGCGCCAGCCGAAGACAACCCGGTCGTCGTCCCACCACCTGCTCGGGCCGATCTCCGCCCCCCTCGTTAACTGGGTCAACGTACCGCGGTCCAGATCCCGAACCCAAAGGTCCTTGTTAGGATTGGCGATAACGATAGCGAGGCGCCGTCCGTCGGGAGAGAGGCTGAAATTCCCGTACGATCCAGGAGGCATTCCGAGGGATTCGACTTTTCCTTGACGATCTACCCAGACGGGCCGGACAGCGTTTGGAACGAAAGCCCCCGGCGCGTAAACCAGCGTTCCATCGTGCGAGAACACGGACTGAGGCATCACCGGGCCCGCCGGATCCATTCGGACGCCCTCAAGGATCACGCTTTCCGGTCCGGTCACAGCCAGTTCTTTTAAGTCAAACGGCACTGCCAGCAATGTCCCTGCCCGTGCAAACACCAGATGACCACTGGGCGCATACCGGCCTCCGCCCGCGCGTTCCACCAGGAGACGGAACTCCCCCGTTTCGAACAGCAGGACGCCGACGCCACCCCGCAGGGGATTTGAAACGATCGCCGCTTTCCTCCCAGGTAAGATATCCGGCTGTCTGAAAGAACCTCCACTGTTCTTGACCAGGATGGGCTGAGGGATTCCCCCGGTCTCCCGAATAAGCGCGGGTCGTCGACCTTCGTCGGGGGCAAACAGGATGGTTCCGTCCGTCGACCAGGATCCACCATAGGGATTAGGGGCATCGCAGAGATCGATCGGGTCGCCGCCCGACACCGCCACTTTCCTGAGTTTGTTTCCAGCGAAGAAACCGATCCATTTGCCGTCAGGTGAGAAGAAGGGGCCGAACGCGCCCTCCGTCTGCGGGACTGGAGTCGCCTGTAACTGGTCGATACCACGGAGATAGAGCTGCGTGACACCCTGGCGTTCGAGCACGTAAACCAGGCGGGTTCCATCGGGGGTAATAGCGATAGACGGTTGTCCCTCTCCCAGAGGCATGGACCACGCACGGGCGAGGGGCCCTCGCTCGGGCAGACGGATCTCCAGCCGCTTCACAATCGGGGAAACTTGAGACACCGGCGTTGCAGGGCGCAGTGAACTCCAGACGGCAACTGTGATTGCGATCGCCGCAACACCAGCCAAAACCAGGAACCTTCGGCCGGACTTTCCGGGAATGGTTATCGGCGGCGGAGCAATTGCGCTCTCGATCTCAATCCTGGCGGCGGCAATGTCATGTAGCCGGCGATCCGCATTCTTGACGAGGCATTTGTGCAGCAGCCTCACGACTTCAGCGGGTGTTTCAGGCGGCAGCAAGCTCCAGTCCGGTTCCTGGTGCAAGACGGCGGCCAGAATGTCCTCAACGGCGTCGCCGCGAAAGGCGGGTCGACCGGCAAGAATCTCGAACAAGACGCAGCCGAACGCCCAAATGTCTGTGCGCTTGTCCACTGCCTCCCCGCGCGCCTGCTCTGGACTCATGTAGGCTGCAGTCCCGAAGATCAGACCCGACTGAGAGATTGAAGAGCTCGGTAAAGCGGCAGTGTCCGAAGGGGCGGAGCTCGCATCCACAGCGTCGAGCGCCTTTGCCAGGCCGAAGTCCAGAATCTTCACCGTGCCGTCGGGACGTAGCTTGATGTTGGCGGGCTTCAGATCGCTGTGAATAATGCCGCGCTTGTGGGCCGCTTCCAGCCCTTGGGCGATCTGCTTCGCGATGGACAGCGCTTCACTAACCGGAACGCGTCCCCTGGCAATACGGTCCGCGAGCGTCGGACCTTCGACAAGCTCCAGCACGAGCGCCTGAACACCATCGGAGTTTTCCAGGCCGTAAATTGTCCCGATATTCGGATGGTTCAGCGCGGCGAGCATCTGCGCCTCTCGCCGGAAACGCGCGAAGCGATCGGCATCGAGCGCGAAGGCCGCGGGCCGGACCTTCAGTGCGACATCGCGATTGAGATTGGAATCGTGCGCCCGGTAGACCTCGCCCATGCCCCCGGCGCCGACAAATTCGCGGATCGTGTAAGGCCCGACGGAATTCCCTGGTTCCAGTGCACGCCGGCCGAGATCGGGAATCCAGCCGGAGGGAAAGGCGGCCGACAACGACATCAACTCAAGGGCAGGCTGCTCGATAAAGTTGCCCGCCTGCTCCATAGCTGCCAGGAGTGACTCGACTTCGGTTCGCAGCGAGGTGTCGTCACCACATGCTCGAAGCACAAACGCGGCGCGCTCCGCGGCAGGCCGCGCGAGAGCAGCCTCAATGATTTCTTTGACGCGATGCCAGGAGGGCGTATCCATCAGGGCAGACTCCGCTCCTACCCGCCGGTAATCCTGCGGAACAGCCAGCCTTTCGCGATGAGCCATTCCCGCGTCACCGTTGACCGCGATACGGTGAGCACATTGGCAACCTCAGATTCGGTGAGGCCGCCGAAGTATCGGAGCTCCACGATCTGAGCTTGCTGAGAATCGATCACCGCCAGTTCATTGAGCGCCTGGTCGAGCAGCAGCAACTCGCAGTCTCGCGGCGCCGCCGTACCTACGCGCTCATCCAGCGTCACTCTCACAGCCCCGCCAAAGCGCTTACCCCGCCCGTGCCCCCGCGCGTGATCGACCAGGATCCGGCGCATCATCTGCGCCGCGATGCCGTAGAAGTGCGCGCGATTCTGCCAGACAACCCGTTCCTGTCCCATTAATCGGATATAGGCCTCGTTGACGAGAGCCGTCGGTTGAAGGGTGTGGTCGGTCCTTTCTCGTCGCAGATAAGCAGCCGCACGATGCCGGAGCTCCTGGTAGACCAAAGGCATCAGCTTCTCTCGTGCCTTGAGGTCGCCTTTCCCCCACGCTCGTAAGAGGCCGCTGACCGCAAGCGTCTCCTGGGTTTCCTGGTGTCGTGCCGGCAAAGCGTCCTGATTTGGCATCGGAAGTCCGTTGGTTGGCTGGCATGACGCAGTTCACTGCGTCTTGTCGCGTTACCTCTCAGCGACACAAAACGGCCACGTTTGTCGCCGGGTTGGAACGGTTGGCGGGAGTCTACCACAGCCCTACTCGAAGGATGCTCAGACCAAGGTGGTGGCCGGAGATTCGTATGGTGTGCGATGAGAAGATTGTTTCCTCCCCAAGTAATCCTAATCGTTCTTGCGGTGGCCGGCATCGGTGGCGTTCTGTTCGCTCAGGGGACGCACCCCACCGTTGACGGTTCGGCACAGTTTGCCTTGCTTGCGGAGGTCCGGGCGCTTCGCGCAGAGATCCATCAGGTGGCGGGAGTCGGCATCCGCACGCAGCTTCTCGTCGCGAGGCTCCAGTTGCAGGAACAACGGGTTGTGGCCGTCGTGCGGCAACTCGCGGATGCGCAAAGCGCGCTCGCGGAAGTCCGCGTGAGAATTGCCGGGGAACAGGCAAGAGTCCGCCAACTTGAGGACGCCGCGTCACGTGCGACAAGTCAGGGCCGCCTGACGTTTCAGCAGGCCATCCTTGAAGCCGGACCGCAAATCGAGCAGCAGCAGAAACAAGAGCTGGAGTTGCGGGCACGGGAGTCGGAACTTTTGAAGTCCGTAAGTGAAGCGCAGTCCCTGTGGACGGACTTCAGTCACCGCCTCGATGCGCTGGAGCAATCGCTACCCGCAGGCGTGTCGCGTTAGTAAGAGAAAGCTGGTTAGGCGGGCAGCGTTACAGTACATCTGAAGAGAAAGCCATTCCCTTCGGTGTCAACTGTCAAACGTCCCATGTCCCATGTCATATGTACTTGTCAAACTACCTACTGACCTAATAACCAAATGCCGCAATGACACCACCGACTGCCGATGCGTGAGAGAGACTTTACCGCCCCAGGGCCTGCCTGAGTTGACTGACAATGGCGGCGTGACTGCCCTGGGCCGGTAGTTTCACGATTCCGGAATTCGTGGAGTAGTGAAAAGTAGAGATACCCGCGCGTGGCGGCGGTCGCGCCCAGCGGGTTGCTCACTCCGCCATCCACCAGGGCGAACGCTCCAAAAACCCGGATTCTCTCCGGAGATTGTTCAGACGGCTCAAACACGACCCGTTCGACAATCCCGTAGATTCCAACGGGGCCACTGGCATGAACGGCAGGCGAGACAGTCAGATGTAGCAATAAGAGAAGTGCAGCTGCGGATAGCTTTGTTGACATGCTTCCCTCCTTCGCACGGTTGTTCCCAGGTCAAGTCTCTTATACACGATGTGTTACAAAATTAACAACTAAGGATACGCCCTTTGTAGCCTGAAAAGCAGAGCCACCCTGATCGATGAATCCTTCCGTGGGCAGGGATCGCAACGATGGAATACTCCGGACTGATCGTGGTATTACAGCATCCTGGCTTTGAAACCCGCAGACTTGAAGACGTCTGCAGGCTGACCGTACGTCAACAATGTTCTCCTCCGAGCTTTCCTTCGGCGTCGCCGCCGACTCTGACGGGCTTGACACGCCGTGGTGATTCCTCGAAGGAACCCTGTAAGGGAAACGTCTTGAAACACACCACGTCAACCACGGACTTCGGCGACTGGACCACCATCGAGCAGCTGTGTGATCACGTTCTCGGCGGCCGTCCAGCCCCCGAGATTCTCCAAATCCTGAAGCCGCTCGCCGTGGATCGGGCCGAAGTCAGAAACTTCGTCCACAGCGCCTTCCGATTGATGGGTATTGCGAACCTCGGCGCTCACAACATTTCACCGTGGGCTGCCTATGGCCTGGCCATGGCGAAAGGATTTCTGCCCGGCGCATGGGGAGGCCGGATTCCTCCCATCACGGCACCAGGCCGTCACAAGACGATCGACGATTACCTCGCCGCAACTCCCTGGTCTGCGTTCGGAGGCAGCACAGTAATGATCGACCTGGGCTGCGGCTTTCCTCCGATCACCGCGGTCGAAGCCGCCCTGCGTTTCCCCGACTGGCAGATCGTCGGCGCCGATCCTTCGTTTGATCCTTACCTGCTCTATGATCGCGACCAGAGCTATGCGTGCATTGGCCAGAGCGGCAGCGTCGGGTACTTTCAATTGCAGCCGGGCGCGAAGATCACGAGCATGGAGGACTATCAGCGCTGCCGTGAAAGGATACCCGTTCTATTTGAACACCTGCTCCCAAAGCTTCCACACGACAATGGCGACATGTCGAGCGTTGAGGAAGACGGCTCACGACTGATCCGATGGCCTATTAGACAATGGGAGTCCTCCAATCTCAGGATGATTCAGGCCGGCATCGGATCCGAGGCCCTGCCCAGCGCCAATGTAATTCGTTGCTTCAATGTTCTGATTTATTACGGCGCGAATTTCCAACGCGAGTTTGAGACATGGGCGGCCGGTCAATTGCAGGAGCGTGGTCTGGTGATCGCCGGTGCGAACTTACCAAATGGCACAGAAGCGTATTACTGCGTCTATCGGAAAGAGAACGATTCACTCGTGGCGAAGGAGTTCGCGTTCAGTCCCGATTGTGTTCGCCCATTGAGTCTGATGCCCTGGTTCGCGCTTCAGGATGACAACACCATGAACCTTCGGCTCGCCGGGCTGATTCGACGCCTTCGCTCGGATGCCGAATTCTGCGCCGCGCTCGATGCCCGAATGGACGAAATCCTGCATGAGAGCGGCACGCTGATACGGAATGCCGACGGCTGTTTGGCGTCGCCCGCAGTTCCAGCCCCCATGGAGAAGATCTCGCAGGTTCTCTCGGCTCTCTCCGCGCAGCTCGATCGCGAGGGCTTTACCGAACGCGCCGCGGAGGCTCTCAGCAGGCAGGGTCTTCGCGCGTGGCGCAACCACGTGGGACACATTGCTGTCGATCCTGCAGGGCTGTAGTCGTTTTATCGGACGCCTGGTTCTCGTCACCTGCTCCCCACAATCCCCTTCGGCCAGGCCCGCCCTTCTGGTACAACGGAATCCATGATGTCTCAGCCTGCAGACGCGCCGAAACGAAACATAGGATCCGCACTGCGCGTCTTCGCAGAACGCCGAGTCCTCGTGATGCTGCTGCTGGGATTTTCGGCAGGTCTTCCGTTCCTTCTCATCTTTGACACGCTGTCGGCATGGCTTCGCAGTGCGGGACTCACGCTGGGGGTGATCGGATACTTCAGCCTCGCGACACTCGCGCATTCCTTCAAGTTTCTCTGGGCCCCCTTGATCGATCGGACTCGGATTCCCCTGCTGACAAACTGGCTCGGACACCGACGATCATGGATGCTGCTCTGCCAGGGGCTGATCACGTTTGGTCTCTGGATGGTTGCCGGAAGCGACCCTGTCGCGAATCTGGGGCTCATGGCGATGTTCGCTGTTTTCGTCGGGTTCTCCTCGGCGACCCAGGACATTGTCATTGATGCATGGCGCATCGAGGCTGCGGAAGAATCGAGACAGGGCGCAATGGCGGCCGCGTATCAATGGGGCTACCGAATCGCGATGATTACTGCCGGAGCTGCGCCATTACTGCTGGCCGAAGCGTACAGCTGGAACGTCTCTTACGCTGTGATGGCGGCGCTCATGAGCCTCGGAATGCTAGGCGTTTTTGCCGCGCCGAAGGACGCGCCGCATCAGGCTCGGCCGATCAACGCAGAAGGCATACCGGCAGCGCCGGCCCGGGAAAGTATCGAATGGCTTGGCCGGGGCCTCTTGTTGGTGTGCGGCGCAGTCCTGGTGGGATCCGGGCTGGCTGCCAGCGCCGCAACGCTCGACTGGCTTCTGAAAACCTTTGGCGCGAACGCCTGGGGAGATGCCGTAGTCGCCGCGTGGAGTTCCCGTTCAGGAGTGTGGTTCCAGCTGCTGAGTGTCCTTGCCGGTTTCGCCCTTGTTATTGTCGCGGCTTGCCCGATTCCCGGAGTTCGCACACGCCCGGGTCTTTATCTCGCTGCAGCTCTGGGCGATCCGCTCCGGGACTTCTTCCGCCGGTATCGGAACACGGCGGCGATTATCCTCGCATTGATCTGTTTCTATCGCGTTTCCGACTTCGTGCTGAACATCATGAATCCGTTCTACCTCGATCTCGGGTTCTCCCTCGTCGAGGTCGCGGAAGTCCGAAAAGTCTTCGGGGTCGCCGCATCGATGCTCGGCGTATTTGCGGGCGGCATCGCCGTGGCACGACTGGGTTTGATGCGGTCGCTGGTCATCGGCGCATTCTCGGGGCCTCTGAGCAACCTGGTTTTTGTCTGGCTTACCGTAAAGGGGCACAGCGTGCCCGCGCTCTTCGTCGCCATTGGAATCGACAACACCCTATCTGGGTTTGCAGGAACCTGCCTGATCGCGTACATGTCGAGCCTGACCACAGCAGGATTCACTGCAACTCAATACGCGTTGTTTTCTTCCCTTTATGCATTGCCTGGAAGATTGATCGCTTCGCAATCCGGTCGCATCGTCGAGAGTTCAGCCCAGAATGCCGCCATTGGCGGCTGGGCGTCGAGATTCATGACTATGTTCACCAACCTGACGCCGGAAAGCTTCGCCGTGGCAGCACAGAAGTCGGGAGTCACGCCCGCTGCCCTGGCTTCCGGATACACCGTGTTCTTCATTTACTCGACGGTCATCGGAGTTTTTGCCATCGTGCTCGCCTTCGTGGTGGCTCGCAAAGAGATAAGTCCCGGGACGGAACCGGCTCTTACCCCAATAGAGCAGCCTCACCGCAATTGACTTCGCCAGGGCTACGACGAGTCCTCTAAGCTCGATCCCCACTCCCGTAACCAACGTTTAATGTGCTAGTCTTCGTGTTTTCAAAACCATCCAGAAGGAGTTCCCGTGAACGTTTACGAAGGGAAGAACATTCGTAATGTCGGCATTGTCGGGCATGGCGGCAGCGGCAAGACCTCGCTGATCTCTGCAATCCTCTTTGATAGCGGCGCGACCACACGGCTCGGGCGCGTGGATGACGGCAACAGCACAACCGATTACGACGATGAAGAAGTTGACCGGAAAATCACGATCTCCGCAAAGCTGGCCTTTTGCGAGTGGAACAAGCACAAGATCAACATGCTCGACACGCCGGGTTTCGTGAACTTTATCCAGGAAGCGCGGGGCGCGCTTAGAGTTGCAGATGCGGCCGTTGTGGTCGTCGATGCGGTGTCCGGAGTGATGGTTCAGACAGAGAAGGCATGGGGTTATGCAGAGGAATTCGGCCTGGCCCGAATGATCGTCGTCAATCGAATGGATCGTGAAACGGCAAACTTCGAGCGCTCGCTGGAATCGATCCAACAGCTGCTCGGACGAACCTGCGTGCCGGTGCAGATCCCGATCGGCCAGGAAAAATCCTTCAAGGGTGTCGTCGATCTGGTGGTCATGAAGGCCTATCTCGCATCAGGAGATGGCTCCGGCAAGTCTACGGAAGGACCGATCCCCGCAGATCTCGAAGAGCGTGCCAGGGAATATCGGGACAAGCTCGTGGAGTCCGTCGCGGAAAGCGATGAAGGCCTGATGGAGAAGTTCTTCGACTCGGGGTCGCTGTCCGATGAAGACGTCTTATCGGGCCTCAAGAAGCAAGTCGCGGACGGCAAAATCTATCCCATCGTGTATACGTCGGGCACTGCGAACATCGGTATTCCGCAACTCCTGAACACCATCGTCAACTTCATGCCCGACGCCGTATCGCGGGGAACCGTCACGGGAAAGAATGCCCAGGGAGCCGAAGCCACACGCAAACTCGCGGACAGCGAAGCGTTCTCCGCGTTCGTCTTCAAAACCTTTTCGGATCCGTTTACCGGAAGGGTATCGCTGTTCCGCCTGTATTCCGGTGTTCTTACGGCCGACACTCATCCCTACAACGTCAACAAAGGCGTCGCGGAACGATTTGCACAGGTCGCGACAATGCAGGGAAAAACTCTCGTCACAGTGCCCAAGCTTCACGCCGGAGATATTGGCGCCGTGGCAAAGCTGAAGGACACAGCCACCGGAGACACGCTCACCGAAAAAGGTCATGAAATTACATACCCTGGGGTGAAATGGATCGAGCCGGTCATCGCCTTCGCCATTGAACCCAAGTCCCGAGGTGACGAAGACAAGATCAGTCAGGCCATTCACAAGCTGATGGACGAGGACCTCGGGCTCGGCTACAGGAGAGAGCCGCAAACAAAGGAGTTCCTGCTCGCCGGACAAGGTCAGATGCACGTGGAATTGGCGGTCTCCCGGTTGAAAAAACGATACGGCGTCGAAGTCCTGCTGCATCCGCCAAAAGTTCCTTATCGCGAAACGATCAAGGGCAAGGCCGATGTTCAGGGCAAACACAAGAAGCAGAGCGGCGGGCACGGACAATACGGAGACTGCAAGATCCGCATGGAACCCCTGCCCCGCGGCGGCGACTTTGAGTTCGTTAATGAGGTATTCGGTGGCGCAATTCCGCGGAATTTCATTCCCGCGGTGGAGAAAGGAATCCAGGAGTCCCGCCAGAAGGGCGTCCTCGCGGGATTCCCGACAGTCGACTTCCGCGTGATCCTGTATGACGGTTCGTACCATGATGTGGATTCGTCGGAAATGGCCTTCAAAATTGCCGGATCTCTGGCATTCAAGAAAGGCATACGGGAAGCAAGGCCCATCCTGCTGGAGCCTGTGATGAACGTCGAGGTTGTCGCTCCCGAAGAATTTGCGGGCGATCTCATGGGCGATCTGAACAGCCGTCGAGGCCGCGTTCAGGGCATGGACGTGAGAGGCCGCCACACGGTCATCAAGGCTCAGGTTCCTCTTGCGGAAATGCTGAGCTACGCCTCCGACCTCACGTCAAAGACCGGCGCGCGGGGCAGCTACACGATGGAGTTCGACCACTACGACGAAGTGCCAGGACATCTCGCCGACAAGGTGATCGCGAATGCGAAGACCGGCGGCGCGGGTGAAGAAGAGGAAGAAGGCTAGGGACGCGAACCATTGCCCCTCCTGGCCAGGAGGGGTGGACAAGAAGATATCGCGAAGCCTCCGCTGAAGGAGCCGACGGGGGGTCCCACGCCCGACAAAATTTTTTCGATCTTGAGCAACCACCCCGTCTCCGGCCATTAAGGTCGCTATCGCGTCTTTTTCTTAGTGCCGGAGACACCCCTCCTGGCCAGGAGGGGCAATATGTAGCCAGCAAATTTGCAAAGGCCTACGGCCTCATTCCCGGCAGCCACTCCGGCTTGAACGACGAATTCGCCAGCCACTGCACCGGAGCAAGCATCGATTGGATTGAATCCCTCATGTGCGCGAAATCGATGTTCTTTACCTCGTCCGACGGACGGTGATAGTCCGCATGGAGCGAGAAGCTGGAAACGGTCTGTGCGACGACTCCAGCTCGTGCAAGCTGGATATTGTCCGAGCGCATGAAGAAATTTTGTTCGGGATGAGGATCGGCAACGATTCGGGCACCCTGCTTCGCTAATTCAGGCCCCAGGTTCGTTCGCTCGTAGCCGGTGAGCCAGAGCGTATGCTCCGCAACGGCCGGATCGGGCCTTCCAATCATTTCGAACTCCAGGTTGGCAATCATTCGATCAAGAGGCACGGGTGGTTGCGCAACGAATGCTGCGGCGCCATATCCCCCGGCTTCCTCGCTTCCGAACCACGCGAAAATCACCGTTCTCTCGGGCGGTGATCCCTTTGCAAGAGCCTCCGCAAGTTCCAGGACAGCCGTTACCCCGGACGCATCGTCATCCGCGCCGTTGTAGATCTTGTCATCGAGATTCCCACGCACGCCGAGATGATCCAGGTGCGCCGTGAGAAGGATGACTTCGCCCGAACGGGCCGGGTTACTGCCCGCGATGCGGCCAACCACGTTGTAGGTCGGGCTGGTTCGGAGCAGCCGCGTCTCTGCATCGAACTTCACGACAGTGGAAACCGGAAGAGCGTTCAGCGCGGCATAGGCTTCACGAGCAAGGATGATGCGTCCCTGACGAGGCGGAACTTCGCCGGCGCCTGTCACAAGTTGAGGTACGATCGGTGCGGGCCGCGCCGCCAGCTGCTCCCATCGCGATCGAATCTGTTCGGTCTCAACGCTCAACACCAGCGCAGCCTGAGATATTGAAGGGCCCGGAGCCGCGCCCTCAGGCAACAACACAATCGCTCCGGCCTTCGCCGTGATTCCATCACTGATCTTAACGAGCGGGCCGGAAACGTGGTACGGGCCGATCGCCTGCATGATCATTTCTTTGCCATGCGTAAACACCGTTTCTCCGGCAGACAATGTCGGAGGAACGGTAGCTTCATTCGTGTTGATGCGGACTGTCTGCACGTAGCCGCCATCATCGCCGAGCGGCTCGATGTTCCATCGCCTGAGATTTGAGGCGATATACGCGGCTGCCACCCACTCGTCGCGAGTCCCGCTACCTCGTCCATTCAACGCGTCTCCGGCGAGAAACTCCATGTGTCCGCGAATCGATGCCTCGGTGATCACTCCATCGGGAGCAACGGCATAACCAACCCATAAGCCCTGCATGACCAGTGTGGTCAGTAGCAGGACGAGAACGATCCCAGGCCCCGTTCTACCAGAACGATTTTGTTGCATGAGAAAGGATTCTAGCCCAATTCGGGGTCAGGCACCTCGGACCCGAACTCGAGCAGTGGGTCCGTTTGGAATTCTGGGACTGATGGAGTGGCCAGTTTCCAAGGTAATCAAAAGATATCCCCTCCTTAAGGAGGGGTCGATGAGCCCTATAAGAAAATGCAACGCTACCTTAGCCAGGGCGAAGCGGGGGAGGTCATGCATAAGCCTTTGTCTAACCTCCCCACGCCGCGCCGATGACGTTGAGGTAGCGTTACATTTTTTGATCGGCGCGGCTGCCCCTCCTTAAAGGAGGGGATATTGCCTCGACTGGTTTGCCGCCATAAATTCAAAACTAACCAGCACCCGAACTTCAAGACGCCTGGACCCCAAATTCCCTGTGGCAATTGGCGCCGCGTCCCTGTGCTACCATTTCCGCCATGGCAGTTAATCCAGAGTTGTTGAAGATTCTTGTCTGCCCTCTCTGTAAGGCAGTCGTGGAAGTGGTTCATGACGGGAATGGCCTGAAGTGCAGTCAATGTCACCGAGTGTATCCCATACGCGATGACATCCCCGTCATGCTTGTCAGCGAAGCCAAGGTTGAAAACTAAAGATCTTCTCCTCAACCTCCCCGTACAGGCGCGCATCCTCCTCATACGATTGCGCTCGATGGGGGACTGTCTGCTTCTCACCAGCCCGATCCGCGCGCTGAAAGAGGAATTTCCCAGGTTTCGCATCACGGTTCTCGTCGAGTCTCGCTTTGCGGGATGCTTCGAAGGAAATCCGGATGTCGATGAAGTGATCTCGATTTCCAGCAAGAGGGAAGGCTTTGGGCTTGCAAGGAAACGCTTCGACCTCGTGGTCAATCTTCACGGAGGCCCGACGAGCCTTACCTACGCGCTGCTGGCTCGGGGGCCGCAAATCGGATTCGAGCAGTTTCAATACAACCGCCTCTACAAGGGCTTGCTTCCCTCACCCGATCCCAAAATCCACAGCGTCGAAGCGACGATGGGCGCGTTCCAGTGGCTTGGCGTTCAACGTCAAACACCGCCGCCTCTGCGGTTCGACGGGCGGCCGCGCCGGATACCCCCAATGTTTGCGGCCGTGCGCAATCCTATGCTGTGATTCATCCTGCGGCGTTGAGAGACACCAAGAGATGGGATGCGCGGAAGTTCGCAGAGCTTGCTCGTGTGCTGCAGAGTCAGGGACTCTCGATCGTTCTGACTTGCGGCCCCGGAGAGGAATCCGCCGTGGCAGAGGTCTCAAAGGACGTCCCCTCTCCGCAAATCCTCCTCGGCCTGGGCATTCCCGAACTTGCCGAACTCATCCGCGGCGCGAAGTTATATGTAGGGAACGATTCCGGGCCCATGCATCTCGCTGCTGCAGTGGGCACGCCCATCGTTGCGCTCTGGGGATCGTCGGATTCGAAGCGTTGGCGGCCCTGGCTTGCCGAACACGCGCTCGTTCAGAATCCATTTGAGTGCAATCCGTGCCCGGGCTATCGTTGCCTTGTTGCGCCGACGCCGCTTTGCATTGAATCCGTCACCGTTGAACAGGCGGCCGCGGCGGCCGGACAACTGCTCAAGAAACATGACACTCACCCGCAACCGCGCTGACCAGCTGATCTCTTCTTTTGTCGGCAGACCTATTCTCATACTCGGCGACATCATGCTGGACGAGTTCATATGGGGCAAAGTGCGCCGGATCTCGCCGGAGGCACCGGTGCCTGTTGTAGAAGTCGCCCGTGAAAGTTATCACCTCGGTGGCGCGGGCAACGTTGCGGCGAATATCAGCGCGATGGGCGCGAACCCGATTCCAATCGGCCTTGTCGGCGATGATTACGCGGCAGCGCGCCTGTCAAAACTCCTGACCGACCGCGGGATCGAACCCTCAGGATTGGTTTCGGAATCCGGCAGGCCTACAACCGTAAAGACGCGAATCGTGGCCCACAACCAGCAGATCGTCCGCGCCGATCGCGAAAACAAGTCGCCCCTGACCGATGAAAAAAACCGCGCACTGCTGGATGCTTTCGTCAGGTGGCTGCCGTCGTGCGCTGCGGTAATTGTTTCGGATTACGACAAGGGCGTGGTGAATCGGACTCTTCTGTCGGAGGCCCTTCCTGCAGCTCAGAGCGCGGGGATTCCCGTGCTGCTCGATCCCAAGGTCTACCATGCCGACTACTATCACCCTATCACGCTGATCACACCGAACCAGCGTGAAGCCGAATTGATCACCGGCATAGCCATTGAGAACGACACCCAACTCGAAGAGGCGGGGCGCAAGCTGCTCGAGAAATTTGAGTGTCCATACGCCCTGATCACGCGTGGGGAGGAAGGAATGTCCCTGTTCTCTCGTGAAGGTTCTCACCATCTTCCGACGTTTGCACGCGAGGTCTTCGATGTGAGCGGCGCGGGAGACACAGTAATCGCGACGCTGGCTCTGGCGCTTGCCGCAGGAGCGACGATGGAAGAGTCTGCCATCCTTGCAAATCACGCCGCTGGATTGGTCGTCGGCAAGATCGGCACGGCAACCATCAGCCGAACAGAACTTCTTGCAGACTTCGTCTCGCGCGATGCGCATTCTTCAAGTTAGTTCGCCCCTGCAGCTCGGCGGCGGCGAAACCCACGTTATCGAGTTGACCCAGGCCTTGCGCCAGCGAGGTCACAAGGTTGTTCTGGCGGGCAGGCCTGGCGGTGCAGTCAGGCCCGAAGTGGAACTGCCTTTTCGTAACTCGCTCGATGTTTTCACGATGTTGGCCTTGCGCTCGTGCATCGACCACGAACGTTTTGACATCGTGCATGCGCACGTCGCCCGCGATTATCCTCTGGTCCTTGGCGCCGCTCGAAATCTTCCACCGAAGGTTGTGCTGACTCGGCATCTCCTGCATCCCGTGAGATCGAACTTCCTCTACAAACGCGTCAATGGCTGGATTGCGCCGACTCAGCAAATCCTCAAGACGTTGACCCGCCTGAAGCCTCGTGCCTCCGCCGTTATTCCCAACTGGGTGGATTTGGAGAAGTTCCCCTATAAGCCCCACGATCCTCGCCATCCATTGACGTTGGGTCTTCTCGGACAAATATCGCCTCACAAAGGACACGAGGATGCTGTGGAGGCCATTCGCCTTCTGGGCCCAGGCTATCGCCTCCTGATCGCCGGCAAAGGCGAGCAGAAATACGTTTCGGCCTTGCGCGAAAAAAGTGCGGATCTCCCGATAGCTTTTCCGGGCTTCGTCTCACTGCCGGAATTCTTCGACACGATTGATGTCCTGCTGGTGCCTTCGTGGGAAGAGCCCTTCGGCCTCGTGGTGCTGGAAGGAATGGCGAGCGGTATTCCCGTTATCGCGACGGCAGCAGGAGGGCCGCTCGAGATCATCCGCTCACCAGTAAATGGCATTCTGGTGCCGCCTCGGGATCCGAAAGCGCTCGCAGGGGCAATTGCCTCGATCCGCGAACAGCGCGACAGCCTGATTCACGCCGCACGCGAGCGCGCGCAGGATTTCGATATCCGGAAGATCGTGCCTCAGGTGGAAAAGTTCTATCGAACGCTTTGACGAGCAGCAACAGTGGCGAGTTGTGCGCGTCGGATCGCCGAGTGTGCCGCGGGGGAAATCACATCAGGCGGCGATCCGCGGCGGAACAATTCTTCCAGGGTGTCCATCGCCACTTTCGCATTTCGAAATTCCAGCTCCGCTCGCCGCTGGGCCTCGGCCGCGTTCGCGATCGCCATTGCCGCACGGGCTTGCATGACAAGTGACGGCACTCCCACGGCATTCTCCTGAAGTACCGGATAGTCGTAGGCGCCGATTTCAACCGTCAAGGGAACGCTTGTCAGCTCGCGGGCCCGATCATTCTTGAAGGAGATATTCGAGCTCGGCCTATCCACCATGTAGTGCGGCTCAAGTGTCACAAGGATCGCGAATCGGTCGAATCGCGTCGTTGCTTCAAGGGTGCCTTTTGCGCCGGACTGATCAAGCTCGCCCAGGTTGTCAAAGCTGCCTTCGGGAGAAACAGCCCACACGACATAGGAATTCATGCCGCCCTTTGCGCCCTGCGGGAATTGTAGTCCGTCCAACTGCACGACAACCTTTGTGACCGTTCCGATGCGTTCGACATCCGCCTTGCCTTTCGGGCCCACTGACAAGCTGGCCTTTCCCTTTGTAGCAAACTGTACAACGGTAACCTCTGTCGGAGTGGGTGCCAGAAGCAGTAAAATCGCAAGTAATGCAGTAATCATTCTCTTGATGCTCGCGCGCGATATTTGTTTGTTGGAGAGTAGGAGAGCTTCAATGTTTCCTTATCGACGCGGAGGGCTAGTGGCAACTTGAACTTGTCGATTTCGACATAGACGATGACAACCTGTCCCCTGCTGTTCGAATCGAAGACCTTCGCTGTCGAAACGCCTTTCGTATAGTAGCCGTCGGTCCCCCAGTCGTTCAGAAAGTCCTGCATCGAGTAGCTTCCGCCGTCGACATCCCATCGGGAATATGCTGCATCGGGATGGCCGCTGGAGACTTCGTCAAGGAATTGCGAAACAGCGCCCTCTTGGCGGTAGTTGACATACTTGTAGTAAAGACCGCTGGCGATGATAAAAGCCAGGGCGACAGCAGCCGGCAACTTCCAGCGTTCGCTCCACGGGCGGCTCTTCTTTGGAACTTTGTGGTCTCCATAAATAAGGCTGCCCACCATTGGTTCGCGCATCGTCAAATTCCTGGAGTGCGGCATTCGCCGCCAGACTCTCCTAATTGTAGAACCATCGATCCAGTTCAGGGCCCTCAATCCTCTTCCGCGACTGGATTGCCCTCCGCTTCTTCCACAGTCTCGGCAGGTTGCGGATGACATACGAGAGAGCTCCAACAGAAGTCCACTCCCGTATGAGCACATATCCCACGACCGCAGCATCGCGCATCGAGATATGCAGGAAGTCCCGCAGGTATAGACTCAACGTCATGTTGTTCAGCCGCAAAAGAAAGCGGTTCTTTACCGAGTGGTAATTAATCAGAGCGGACAATTGCGAGCGGCGTTCCGGTGTAACGCGACGGCGATGCAGCGCGACGGCCGAAGGCACGTAGATTGAAGTCCATCCCATCAGCCGGCAACGCCAGGCCAGGTCCGCGTCTTCGCGGTAGGCAAAGAAGTCCTCATCGAAGAACTGTCCGGCGACTGCAACATCCTGCAATGCCTTCCCTCGATAAAGCGCCGCCGCTCCGCTCGGGCCGAAAACGTCTTCCGGTTTGTCGAACTGGCCACGATCCGGCTCATCCGCGCCTCGATCGAGATGACGCTGGCTGCGAAGCATGATGATTCCGGTGGAATCGAGAGTCTTCCCGTCGAGCCTCAGGAGCTTCCCCGTAGCTGACGCGGCATCCGGGCGGGCTTCAAGCGCCCCGACAATATGCTCCAGGAACTCCGGCTTCAACACCGCATCGGGATTCAGGATGAGAACGTATTCCGCAGGATACGAGCGAATCAGATCGTTGTGCGCCCGGGCAAATCCTGTATTGGATTGTGAGCGAATCAGATCGAGATCGAAACGGGAAAGCGCATTGATGGTGCCATCGGCGGACGCGTTATCCAGGACATGAATTCGAAAGTCCTGGAGTGTCTGGCTACCGAGACTCTCAAGGCATGCCGCGATGTCCTCGCCACTATTGAATGTGACGATGTTGACCGCAACCTTCACCATCCTCCAAGAGCTCCGGCGATAACCTTTGAGGATGCGGCTGCGCGGGAGGGCTGAACAAGGAGTCTCGCAGCCATGCCTGCGACGATGGAGAGACGAACCATCAACTCCGCCGCAGGGCCGAAGTGCTTGTTAATGTAGCGAAGCTGATTGCGGTAGTACGCCGCGGCGAAGTCTGAAGATCCCATAGTCCGGGCACTGTACCCGCCTTCATGAATAAACTCGGCCTCGCGGGCGAATCGAACATCCCAACCCTGGGCACGCACCGATCGGCAGAAGTCCACGTCTTCATACCAAGCGGGAACGAATCGTTCATCGAAACCATGCGCCGCCTCATAAGCTTCCCGCCGAACCAGCAAAGCTGCCGCTGCGGCCTGGCCTACTTCCGGCGCGTTTGACGCCCCAACCGGAAGCCCGAGGTTTTCGCGGACGACAGTCCACGGAGTTGCCAATGGACGCGGCAAATACTTCTCGTTCACATAGCCGCCGACAGCGCCCGCCTGAGCGTGTTCATCGAGGACATTTTCAAGAATCTCTATCGAGCCTTGTATCACGCGAACGTCCGGGTTGAGCAGGAGTACATAAGGCGACGATGTCGCCGCAAATCCCTGGTTAACCGCCGCCGCTAACCCTCGATTGGAAGCATTTTCAATGAAAGTCGCGGCGCTGCCACTGTCTCTGGCGGTTTGCAGGGAATCATCGGCCGATGCATTATCGATAACAACGACGGGCTCTGGACTCACAGGCAGGGATTGAAGGCAGCTGGCCAGCCGCCTTCCGGAATTCCAATTGACAATCACGACCGCCGATTTCACATCAGCATCTTACTATCTTCAGTTCAGACTCTACGGCGATCGTGATTCGGAAAGGTGGGACGGTTTCTCAGATCAAGCGCAAACAGACATCAGTTCCCGGGAATCCTGGAGTTCACACATGAGCTTTGCATTTTCCATCTCGAGTTCGCTGATCCGGCGCTTCATCGCGTCGATTCTGGCTTCGAGATACCCGTACATCTCGTGACTGTCTCTGTTGTCGTAGTCATAAGCTCGATTTCGCCTCATTGGTATTGCCTCCATGGGTAAGGAGTATCGTGCAACCGGCGGAAGGGGAACATCGTACGAAGGTTGCAACCTCTGGCACCAAGGTACAGAGCACACTCGGCTAGTTGGGGAAGGAGTGCCGAGGCTATGGCGCCGGTATGTCTAAGACTTTATTGGGCTTTACAGCTGGAACCAGTGCAGGAAGAAATTAGAAATTGGACGATCCGACAACTCAAACCGAAATTACAAAATCTTAGATTGGACCCTGTGGTTGAGTTAGAAATTCGTTCGCTCCACGGAGGGTGCAAATATCCCCTCCTTTAAGGAGGGGCAGCCGCGCCGATCTAAGAATGTAACGCTACCTCATAGTAATCGGCGCGGCGTGGGGAGGTCGGACAACGGTTCACCGTGTTTATGACCTCCCCCGCTTCGCCCTGGCTGAGGTAGCGTTGCATTTTTCTTAGAGGGCTCAGCGACCCCTCCTTGAGGGGATATGCAGAGCATCCTTCAGAATTCATCGCCCATCTTCTACCCCAGCAAATTTGCAAAGGAACTTCCAATTTGAGATTTTGTAATTTCAATTTTGAGTTGTCGGATCGTCCAATTTCCAATTTCTTCCTGCCCGTCCCGAGAGGCGCACCCTCCTTCGGCACTCCTCACGTCTTCCTCGCGACCGCGATCATGATGTCGAAGGGATCCAGCGGGACGACCAACCGTTGCAGGTTCAGACGGGCTGCAAGGGCCTCCGCATAGCGCAGTGGACGAAAATAACGCGCGAGGCGATTGAGAACCAGCGCAGGACTCGCGAACTTCCCGATCCTTTCGATCCGTTCGACCCTGAGGCCGGCATCTTCCATCAATTTCGCCATGGTCCGCTCATCAAAAAAGAAATAGTGCTCGGGTATGAACTGCCGCCAACGGCTCTTCAGGAGACGAAAAGGAACGGAGTGGATATTCGGCGTCTCGATTACGACGACGCCGCCTGGCCGGACCCTTGCGACGATCGCTTCGAGAAACCGCCGAGGCGAGTCGGTGTGTTCGATCACATGAAAACTCGCGGCAACGTCATATTCAGAATAAGGATGCGTTTCGATAATCCCCTGATCGACGGGCGCAAAGGCAACCGCGTCCTTTGCCAGTTCTTCATTTGGCTCGACACCCACAACGGTGAAGAACTCCTTCGCGACCCGAAGAAAATCTCCCCGCGCGCAACCGACTTCAAGGAGTTTGCCGGAAGGATGGTACCTCCGGATGAGATCCAGGCGGGTTCGGGCATTCAGGCCTGCAAGTCGACGCTCTTCGTCGAGATCAATGCCCGTCAGGTCGCGGTTGGCATCGCGAATCCGCTGCGTGGTTGCTGCCGCAGTGTCGGAACCAAATGCCAGGTTCGACCTGCGTTCGCCGACGTAGTAGAGACCGCACTGCCTGCATTTTACGAGAGGCCCGTCGAGCCTGGAGGATTCAAGGACAGGCTGGGGATTCACTGAACCGCAGAGATCGCAGGCAATCATTTATTCAAGTATTCAAGCGACTGAGGGTCTCGTCCCGGCGCGTGTACATCCGCTCGTAAAAGGAAAGGTAGGAGGCATCCTTGATGCCCTGGATCCAGTCCTGCCGCGACTGATACCAACCAATCGTCTCCGCCAGGCCCACGCCGAAATCCACCGCGCTCTTCCAATCCCACTCCCTTTGGATTTTGGAGCAGTCGATGGCATAGCGCCGGTCGTGGCCGGGCCGATCCTTAACGAACTGGATCATCGATTCCGGTTTGCCCATGATCCGGAGGACCTCGCGCACCACTTCGAGGTTGGTCTTTTCGTGCCCGCTGCCGATGTTGTAGACCTCACCCGGCAGTCCCACATCCAAGGCCTTGAGCACGGCTCGCGAGTGTTCATCGGCAAAGATCCATTCCCTGACGTTGAGGCCATCGCCATAAATAGGCAGCGAGCGTCCCTCCATCGCGTTAGTGATGAGGACAGGGATGAGCTTCTCGGGAAACTGATACGGGCCGTAGTTGTTTGAGCATCGCGTCACGAGCACGGGAAATCCGTACGTCTTGAAGTAGCTCAGCGCCCAGAGGTCCGCGCTCGCCTTGCTCGCGGAATAGGGGCTGCTGGGGTCGATCGGCGTATCCTCGCGGAAAGCACCCTCGGCGCCCAGGCTCCCGTACACTTCGTCGGTCGAGATCTGGATGAATTTCGAAATGCCGGAACGACGCGATTGCTCGAGCAGGCACTGCGTCCCGACGACATTGGTTCGCAGAAAGGGCGTCGTGTCTTCGATCGAACGATCGACGTGGGTCTCGGCTGCAAAGTTCACGACCACGTCGGGGTGGTGCTGCTTGAAAGCGGCCGCAACTTGATCCGGCTCCGCGATATCTCCCCGTACAAACGCGTACCGTGGATCCGTCGCGACCTCCTCGAGATTGCGGAGATTGCCCGCATACGTAAGCTTGTCGAAGTTGACGATCTCGATATCCTTCCGAGTTCGCAATACATAGCGAATGAAACTCGAACCGATGAATCCGGCCCCACCTGTTACCAGGGCTTTCATTGGCGCCTCAGGATGGACGCAGAATTCTGGATTACTTCCTGAGGTAGCTCTTCTTCATTACCTTTATGCTGGCTGGCAACGAGAATATTGGCCCTCAAGAGGGAATCGAATGTGCCTGCATCGGACCACCAACCCTCGATAGCTTGCCAGGACATCTCATTACGTTCGATATAGGCGTTGTTCACATCCGTGATTTCCAACTCCCCTCGGCCTGAGGGTTTCAACGTCTTGATGATCTCGAAGACGGCCGGGTCATACATGTAGAAACCCGTGACTGCAAAATTGGTTTGAGGCTTTTTCGGTTTCTCTTCAATTCGTATGATGCGTCCGTCCTGCATAACGGGGACGCCGAAACGCTGGGGGTTCTCGACCTGCTTCAGGTGGATTCGCGCACCTCTCCCGATTCGCGCGAATTCCTCGGCGGATTTCCTCAGGCTATTCTCATAGATGTTGTCGCCGAGGATGACACAGATCGAATCGTCTCCGGCGAAGGTTTCAGCCAAAGACAGAGCAGCCGCAATCCCACCTTCGCCTTCCTGATATCGATAAGACAGCTGCTTGAGTCCGAATTCTTCGCCATTGCGAAGAAGCCGCAGAAAGTCGCCCGCGTTGTTGCCTCCCGTCACAACCAGAATCTCGGATACTCCAGCGTCAACGAGAGTCTGGATCGGGTAGAAGACCATGGGCTTGTTGTACACCGGCATCAGGTGCTTGTTCGTGATCTTGGTGATGGGATAGAGACGCGTCCCCAAACCACCGGCTAGAACTATTCCTTTCAACGATTCCTCCCGGGGAAGCTGACTTCGGTCTGCAGAACGGAATCTCTATTATCCACAAAGACCTTCCAACAACCGCTCGTATTCATCGGCGATAGCGTCCCATGAATAGTTCGCCAGCGCTCTGGCCCTTGCCTTCGCGCGATAATGCTCTACGAGCTCGGGACCATCTATAGCAGTCTGCAGAAGATGGGAGAGTTCGTCCGAACTGGAAAAAAACATGCCGGAGTCACCGACGACTTCCCTGTTTTCCGGCGTGTCGAAAACCAATACGCAGTTTCCTGCGCCCATCGCTTCAATCAGTGCGGGATGCGTACCACCCACCTCCGTTGCGTGAACATAGACGTACGCGTGAGACTGCAGCTCACGATAAGCGACCCCATACAATGCGCCGGGAAAATGAATGCGCGGGTCGCGTGTGGCTTTCAGGCCGGCGATATACTCCTGCGCATACGGTGCGTCACCGACAATGAGCAGAGGTTTGTCCGTTCGCACAGACTCGTAAGCTCTAATGACCAGATGCGCGTTATTCTCCGGTTCGAGACGGCTCACGTAAAGGATGTATTCCCGGGGCTTCACGTTGAGGCGCTGCTGTATCTCGGTGGTCAGTTGTCTGTTGCACTCCGCGCCATAGGCAATCATGCGTGATGAAACGCCATATTCCTTCTGATAGTACTCGCGAATGACCGCAGCGTCGGTAACGATGACATTGGGAATGAGTGTCGCCAGATACTCCGAAATCCGATAGTAAGTGCGGCCCGCGGGTCCCCACTTCCGCCGCTTGCGCTCGATGCCGTCCACGTTCAACGCCACTGGCGTTCCCGTGAGGCGTGGAATCGCCGCAAAGATGGCATTTGCGGCGTTGCAAATCAGCGCAACATCGAAACGCCGCGGAATCGCGTGAACAACTGAAAGGAAAGTATGGGATACCGTATCCAGATGCTTCGTGCCGACTGTGGGAAGAATCACAAGCTTTACGCCCTTGTATTCCTTCCCCTCGTACTGAATGTTATTCGACCGCCCATAGACCGTGACATCGTGCCCCCGTGCCGCCAGTCGAGTGGAAAGCTCTTCAGCAAAAGTTTCAAACCCGCCGTAGTTCGCAGGTATGCCCCGCGTGCCGAGAATGGCCAACTTCATTGCGGGGAATTATAGACTATGCAGATGAAGGACCTTCTGGATGCACTCCGACAAGACTTGTCTGAAACCCTAAGCCTGCTTGAAGCGATGGTCAACCTCGACTCCCCCAGTGTTGACAAGGGGCTCGTCGACAAGTTCGTGCGTTTTCTTGGACCGAAGTTTGAAGCCATAGGCGGAATCGTGGAGTACGTCTCCGCCGAGCGATTCGGGGATCACCTCGTCGCAAGGTTTGATGGATCACCGAAAGGACGGTTGCTCATTCTTGGTCATACGGACACGGTGTTTCCCGCTGGCGAAGTGGTCCGCCGTCCCTTCAGGGTTGAAAACGACCGGGCCACAGGCCCCGGAGTGTTCGATATGAAGGCGGGTATCGCTCTCATCTGGGCGGCCCTGCGCGCTCTTGGCCCGCTGTCCCGGCCCGTGACTGTGTTGCTGACGTCGGATGAGGAAGTGGGAAGCCCGTCGTCCCGCGAACTTATTGAGAAGGAAGCGGGCAAAGCCAGTGCGGTTCTGGTGTTGGAACCTTCGCTGCCGGGCGGAGGTCTTAAGACGTCGAGGAAGGGTGTGGGGCGATTCACAGTGAAGGCGACGGGACGGGCCGCGCATGCGGGGATTGATCCGTCGCGCGGCATCAATGCCATTGAGGAAATCGCGCATCAAATCCTCCAATTGCAGCGCATGTCTGATCCGGCTCGCGGAACAACCGTGACCGTTGGGCTCGTGCAAGGCGGTAGCCGTGTCAACGTTGTGCCCGCCGAGGCAGCTGTCGACCTTGACGTTCGCATCACAAGCAATGACGAAGCTGCGCGAATCACCGAAGCGATTCGTGCATTGCGCCCGCATCTCCCCGGGGCAACGCTTCACATCCGCGGTGGAATCAATCGTCCTCCGATGGATCGGACGACGGATACGGCCCGGCTTCTGGAAGTCGCTCGAAAAGTCGGAGAAGATCTGGGAATCCACATACAGGAAGGATCGACGGGTGGGGCATCTGACGGCAACTTCACAGCCGCGCTGGGTATTCCTACTTTGGACGGTCTCGGCGCGACAGGGGACGGGGCGCACTCCCTGGACGAATACGTTGAAATCTCATCCATGCCGGAGCGCGCCGCCCTCATCGCCGGCTTGATCCGACAGATCTAGATACTCACAGCAGCGAAGGGCGAGAATGGCGTTGGCGCCTCGAACCGTTGAACAGAGCGGCTTCCAAAGCAACCAGGGAAAACTCGGAAGACTTTGTCGTGTTTTCCGCGAATATCCGGAGGGCAGCGGCCTGTGAGCCTGTGGCGGGAAAGTGGCGCAGCGGCGCCTCCCGTGCTGTAGCCGTCTTTCTATGACGGCTTTGATCGAGAAGCTCTCGCAGAGCGCGCTTATCCGCCGAGTGCAGCGATACCAAGGCACTTCAATCCCATGCCAGGATCGCAAGAGACAGAAATGTCACGTGCTAGACTCCATGGACGATGAACTGGCTACTCCCCAGTGCATTTCTCATCTTCATCAGCAGCATCTATCTCTTGTTTTCCGTTCTCAAGAGCAGAAATCCTGGCGAGGACTTCCGAATCCGGCTAATGAAGACGACGACGTTGTTTGGAGTCTTCCTGTGGGCCGTCACGGAGGTACTGGGGAGCATCAATCGACTCACGCCGGTCTTTGTCGCCGGCTGCTGGATTGGCGCGCTGTTGCTTCTGCTGCTCGCCTTCAACAAACGTTGGCCGGATTTTCGCGAACTTTCGCCTATTCTGATGGCCTTTGCGGTGTTCGGTGTCTTGTTGCTTCTCGCGAGTGTGGCTTTGGCTGCCGCCCCGAACAACTGGGATTCGATGACCTATCACATGTCCCGTGTGATGCACTGGAAGGCTCATCAGAACCTTGGCTTCTTCCCCACGGATGTGCTGCGCGAACTGTATTTGTTTCCATTTTCGGAAATGGTGATCCTGCACACGTTTTTGCTGTCGGGAGGAGATCGCCTTTCAGCACTGCCTCAGTTCTTTTCGCTGATTGGATGCGCAGCCGGAGTGTCTGCGATCGTGCGAATCTGGAAGGGCGGGGTCCGCGCGGAGTGGTTCGCCTGTCTTTTGGCAGTGACTATTCCGATGGCTATCCTTCAGGCAACCAGCACTCAAAACGATCTGGTCACGGCATTCTGGCTGGTGTGTTTTGCGCTCTTCACTCTGTTGCTTCTGGAAGACCCCAGTGTCGCTTTGTATGCGTACGCGGGCGCGAGCCTCGGACTTGCCATTCTCACGAAGCCAAGCGCTGCAATCTGGGCGGCGCCGTTTTTGATCTGGTATGCGTTGCTCTTACTTCGAAAACCGGCGCTCTATTCCCGGATGCTGATGACGGCGGCCATTGTGCTCGTGATGCTGAGTGGAGTGGCGTGGCGATCCATGAGCGCATTCGGAACACCGCTGCCGGTCAATCCAGAGCCCGGGTACTCGGTAGCAAGCACGCGTCATGATATTGCGGGCTTCCTGACGGTGCTGGCGCGCAATACCGCATTGCATATCGGGGCTGTTCCGCTGGGCACCTGGAATCGAGTTGTGACGGATGCAACTCTTGAGTTTCAGCGACGGCTGGGTGTTGAACAAGACGATCCCAGCGTGACCTGGCCTGGCACGGAATTCCAACCCAGATTCTCGATATTTGAAGATGACGCGGGAAACTTTGTTCATTTTTCATTGATGATTGCGGCTCTTCCTATTCTGCTGTTCTGGAGCACTCGTGGAATTCATGCGTTGCGCCCGTACTCCTTGTGCGTTGTGCTCGGATTTCTCCTCTTCTGTTTCTTCCTTCGGTGGCAGCCCTGGCACAGCCGTCTTCACCTCCCGCTGTTTCTGCTCGCATTGCCGTGTGTTGCTCTTGTCATCGACTGGTACTTGCCTCGATGGGGCAAGACGATGCTCGCGGCGCTGCTTTTCATCCAAGCCATGCCGTTTCTGCTCTTCAACTCATCCCACCCGATTCTCGGTTCATCTTCAGTGTTCGCGGTGGATCGCGCGCGGCTGATGTTCGTGGGCAGGCCGGATATGGAGATGCCTTACAAGACGGTCGCATCGGCGCTGCTGGCGTCCAGTTGCCGGGAAGCAGGCGTGATGATAGGTGGAGACAATTGGGAGTATCCGCTGTGGGCGTTGACCCAGTATCGAGTCACCTTTGAGCATGTGGGCGTTCGGAATGAGACGTCAAAGCTCGGATCGGCGGCGAAGGCGCCTTGTGCCGTTGTAACGACGGATCCGACAATCGATTCGGTTCGTGTGGGCGGACGCACCTACAGCAGAGTTCTGCTTGCGGGTCCCCTTGGGCTGTGGCAGTAGGCGCAGATCATTCCGACTCCTCTTCCTTCAAGAGATAACGCCAGCGTTCGTGATCAAACGAAAGCGGAACGGATGTTTACCCGAAAGCAAGGGGCTTTCCCGGAGGCGCGTTACGTAATTGGACCTTATACGACGGGGGAACCTGGCCAAGCCGCGCCGAGGCACCCCCTCCATAGCGATTGAACGGCTTATCCGCTTTGAACGCAATCCGGCTCGCTGGTCGAAGTGTATAGGCACAAGTGCCACCCCGTCTCTGGCAATAAGGTCGCTAACGCGTCTTTGCTTAGTGCCAGAGACCCCTCCTGGCCAGGAGGGGCCGATACGCCCCTCACGCCCTTCGGGTACTTGTCAGCAGA
>Ga0207659_10000333_pt1 | contig 28322 bp, 20 predicted proteins | sample KBSM43metaG_FD_184330 | JGI IMG/M metagenome (GOLD analysis project Ga0207659, IMG submission 184330) | Miscanthus rhizosphere microbial communities from Kellogg Biological Station, Michigan, USA - KBS M4-3 metaG (SPAdes) (version 2) | ecosystem: Host-associated > Plants > Roots > Rhizosphere >...
GAAGCTGAGCGCGCCGTCGGCAAGCAGCCGCACACTCTGCAGGAAGTTGTGGATCAGCACCGGCTTGTAGACGTTCAGCTCGAAGTTGCCGGACGCGCCGGCGAGGTTGACGGCGACGTCGTTGCCGAACACCTGGCAGCACAGCATCGTCAGCGCTTCGCACTGGGTCGGGTTGACCTTGCCCGGCATGATCGAGCTGCCCGGCTCGTTCTCCGGGATGCGGATCTCGCCGAGCCCGGAGCGCGGCCCCGAGGCGAGCCAGCGCACATCGTTCGCGATCTTCATCAGCGAGGCCGCAAGCGTCTTCAGCGCGCCGTGCGCATGGACCAGCGCGTCGTGGGCAGCGAGCGCCTCGAACTTGTTCGGCGCGGACACAAAGGCGAGACCGGTCGCGCGGGACAGCTCCGCCGCGACCCGCGTACCAAACTCCGGATGCGCATTCAGCCCGGTGCCGACGGCCGTGCCGCCGAGCGCCAGCTCGCGCAAATGCGGCAGCGCCTCGCGCGCATGGGCGAGGCCGTGGTCGAGCTGCGCGACCCAGCCCGAGATCTCCTGACCGAGGGTCAGCGGTGTGGCGTCCTGCAGGTGGGTCCGGCCGATCTTGACGATATCGTCGAATTCCTTGGCCTTCTTAGCGAGCGTCTCGCGCAGGATCTGCAGCGCCGGCAACAGCCGGGTCTCGATCGCCCGCACTCCGGCCACGCTCATCGCGGTCGGGAACACATCGTTCGACGACTGCCCGCGATTGACCTCGTCGTTCGGATGCACCAGCCGGCCTTCGCCGACCGGACCACCGAGGATCTGCGAGGCGCGGTTCGCGAGCACCTCGTTGAGGTTCATGTTGGTCTGCGTGCCCGAGCCGGTCTGCCAGACCGAGAGCGGAAACTGCGACGGGTGGTCACCGTTCAGGATCTCGTCAGCGGCGGCGACGATCGCGTTGGCCTTGCGGGCATCGAGCGCACCGAGTTCGCGGTTGACCACCGCGGCACTGCGCTTGACCATCGCGAGGGCGCAGATCAGCTCCTCGGGCATCCGCTCGGTCGAGATATCGAAATGGTGGAGCGAACGCTGCGTCTGCGCGCCCCACAGCCGGTCGGCGGCCACGGCGATATCGCCGAAGGTGTCTTTCTCGATTCGCTCGTTGGTCATTTCGGCCTCGCGATCTGGTGCTTGCATGTCGTGAAGGCAGTATGCCGTGCGAGACAATGGCGCCTCGCCGAAAGTGCCATGCCCCTCCTCGTCCCGTACGCCCTCGCCCGCCCGTTCCTGTTCGGCCTCGATCCGGAGCAGGCGCACGACCTGACCCTCGGCGCGCTGGCGCGGATTCAGCGCACGCCGCTGATCTGCACGGTCCAGCAGCGCCGCGTTGCCGACCCGGTCCGGCTCGCCGGGCTGACCTTCCCGAATCGCATCGGGCTCGCTGCCGGGCTCGACAAGAACGGCCGCTGCATCGACGGCCTGGCGGCGCTGGGGTTCGGCGCGATCGAGGTCGGTACGGTCACGCCGAAGCCGCAGCCCGGCAACCCGAAGCCGCGCATGTTCAGGCTACCGGATGCGCAGGCCCTGATCAACCGCCTCGGCTTCAACAACGATGGCCTCGACGCCTTCATCTCGAACGTGCGCCGCGCGCACTTTCGCCGCAGCGGCGGTATCCTCGGTCTGAACATCGGCAAGAACGCGACGACGCCGATCGAGCGCGCCGCTGACGACTACCTCGCCTGCCTCGAGGGCGTCTACCCCCATGCCGACTATGTGACGGTCAACATCTCGAGCCCGAACACCGCGAACTTGCGCTCGCTGCAGAGCGACGCCGCGCTCGATGCGCTGCTGTCGGCTTTGCAGGAACGGCGGGCCGTGCTGGCGCGGCGACATGCACGCACGGTGCCGCTGTTCCTGAAGATCGCACCCGACCTTGACGAAGCGCAGGTCGTCGCGATCGCATCGGCGCTCACGGCGCACGGCATCGACGGCGTGATCGCGACCAACACCACCCTCGACCGCGCCGCGGTCAAGCACCTGATCCATGGCGGCGAGGCCGGCGGCCTGTCGGGCGCGCCGGTCTTCGACCGGTCGAACCGCGTGATTGCGCAGCTTCGCGCCGCCCTCGGCAGCGCGTATCCGATCATCGGCGTCGGCGGTGTGATGAGTGGCGCCGACGCGTGCGCGAAGGTCGCGGCGGGCGCGGATCTGGTTCAGATCTACACGGGGTTCATCTACAAGGGCCCGGGTCTTGTCGGAGAAGCGGCGCAGATGCTGTCGGAGCGACGCTCCTGATTTCCGGGCGGCGTTGATGCGCCGCCGATAGCCGCTAATCTGCCGTCGAGCGTGGCCGGGCTTCCGGTGAAACGCATCGGCAACGCAGCGCAGCGCTGCCACAGGAGACGCAATGGAGTGGGTCGTGCGAGGCTTTCGCACCCGGTTGTTCGGGTTCGCGATGGCCGCGATGTTGGGCGCGTGCGGTTCGCTGCCGGTCGTCGTGCCGGACATGGCGCGATCGCGCGGCCCGATGCAGGTCGAGAGTGCCAACGGCCGCCTGCTGTCGACGAGCCAGAGCAAGGCGATCGTCGAACGCCTGGCCGCCGGCGGCAAGAAGACGACCTTGCTCGACCGCCATCTCGCCGTCGAGGAGGCGCTTGCCGGCAATCCGCTGACCGTTGGCAACACGGCGGTCCTGCTCGAGGACGGTCCGGCGACCTACGCCGCGATGCTCGCGGCGTTTCGCGCGGCGCGCGACCACATCAACATGGAGACCTACATCCTCGAGGCCGACGAGGTCGGCGACACCTTTGCGAAGGCGCTGATCGAGAAGCAGCGGCAAGGCGTTCAGGTCAACCTGATCTACGACAGCGTCGGCACGATCGGCACGCCGAAGGAGTACTTCCAGCGCCTGAAGGACGCGGGCATCAAGCTGCTCGAATTCAACCCGGTCAATCCGGTCACCGCCAAGGCGGGCTGGGACGTCAACCAACGCGACCACCGCAAGCTCCTCGTCGTGGACGGCCAGACCGCGTTCCTCGGCGGCATCAACATCAGCGGTGTCTATTCGGCCGGCAGCGGTTCCGCCGGTTCAGCCGGGTCGGCGATGGGCTCCGGCAGCCCCAAGGACCGGCCATGGCGCGACACCGACCTGCAGCTCAGCGGCCCGGTCGTCGCCGACTTGCAGAAGATGTTCATCGAAACCTGGGAGCGTCAAAAGGGCGAGCCGCTCGCCAAGCGCAATTACTTTCCGACCATCCAGGCCAAGGGCAAGGAGGTCGTGCGAGCGATTGCCAGCGCGCCCGAGGAGCCGTTCAGCCCGATCTACGCGACGTTCCTGTCGGCGATCAACAGCGCCGAGACCGAGATCCTACTGACCAACGCCTACTTCGTGCCCGACCCGCAGCTGATGGATGCGCTGATCGGCGCGGTCGCACGCGGCGTCGACGTCAAGATGATCCTGCCGAGCGCGACCGATTCATGGCTCGTCTTCCACGCCGGTCGCGCCCACTACGACCGCTTGCTGCGTGGCGGCCTGAAGCTCTACGAGCGCAAGGACGTGCTGCTGCACTCGAAGACCGCGCTGATCGACGGCGTGTGGTCGACGATCGGTTCGACCAATCTCGATTGGCGCAGCTTCCTGCACAACCAGGAGGTCAACGCGGTCATCATCGGCCCCGAATTCGGCGATCGGATGCGCGCATCGTTCGAGCGCGACCTCGCGGCCTCGAAGCCGATTAGGCTGGAAGAATGGCAGAAGCGCCCGATCGATGTCCGCGTCAAGGAGCTGTTCGGGAGAATGTGGGAATACTGGCTGTAGCGGAGGACGTTTCGATGGACACCAAGCACACCCGTAACATCGTTTCGACGATCCGCCGGTTCGGCGGCTGGGTCGCGCTGGGCGTCGGTCTCGCCACGCTGGGCACGGCGCAGGCGCAGGATGCGGCGACCCTGAAGGCGCGCCATGGCGAGCTCACCGAGCGCCTGGCCAAGAACGCGTTCGGCCGGCCGCTGGCCCTCGAGTCGGCCCAGACCTCGAACGACCTGAAAGGCGACATCTTCTCGGTGGTCAACTACCCGTTCGCCACCGTCGAGCAGGCGGTGAAGCCGGCCGGCAACTGGTGCGACATCCTGATCCTCCACCTCAACGTGAAGGGCTGCAAGGCGACCAACGCGGGCGGCGGCACGACGCTATCTGTTGCAGCCGGACGCAAGTTCGACCAGCCGATCGAGGACGCCTACAAGCTCGACTTCGTCTACAAGCTCGCGAAGTCGTCGCACGACTACCTGCAGGTCCTGCTGAACGCCGACGAAGGCCCGTTCGGCACCCGCAACTATCGGATCCAGCTGCAGGCCACGCCGATCGATGCCAACCGCACCTTCATCCACATGTCGTATGCCTATGGCTACGGCATGGCGGCAAAGATGGCGACCCAGGCCTACCTCGGCACCGTCGGCAGCGCGAAGGTCGGCTTCACCGCGGCTGAGCGCGGCGCCGACGGCAAGCCGGTTTATGTCGGCGGCGTGATCGGCCTGCTCGAGCGCAACACGATGCGCTACTACCTCGCGATCGACTCGTACCTCGCGACCCATGCGCTCCCCGCGGCCGAGCGGACCGAGAAGGCGCTGATGACCTGGTACGACGCGACCGAGCGCTATGCGACCCAGCTCCACGAGATGGAGAAGGCCGAGTACATGACGATGAAGCGCAAGGAAGTCAGCCGGATGCGCGGCGAGGCCAAATAGGCTCGCGGCAGCACCTGCCGCGCTGACCCCAGCGCCGCTCAGGCGCTTGCTTCAGCAGCAATCTCGCGGTCGATCAGGCGCCGGAACTGGACCAGCGCCGAGTCGATGCCGAGCGGCAGCATCTTCGAATTGGGGCTGCGCGCAATGTTGCGGGCCTGCGCCGAGATCATGTCGCGGTCTTCGTTGAACGCGCCGACCAGGCTGTCGTAGATCGACTGGACGATGCGCTCGTCGCCCTCGCCGGCACGGTGCGACTGCTGGAAGAAGTAGTGCGTGCTGGTCTCGCTCTCCGGCGTCAGCGTCTGGCAGCTGTGCAGTTGCACGGAGTTGCGCATGTCGTCGCCGCTCTCGCCGACCGGGCGGCCGCCCGAGTGCATCAGCAACGTGCCGGGCAGCACGAAGTCGTAGATGAACCAGCGGTCGAGGTTCGTCTCGAAGTGGCGAAAGCGTTGGTAAAACGGCGGCGCCGGCACGTCGTGGACGCGTCGCGTCACGCGGATGCCGCGCGGCACCGCCTCGATCTGCGCGCGCGCCTGGGCGATCGCCGGGCTGCCGCCGAGCGTCTTCTCGTGCACGTAGCTCAGGTGCGAGAAATCGAGCAGGTTGTCGCAGATCAGCAGGTAGTCGGTGTCGTAGTGCAGGTAGCCCGGCTTGTTCTTCCAGTCGGGGTCGTCGCACGAGAAGTTGTCGGGCAGCAGCGCGACGTCGGCCTTCAGCGGATCGCCCATCCAGACGAAGATCCACTTGTTCTTGACCGCCACCGGATAGGTCCGGACGCGCGCCTGCTCCGGTACCCGCTCGAGGCCCGGGATCTCAATGCAGCGCCCGCTCGGATCGAACTTGAGCCCGTGGTAGCCGCAGCGCACGCAGTCGCCTTCGCGGCGCCCAACGGAGAGCGGCGCGAGCCGATGGCAGCAGCGGTCTTCGAGCGCTACATAGCCGCCATCGGCGCGGCGGTAGACGAGGATCGGCTCATTGAGGACGGTGCGGCTGAACAGTGCGTCGCCGACGATCTCGTGGTCCCACGCGATCACGTACCAGCAGTTGCGGATGAACATCGAGTCGTCTCCTGTGGGCTGGACGACCGTGCGCGGCGGCGGTCCGCTGCCTTCGTCGGGCCTTCGGTCAGATCAGCTTGACGCCGGTCTTCTTCTGCAGCTCTTCACGGGTCACGCCGTCGGCCATCTCGACCACCTGCAGGCCGTCGGCCGTCACGTCCATCACGGCAAGGTCGGTGATGATCCGATTGACCACGCCGAGGCCGGTCAGCGGCAAGGTGCAGGCGGGCAGGATCTTCAAATCGATCGTGCCGTCCTTCTTCTTCGCGACGTGCTCCATCAGCACGAGTACGCGCTCGACGCCGGCGACGAGGTCCATCGCGCCGCCCATGCCCTTGACCATCTTGCCGGGGATCATCCAGTTCGCGAGGTCGCCCTTCTCGCTGACCTGCATCGCGCCGAGGATCGACAGGTTGATCTTGCCGCCGCGGATCATTGCGAAGCTATCGTGCGAGCCAAATATCGACGAGCCGGGGATCGTCGTGACGGTCTGCTTGCCGGCGTTGATCAGGTCGGCGTCGACCTCGTCCTCGGTCGGGAACGGGCCGATGCCGAGCATGCCGTTCTCGCTCTGCAGCCAGACCTCGATGTCGGGGCTGACGAAGTTCGCGACCAGCGTCGGCAGGCCAATGCCGAGGTTCACGTAGAAGCCATCCTGCAGCTCGCGTGCCGCGCGTGCGGCCATTTGATCGTGGGTCCAGGCCATGTCAGTTTCCGTCCGTGCGTGAGGGGGCGATCGAGTCGACGGGGTGCGTCATTTCTGCACCTCGCCGGCTTTGTCGGCGGCCTTTGCGATGACCTTCTCGGCCTCGATCGCGGCGGCCTTCTTCTCTGCTTCGGCGCCTGCCACCGCGGTCACCGTCCGCTTCTCGATGCGTTTCTCGGGGTTGGCGTTCAGCACGATGCGGTGGACGTAGATGCCCGGCAGGTGCACAGCATCGGGATCGATCGAACCGGTCTCGACGATCTCCTCAACCTCGGCGACCGTGATCTTGCCGGCCATCGCGCAGGCCGGATTGAAGTTGCGTGCGGTGCGGCGAAACACGAGATTCCCTGACCTGTCGGCCTTCCAGGCCTTGACCAGTGCGACGTCGGGCACCAGCGAGCGCTCCATCACATAGACGTGGCCGTCGAACTCGCGCGTCTCCTTGCCTTCCGCGACCAAGGTGCCGACGCCCGTCCTCGTGAAGAATGCCGGAATGCCGGCGCCGCCGGCGCGCAGCTTCTCCGCGAGCGTGCCCTGCGGGGTGAACTCGAGCTCGAGCTCGCCGGCGAGGTACTGGCGCTCGAACTCCTTGTTCTCGCCGACGTAGCTCGAGATCATCCGCTTGATCTGGCGCGTCTCGAGCAACAGGCCGAGGCCGAAGCCGTCGACGCCGGCGTTGTTCGAGATCACGGTCAGGTCACCGACCTTCGAATCGCGCAGCGCCTCGATCAGCGCCTCGGGGATGCCGCACAGCCCGAACCCGCCGACCGCCAGCAGCTGGCCGTCGCGGACGATTCCGGTCAGCGCAGCAGCGGCGCTGGGGAACACTTTTTTCATGCACAGTACTCCGTTGCGAAATTTCAGCGCGAGAGCGTACACCGTCCGCGTCGTCCGACCGCCTTGCTCCGACCCTTCCGACCGAAAGAATCACGATGGATCCGCAGACCCTCCAGGCCGCCTTCGCCCCGGTGGCAGCCGACTACGTCAAGCGCCTCGACCTGCGCGTCACCGCAGTGCGCCCGGGCGAAGTCGATGTCGCGATGCCGGTGGCGGCCGAGCTGGTGCACGGCGGCGGTGTCGTCTGCGGCCAGGCGATCATGGCGGCAGTCGACACCGCGATGGTCATGGCGATGATCGCCGACCTCGGCGAGTTCCGGCCGATGACGACGGTGCAGCTGCAGACCAGCTTCCTGCGCCCGGTGCCGCGCGAGACTGCCGAGGTGCTGCTGACCGCGCGGGTCCTGCGTCGTGGCAAGAGCTTGGCGTTCGGCGAGATCTCGGTGCGCTCACCGGACGGCAAGCTGGCAGCGCAGGCGACGACCACCTACGCGCTGCTCTGACGTTCGACCTCAGCTGATCAGCGCGCGCAGCCAGTCGGGGAGCGCCGATTGCGTCGTCGCGCGGCGACCCTAGCTGCCGCGCCGCACCCCCAGCTCGTCGCAGAGCCGGTCGACGATGCCGCGCAGCTCGGCCATCTCGGCCCGCAGCGCGGCGTGTTCGTTGCGCATCGCCTCCATCTCGGTGGGCGTCGGCAGCAGTGCGCTCGCATCGCCGCCCGCACCTGCTATCGGCAGCTCGGGGGTGCCGCACAGCAGATGAGCCCAGCGCGCTTCGCGCGAGCCCGGCATCCGCGGCAGCTTGAGGACCAGCGGCCCACCCTTCTCGTCGCTGCGCGCGGCCAGCTCGTCGAGAAAGCCCTCGACCGCGGACAAATCGGCGAAACGGTGCAGCCGCTCGCTGTTTGCCCGAAGTTCCGAGACGGTCTGCGGGCCGCGCAACAGCAGCACCGCGAGCAGCGCGACCGACTGCGACGGCACCGCGAGCACGCGGCCGGCGTTGTGCGCATAGCGGCTGACCCGCGAGCCGCTCGACTCGTACGCGAGGTCGAGCGACTTCAAGCCATCGAGCGCCTGCTGAACCTCCCCCTCGCCGAGGTTCAGGACCGGGTCGCGCGCGGTCTTCTGGTTGCAGCCGAGGGTCAGCGAATTGAGCGACAGCGGGTAGCTGTCGGGCACGGTCAGCGCCTTCTCGATCAGCACGCCGAGGGCACGTGCCTCGTGCGGCGACAACGGCCGGATCGTCATGCGGCGGTCGGACGGCGCTGCGCGGTCAAAGGGCGTAGCCGTCGTCGGCCTGGACCACGGCGCCGTTGACGAAGTGGCTCTCGTTCGCGCACAGCATCACCAGCACGGCATCGAGGTCCTCCGGCTTGCCGATGCGCTTGCGCGGCATCATGTCGATGAGCCGCTTGCCCTGGTCGGTCTGCCACTGGTGGTGGTTGATCTCGGTGTCGATGTAGCCCGGGCAGATCGCGTTCACATTGATGCCGTAACGGCCCCACTCGAGCGCCATTGCTCGCGTCATGTGGACCAGCGCGGCCTTGCTCATGCAGTAGACGCCGATCTGCCCGAACACGCGCAGGCCGGCCATCGACGCGATGTTGACGATGCGACCGCCGGTGAACGTGCCGGGTGCCGCGCCTTTTGCGCGCGCCAGCATGCGCTTGCCGACTTCCTGGGCGACGAAGAAGGCGCCCTTCGTGTTGGTGTCGAAGACGTAGTCGTAATCCTCCAGCGTCACGTCGACGAGCTTCTGGGTGGTCGCGACGCCGGAGTTGTTGACCAGGATGTCGATCGTGCCCATCTCGGTCTCGGTGTGGGCGACCGCGGCCTTGATGCTGTCGTGATCGGTGACGTCGAGCGCGACCACATGCGCATCGCCGCCTTCGGCCTCGATCTCGGCACGCAACGTCTTCAGCCGCTCGACCCGTCGACCGGCCAGCGCGACGCCGGCGCCGGCCTTCGCGAGCGTGCGCGCGAACTGTGCGCCGAGGCCGCTCGACGCACCGGTCACGAGCGCCACACGGCCCGACAAATCGATGTTGTAGCTCACCCGATCGCTCCTTGTTTTGGCGCGGGAACGATAGCACGCGACCCCGTCGAAAGACCCCGCGGCGAGGCGGCCGCTAGGCGCTTAGAGGGCCGCGTGACGCCCCGTAGAATCGTTCGCCGACGCCTCCGGGAAAGCCCATGACATCCGAAAAAATCCTGGCCCAGTACGGGCCCCGCGAAGCGATGGAATACGACGTCGTCGTCGTCGGCGCCGGCCCCGCCGGCCTGGCGACCGCGATCCGACTGAAGCAGCTCGCCGCGGCCGAGAGCAAGGAGGTCTCGGTCGTCGTGCTCGAGAAGGGCTCCGAGCCGGGCGCGCACATCCTCAGCGGCGCGATCATGGACCCGGGCGCGCTGACCGAGCTGCTGCCCGGCTGGAAGGCGCAGGGCGCGCCGCTGAACCAGCCGGTGACGTCGGACCGCTTTCTCTTTTTGACCGAGACCGGCGCGAAAGGAACGCCCGATTTCTTCCTGCCCGACTGCTTCAAGAACCACGGCAACTACATCATCAGCCTCGGCAACCTCGTGCGCTGGATGGCGCAGCAGGCCGAAGCGCTCGGCGTCGAGATCTTTCCGGGCTTCCCGGCGGCCGAGGTGCTCTACAACGAGAACGGCTCGGTCAAGGGTGTCGCGACCGGCAACCTCGGCGTCGGCAAGGACGGGGAGCCGACCTCGGACTTCCAGCTCGGCATGGAGCTGCATGCGAAATACACCGTCTTCGCCGAAGGCTCGCGCGGCAGCCTCGGCAAGGAGCTGATCGCGCGCTTCAAGCTCGACGAGGGCAAGGACCCGCAGAGCTACGGCATCGGCCTGAAGGAGCTGTGGGAGATCGATCCGGCCAAGCACGAGCCCGGCCTTGTCGTCCACACCGCCGGCTGGCCGCTCGACCCGGCCACCTACGGCGGCTCGTTCCTCTATCACCTCGACAACCATCAGGTCGAGCTTGGCTTCGTCGTCGGCCTCGACTACACGAACCCGTGGCTGAGCCCGTTCGAGGAGCTGCAGCGCTGGAAGACGCATCCGGAGATCCGCAAATACCTCGAAGGCGGCAAGCGCCTCGGCTATGGCGCGCGGGCGATCACCGCGGGCGGCATCCTGAGCCTGCCGAAGACCGTGTTCCCGGGCGGCGCGCTGGTCGGTTGCGAGGCCGGCTACCTGAACGCGAGCCGCATCAAGGGCAGCCATGCTGCAATCAAGACTGGCATGCTCGCGGCCGAAGCTGCCTTCGCGGCGCTCGGCAGCGGTCGCCAGCACGATGAGCTGAGCGCCTATCCTGAAGCGTTCGAGCGCAGCTGGTTGCGCGTCGAGCTCGACCGGGCGCGCAACTTCAAGCAGTGGTTCAAGAAGGGCCGCACCACCGCGACGCTGATGACGGGCATCGAGCAGTGGCTGCTGCCGCGGCTCGGCATGAAGGCGCCGCCCTGGACCCTGCACCGCACCAAGCCCGACCACGTGTACCTGAAGCCGGCGGCCGACTGCCCGCAGATCACCTACCCGCGTCCCGACGGCAAGCTGACGTTCGACCGGCTCAGCAGTGTGTTCGTCAGCAACACCAACCATTCGGAAAACCAGCCGGCGCACCTGACCCTGAAGGACCCGAGCGTCCCGGTGCAGATCAACCTGGCGAAATTTGCCGGGCCGGAGAGCCGCTACTGCCCGGCCGGGGTCTACGAGTTTGTGAAGGGCCCGGACGACACCGAACGCCTGCAGATCAACGCGCAGAACTGCGTGCATTGCAAGACCTGCGACATCAAGGACCCGACCCAGAACATCGTCTGGGTCACGCCGGAAGGCGGCGGCGGGCCGAATTACAGCGGCATGTGATCGGCCGCAGACGCCGCCGAGCCGTCACGGCATCAGCTGGCCGCCGTTGATCTCGATGATCTGGCCGGTGATGTAGCTGCTCGCCGCGTCGGACGCGAGGAACAGGAACGCGCCGCTGCATTCGTCGGGCTCGCCGAGTCGGTTCATCGGGATCGTCGCCTGCATCGACTTCAGCAGCTCCGGCGTCGAGAAGCGCTCGTGGAACGGCGTCATCACGACGCCGGGCGAGATCGCATTGACGCGGATGCGGTCGCCGACCAGCTCCTTGGCCCAGCCGCGCGTCGCCGTCGACACGAAGCCCTTCGTCGCTGCGTAGATCACCGAGCCGGGGCCGCCGCCGTGGCGCGCCGCGATCGAGCTGACGTTGATGATGTTGCCGCCGCGCCCCTGCCGGCGCATCACGACGACGGCCTCGCGCATGAACGAGACGACCTGGCGCACGTTGAGCGCGATCACCGAGTCGAGGAACTCGTCGGTGTACTCGGCGATCGGCGTGCGCTTGACCAAGCCGCCGGCGTTGTTGATGAGGATGTCGAGGCTGCCGAACGCGGCGAGCACCGCATCGACGATCGCCTTCGGCGTGCCCGCACGGGTGACGTCGCCGGCGACCAGCGCCGCTTCGCCGCCCGCCGAACGCACGTCGGCGGCGACCGCTGCGGCGGCATCGCGGCTCGCGTTGTAGTGAACCGCGACGCGCGCACCGCGGGCGCCGAATGCGCGTGCCGCCGCCGCACCGATGCCGGTGCTCGCCCCTGTCACCAGGACCACCTTGCCCTTCAGATCGTCGATCAAATCGCTCTCCTATCGCTGAACGGCCGACAGTATCGGCGAACGGCGACAATGCGCCCTTTTCGCTCCTCCGCTCTTCCCATGACCCTCGAAACCCCTGTTGTTGCCGCCGACGCCGATGCGCCCGAGGTGCTGGTCGTCGCGAAGCTGTGGCCACCGATGATGGAAGCGCTGCACGGCGCATTCCGGGTCCACGACCGCATCCATGAAACTGATCCGGCGGCATTCGACGCGGCCGCGCCGCGCATCCGCGCGATCGCCGCGAGCGGCGAGTCGAAGGTCGGACGCGACCTGATGGCACGCATGCCGGCGCTCGAAATCATCTCGGTATTCGGAGTCGGCTACGACGGCATCGACGTCGCCGTGGCACGCGAGCGCGGCATCCATGTGACCCACACGCCGAACGTGCTGAACGATGAGGTCGCCGACCTCGCGCTCGCGCTGATGCTCGCGGTCGCCCGGCGCATCCCGCAGGTCGACCGCTACGTGCGCGACGGCAAATGGAAGCAGGGGCCGGCGCCGCTCGCGCGCAAGGTGAGTGGCGCCCGGCTCGGCATCGTCGGCCTGGGTCGGATCGGCAATGCGATCGCGAAGCGCGCCGAAGCCTTCGACATGTCGATCGCGTACACGTCGCGGCAACCAAAGGCCGACTCGTCGTATCGCTACTTCCCGACCCCGGTCGCGCTTGCGGCGGAAGTCGACTTTCTGGTCGTCATCACGCCGGGCGGCGCCGCCACCCGCAAGCTGATCAACGCCGAGGTGCTGACCGCGCTCGGCTCGCAGGGCTATCTGATCAACGTCGCGCGCGGTTCGGTGGTCGACGAAACCGCGCTGATCGCCGCGCTGCAGAACGGCACGATCGCCGGCGCCGGCCTCGATGTGTTCGAGGCCGAGCCGAATGTGCCGGATGCGCTCTGTGCGCTCGACAACGTGGTGCTGACGCCGCACATCGGCAGCGCGACCTGGCAGACCCGGCGCGCAATGGGCGACCTGTCGTTCGGCAACCTGCAGGCGCACTTCGCCGGGAAGCCGTTGCTTTCGCCGGTGCCGCAATGAGCGGCACTGAACGCCCTCTCCCAGAGCAGCGCTCGGTGCCCTTGGACAAGATCACTCGCATCGCGAGGATGTCCTCATGACCAGCCGCGCGTTCGATCTCTCGGGCCGCACTGCGCTGATCACCGGGGGCGGCTCCGGCCTTGGCTTCGCGATGGCGCAGGGGCTGGCCGAGGCGGGTGCGCTCGTCGTCCTGAACGGCCGCACAGCGGCGAAGCTCGACGCCGCCGCAGACCGCTTGCGCACGCTCGGCCTGCGTGCGGAAACCGTCGTGTTCGACGTTGCCGATTCGGCCGACGTGAACCGCGGGGTGGCCGCCCTCGGCGCCCGGGTCGGCGCCATCGATGTCCTGGTCAACAACGCCGGGGTCCAGCATCGCACGCCGATAGAAGACTTCACCGATGCCGACTGGCAGCGCGTGATGGCGACCAACCTCGATGCGCCGTTCTTTATGGCGCGCGCGCTGATCCCGCAGATGAAGGCGCGCGGCCGCGGCAAGATCGTCAACATCTGCTCGCTGATGTCGAGCCTCGCCCGCCCGACGACCGTGCCGTACCAGGTCAGCAAGGGCGGCATCGCGATGCTGACGCGCGGCCTCGCGGTCGAGCTCGCGCCACATGGCATTCAGGTCAACGGCATCGCGCCCGGCTTTTTCCGGACCGAGATGAATGCCGCGCTGACGAACAACCCGGAGTTCTCATCGTGGGTCGAGAAGCGCACCCCTGCGGCGCGCTGGGCCGATCCGGCCGAGCTGGCGGGGGCTGCGGTGTTTCTTGCGTCGGACGCAGCGAGCTTTGTGACCGGGCAGATCCTCTACGTGGACGGCGGCTTCACCGCCTCGATGTAGCGTCGCGCAAGTTGCCGGTGCGCGGCGCCGGCTCATCGTCAGGGGCCGCCGCGTGCGCGGCGCGCCAGGCTTCGATGATCGCAAGCAGCTCGTCGGGGTCGGCCGGCTTGGTCAGGTGGTGATCGAAGCCGGCCTCGCGCGCCCGCTCGCGATCGCCGCGCTGACCGTAGCCGGTCAGCGCGATCAGCAGCGAATGGTGCGTCTCCGTCACCTTGCGCAGGCGCTGAGCCACTTCGTAGCCATCCATCACCGGCAGGCCGATGTCGAGGACGACGACATCCGGTGCGAAGACCGGTGCCGACGCGAGCGCTTCGGCGCCGTCGCCGACCGCCTTGACCTCGTGCCCGGCCATCGCCAGGAACACCGCGGCGGCCTCGGCGGCGTCGTGGTTGTCGTCGACAACGAGAATCCTGCAGCCGACGGCCGCCACCGCCGGCTCGTTGGCGGCCGCTTCGCTCGAACCGACCGCCTCGCTGACGCAGGGCAGCCGGATGCGGAATTGCGAGCCCTTGCCCGGCCCGTCGCTGGTGGCTTCGACGGTGCCCGCATGCAACTCGACGAGACGCCGCACCAGGGTCAGGCCGACACCGAGTCCGCCCTGGCTGCGATCGAGCGTCCGCTTGCCCTGCTCGAACAGCTCGAAGACGTTCGGCAGCAGGTCCCGGTCAATGCCGATGCCGTTGTCACAGACGCCGATCACCGCCTGGCCTTCGGGCGACACCGCAAGTGACAACTCGATCGCGCCGCCCTCCTCGGTGTACTTCGACGCGTTGTTGAGCAGGTTCGCAACGACCTGCGAGAGGCGGGCGAAGTCGCCGCGCATCCACACCGGCGCGTCGGGCAGCAGCTTGGTCAGATGGTGGCGACGCGACTCGAGGAACGGCTTGACGGTCTCGACGCCGTGCGCGAGCACATCGCGCAGGTCGAGCGACTCTGTCTGCAACGCGATCTTGCCCTGGTTGATGCGGGCGACGTCGAGCAGGTCCTCGACCAGTCGCGTCAGGTGGCTGACCTGGCGGCCCATGATGTCGGTCGCCCAGGCCAGCTTCGGCTCGTCGGGCGTGAGGCGGCGCACGACCTCGAGCGCAGTGCGGATCGGGGCAAGCGGATTGCGCAGTTCGTGCGACAGCATCGCGAGGAACTCGTCCTTGCGCCGGTTCGACTCCTGCAGCTGTGCCTCGACATCTCGCCGCTCCTCGATCTCGACCTGCACGCTGCGGTAGAGGCGCGCGTTCTCGAGCGCGATCGCAGCGCGCTCGACCAGCTCGTGGATGCTGCCCCAATCGGCATCGGCTTGCCCCGCCTCGGCGATCAGGCCGCCGAGTGCACCCGCCGCGGTGACCAGTGGGAGCGCGAGGGTCACGGTCGGCGCCGCGGCGATCGGCACCGGCGCCTTTCCGGCGATCGCCAGGCGCAGCGCGGCGAGGTCGGCATCGGCGACCGCGGTGGGCTTCGCCAGCCGGGCCGGCGCTGCCGGGTCGCCACTCGCCTCGGCGCCAACCACCAGGCTGACCTCGCCGTGCTCGTCGAGCAGCGCCACCTGCGCTCTCGAGACGAACTGCGGCACCAGCATCTCGAGCAGGTGGCGCGCCGCGGTCTCGACGTCGAGCGAGCCGCTCAGCACCCGGCTCGCGTGCGAGAGGAAGTTCGAGCGCCGCGTGTTTTCCTCGGCGACCGCGCGGGCGGCCTCGGCCAGCGCAAGCTCGACGCGCTCGTCGGCACGGCGGCGCAGGCGGCGCTGCATCAGGTGCAGGTCAACGAAGACCTTGACCTTCGACTGCAGGATCTCCGGCACCATCGGCGACAGGATGTAGTCGACCGCACCAAGGGAATAGCCGCGGATCGTCTGCATCTCATCGACGTACGCCGTGACGAAGATGATCGGCGTGTGCGCCGAGCGCTTGTACTGGCGGATCAGCCCGGCGGTCTCGAAGCCGTCGATGTCCGGCATGTTGACGTCGAGCAGGATCACCGCGAACTCGCGCTGCAGGATCTCCTTCAGCGCCTCGCTGCCGGACCGCACGCAGACGATCTCGTGGCCGAGGTCTTCGAGGACGGTGCGGAAGACGAGCAGCTTCTCCGGCAGGTCGTCGACGATTAGGATGCTCGCGCGTTCGTCGCCCGGGTCGCCCAGGTCGTCGAACTGCGAGTTGCTCAGCACAACCAGCCCCTCAGCACAGCGAGCAGGTGCATCGGATCGACCGGCTTGGACAGGTAGTCCCAGGCGCCGGCCTCGATGCATTTCTGCCGGTCGCCTTTCATCGCTTTCGCGGTGACCGCGACCATCGGCAGCTCGCGGCCGCGCGGGAGCTTCCTGATCTCCTGCATCGTCGCGATGCCGTCCATTTCCGGCATCATGATGTCCATCAGCACGATGTCGATGTCGGGATCGGACTCGACGAGACGGATCGCCTCGCGGCCGTTGTCGGCCGAGACGATCACCATGCCTTCGTTGTCGAGCACGGTTGCGAGCGCGAAGATGTTGCGCATGTCGTCGTCGACGATCAGCGCCTTCTTGCCGTGCAGCGCGAGGTGCGCGCCGTGCACCGCCTCGACAGCGGCACGCTCGCTGTCGGACATGAGCGCCGGGCTGCGATGGAGCTGCAGCGCAGCGTGCGCAACGAGCGCTTGCAGGGTTTCGCCTTCGCGTACCGCAAAGCTGCGGTGCCGACCGTGCCAGCGGCTCTCCTTCACGCCCCCGCCGACCCGCAGCACCACCGCGAGTTGGCAGACGCCGTCGCGCCGCTCGGCGGCCTCGGCGACATCCTCCGGTCCGAAGTCGGCGATCGAGTCGTCGACGACCAGGCAGTCGGCGCTAGGCAGCGCGGCGCGGATCGTCACGGCGCTGTCGGCGACGACGGTCTCCACCTCGCCGTCGAGCGAGGCCAGGAACTGATCGCGCAGCGGCGAAGCCGGCAGCGCGACGATCAGCTTCTTGGCTGGCCGCTCGCAGTAGGCGTAGAGGTCGGCGACGGCGCGGTCGACGAGGTCCTTCGATTGCAGCGGCTTGGCCAGGAAGCCGATCGCGCCGGCCTGCAGCGCCCGCTCGCGCGAGTCATCGGTCGAGACGACGCAGATCGGGATGTGGCGCGTCACACTGTCGGTTTTCAGGCGGTCGAGGATGCGCCAGCCCTGCATGTCGGGCAGGAAGATGTCGAGCGAGATCACCGACGGGTGGAACTCGCGCGTCATCGTCAGCGCACCAGCGCCGGTGTTGCTGACGAGGCCCTTGAAGCCGGCCAGCCGCGCGGCATCGAGCAGCACCTTCGAGAACGCGAGGTCGTTCTCGACGATCAGCATCACCCGGTCACCGCTCGAGATCGAGTCGCGATCGTCCTCGGCCACGTTCGCGAAGATCTCGCCTTCGAAGTCGTCGGTCGCGCCGGACGCCTCGGGATAGACCGCCATGCCGGTCAGCTGACCGCGCCGGACACCGGATGCGGCGCTGCCGTCGTTGGCACGAGCGGCGCTGCCTGGCTTCTCGGCATCGAGCGCCAGCCCGCGCTGCGGACGCGCGCTGCGGGCCGGGTTGTAGCTCTGCGGCAGGTACAGCGTGAAGGTGCTGCCAATGCCAGGCGAGCTGACGAGCCGGATCTCGCCGCCGAGGAGGCGCGAGAGCTCGCGGCTGATCGCGAGGCCGAGGCCGGTGCCGCCGTACTTGCGCGAGGTCGAGCCATCGGCCTGCTGGAACGCCTCGAAGATGATCTGCTGCTTGTCGGGCGAGATGCCGATGCCGGTGTCCGAGACCGAGAACGCGATCACCTGGCTCGCGTTCTGGAGCTCGGCGTTATCCGGCGACCAGCCGCCGTCGGCGGCCGAGATCGAGAACGAGACCCGGCCGTGGTGCGTGAACTTGAACGCGTTCGACAGGAGGTTCTTGATGATCTGCTGCAGCCGCTTGACGTCGGTGACCAGCGACTTCGGCAGCGGCTGCTCGACCTCGATCCGGAAGTCGAGCTGCTTCGATTCGGCGAAGTGCCGGAAGCTGCGCTCAATCGACCGGTGCAGGTCGTCGAGGCGCAGCTCGCTGACGTCGACCGCGACGGTGCCCGACTCGATCTTCGACAGGTCGAGGATGTCGTTGATCAGCATCAGCAAGTCGTTGCCCGACGAGTGGATCGTCTTCGAGAACTCGACCTGCTTGCCGCTCAGGTTGCCGTCCGGGTTCTTGCAGAGCTGATCCGACAGGATCAACAAGCTGTTCAGCGGGGTGCGCAGCTCGTGCGACATGTTCGCGAGGAACTCGGACTTGTACTTCGACGTCAGCGCGAGCTGCTCTGCCTTCTCCTCGAGGGCCTGACGGGCCTGCTCGACCTCCTGGTTCTTGCGCTCGACCTCGTGGTTCTGGTGTGCCAGCAGGCGCGCCTTCTCTTGCAGCTCCTGGTTGGTCTGCTGCAGCTCCTGCTGGCGGCTCTGCAGCTCCTCGGCGAGCGACTGCGATTGGGTCAGCAGGTCCTCGGTGCGCGAGTTCGCCTCGATCGTGTTGATCACGATGCCGATCGATTCGGTCAGCTGAGTCAGGAACGCCTCGTGGACCGGGTTAAAGCGTTGCAGAGACGCCAGTTCGAGGACGCCGCGCACTTCGCCCTCGAAGACGACCGGCAACACCATCACATCCATCGCGGCGTTTTCGCTGAGCCCTGAAGCGACCCGGAACGCTGCCGACGGCACGTTGGTCAGCAGGATCTTTTCCTTGTCGATCGCGCACTGGCCGACGAGGCCCTCGCCGAGGTTGACGATCTTGCCGTGGGTCTGCTGGCCGCCCGATGCGTAGCTCGCGAACAGCTTCAGCTTGGGGAACTCGGTCGCGGTGCTGAGCACGTAGAACTCGGCTTGCTGGACGCCGACGACCGGTGCGAGCTCCGACAGGATCAGCTGGCCGACCGTGACCAGGTCTTTCTGGCCCTGCAGCATCCGGCTGAACTTCGCGAGGTTGGTCTTCAGCCAGTCCTGCTCGGTGTTCTTCTGCGTCGTGTCCTTCAGGTTGCGGATCATCTCGTTGATGGTGTCCTTCAACGAGGCGACCTCGCCCTGCGTGTCGACCGTGATCGAGCGCGTCAGGTCGCCCTGCGTCACCGCGGTCGCGACCTCGGCAATCGCGCGCACCTGGGTGGTCAGGTTGGCGGCGAGCTCGTTGACGTTCTCGGTCAGGCCCTTCCAGGTGCCCGCGGCACCCGGCACCTTGGCCTGGCCCCCCAGCTTGCCCTCGACGCCGACCTCGCGGGCGACGGTCGTCACCTGATCGGCGAAGGTCGCCAAGGTGTCCGTCATGCCGTTGATCGTCTCGGCGAGCGCGGCGATCTCGCCTTTCGCCTCGACGGTCAGCTTCTGTTTCAGGTCGCCGTTCGCGACCGCGGTCACGACCTTCGCGATGCCGCGCACCTGGCCGGTCAGGTTGCCGGCCATGAAGTTGACGTTGTCGGTCAGGTCCTTCCAGGTGCCGGAGACGCCGCGCACCTGCGCCTGGCCGCCGAGCCGCCCTTCGGTGCCGACCTCGCGCGCGACCCGCGTCACTTCGGCCGCGAACGACGACAGTTGGTCGACCATCGTGTTGATCGTCGCCTTCAGTTCGAGGATCTCACCCTTCACATCGACGGTGATCTTCTCGGACAGGTTGCCCGCGGCGACGGCCTTTGTCACGTCGGCGATGTTGCGCACCTGACTCGTCAGGTTCGACGCCATCAGGTTCACCGAGTCGGTCAGGTCCTTCCAGGTGCCGGCAACGCCCTGCACGTCGGCCTGGCCGCCGAGCTTGCCTTCGGTACCGACCTCGCGCGCGACCCGCGTCACTTCAGCGGCGAAGGATCGGAGCTGGTCGACCATCGTGTTGATCGTGTTCTTCAGCTCGAGGATCTCTCCCTTGACGTCGACGGTGATCTTCTTCGACAGGTCACCGGCCGCCACCGCGGTCGTCACCTCGGCGATGTTGCGCACCTGCGAGGTCAGGTTGCCGGCCATGAAGTTGACCGACTCGGTCAGGTCCTTCCAGGTGCCCGCGACACCCTGCACGTCGGCCTGGCCGCCGAGGATGCCCTCGGTGCCGACTTCGCGCGCGACCCGCGTCACCTCGGCAGCGAACGACCGCAACTGATCGACCAACGTGTTGACGGTGTTCTTCAGCTCTAGGATCTCGCCCTTGCCGTCGACGGTGATCTTCTTCGACAGGTCGCCGGCCGCCACCGCCTTCGTCACGTCGGCGATGTTGCGGACCTGGCCAGTCAGGTTCGACGCCATCGAGTTGACCGACTCGGTCAGGTCCTTCCAGGTACCTGCCACGCCTTGCACGTCGGCCTGCCCGCCGAGCTTGCCTTCGGTGCCGACCTCGCGCGCAACCCGAGTCACTTCGGCGGCGAACGATGACAGCTGGTCGACCATCGTGTTGATCGTGTTCTTCAGCTCCGAGATCTCGCCCTTCACGTCAACGGTGATCTTCTTCGACAGGTCGCCGGCCGCCACGGCAGTCGTCACCTCGGCGATGTTGCGAACCTGCGAGGTCAGGTTGCCGGCCATGAAGTTCACGGACTCGGTCAGGTCTTTCCACGTCCCGGCCACGCCCTGCACGTCGGCCTGTCCGCCGAGCTTGCCTTCGGTGCCGACCTCTCGTGCCACGCGCGTCACTTCGGCAGCGAACGATCGGAGCTGGTCCACCATCGTGTTGATCGTTGCCTTCAGCTCGAGGATCTCGCCCTTGACGTCGACGGTGATCTTCTTCGACAGGTCACCGGCCGCGACCGCCTTCGTCACGTCGGCGATGTTGCGGACCTGCGATGTCAGGTTGCCGGCCATCGAGTTGACCGAGTCGGTCAGGTCCTTCCAGGTGCCCGACACGCCCTTCACCTCGGCCTGCCCGCCGAGCATCCCTTCGGTTCCGACCTCGCGGGCCACCCGCGTCACTTCGGCTGCAAACGATGACAGCTGGTCGACCATCGTGTTGATCGTCGCCTTCAGCTCGAGAATCTCGCCCTTCACATCAACGGTGATCTTCTCGGACAGATTGCCCGCGGCTACCGCCTTCGTCACGTCGGCGATGTTGCGCACCTGGCTCGTCAGGTTCGACGCCATCGAATTGACCGAGTCGGTCAGGTCCTTCCAGGTGCCGGCCACGCCTTGCACATCGGCCTGGCCGCCGAGCTTGCCTTCGGTGCCGACCTCGCGCGCCACCCGCGTCACTTCGGCCGCGAACGAGCGCAATTGGTCAACCATCGTATTGATGGTGTTCTTCAGCTCCGAGATCTCGCCCTTGACGTCGACGGTGATCTTCTTCGACAGGTCGCCGGCCGCCACGGCGGTCGTCACCTCGGCAATGTTGCGAACCTGGCTCGTCAAGTTGCCGGCCATGAAGTTGACCGACTCCGTCAGATCCTTCCAAGTCCCGGCGACACCCTGCACATCGGCCTGGCCGCCGAGCTTGCCTTCGGTCCCAACCTCGCGCGCGACCCGCGTGACTTCGGCAGCGAACGACCGGAGCTGGTCCACCATCGTGTTGACGGTGTTCTTCAGCTCGAGGATCTCGCCTTTCACGTCGACGGTGATCTTCTTCGACAGGTCGCCGGCCGCGACCGCCTTCGTCACGTCGGCGATGTTGCGCACCTGACTCGTCAAATTGCCGGCCATCGAGTTGACCGAGTCGGTCAGGTCCTTCCAGGTCCCCGATACGCCTTCCACGCGCGCCTGCCCGCCGAGCGATCCTTCGGTGCCAACCTCGCGCGCAACCCGCGTCACTTCAGATGCGAACGACCGGAGCTGGTCGACCATCGTGTTGATCGTGTTCTTCAGGGTCAGGAACTCACCCTTGACGTCGACGTCGATCTTCTTCGAGAGGTCGCCCTTCGCAACTGCGGTCGTCACGTCGGCGATGTTGCGGACCTGGTCGGTCAGGTTGCCGGCCATGGAGTTGACCGAATCGGTCAGATCCTTCCAGGTGCCGGCGACACCCTTCACCTTCGCCTGGCCGCCGAGCTTGCCCTCAGTGCCGACCTCGCGCGCGACCCGCGTCACTTCGGCGGAGAAGTTGCCGAGCTGCTCGACCATCTTGTTGATCGTCTTCGCAGTGCGCAGGAACTCGCCTTCGAGCGGCCGCCCCTCGACCTCAAGCGCCATGCTCTTCGACAGATCGCCCTGTGCGACCGCACCGATCACACGCGCGACCTCGCTGGTCGGGTGCACGAGGTCGTCGATCAGCGAATTGATGCACTCGACCGATTCGCCCCAGAAGCCGCGCGCCTCGCGCAGCGACGCGCGCTGCTTCAGCTTGCCTTCCTTGCCGACCACGAGGCTGAGGCGCGCCAGCTCCTCAGCCATGGCCGCGTTCTGCTCGACAACGTCGTTGAACGCGTCGGCGACCTTGCCCGCCACACCCGTCCAATGCAACGGCAGGCGGACTTCGGCATCACCCTTGCGCAAGGCCGTCAAGGCCACCAGCAGCGCGTTCAGTTCCTCGAGACGGCCACTGACATTCGGATCGTCAACCACCTTCATCGATCACTCTCCCAAGTGCTTCTTGTATGGCGTGCCTATGCGCTAAGAGCGGGCACCGCGCTAAGTCTCTCAGCCCGCGCCGCTCTGTCCTGTCAGCGAACGCCTTGATTCAAGTCGGTAAAAACCCTGAACCCGATCGATGTCTTCGATAGGTCCCCGGGCATCGAACTCGACCGTTACGGCAGCGCATTCCAGCTCTGATTCGGCCGTCGTCGCGTGCTCGGAATGAGCGACCATGCCACCATCGGAGCGACCATGCCACCATCGGCAGCGTGCTGCGCGACCGGCCGGACCGCTTCAACCGCCCGGTTTAGTCGGCGATGGTCCTGCGCGAGCACCTCGCGTTCAGCATGGGCCCGGTTGGCCTGCGGATGCGGCTAAGGCCGCGTGCCGCGGTCGCCGTCCCAATGACCAGCGATATCGCGACGGAAGTCCGCTAGGCTGCGCGGCGCGCGGGTTCCGGGATCGCGAGCGACCGACCGCTGGCCGGATCGAACAGGTGGACCGCGCCGGTCTCGACCGCGAGGCCGACCTTGTCGCCGGGCTGGACCGCCGAACGGCCGTGCAACACCAGCACGATCTGCGATCCGCCGACCTGGACCAGCAGCTCGGTCTCGGCACCGGTCGGCTCGACAACGATCACCTCGGCCTGTACCGAGGCGTCCGGTCCGGCGACCGACAGGTGTTCGGGCCGCACACCGTAGGTGACGGCCTGGCCGTCGACACCCGGGCCACCCGCCTCGACCGGCCAGCGCGCATGGCCGTCGCCCTCGACCCACGCCTGGCCACCCTGGCGGCGCAGCGTGCCGGTGACGACGTTCATCGCCGGCGAGCCGATGAACTGGGCCACGAACAGGTTGTTCGGCCGATCGTAGAGCTCGAGCGGCGAGCCGATCTGCTCGATCCGGCCGTCCTGCATCACGACGATCTTGTCGGCCATCGTCATCGCCTCGACCTGATCGTGCGTGACGTAGACCGTCGTCGTCTTCAGGCGCTGGTGCAGCGCCTTGATTTCGGCCCGCATCGCGACGCGCAACTTGGCGTCGAGGTTCGACAGCGGTTCATCGAACAGAAAGACCTTCGGATCACGGACGATCGCGCGTCCCATCGCGACGCGCTGGCGCTGCCCGCCCGAGAGCTCGCGCGGGTAGCGATGGAGGTAGTTGTCGAGGTTCAGGATCTTCGCGGCCTGCGCGACGCGCTGCGCGGTCAACCCCGCGTCGGCCCGACGCAGACGCATGCTGAAGCCCATGTTGTCGGCGACCGTCATGTGCGGATAAAGCGCATAGCTCTGGAACACCATCGCGATGTCGCGGTCCTTCGAATCGATGTCGTTGACGACCTTGCCGTCGATTGCGATCGTGCCGCCGCTGATCTCTTCGAGGCCGGCGAGCATGCGCAGCAAGGTCGACTTGCCGCAGCCCGACGGGCCGACCAGCACCGTGAACTCGCCGTCGGCGATGTCGAAGCCGATGCCGTGGATGACCTTGGTGTGGCCGAAGCTTTTCGCGACGTCGCGGAACGAGACCGATGCCATAGCTGCCTTCCGGTTCGTGGCGCGCTCAGCTCTTCACGGCGCCGGCCGTCAGGCCGCCGACCATGTAGCGCTTGAAGGCGTAGTAGATCGCTGCCGGCGGCAGCGCGTAGATCAGGCCGGTGGCCATCAGCAGCTCCCACGGCGAATCGTCGGCCGACAGGAAGTTGCCGAGCGCGACCGCCAGCGTGGTGCTGGTGTCGTTGGAGAGCAGCAGGAACGCGTAGAGGTACTCGTTCCAGGCCAGCAGCAGCGCGTAGGTGCCGACTGCCACCAGCGACGGCACCATCAGCGGCAGGTAGACGAGTCGGAACAGCTGGAGCGGCGACGCGCCGTCCATCCGCGCGGCCTCGTCGAGCTCGAACGGCAGCTTGTCGGAGGCCTGCTTGAGGACCCAGATGCAGTACGGCGATGCGATCGTCACCATCGCCAGGATCAGCGCCCACTGGCTGTTCAGGATGCCGTAGTTGCCCATCGTCTTGTACATCGGCACCGCGAGGAAGGCGGCCGGAATGAAGTACGTGAAGAGCGCGAGGTTCATCACCGTGCGGCCGCCGCGCACCTTGAGACGGCTGATCGCGAACGCCGCCGAGGTGGCGACGAACAGCGTGATCGCCGCGACCGCCACCGCGATCAGCACCGAGTTCCAGAGCTGGATCCAGAAGTGGTCCAGGTAGAAGTGCTTGCGCTGGAACACGATCGCGAAGTTCTGCAAAGTCGGATGGTCTGGCCACAGCTTGCCGGAGGTCGCCGAATCGCGCGGCGAGATGGCGAACAGGACCAGGTGGTAAACCGGGATCACCGTCCACAGGAACAGCGGGATGCCGATCAGCAGCAGCTTCGCTTCGGTCGCGACGGCCTTCCACTTCATTTGGACAGCCGCTTCATCATGAAATAGACCAGCGGCAGCACCAGCGGCAGCGCGACGACGATCGCCGCCATTGAGAGGTCGACCTCGTCAAGGCGCAGGTAGCGGATGCCGAGCGTCGCCAGCACGTGCGTCAGGTCGGCCGGCCCACCCCCGGTCAGCAGGTAGACGCTGTTGAAGTCGCCGAGGGTCCAGATCATCGACAGGATCAGCGACGTCACGTAGAGCGTGCGCATCGACGGCCAGGTGATGAAGCGGAACTTCTGCCAGTTGGTCGCGCCGTCGACCGAGGCGGCCTCGTACTGCTCGTGCGGAATCGCAAGCCGGCCGGCAATCAGGATCAGGGTCCAGAACGGCAGCGACTTCCAGATGTGCATCAGCATCGAGAAGCCGAGGGCGAGCGGCGGGTGGTTCAGCCAGTTCGGCCCATCGGCGCCGCTGAGTCGGAAGATCAGCGTGTTGATGACGCCCCACTCCGGGTTCAGCATGAAGCGCACCGACAGGATCGTCGGGATCGAGGGGAGCGCCCACGGCAGGATGAAGATCAGCGACAGGACCTTGATCCACCAGCGCTGCTGGACGAAGAAGCCCGAGAGGATCAGCGCGACCACCATCTTGAGGTTGATGGCGACGATCAGGAAGATCAGCGTGTTGACCACGCTGCGGAAGAAGATCGGGTCGTCGAACAGCCGGACGTAGCTCGACGGATGGCGCGCCAGCCAGAGGCCGTAGCCGACCGGATACAGCACGAAGACCAGGAACACCAGCACGTAGGGCAGGACCAGCATCCGGCCCCAGAACTGCCAGCGGTCGCGCGTGCGCGCCGCGGCGGGCAGCGGCGCGGTGGCGGCGACGTTCGGGCTGGCGAGGGTGGTGGTCATCGATGACCTCCGGCCGATCGACCGGAGGCGCCGCAGCGGCGCGACCGGTCGACGTGGCAGTGCGTCAGCCGGCGACGGCCTTGATGCGGGCGATCAACTCGTCGACCGCCTTGTCGACCGGCACCTTCTCGTTGACGATGCGGTTCATTGCCTTGGCCCAGACGTTCTCGTTGTTGAGCACCGTGAACTTGTAGTTCTTCGTGAACTCGAACGGCACGGTGCCCGACTTGTACTGGTTGTAGACCGACAGGCGGTGCGGGTCGGCCTTCCAGAACGGCCGCTCCTGCGCGACCTTTGTGACCGGGAACCAGCGCCCAAGCGACCCTTCGACATACGGCGTGAGGTTCTCTTCCTCCATCAGGAATGCGACGAACTGCTTCGCCGCGGTCTTGTTCTTCGCGTCCTTGAAGATCACGCCGGTCTTGACCGCCGTGCGGTAGACCATCTTGGTGCCGTCCGGCTTGGTCGGGAAGCCTGCCGTGTGGATCGACTCGGTGTAGTACTTCTTCGCCGTTGCGCGCTGTTCCGGGGTCAGAGTCGCGTTATTCATGTCGTCGAGCCACTTCGCGGCGATCGAGATCGTCGCGTTGTGGGTCATCACCGTGGTCCGGTTGTGGAACGCGACGTTGTTGTCCGGGTCCTTCCAGCTCGTCGATGACGGCGGCGAGCAGCCCTTGGTGTACGGCGCGGTGTAGTCGGTCAGCGCGCCGATCAGGCCCTGGCGCACGGTCGGGTCGTCGACCAGTAGCTTGCCGCTGTCGCTGACGAGCTTGACGTTGTAGGCGTCCATGAAGGTCAGGAACGAGTAAAACGAGTCGCTCGAATCGACGCCCATCGGCATGCCGATGCCGTAGGTGCGCTGTCCGCTCTTCTGCCGCGATGCCGGCTGCACCTTGTCGCACCAGAAGCTCCAGTACTCCTTCCAGGTCGTCGGGATGTCCGACGGCTTGAACCCGGCGTCCGCAAGCATGTCGGACCAGTACTCGATGTGCATGGTCTGCTGCTTGATCGGGAAGGCGTAGTAGGCGCGCGTCTTGTCCTTGTCGTTGTAGAGGAACGCCGTTTCGACGGTGTTCGGCGCAAAGCGCGCACGCAGCGGATCGATCACGCTGCTGATGTTCTCTAGCTTGCCGTCGAACGCCCACTTGGCGGTGACCTGGAAGTCGTAGACATCGGCGTAGGCGACGTCGGGCGGGCTGCCCGAATCGAGCGCCGATACCGTCTTCGGGATCATGTCCTGGATCGGGTACTGCGACAGCTCGATCTTGATCTTCGGGTGCTTCGCCTCGAACTTCTTGATCGCCTCGAACAGCGCATCGTCCTCGGACTTGTAGAAGCCCTTGACCCACCAGACGGTGAGCTTTTCCTGGGCGCTCACCTGCCCGGCGAACGCCAGTGCGAAGCCGGCGATGACACCGACGATCGTCTTCCTCATGGGGTCTCCTTCGATTCGATGATGGATGCGGGCTCTGCACCGCAGCGGGCGACCATACCGGATCGCCTCGGAAGTCTCAATCCGTAGTTAGCGAGGTTGTATGACGACTGCACAACCGGCGAAGTGGGGGCGAAGTGGGCCGCCGGAGCCGCCGCCGTTTCCGCTCGGATCGCAGCCTCGCTCCCGGCCATGCGCGACGCGGCGCACGAACCGGTGCGAGTCAGGCCGGCCAGTTCGGCGGGCGCTTCTCGATGAACGCCTGGACGCCCTCGAGCGCGCTGCCGTCCATCATGTTGCAGGCCATCGTGCGGCCGGCGTCCTCGTAGGCGGCCTCGACGCCGCGCTCGAGCTGGCGGTAGAACAGGCCTTTGCCCAACGCGATCCCGACGCGCGGCTTGGCGACGATCGCGGCGACCAGCGACTCGACCTCGGCGTCGAGCGCCTCGGCGCCGACCACCCGGTTGACCAGCCCCTTCTCCCGCGCTTCCGCGGCCGAGATGAACGCGCCGGTCACGAGCATTTCGAACGCTGCCTTGCGGCTGACGTTGCGCGACAGCGCGACGCTCGGCGACGAGCAGAACAGGCCGAGGTTGACGCCGCTGACCGCGAAGCGGGCGGTGTCGGCCGCCACCGCCAGATCGCAGGCGGCGACGAGCTGGCAGCCGGCCGCCGTCGCGATGCCGTGGACGCGCGCGATCACCGGCACCGGCAGGCGCTGGATCGTCAGCATGACGCGCGCGCATTGCGCGAACAGCGCCTCGTAGTACGCCTGGGACGGTTCGGCGCGCATCTGCTTCAGGTCGTGGCCGGCCGAGAACGCCTTGCCCGCGGCAGCGAGGATCACGACCCGCGCGCCGGCGTCGTCCGCGATCCGGTCGAGCTCGGCCTGCAGCGCGTCGAGCATGCCGGTGCTGAGCGCGTTGAATGCGTCGGGCCGATCGAGCGTCATCGTGACGACGCCGCGCGCATCGTCCGCACGGCGCAGGAACGGCGGCATGGTCGCAGGGCCGGTACCCGAAGCGGGAACGCCGGCCGAGCTGGAACCGTCACGATCGTGTGCCATCGCGGTCTCCTTATTCGAACGCAGCTGCCGAGCGCGCGCGCTCCCGCAGCTGGAATTTCTGGATCTTGCCGGTCGAGGTCTTCGGGATCGGCTCGAAGCGGATCTCGCGCGGCACCTTGTAGCCGGCCAGCAGCTGCCGGCAATGGGCAATCAGGTCGGTGGCCTCGACCGGC
>Ga0207659_10000335_pt1 | contig 28308 bp, 26 predicted proteins | sample KBSM43metaG_FD_184330 | JGI IMG/M metagenome (GOLD analysis project Ga0207659, IMG submission 184330) | Miscanthus rhizosphere microbial communities from Kellogg Biological Station, Michigan, USA - KBS M4-3 metaG (SPAdes) (version 2) | ecosystem: Host-associated > Plants > Roots > Rhizosphere >...
GAGAACATCGGCGGCCAATGATTCGGTCGAGCAAAGGTGGGCTTGCGCTCGAGAAGATCGAGGGGCGATGGCGGCTCAAGATGCGTCCCACCTCCTACGAACACGAGGCGTTTTGGGGCGAGTCATTCCGCTACCCAGGGCGCACCAGGAACGAGAGTCAGGACTGGCGTCGAATGCCGGTGTCGGGGATCGGGCCTGTTGATGCTGTTCGGTACACAGAATGGCTGTCGTCGACTGGTCGGGTTCCGGGGGCGCGCCTCTGCTCGGACCGGGAATGGGAAAAGGCCGCCCGGGGAGCCGACGGCCGGACCTTTACGACGGGGAACCGTGTCACGCCTGAGCTTGCCAACGTCGACGAAACTTATGGCCAGCGCCCGGCGACGTTCGGTCCCGATGACGTAGGCAGTCATCCCCAATCCGACAGTCCGTACGGGATACACGATATGCAAGGAAACGCCTTGGAAATTGTTCGCTCCTTCAGGGCGCCAGGGATGTTCTTAGGCAAAGGGGGCTCCTGGTATTACGACGCACCGTTCAGCGGGCGGCTTAGCACGGCCGAAACAATTCCTTCTGAAACCCGAGCTACATACTTAGGAATCAGATTGTGCGCGTCTTCCGAAACGAGGTAACAAATGTCAATGAGAAGCGTCATGTTTGCTGTAGTCTTGTCGTTGGCCGGTGTTGCCCGTGCGGAAGGCGGGACTCACACCCAGGGCGTTTCTACATGCGGTGCGGAGTTTGACGAAAATCTGTTTCTGATCAGTGGTGGGTCGCCATCTAAAACAATATATTTACCCGTCGGCGACTGTTATCATGCAAATCTCAAACTCCCGCTTGCCAGTGAAGTCGATGTTACTCTGCTGAATAATGAAAATTCTCCTATTTCCACAATCGGAGTCGTCTGCGATGGATCAACAGGTCTTTCGCAGTTCTGCTACACAAAGGGCTCCGCTTGCGGGAAGAAGGCCGACGCTCGCCTGGTTGTGCTGCCGGGCAGAGTACGTGCCGGTGGCTACGACCGTTCCCTATCCGGCGTGACGCTGGCGTGCGCACTTGATGAGAACGAAAAGGAGGGGGACCCTGACCTCAACAACGGAGCGGTCGGTAAATGCATCTTGCCTGGATGGTTTGGATATTCCGTCGATTCGGCTCTCCCGCAGTTTCAGGCGTGTTTGCGAATGGCTCGAGCTGATTACTGTTCTTGCGGAATCAGCGAGACACAGCCAAAAGTAATGATTCAGGCATACCGTCCCGGGACCATTCCGGAATGCAAGACTCCAAAACTAAAAAAAGGGTGCTTTGAAGCATCATGGAATGAGCGGGGTCCGGTGTGCTACAGCCATAAGCGCGCGACGGAACTGAGGGCGATGTTAGAATCTCAGCAAAAGACCTTTAAGGGGCTTGCTCAGTCAGCCCGCCCGGATGCTGGTGCTCCCCGAGTCGCTGGAGCCACGGATCGATTCGCCGACGTAGTGAGCTGTCTACAGACGTGTCTTACTCCTGCTAAGTCGCACGCTGTCCAGGCATTGGGATGGGCTCCTTTGGAGTGCAAACCGACAGAGCCGCTTGGGAGCATGCTTCTCTTGAACCGCGCTAGGCATCAATACGACAAGGTGGACTGCGAACGAGGTGAATACGATCCCGATTGTCAGCCGTAGAGGAAGTTGGCTTCGCGGCCAGCTGGGTTACCGTGCAGCCGGAAGGTATCCGCGCCAGCCGAGATAGCGCCGGAAATCGGTCCCGAACGACTCGACGCTGACCCCCGCCGCATCACGGAACGCGTCCGGGAAGCCCTCCCGGACGCGCATTCCATCCAGGATCCGCAGGACCGTCGCGTCCCCGTACCGCCGAACCAGGAAGTCGAACGCGTGGTACGCGGCGCCGTACGCGATCCTCGGGTCCGTCCTCGAGAGCTTCACCCCGTCCCGCAGATCCACGTCGTCGGGGTTCTTCACCAGCCACTGTGACAGAGACTCCGGCGCTGGCCACTGGGCCCCCTCCAGCGCCGTCACCGTCGCCATCCCCTCGCGGAACCAGAAGGGGATCCGATCCCTCGGGTCCGCCTTCGGACCCCCCGCCCGCTGGAACATCAGGCTGTGCGTCAGCTCGTGCTTCAGCAGCCCCGTCACCTGCGTCCGCCGGATCACCGCCGCCAGCGCCGGGTCGTGCTGCGCATGGGGCGGGATCGGCCACCACCGGGGGTCCCAGAGGATCACCTGCCCCCGCCGCGCCCATGCCGAGATCCCCGGCAACGGCCGCCCCACCATCTCCTCCAGCTCCCAGTGCGAGTTCACCACCGTGATCCGCACCGGATCCCGCAGCCCGCCCCAGCGCTCGAGGACCGTCGCCGCCTCCGGCACCGCCCGCTGCAGCAGATCCGACGTCTCCTCGTGCCACTCCACGAACTCCAGCCGGAGCTCGCCCGCGTTGGTCTGGATCACCGCCGGATCGCTCCCCCGGACGGTCGCGCAGCCCACCGCGCCTGCCAGGAGCAACGCCGCCAGCAACGCCCGTGTCACGCACCCGCCCTGGCGATCAGCCCCGCCACATCCGCCACCGTCTCCGGCCTCGCCGTGCTCGCCTCCAGCGGCGGGAACGACAGCAGCGCCACCGGCGCTCGGGTGTGGTTCCGGATTCGAAGGTCTTCCACGTTCCCGTGGTCGCTGCACACCAGCACCCGCGCGTCCGGCGGCCGTCGCCGCAGCACCGCCCGTGCGAACGCGTCGAACGTCCCCAGCGCCGACTCCGCCAGCGCCATGTCCTTCGCGTGCCCCGCCTCGTCGGCCAGGAAGTGCTCGAACAGCGTGAAGTCCATCCCCTCCGCCGTCTTCCAGAAGATCTCCGCCGCCTCGTCCGGAGTCCGCAGCGGGATGTCCAGCCCCCGCGCCCGGCCGCGCTCTCCCGTCACGTCATGGGCCAGCGCCTCCCCCGCCCGGTACTGCTCGAGCGTCCGCAGCGGCACGTCTCCCGCCGCGAACGCCAGCGTCGTCGAGGAGGGACGCAGTCGGCGCCGCGCGTGCGGAGGGATCACCACGTCCGCAACCCGCGCCGGGGCGTGAGGTAAACCGAGCGCCGCCAGGTACCCCGCCGGATACCCGTTCACGAACGTCGCCCGCCGCCCGGACGCCACCAGCCGCTTCACCACCGACGCCCGCAGCAGGATCTCCCGGAGCGCCGCGTCCGGAAACCCGAGGACGTGCCGCCCGATCAGCCGCGGCGCCGGCTCACCGGTCAGGATCGCCGTCTGGTTGCTGGCCGACTGGGGCCGCCCGGGAACCCCGAACGTCGTCTCCAGCAGGCTCAGCCCACCGCCCGGCAGCGGTGCGCCGCTCCCGTCCTCGAACCGAGACAGGAGCCACTCACCCCGCGCGAGCGGATTGAACTCCGGATCCGGGGTGCCGACCCCGACGCCGTCGATGAAGAGAAGGGCGACGCGCACCGCGGCGCCCCGCCGTCACGCTGCCTTGATGACCTTCCCCGCCTTGATGCAGCGGGTGCAGGCCAGGACGCGCTGGGTGCGCCCATCCACGGTCGCCCGCAGCTTCTGCAGATTGGGCAGGGACCGCGTCTTGGACTTGTTGTTCGCGTGGCTCACCTTGTTCCCGACCAGCGGGCGCTTGCCACAGATGTCGCACTTCCAGGCCATTGCCAGAGACTCCTCGAGACGAAGCGGGCCTCTGTAGCCGAAAGACGGCCCGGACGCCACCCCGAGTGCCGTAACCCCTTACCGTTTGAGCGGATCTCGCTTTTTGACCTGCTCGTGGACCAGCGCCGCCGCCCGTGCCGCCGCCAGCAGCTCCCCCTCCAGCCCCACGCCCAGCACGGCCTCCCGCCCCGCGAACAGGACGTGCCTGGCGGGCGTCCGCACTCCCAGCCCCTCGAGACCCGTCGCCGCCCCGTCCGCCGTCCCGTAGATGATCTGCGGCCCCGCCCCCGCCAGCCCCCCCGGCCCGTCCACCAGCGGGACCGAGCGCGCCACCCGCTGCGACAGCGCGAACGGCATCAGCGCCTCCAGCGCCCGCTCCAGCCCCGCCGCCGGCAGCCGCAACCCCGACTCGCCCGCCTCCCGCACCCCCGAGCCCACCAGCGCCGACGCGCTCACCGTCCGCAGCCCCTCCTCCTCGCCCCGCGTCCCCGCCCGCCGCGTTGAGTGCACCTGGATCCAGACCGGCCCGCTCTGGCCGCCGTCCAGCAGGACCAGGTCTCCCATCGCCCGTGGCAGCACCTTCTCCGGAAGCACCCAGTGCACTGTCAGCACCATCCGCTTCGGCACCAGCCTGCCCAGGTACTCGGTCAGCTTCTTTCCCGGACCCTCCTCGGGCAGCAGCCCCGCCAGCAGCCCTGGCTCCATCGCCGCCACCAGCCACTGCGCCCGGTACACCGCCTCCACCCCTCGCACCCGCAGCGTGACCTGCGACCCCTGGAAGTCGATGCCCTCCACGAAGCGCCCGCTGAGCCCCTCCTGCGGCAGCAGCGTGCCGCCGAGCTCGGTGAAGCGCTTCCCCAGAATCTCCCGCAACCCCTCGCGCCCGCCCGACAGCCGCAGCGGGTTCTTCAGCAGCTGCGCCAGCACCCGCGTCACCGCCAGGGGTCCGGGCGGCTCCTGCTGCACCAGGAACTGCACCGCCCCGGTGAGCAGCGATTCCAGCGGCTCGTCCGCCGACAGCGGCGACGACGTCGTCAGCCCCTCCACCTTCGCCGCGCGCCGCCGCAAGCGGATCCGCTCCAGCCAGCCCGCCGGCGCGAAGTCGTTCAAGAACCGGAAGAACGGGTCCGAGGTCTCCGGCATCGCCGTCAGCGCACCGAGCGTCTCCGCCACCCGGCTCCCGCCGCCCCCGAACTCGCGCTGCAGCTCGGCCAGCCGCTTCGGCGCCTCGACGGGAAGATCCAGCCGGTGACGGGGCAGGACGATCTGCCACGGCCCCGCCGGCTTGAGGCTCCGCTGGAATCCGGTGGTGAGCCCCAGCTCGGTGAAGCAGCTCTCCACCATCGGCCAGGTCCGGAACGGCGGCACCACGTACGGCGGCGTCGCGAACAGGAACCCGTCGTGCTCGTACCCCGGCGCGAGCTGCGCGTGCTCCGCCCACAGGACGCGCAGCCCCCGCTTCGCGAGCAGCGCCGCCGCGAGCGCCCCGCCCAGCTCGGCCCCGATCACCAGCACGTCGTAGACGTGGCGCGCCGGCGCTGGCGCGATCCGCGGTCGTGGAGGAAGCGTCGGCACGAGGAGTCCCCTAGAGACGCCCCGGGTTGACCAGCGCCAGGCCGGCCGGGTCGGGCCCGCCGCCCTCGACGTGCACCCGCCGCCCCTCGACCCGCAGCCGCCCCGAGGCCAGCAGCCCCAGCGCCAGCGGGAAGAGGCGGTGCTCCTGCTCCTGGATGCGCCGCTGCAGCGAGTCCTCCGTGTCCGCGTCCAGCACCGGCACCGCCGCCTGCGCGACGATGGGCCCGGTGTCGGTGCCCTCGTCCACCAGGTGCACCGTGCAGCCGGTCAGCTTCACCCCGTGCTCCAGCGCCTGGCGGTGCGCATGCAGACCCGGAAAGCTCGGGAGCAGGGCAGGGTGAACGTTCAGCACCCCGCCCGGGAACGCGCGGAGGAACGTCGGCCCCACCAGCCGCATGAAGCCCGCGAGGCAGGCGATGCGACAGCCGAACGGAGCGATGGTCTCCACCAGCGCGCGGTCGTACGCCACCCGGTCCGGGTAGCCCTGGTGCGGAAGCACGCGCGTGGGCACGCCGGCGAGCGTCGCCCGCTCCAGGGCCCGCACGCCGGGCACGTTCGACACCACCACCGCGATGCGTGCCGGGTACCCCGGAGCCGCCGCGGCATCCAGGAGCGACTGGAGGTTGGTGCCCGAGCCCGAGACGAGCACCGCGACGGGCGCGGTGCTCACCGGACGACGACCGCCGTGGGCTCGCCGGTGGCCGCCTCGATCCGGCCGACCTCCCAGGCCGGCACGCCGCGCGCGGCGAGGAGCGCGAGCGCGGGCTTCACCGCCGCCGGCGGGACCACCGCCACCATCCCCAGCCCCATGTTGAAGGTGGAGTCCATCTCCGCGTCGGACACGCCGCCCAGCCGCTGCAGCCAATCGAACACCGCCGGCCGCGGCCACCGCCGCGCCTCCAGCACCGCGCGCGTCCCCTCCGGCAGACAGCGGGGGACGTTGCCGGGGATACCGCTCCCGGTGACGTGGGCCAGCCCCTTCACCTCCACCGCCTCCAGCAGGGCCAGCACGTCCTTCACGTAGATCCGCGTCGGCTCGAGCAGCACCTCCGCCACCGTCCTTCCGCCCAGCTCCGGCGGCCGCCCATCGAGCGCCACTCGCGCGTCGGACAGGATGCGGCGCACCAGGCTGTACCCGTTGGAGTGCACGCCGCTGCTCCCGAGCCCGACGACCGCGTCCCCCGGGCGGATGCTCGCCCCGGTCAGGATGCGGGAGCGCTCCACCACGCCCACACAGAACCCGGCGAGGTCGTACTCGTCACCGTGCGCGCCCGGATGCTCGGCGGTCTCGCCGCCCAGCAGCGTGCAGCCCGCGCGCAGGCACCCCTCGGCGATGCCCTTCACCACCTCTGCGGCCTGGGCCACGTCGAGGCGCCCGGTGGCGAGATAGTCGAGGAAGAAGAGCGGCTCGGCTCCGGAGGTCAGCACGTCGTTGACGCTCATCGCGACGAGATCGATGCCGACCGTGTCGTGCTTCCCGGCGGCGACGGCGAGCTTCAGCTTCGTCCCCACCCCGTCCGTCCCCGAGACCAGCACCGGCTCGCGGTACTTCCCCGGTGGCAGCGCGAAGAGCCCGCCGAAGCCACCCACACCCGAGACCACCTCGGGGCGAAGGGTGCGCGCGGCGAACGGCTTGATCCGCTCCACCAGCGCATCGCCTGCCTCGATGTCGACGCCCGCGTCCTTGTAGGTGAGTCCCATGCGCCGGCGGTCCTTCTACGCGATCTGACCCACGCCGACCATGCGCCTCCACTTGCCCCTCGCCCCCCGCCCGGTCGTAGGCTTGTCGCTGCTTGCTGATGCAGCGCCTCCGGTGGGTGGGCCGTCGCCGTTACGAGCTGGTCGGGCTCGGCGTCGCCGCCATCCTGGCCCTCCTTCACTGGGCCACCGACGGGCGCCAGGCAGGTGCCCGCACCGGTCCGGTCGCTGACGTGCTCCGCGTCGTCTCCGCGCTGGAGGGCCGCGCCTCGGACCTCCAGCTGCGGGCCCGCGGCGTTCGCCCGCCTCACCCCGACGTGGTGGTCGCCGCCATCGACGAGCGCTCGGTGCAGCGCTACGGCCGCTGGCCCTGGAGCCGCGAGCTGCTGGCCCGCGCCGTCTCGCGCCTCCACGAGGCCGGGCCCGCGGCCATCGGGCTGGACATCACCTTCACCGACGAGGACCGCGCCTCCGATGCCGCGGTGATGGGCGCGGCGGCCGAGGCGCTCGGCCGCGCGCTGGGGAGCCTCCCCGAGCCCTCCCGCGGCGCCTTCACCCCGGTCCTCGCGAGCCTCGAGGCCCGCGCCTCCGCCAGCGGCGACGCCGCCCTCGCCCGCGCCCTCGCCGACGCCCCCGAGGTGGTGCAGGGCGTCTCCGCCTACGGCAGCGGCGAGGCGCAGGACTACCTCGAGCAGCAGGCCGTCGCCGAGACCGAGCTCCGTCCCCGCATGCTGACCCGCTTCCCGGGTCCCGCGGGCAGGGCGTTCTTCGAGGTGCCGCTGGACCGCAGCATCGCCGAGCGCTTCGTCTCCGCGCAGGTGCCGCTGCCCCGACTGCTCCCCGCCGGCCAGCCGCTGGGACATTTCAACGTGCTCCGCGACGACGACGGCGTGGTGCGCTTCACGCCGCCCTTCGTCCAGCTCGAGCACCCACCCGGGCTGCTCCCCTCACTGGAGCTGCAGACCGCGGCGACCGCGCTGCGGGCGAGCATCGAGCCGGTGTGGGACCCCGGCCTCGCGCAGCTGGTGGCCGCGCGGCTCCGTCGAGACGGGCAGCCGCTGCGGACCATGCCGCTCTCGCTCAAGCGCCCCCGGGCCCGCATCGACTACCCCGGTCCGGCGGAGGTCTTCCACACCGTCTCGCTCGTCGACGTGATGGAGCGGAAGCTCCCCGCGGACGCGCTGCGGGGCAAGGTGCTCCTCGTCGGGGTGACGCTGGTCGGTCAGTACGACCAGGTGGTGACCCCGTTCCGGAACCTCGAGGCGGGCATCTACGCCCACGCGGCGATGCTCTCCAGCATCCTCTCCGGGCGCTTCCTCCAGCGCGGCACCGGCGCGGTCCTGGGCGAGCTGGTCTTCCTCCTCGGCGTCGGGCTCCTCCTCGGCCTCGTGCTCCCGCGCGCCTCGCCCTGGCTCAAGGCCGCGGTCCCGCTCGCGCTGGCGCTGGGGTGGATGGCAGTGGTCCAGCTCGCTCTCCGCCGCGGCGTCGTCCTCGCCTCGGCGCTCCCGCTGGCCAACGTCTTCCTCTCCGCCTTCGCGGTGGTCTTCGTGGGCTACCTCTCCACCGACCGGGAGAAGATCCGGCTCCGGCGCACCTTCCGCTACTACGTCGCGGAGAGCGTGATGACCGAGATGCTCGAGCACCCCGAGCTCCTCCGCCTCGGCGGCGAGAAGCGCGACTGCACCGTGCTCTTCAGCGACATTCGCGGGTTCACCGCGCTCTCCGAGTCGATCTCCCCCGAGGCGCTGGTGAAGTTCATCAACGGCTACCTCACGCCCATGACCCGCATCGTGCTCGAGGAGGGCGGCACGCTCGACAAGTACATCGGCGACGCGCTGATGGCCTTCTGGGGCGCCCCCGTCCCCCAGGAGGACCACGCCCTGCGGGCCTGCCGCACCGCGCTCCGCTTCCTCGAGGAGCTGGAGACCCTTCGCAAGGGCTGGCGCGAGGAGGGCCTGCCGGAAGTCGAGATCGGCATCGGCATCAACTCCGGGCCCATGGTGGTCGGCAACATGGGGTCCGACCTGCGCTTCGACTACACGGTGATGGGCGACGCGGTGAACATGGCCTCGCGCCTCGAGGGAGCAAACAAGCTCTTCCACACCAGCATCATGGTCTCCGAGGACACCTGGAAGCGCATCGCCTCGCAGGCCACCGGGCGCCGGCTCGGCTCGCTGCGGCTCCGGGGGCGGTCCGAGGCGGTACGAGTCTGGGAGCTGCTCGCGGTCCGGCCTCCCACCGAGGAGGAACGGGCGGAGATCTCCCGCTTCGAGGCGGCGGTGGACGCGCTGGCCGCACGCCGGGTCCAGGAGGCGGAGGCCGGGTTCCAGGCCGTGCTCAGCGCCCGGCCGGAGGACCGCGTCGCGCGTCGCTACCTCTCGGAGGCGCGCACCGCTGCGGTGTAGGGCGAACTCTTCCAGGCCTGTCGCACCGCGAAGCAGGAAGTTGCGCCGTCGGGTGGCAGTTGATTGACTTCCCCTGCTCGACCCCTGCCCACATGCCCACTGCCGAGGACACGCTCTTCCAGCGGTTCGGGAAGGAGTTTCCCAAGGGAACCGTGCTCTTCCACGAGGGTGAGACCGGGAAGGAGATGTTCGTCCTCCAGGCCGGCAAGGTGGTCATCACCAAGACTGTGCGTGACACGGTGAAGATCCTCGCCACGCTCGGCCCGGGCGAGTTCTTCGGCGAGATGGCGCTCATCTCCAACCGGCCACGGAACGCCACCGCCACCGTGGAGGAGCCGGCGCGGCTCCTGGTCATCGACCCCAAGACCTTCGAGGGGATGATCCGCGGCAACACGGAGATCGCCGTCCGGATGATCAAGAAGCTGGCCGAGCGGCTGGACGAGGCCGACGCACAGATCGAGAACCTCCTCCTCGCCGACCCGGGCAGCCGGGTCGTTCACCAGGTCCTCCACGCCTGCCAGACCCGCGGTCGTCCCATGGAGGAGGGCGTGGAGATCGACCTCAACGTCCGCGAGCTGCCGCGGCTGACCGGGGTGGGCGAGCCCGGGATCCGCGCCGAGCTGCAGCGGATGGAGCGGAGCGGCCTGGTCGAGCGCGCCGGCGACCGGCTCCTGGTGCGTGACCCCGCGCGGCTGGCGGACTACCTCCAGCTGCTCGCGCTTCGCTGGAAGTTCGGGGAGCCATGAACCTCCGGGTCCTCGGCTGCCACGGCGGTGAGCTCCCCGGGTGCCGGAGCACGTGCTTCCTCATCGACGGGTCGCTCGCGCTCGACGCCGGCGCGCTCACCGCGTCGCTCGACCTTCCCGCCCTGGCCGGCGTGGACCACATCGTCCTCACCCACAGCCACTTCGACCACGTGAAGGACCTGCCGCTCCTGTCCGACCTGGTCGTCGGCTGGCGGAAGACGCCGATCTCCATCTGGGCCAGCCACACCTGCATCCAGACGCTGCGGGAGAACATGTTCAACGGCTCGCTCTGGCCGGACTTCACCCGCATCCCGTCCGAGGAGCAGCCGGTGTTCCAGCTGCGCAGCTTCACGCCGGGCGACACGTTCCAGGCCGGCCCCTACACCGTGCGCTCGGTGCTGGTGAGCCACCCGGTGGAGTCGTGCGGCTTCGTCGTCGAGCGGGGCGGGACTGCGCTCGGGATCAGCGGCGACACCGGGCCGACCCACCAGCTGTGGGAGCTCCTCAACCGGACGCCCAACCTCAAGGCGCTGCTGCTCGAGACCAGCTTCCCCGACGAGCTGCAGGACCTCGCCGACATCTCCGGCCATCTCACCCCGCGGACCCTGCGCGGCGAGCTGCGCAAGTTCCGCCGGGACGGAGCCGACGTGCTGCTCTACCACCTGAAGCCCGCCTTCGTGGCCGAGCTGAAGCGCCAGGTGGCGGGGCTCCCGGTGAAGGTCCTCGAGCTCGGCCAGACCTTCGAGCTCTAGTCGGCTACTGGCGGACGCAACTACAAGATCTGGTCTGCGCGCAGTCCGGGATCTGAGCCGCGCACTGCTCTTCCGCGGCGCTCTGGGAGGAGGCGGTGAACGGGTTGGTCGCGCCGGTGCTGCTCCCGCAGTGCTGGGTGCAGTTGTAGGTGGCGCCTCCCTCGCCTGAGTTGTTGTCCCCGCAGCCGGCGAGGAGAAGGGTGCAGAGGGCAAACGACGCAACGGACGACACCCGGATGCGCATGGCCGGGACCTCCTGCTGTGACGTGACGCCGGATCCGGCGACGCCTCCCGTCCTTTTGCCACAGAGTGGGAACTATTGACGTCCCCCGCCAGGGTCCGTTACGCCCGGTGCCCTTCGATGGCCTCCTGGTTCAGCAAGAAGCCCCGCATCACCCCCGTGAAGCCCGAGGAGGTCGACTCGCTCCGCCAGCAGCCCTCCCGGATGCAGGGGCTGTGGGCGAAGTGCGAGGAGTGCGACGAGATCATCTACCGGGCGGAGATCGAGAAGAACCTCAACGTCTGCCCGCTCTGCGGCCACCACATGCCCTGGCCGGCCCGTGCCCGGCTCCAGGCGCTCCTGGACGAAGGGACCTTCGAGGAGGCCGACCGCGAGCTCGAGCCCACCGACCCGCTTGGCTTCACCGACAGCAAGCGCTACCGCGACCGGCTGCGCGTCACCCGCCGGGCCCTGAACGAGAACGACGCCTTCGTGGGCGGCACCGGCCGGCTCGAGGGTCACCCGGTCTCCGTCGGCGCCTTCGTCTTCGAGTTCATGGGCGGCTCGATGGGCTCGGTCGTCGGCGAGAAGGTGACCCGCCTGTTCGAGCGCGCCACCGAGCGCCGCTGCCCGGCGGTCGTGTTCAGCGCGTCGGGCGGCGCTCGCATGCAGGAAGGCATCTTCTCGCTGATGCAGATGGCGAAGACCTCCGCGGCCATCGCCCGCTTCCGCGAGGTGAAGAAGCCCTACATCTCGGTGATGCTCCACCCGACGACCGGGGGAGTCGCGGCGAGCTTCGCCTGGCTGGGCGACGTCATCCTCGCCGAGCCCAAGGCGCTCATCGGCTTCGCAGGCCCCCGGGTCATCGAGCAGACCATCCGCCAGAAGCTCCCCGAGGGCTTCCAGCGCTCGGAGTTCCTGCTCGAGCACGGGATGGTGGATGCCATCGTCCCCCGCAAGGACCTGAGGGCGAAGCTCGGTGTGCTGCTGGGCCTGATGGACTGAATGGACGCGCCCCGGACGCCGCAGCAGGGGCTGGACTTCCTGGCGTCCCGGTCGCCGTCCACGGTGGTGCTGGGCCTCGACCGGATGCACGAGGCGCTCGAGGAGCTGGGCCACCCCGAGCTGCGTCTCCGCTCGGTGCAGGTGGGCGGGACCAACGGCAAGGGGAGCACCTGCGCGTTCCTGGATTCCGTCCTCCGCGCCGCCGGCCACACCGTGGGGATGTACACCTCCCCGCACCTGGTCCGGGTCAACGAGCGGATCCAGGTGAACGGCCTTCCCATCGACGACGAGACGCTCGGCACCCGCATCGTCGAGGTGCTCCTCAAGTCGCCGGCGGCGATGGAGGCGACCTACTTCGAGCTCGGGACGCTGGTGGCCCTGGAGCACTTCGCGCGGCAGAACGTTGAGGTCGTGGTGCTCGAGGTGGGGCTGGGCGGCCGTCTCGACGCCACCACCGCCGCCCGGCCGCGCCTCACCGCGCTGGCCCGCGTGGGGATGGACCACATGGAGTTCCTCGGCGACACGCTGCAGGCCATCGCGAAGGAAAAGGCGGCCATCCTCCGCAAGGGCGTGCCGGCGGTGGTGGCCGAGCAGCGGCCGGAGGCCCTCTCCGTCATCGAGACCTGCGCCGGGTGGGTGGGCGCGCCGCTGCTGGTCGAGGGGCGTGACTTCTCGCTGGACGGGCTCGGCCGGTACCGCGGCCCGGAGGTCTCGCTGGACGGGCTCGCGCTCGGGCTCCACGGCGGACACCAGCACCACAACGCCGCGGTGGCCGTCACCTGCGCACACGTCCTGGAGCGCCAGGGCGTCGCCGTCGGCGCGGAAGCGATCCGGACCGGGCTGCAGCGGACGCGCTGGCCCGGGCGGCTCGAGCAGGTCTCCGGCCATCCGCCGCTCCTCCTCGACGGCGCCCACAACGAGGACGCGGTGGAGGCGCTGGTCGCGGCGCTCGACGCCGTCCCCTACGCCGGGCGGCCGGTCCACCTCGTCTTCGGCGTGGTATCGGACAAGCAGGTCGAGGCGATGCTCCGGATGCTCCTCCCCCGGTGCGCCTCGGCCACCCTCACTCCGCTGCCGACGCCGCGCAGCCGGGACCCGGCCAGCTACGTGGAGCTCGCGCGGTCGCTGTGCCCCGCCGTGGACGTCGCCCCCTCACCGGAGGAGGCCCTGGCCCGGGCGCGGGTCCGGGCCGGACCGGACGCGTGGGTGCTCGTTGCAGGGTCGCTGTACCTCGTGGGCGCGGTGAAGGCGCTCCTCGAGGCCACGCCAGCACCCGGGTGACCGCGCCAGGACGCATGGTGCTTGGCGCGGCGCAGCACCGACCCTAGAGTCAAGGGACCTCGATGCGTCTTCCCCGAACGCATGTCCCCGTCGCGCCGCCCACGGTCGACGAGGTGGCGTTCCGGGACCTCTACCGGAAGTCCGAATACCCGGTGGAGACGGCCGACGGCTGGACGCTGATGGTCACCCGGTACGAGCCGGCGCCGCAGCCCTTCCACCAGCCGCTGCTCGGCGAGCCGCTCCTCCTGGTGCACGGCTTCTCCCAGAACCGCCACACCTGGACCAGCGGGGAGTTCGTCAAGAACCTCCTCTACTTCGGGCTCGACATCCACATCGTCGAGCTGCGCGGCCACGGCAAGAGCAACGCACAGCTGCAGCGCGAGCGCTCGGAGTCGACCGGGCGCCCGCTCCCGCCGGACCTCGACTACGGCTGGGACCTGGACGACTACCTGGTGCACGACCTCCCCGCGACGATGGCCGCGGTGAAGGCGAACACGGGGCGGCGGCGCGTCTTCTACGTCGGCCATTCGATGGGCGGGATGCTCGGCTACGGGTACGCGGGGCTCCACGACGACCTGGAGGGGCTGGTCACCATCGGGGCTCCGGCGGACCTCGGCCGGGGGTTCCTTCTGCTCCGGCTCCTCGCCCTCACCACGCCTCTCACCGCCGCGCTCATCGACGCCGGGGTGACGGTGGTCAACGTCCAGCGGCGGATGCTCGCCCTCGGCCGGCGCCTCCGGACGCGCGCCGCGGCCTTCGCCCGGCTCCCCGCGGGGGACGAGCTGGAGCCGGTGGTCGAGGCGCTGGTGCGCTTCAACTACGTCCCGGTGGACCAGTGGCTGAAGGCGCTGGAGAAGCTCATTGCCCGCGCCGAGGTGCACCCGCTCTACGACGCGCTGGCCCGGCGGGTGAACTGGCTCTCCAACCCCAGCCGGGTGAGCGGGGCCGACATCCGCTGGTTGCTCCGCGAGGGCGGCGAGCGCGAGCCGCGGAAGGTGCTGGAGCAGTTCGCCCGCTGGGTCCGCCGAGGCGAGCTGGTCTGCTACCGCACCGGGTACGACTACAAGCAGGGCTTCGGGAACATCTCGGTCCCGATGGCGATCATCTTCGGGGACCTCGACCCGCTCGCCTCGGTCGAGTCGACCCGGAGCGTGTACCGCGCGGCGAAGAGCGAGTACCTCCTCTGGCGGCCGGTGAAGGGGAACAGCCACATCGAGCTGACGATGGGGCACGACATCCGGCAGATCTGCTACGACGTGAAGAACCTCGTGGAGTACGCGCGGACGCACCGGACGCACGGCCCGTCCCTCCCGCGCCTCCAGAGCTGAGAGCCGGGAGGGAGAGTGACGCTGTAGGTGCGCGTCCTCCCTGGGGTTCTTTGGACCGCACCCGGTCGCGGCGATAGCATCCCGCCCCGTGAGGAACGGCGCGCTCGGAGTGCTCGCCCTGGTGGTCCTCGCCGGCGCGGACACGCGTGCGGCGGACGCCAAGGTCAACACCATCAAGAAGGTCTCGGTGAAGGGCGGGACGGTGGAGATCGTCGGCACGCAGAAGCCGAGCTTCACCACCTTTCCGATGAGCGACCCTCCGCGGTTCGTCATCGACATCAGCGAGGCGGTGTTCTCCGGCGTGCCCGAGGACGTGACGGTGCCGGGCGGCGGCCGCATCACCGCGATCAAGACCGCCAGCTACGGCAACGACGCGAGCGCGATCGCCCGGGTGGTCATCGGCTTCGATCGCGACGTCGAGCCCGACGTGCAGGCCACCGGCAGCACCCTCATGGTGAAGGTGGGCGCGGGCGCTCCGCCTGCGGTCGCCTCTCGCGCGACGCCCGCTCCGGCGGCTGCGGCAGCTCCGGAGGCGACCGCGGCCGCGGCGTCCGACACCGGCGCGCTCGCCCAGGGTCGGGCGCTGGCCACGGCAGCCACGGCGAGTCAGGCGAAGCAGGACGACCAGTCCGCGAAGGATGCGCTGGCCAAGGCCAACGCGAAGGCCGAGGCGGACCGCAAGGCGGGGGAGGCCGCCGCCCTCGCCGAGCAGCAGCGGCAGGCGGAGGTGGCCAAGCAGCGCGAGGCCATCGCCCAGGCGGAGACCGACCGGAAGGCGAAGGCGCAGGCCGAGAAGGAGGCCCGTGCGCGCGCCGACCAGGAGCGCGCGGCCCAGCAGAAGGCCTCGGCCGAGGCACAGGCACGCGCGAACGCCGAGCGCAAGGCGCAGGCCGAGGCCGACAAGGCCGCGGCGGCGCGTGCGGAGGCGGACCGCAAGGCGCAGGCCGATGCGGCGAAGGTGGCGGCGGCGACCGCCGCGGCGCAGAAGAAGCAGCAGGACGACGCCGCGCGGGCGGAGGCCAAGCGTCAGGCGAAGGAGGAGGCCGCGCGCGCCGAGGCGGACCGCAAGGCGGCGAAGGTGGCGGCGGCGACCGCCGCGGCGCAGAAGAAGCAGCAGGACGACGCTGCGCGGGCGGAGGCCAAGCGTCAGGCGAAGGAGGAGGCCGCGCGCGCCGAGGCGGATCGGAAGGCGCAGGCGGGGGCCGCGCGTGCCGAGAAGCAGCGCCAGGCCCAGGAGAAGGCCGCCCTGGCAGAGGCCCAGCGCCGGGAGAAGGCGACCGTGGTCGCCCAGGCGGACACGAGGCAGGCGGTGCGCGAGGCGAGCGACGCCCGTCCAGTGTCCGAGAGCGGGGGCGCCGAGGTGAGCAACCGGCGCAAGACGGTGATGCTGGTCGGCTTCTCCCCCGACAAGTCACGGGTCTTCGTCCGGACCAGCGAGCCCGTCCACTACACCGTCTCGCAGGCCGACGAGCGCACCATCGTCCTGGAGCTGGAGAACACCAGCATCCATCGCAGCAACGACCGCCGTCCGCTGGACACCCGGTACTTCGGGGGTCCGGTGGTCGAGATCTCGCCCCGTCCAGCCAGTGGCAAGACCGTGCGCGTCTCCGTCACCTTGCGGGACAAAGTGGGGTATCAAGCCCGGCAGGACGGCAACGAGGTCTCGTTGCTGTTCGCGCCCTGAGCCGGTCGGGGCGTTTCACGCCCCGCGATGACCCCGCTCGGCCTCGTTCTCGTCCTGCTGGCCCAGGCTCCGACCACGCCGCTACCGGCGCAGGGCGAGCCGGTGCGCTACCAGGCCGAGCAGGGCACCTCCGACGGGCACGGTAACGTCCTCCACCTCAAGGGGAAGGCCGAGCTGCGCACCGACACCGCGCGGATCCAGGGCGACCAGATCGACTACGACCAGCGCACGCGCATCGTCACCGCCACCGGCCACTGCTACGCGGTGAACGGCCTGGCCGGCGCGGTGGGCGACGGGCTCACCCTGGACCTGGACGGGAACTGGCTGCAGCTCCAGAACGGCCGCCTGTTCGTGAAGGCGGACGTCGCGCCCGAGGTGCTCTTGAACACCTCGACGCCCGAGCAGCTGGTCGCCACCGGGCGCACCACGCTCGCGGCGCGGGTCGAGCGGGTGGAGCGGGTCGGGCAGGGACACCTCAAGATCAACGGGCTCGACTTCACGCCCTGCGACTGCAACCCGCTCGATCCGCACTGGAGCATCAAGGCCACCGCGGCGGACGTGCACCCCGGTGACCAGGCCTGGCTGTGGCTCCCGGTCATCTACGTCTACGGCGTCCCCATCCTCCCGCTCCCGGTGCTCGACGTGCCGCTCAAGCCACAGAAGACGGGATTGCTGGTGACGACGCCGTCCCACAGCGCGCAGAACGGCTGGCAGGTGACGCAGCCGGTGTACTTCGCGCTCGCCTCCAACTGGGACCTGACGGTCTCGCCCGGGTACACCTGGGGCTCGTCGGCCAAGCCGACGGCGGGCTTCGCCCCCGACCTGGGGGTGAAGGGACCGAGCCTGGACACCGAGGTCCGGTGGGCGCACTCCCGCGACACGAAGGGCGACATCGAGCTGTTCCTGCTCGACGACCTCAAGACGCTCCGTGACCCTCGCAATCTCGGAACGTATCCGGCCACGCTCACGACGCCCGGTGGCTCTCCCAACGTGCTCGACGAGAAGCGTGGGTTCCGCGGGAGCATCAACGGCGGCGTGCTCCAGAGCTTCGGCGCGGGCTGGTCCGCGCGGGTCGACCTGAACCTGGTCTCGGACGCGGCGATGGTGAGGGACACCACGACCGACGTCGCCCAGCAGGCGAACCAGTACCTGCGCACCTCGGCGGTGGTGAACCGGCGGACCCCGGACAGCCTGCTCTCGCTCGAGGTCACCGCGCGCCAGGACCTCGCCTGGGGTGGGTTCTCGGTGTTCGACAACGACAGCTGGCCGGCACAGCTGTACGGCACGGACGCGCTCGGGAACCCGCTTCCACGGCTCGATCCGCACCAGGACAACTCCGCCAACTTGCCCAGCCGGGGGCAGTGGCTCCGCGGTCCGGCGACGCTCCAGCAGCTCCCGACGGTTCGCTTCGACCTTCCCACCCGTCCCCTCGGCGAGCACCTCGACTGGGGCCTGAGCGTGGACTTCACCCGGCTGGCGCCCTTCAACGGCCACACCGGCGACGAGGGGATCGACGGGCTCTACAAGCTCAACGTGCCGGGCTCGCCCCCGCTGGTCACGTCCCAGACCTGCATGCCTGTGCCGGTCGGCTGGTGCCCCTACCAGGACGACCTCACCCAGGGGGACCGCGTCTGGCAGCCCGGCGAGCGCGAGGCGCGGCTGCGGCTCGACCTCGTCCCACGGATCTCGGGCAGCTGGGGCGTGGGCGACTGGCTCCGCATCCGCCCGAGCATCTGGATCCGGCAGGACCTCTACTACGGCGAGGTCACCCACACGACCGACCAGCGCGGCTACGCCGTCGGAGACATCCTGGTCTCGAGCGAGATCTCCCGCACCTTCGGCAACGGGCTCCGCCACGCGATCCAGCCGAGCCTGCAGTACCGGGAGATCCCCGGGCAGTGGGGGAGCGTCCCCGGAAACAAGCCCACCGGCCCGAACCAGCCGGTGGAGAACCGCTTCTACGACGAGACCGACGGCGCGCTCTTCCAGGCGCCGCTGCGCCAGGGCGTGGCGAAAGTGAGCCAGACGCTCAGCCGCCGCGCCGGGGCGGTGATGCAGGAGCTGCTCCGGCTCGACATCGCGCAGGAGTTCGACTTCCGGCAGGAGAACCGGCTCGCTGACACGGTGGTGAGCGTGCGCGCCGGCTACGCGCCGTTCAGCACCGGGGTGACCTTCCGCTACGACACCCAGCGCAGCGCCCCGGCGCTCTGGGCGGCCTTCGCCTCGCTCCAGCTCCCGCGCTTCGGGACCACGGTGCGGTTCGATCAGCTGTTCGTCCCGGTGCAGGCGTACGACCGTGACGTCAACACCTTCTTCGCGCAGAACCTGCCGGCGGCGGCGGTCACGGCGTCGGACCTGGCGCGCTGGGGCGGCGCCGGAAACATGCGCGAGGGCATCGACTCGCTCATCGGCTCGCCGGTCCCCGCCGGGTTCCGGAACGGGCAGCGACAGAGCGCCATCACCCTGGAAGCGCACGTGACCCTGGTGTTCGGGCTGGGGCTCACCTACTCGGGCACCCTCTATCCGGCCGCCACCTGGACGCTGCGCGACCCGACCGGCGCGCCGATCGCCAGCCCACCCATCGCGGTCCCGGTCGTCACGCGCAACGTGGGACTCCCCCAGAGGGTCGAGCCTGCGCCGGTGACCGGGAGCTACAGCCTCTTCGGACAGCAGAACTTCGGCATCTCCTTCGCGCCTGCCTGCAACTGCTGGCGGCTGGACATCATCGGCCGGCTGCCCCCTCCCTATGGGCAGTGGGTGCCAGATCCGCAGAACGCCGGGTCCTTCGTCCGCAGCAGCTTCAACTGGCGCTTTCCGGACCTGATCTTCCTCTTGACCATCCAGAACTTCGGGACGTTCGGCGCCAGCTAGTTCCAGGAGTGTGGCGCTGGACAACGGCGAGGCTTTGCAGCAGTTTGCTCAGAGTCAAAGGCCCGAGCTCGCGTGGACGTAGGATCCTGATTTTCTGGATTTTCGAGGCACACCGTGTCTGACATCGGCAAGCGTATAGGTCGAAGGATTCGGGACCTCCGCACTCAGCGCCAGGACCGCTGGACGCAGGAGGACCTGGCCGAGCGGGCGAAGATCAGCGTGTCGTTCCTCTCGATGATCGAGCGCGGGGAACGCGTCGCGCACGTCGAGACGCTGGCGTCGCTGGCAGAGGCACTGGGAGTGAGCCTGGCAGAGCTGTTCGTCGAGCCCACCCCTCAGGGGACCAACGGGGAGGAGCTCCTTCGCCCCATCTCGGAGTTCGTGCGCTCCCGGCACCTGGACAGCCGGGACGTGGAAAAGCTGCTCGGCGTCGCGCGGGCGATGTTCGCCTCCCAGCCCGCGACCACCGTCTGATCGGTCACCGGCATCACACTCGCTTGACCGCCCGGATGCTGCCCCCTAGGGTCCGGCGCTGACTTTCGAGTCAACGCGAGGGGAGCGAGAGACCAGTGGCGGGAACCAAGGCCAGCACCGCAGCGGAGGCGCGCGACCAGGACCGGCGGAAGACCATCCTCCGGGCCGCGGTCGAGGTCTTCGCACGGAAAGGGTACCACGGCTGCCGCATCGCCGACGTGGCGCGCGAGGCAGGCGTCGCCTACGGGCTCGTCTACCACTACTTCAAGAACAAGGAGGAGCTGCTCCAGCTCGTCTTCGAGGCCGGGTGGGGCGGCTTCATGTCCCGAATCCGCGACGCGGCCGAGGCCAGCGCACCGCTGGAGCAGAAGATCCACCGCATCGCCCAGGTCGCCTTCGAGGCATACCGCATCGACCCCCGCGGCGTGCGCGTGCTGGTGCTGGAGTTCGCCCGGAGCCCGAGCACCGGCGAGGCGAACCGGCGGACCGCGTTCGCCGAGGTGCTCGGTGTCATCACCCGGATGTTCGAGCGGGCCCGGGCGCGGGGCGAGCTCCGCGCGGGGCTGGAACCGGCGCTGTGCGCGGCGATGCTCTTTGGCTCGGTGGAGATGAGCCTCACCGGGTTCGTGATGGGGCTGCTCGATCCGCGCGAGTCCGGCCTGCTGGCCCAGGCGCAGGAGCAGCTCACCTCCCTGTTCCTGGACGGCGCCCGTGCCGCTCCGGAGGACGCGAGATGGAAGAAGGACCGGTCCGGTCCCAGGTTGAAGCCGGTCAGGCGCTCCTGACCATCGACCGGCCGGCGGCGCGCAACGCGCTCTCGCCGGAGGTGGTGCAGGCGCTCCGGGCCGCGCTGGCCCGGGCCGGGTCCGACCCCGCGGTCCGCGTGGTGGTGCTCACCGGTGCTGGCGACCGCGTGTTCTCCGCCGGGGGAGATCTGGGCGCCCTTCCCGAGGGCGGATACCTCGCGGGCCACGCGCTCCGCCGGGAGTACGGCGCGCTCCTCGAGGCGCTGGCCGGCTCGCCGCTGCCGACGATCGCGCGGGTCAACGGGCACGCGCTGGGCGGCGGCCTGGGGCTGGTGCTCGCCTGCGACCTCGCGGTGGCGGTGGACTCGGCCGAGCTGGGCACGCCGGAGATCGACGTGGGCCTCTTCCCGATGATGGTGCTCGCCTGGCTCCAGCGTCACCTGGGCCGCAAGCGGGCCCTGGAGCTGGTCCTCACCGGGGACCGGCTGAAGGCCGAGGAGGCGCTGCGCTGGGGCCTGCTGAACCGGGTGGTGCCGCGCGGCGAGCTCGACGATGCGACGCGCGCGCTCGCCGCCCGGGTCGCGGGGAAGAGCCGGGCGATCCTCGCGCTCGGGAAGTCGTCGTTCCGGATCGCGGAGGACCTCGCGCTGCCCCAGGCGATGGACTTCCTCGCCGGGCAGCTCTCGCTCAACCTCGGGACCGAGGACGCCGCGGAGGGCATCTCGGCCTTCCTGGAGCGTCGTCCGCCTCGCTGGAAGGATCGGTAGGCAGCCATGCCACTGACACCAGACAGAGTCATCGTCACCGCCGCGCTCACCGGAGTGCTCGCCACCCGCGAGCAATGCCCGTACCTCCCGTACACGCCGGCGGAGATCGGCGAGGAGGCGCGGCGGGCGTACGAGGCCGGGGCGGCGGTGGTGCACATCCATGGCCGGGCGCCTGATGGCGGGCCCACCTGGTCGGCCGACACCTACGCGGAGATCAAGCGCGAGGTGCAGGCGCGCTCGCCGATCATCGTCAACTTCTCCACCGGCGGCTTCAACATGGGCGCCGACGGCGAGGGGGAGAAGAGCGAGCGCCTCTCCTACGTGCGGAAGACTCGCCCGGAGATCGCCGCCCTCAACATGGGGTCGATGAACTACGCGAAGTACTCCGAGAAGCGGAAGGCGTTCGTCTTCGACATGGTCTTCCCCAACCCGTTCGGCGACATCCTGCTCGCGGTGCAGACGATGAAGGAGGGCGGGGTGAAGCCCGAGCTCGAGTGCTTCGACCTCGGGCACGTGTCCAACGCCGAGCCGCTCGTCGAGATGGGCGCGCTGCGGCGGCCCCTGCAGTACAGCTTCATCCTCGGGGTGCTGGGAGGGGCGCCACCCTCGGCGGAGACGCTGGCCGCGATGGCGCGCTCCATCGGGCGCGAGGACACCTGGGAGGTCATCGGCATCGGCCGGGGGCAGTGGCGCCTCGTCGGCGCGGCCCTCGCGCTGGGCGGCAACGTGCGCGTCGGTCTCGAGGACAACTTCTACCTGGACTCCGCCGGCACCGAGATGGCGAAGGGGAACGGTCCGCTGGTGGAGAAGGCGGTGCGGATGGCTCGCGACGTCGGCCGCGAGCCGATGAGCCCCGACGAGGCGCGGAAGGCGCTGTCGCTTCCCCAGGCGTGGTGACCGGTCAGAGGACGATGCCCACGGTGAGCGCCGCCTCGTAGTTGGCGTTGACGCTCCCGGTGACCGTCGGCGTCTCCAGCGTCGCGCCGTCCGAGAACACCATGTCGGTCGACAGGCTGACCCTCGCCAGGTTGGCCGCGCTCCCGGTGTACCCGCTGGTCGCGTAGACCTCGGCGCAGGTGGCCTGCGGCAGGGCGAGCTGCGAGGTGGCGCGCTTGTTCGCGCTCGCGGTCGCCGAGGCGAGCGAGGGGTAGATCTCGAAGTGCACGTGCGGCCACCGGCCGCTGTAGCAGCCGGGGAAGATGGTGGTGAAGCGCACTTGCCCTGCGGCGTCGGTGGCCTGCACGCCCCGGAGCCAGCTCTCGCCGGTCACGCCGGACGAGTAGAGGGAGTAGCGGCCGAGCGCATCGCAGTGCCACAGGTACACCGCGGCGCCGACCACCGGCGCGCAGGACGAGACCGGATCCACCAGGGTGAGCGTGATGCCGAGCGGGACGCCGGTCGCCACCGCGCTCGAGCCCCCGAGGCTCGCCCGGATGTCGCTCCGGACGACGCCGGAGAGGGCGAGGGCGTTCGGCCCGTTGGAGCCGTCTCCCGGGTAGGGACCGGCGGTCTCCTCGGGAACGCTGGCGCAGCTTCCGCCGGTGGTTCCCCCGTCCGTCCCCGACGAGGAGGCGGTCCCTGCGTCGCCGCCACCGAGTGCCCCCGCCTCGGTGCCGCAGCCGAGGAGGGGGATGAGGCTCGCCGCGCCCAGCAGGCGGAGCACGTCGCGGCGCCGGTGGAGCAGCTCCTGGAGGTCACGGGGGAGGGACGCTGCGTGCCCGTGGTTCGGGCTCATCCACCGCTCCTTCCCGCGCCTGGCGGGGGCGGTGCGTCCTTCGGAGCGCAGGCGGGCGCCTCACCGCGCGGGCCGCTCCGGCAGACGCCGGCGACCGTCTCCCCTCGGGGCGCGGTGAACTGACAGCTGGCTCCGTCCTGCTGACCCTTGCAGGCCTCGACCGCCTCGGGCGGAGGGCCGCGATGGCCGTGCGGTGGAGCGCAGGCGACCACGCCACCGCCGGGAAGGGCACGGCAGCTTCCAGCGAGGCTCCGTCCGTCGTGCTGGAAGGTACAGGCCGCCCCGGCCTCGCGACCCGCGCAGGCGTCGACCGCCTCCTGGGGGGGGGAGGGTGGCGCCGGCGCCTGGGCGAGCGCGAGCGGGGCGATGAGGAGCGAGAGGACGAATCCGGACGACCGAGGGGATGGGCTCATGGGTCGGAGGTTCTGCGCCGCGACCGCGAAGCCCGGATGGCCCTCGTGTTGTCGAAGTTGTGCGGGAGCCAGGGCCCGCCTCAGCGCGCCGGTCCGGACGAGGCCGTCCCCGCGCCGCCGTCCCGTGGCGCGCCTGCCGGGGCATCCGCCGCCGCGTCCGTCCCCGGCCCACCGTCGGGGACGCCTCCGTCCGGCGCCTCGGGCGGAGGAAAGGTGGCCGGCGGCGAGACTCCACCCGGGAAGGGCAGGGCGAGCAGCGCCTGCGGATTGACCCACAACGTTCCGATGTGCGCGCCGAAGTGCAGGTGCGGCCCGGTGACCCGCCCGGTCTTTCCGACCAGGCCGAGGAGCTCGCCGCGCTTCACCTCCTGGCCAGGCTTCACCAGGAACTTCGACATGTGGAAGTAGGAGGTGATGAGCCCGGCGCCGTGCTCCACCAGCACCGTGTTCCCCGAGGTGTAGCAGTCGCGAACCATCACCACGCGTCCGTCGTTCGCGGCGCGGATCTCGTCGCCGGTCGACCCATCGAGGTCCAGGCCGAAGTGCTGGGTGGTCTTCTTCCCGTTCAGCGTGCGCTTGTCGCCGAAGTGGGCGGTGATCACCGCGTCGCGCGGCTTCTCGAAGTTGTCGCCGAATGCCCGCGGCCGGAACGGCGTGGCCCAGGCCTTCTGGTACGCGGCCTGGTCGGCCTTGATCCGCGCCTTGGCCGCCTTGGGAATCTTCACGAACTTGCTGGCCACCGTCAGCTTCCGCTCCGGGAACTCGGGCGGAACGACCTCCAGCCCTCCGTCCAGCGTGAGCGCGCCGGCGGTGACCTTGACCCGCAGCAGACCGGGCTCCTCCTCGACCGGGATTCCCACCAGCGCCTCGGCGGTGTCGCCGTGGCGATAGAACTCCGCGGACAGCGAGCCCACCGTGCCGTCCGGCACGCCCTCCACGCCGTGGACGACGAGCAGCACCGGGTCGCCGGGCTTCGCGCTCGCCGGGATGAGCTCCAGCGAGGGCGTGGCGGCGGCAGCGGAGGAGACGAGGAGCGGGAGGAGCGCCGCGAGTCTGCGCACGGTCCACGCAGACCTATCGCGAACCGCGCCGGAATGGCAGCCCCGCCCGGAGCCCTAGCGAGGCTTCGTCGCCGGCTTGAGGTAGGCGGCGTGGCAGCGCACACACGTCTCCATCGTGCGCCCGAAGGCGGAGGCCAGCGCGGCGTCGTCGCGCTTCCGCGCGGCGGTGGCCAGCTCGGGCATCCGATCGCGGAGCTGCTGGTCCAGCTGCTGGAACCGCGCGTCGGTCACCACCCCTCCGTCCACGTTCAGCGTCAGTGGCGAGTCCAGCCGGACGCGGTCCGCGGTCTCCGCGACGGCCTTCCGGTCCACGACCGTCACCGCGTGGGTCAGACTGAGCAGGTCCGCCCCGTGGCGCTTCATGCGGTCGGTGAGCCGCGCCTCGCTCTCGCTCGGGATGCGCTCGGCGGGCATCACCACCGGGTCCGGAGCGCCCCCCTGCTCGCGGGCGAATGCCGCGAGGCCGATCCCGGCGCCGAGGACACAGAGACCGGCGATCGCCCAGCGCGTCATGCGAGCACCTCCTCGCGGGCAACCTACCGCGGCCCGCGGGCGGGCAGCGAGCGCCCCGGGCAGATCCCGCCGCCCTGCATCTGCGTTCGAGAGCCAGCAACCCACCTCCAGAGGCCTTCCCATGTCGCACGTCCCCGCACTGCTGCTCTCCTCGCTCGTCCTCGTCTCCTCGTCCGGCGCCCCTGCACGGCGCCCCAGCCCGCCAGCGCAGGAACAGCAGGCCCGCACCGAGCCCGACCTGACCCGCCCGCTCCGCTGGCTCCTCGACGCCCAGGGTCAGGACGGCGGCTGGGGGCAGGAGGCCGGAGCGCCCGCCGACGTGGCGACCACCAGCCTCTCCGGGATTGCGCTTCTGCGTCTCGGGAAGCAGGGCCAGGCCGAGCTCACCGGCCCAGCCCATCGCGCGCTCCTCTACGTGATCCGGGCCGTCGAGCGCTCACCCGCGCCAGACGCGTACATCCAGCCCGAGGGCACCCAGCCGCAGCGGAAGCTCGGCCGGGGCATCGACACCTTCCTCGCCGCTCAGTTCCTGGGCGAGGCGCTCCCCGGGATGCCGGCCGGCAGCGACCGCGACCGCACCCGCACCGCGCTCGACCGGTGCGTGGCGAAGATCCAGGCGCTCCAGCGCGACGATGGGAGCTTCGCCAAGGACGGCTGGGCGCCGGTGCTCTCCAGCGCGTTCGCCGCCCGGAGCCTCTACGTCGCGAAGGACGCCGGAGCGGCCGTCGCGGCGAAGTCGCTCGCGGCCTCCGACGAATACATGCTGCGCGGCTACGACAAGGAGAAGAAGGTGTTCCGCACCGACGACGCGGCGGGCGTGGCGCTCTACCAGGCGGCCGGCTCGCTCGACGCGGCGGCGCGCGGAGGCAAGATGGCCGAGGCGCCCGCGCAGGCGGCCCGCGCCCACCTCGAGGACGAAGCCTTCGTGCGCGGGTTCGGCAGCTACGGGGGCGAGGAGCACGTCTCGTATCTTCTCTCCACCGAGGCCTTCGCCAAGGCCGGTGGCGACGAGTGGGGCAAGTGGAGCAAGTCCATCCGCACCCGCCTGGCGACCATCCAGCGCGCCGATGGGACGTGGCGCGGTGACCACTGCATCACCAGCACCTCGTTCTGCACCGCTGCCTCGCTCATCACGCTGGCCATCCGGCCAAGCGGTCTGCCCGTGAACCGCGGGTGACGAGCAGCGAGCGGTGGTTGACCCCGCGCGTCGACGGTGGGCAATTCACGGTGCACTCTCGCCAGGAGACTTCCCATGGCCAATCCATTCGTTCACGTCGAGCTGCAGACCACCGACCTCAAGAAGGCGCGCGACTTCTACTCCAAGCTCTTCGACTGGAAGCTCGAGGACGCGCAGGTTCCCGGCTTCGGCACCTACACGATGATCGGTGTCGGTGAGGGAACCGGTGGAGGGATGATGGCGGGGACGACTCCCGGCGCTCCCTCGTCCTGGGTGAGCTACGTCGACGTCTCGGACGTCGCCTCGGCGACCCGCAAGGCGAAGGAGCTCGGGGCGAAGGTGCTGGTCGACACCGTGGCGGTGGCCGACATGGGGAAGTTCAGCATCATCACCGACCCCACCGGCGCCACGCTCGGCTTGTGGCAATCGACCCGCAAGTGAGCCGATGATCGGCGGATGATCCGCCGGCGTCCGTCCGGATTCGTCGCGCTGGGGTCGCTGGCCGCCTCGTGTCTCTGGGCGGCCTGCGGCTCCGACGACTCGGGAAACCCCCCGCCCGGGGAGACGCGCTCCTACCGGCTCGCGTCCTCCGGATCGCAGCTGGTCGTGACCGGCGCGGAGACGGGCCTCCTGCTCACCGACGCCGATCTCGCGTCCGACGTCGACGTCGTCGCGATCCATCAGGAGTACTACGGCGTTCCCTGGGACGCGTTCGCCGCCGGCGACCCGCCTCCCTCCGTCTGGGCTGGGAAGATGTCCCGGCTGGCTTCCTCTGCCCGCACCGCGGGAAAGCAGGTCTTCCTCTCCGTCTCGCCGATGGACGGGAATCGCAGCTCGCTGGCCCCGCGGGTCCGGGTGAACGGCGGGGTCGAGGTGATGGAGAGTGGCTGGGCGCCGCGCTGCTGGGATGCGCGGACCGCGGCCGACGGCGCGACCTGGCGAGATGCCTACGTGCGCTACGTCGAGTGGATGGTCGACCTCTTCCAGCCCGAGTTCCTGAACGTCGGCATCGAGCTCAACCTCTGGGACATCGCCTGCCCCTCGGCGTGGGACGGGATGGTCGACGTGGTGAACGCGGCCTACGACGCCGCGAAGGCGCGCCGGCCCGCCACCCCGGTCTTTCCCTCGATCCAGATCGACGCCCTCTACGGTCTCGCGCCGGGGAGCTGCCCGCAGGGCACCGACGCGGGCACGTGCTACGAGAACGGATACGCGCACCTGGCCGGGGTGAAGCGCGACCGGTTCGCCATCTCGTCGTACCCGTACCTGGGCGCGGTGCCCTCGCTGGCCGCGTTGCCCGCGGACTGGTTCACCCGGGCCCCGCAGCGCGGGGGAGAGCGGTCCCTCATCGCCGAGGCAGGCTGGCTCTCCACGCCGATCGTCGCGCAGGCCTCGGGCGGGGCGTGCTTCACGGCGCTCACCAGCGACGAGACGTTCGCGGCCGCCTACCTCGACCGGCTCCTCGACGATGCGCAGGCCGAGGGCATGGACCTCGTGACCTGGATCTCCGACCGCGATCTGCTCATCGAGCCGCTGATGACCGACTGCGGCTGCCACCAGAGCGCCGAGTGGTGCACCGTCCGCGACCTCTTTCGCGGACCGCCTCCTACCGGGACCGTCGACACCCAGCTGGAGGGCGAGCTGCGGATGAAGGTGTTCGGCGCGATGGGGCTCCGCACCTACGACGGAACGAAGAAGCAACCGGTCTATGACCGGTGGGATCAGGCGCGGAAGATCCCCATCGACGGGGGATGAGGCCCGCTCCGGTCCGTTTCGACCCATCCAGGACGACAAGTCTCCGGATCCGAGCCGGCGCGCCGCGGGGTGACGTCGGCGTCACAGGGCGCGCTCTGCCGACTGGAGGGAGGGCCCGCGCGATGCTAGGTCCTCTCGGATCTCCCACCGGAGAACTCGACGATGAAGGTCCTGGTCGCGGACGAGCTGTCGCCCGAAGGTCTGGAGATCCTGCGCAGCGCGTCCGAGCTCACCGTGGACGCGAAGGTCGGCCTGTCGCCTGCGGCGCTGAAGACCATCCTCGGTGAGTACGAGGTGCTTGCAGTCAGGAGCGCCACCAAGGTCACCGCGGACGTGCTGGAGAAGCCCGGCCGCCTGAAGCTCATCGGTCGCGCCGGCGTCGGCGTGGACAACATCGACGTCGAGGCCGCCACCCGGAAGGGCGTGGTGGTGATGAACACGCCGGGCGGCAACTCG
>Ga0207659_10000336_pt1 | contig 28295 bp, 27 predicted proteins | sample KBSM43metaG_FD_184330 | JGI IMG/M metagenome (GOLD analysis project Ga0207659, IMG submission 184330) | Miscanthus rhizosphere microbial communities from Kellogg Biological Station, Michigan, USA - KBS M4-3 metaG (SPAdes) (version 2) | ecosystem: Host-associated > Plants > Roots > Rhizosphere >...
TTGGCGGGGTGCTCGCGAGCGACGGCACATGGCCGGCGCGCTGCTGCCAGTCCTGCACGGCATCCAGGATGCGCTCGGCTACGTGCCGCCAGAAGCCGTGCCGCAGATCGCCGACGGTCTGAATCTCTCGCGCGCCGAGATCCACGGCGTCATCAGCTTCTACCATCACTTCCGCGAGACGCCGCCCGGCCAACACACGGTCTATCTCTGTCGCGCCGAGTCGTGCCAGGCCATGCAGGGTAGAGCGCTCGAGGCACATGCGAAAAAGGCACTGGAGATCGACTTTCACCAGACCACCGCTGACGGAGGCGTCACGCTCGAGCCGATCTACTGCCTCGGCAATTGCGCGCTCTCACCGGCTGTGATGATCGACGGCGATGTGCATGGGCGCCTTACGCCGCAACGCTTCGATGCACTCATCGGCGCCCTAAAGCGCGACCCGGCCCACGCCAGCAAGGCCAGAGACAAGGGACAGTTCGCGCAGCGTCACGATCCGACCGCTGCGCAGCCGCAGCGTCGCGTCTACGTACCGCGTGACTCTGGCGCGCTTTCGATGGGCGCCAGCGAAGTCGCCGATGCGATTGCCGCGCGTCTGTCGGATGACACGTCGCTCGTCCGCAACGGTTCACGCGGCCTTTACTGGCTCGAGCCGCTCGTCGAGGTCGACACGCCACAGGGCCGCATCGCGTACGGGCCGGTAACTGCCGACGATGTGGAGAGCTTGTTTGCGGCCGACTTTCTCACGGGCGGCGAGCATCCATTGCGCCTCGGGTTAACCGGCCAGATCCCCTACCTTGCCAAGCAGGAACGTCTGACCTGCGCACGCGTTGGCGTCATCGATCCCGTCAGCCTGGCCGACTACCGCGCGCACCGCGGCTTCGCGGGGCTCGAGCGCGCGCTCGCGATGGCGCCGGCGGACATCGTGAAGGAGGTCACCGATTCGGGGCTGCGCGGCCGTGGTGGTGCGGCGTTTCCGACCGGCATCAAATGGAAGACGGTGCTCGAGCAGAAGGACGAGCAGAAGTACATCACTTGCAACGCCGACGAAGGCGACTCGGGCACGTTCTCTGACCGCATGATCATGGAAGGCGATCCCTTCGTCCTGATCGAAGGGATGATCATCGCGGGCCTCGCCGTGGGCGCCTCGCAGGGTTTCATTTACCTGCGCGTTGAGTATCCGCACGCGCGGCGGGTGCTCGAGGAAGCCATCGCCGCCGCGTATGGTGCTGGCTACCTGGGCGCCAAGGTGCGGGGCAGCGGCAAGCGCTTCGACCTCGAGCTGCGCATCGGCGCTGCCGCGTACATCTGCGGCGAAGAGACATCCATGCTCGAGAGTCTCGAAGGCAAGCGAGGCGAGGTTCGCGTGCGGCCGCCGCTACCAGCCATCGAAGGCCTCTTTGGCAAGCCGACGGTCGTCAACAACGTGATTTCGCTCGCGAGCGTGCCGATCATCCTGGCGAACGGCGCGGCGTACTACCGCGACTACGGCATGGGCCGGTCGCGCGGCACATTGCCGATCCAACTGGCGGGCAACATCAAACGCAGCGGTCTCGTCGAGAAGGCGTTCGGTATCACGCTGCGCGAGCTGTTGTACGAATACGGAGGCGGATCGGCGTCGGGCCGCCCGATTCGCGCCGTGCAGGTCGGCGGCCCGCTTGGTGCGTACGTGCCCGAGTCGCAGTTCGATACGCCGATCGACTACGAGTCGTTCGATGGAATCGGCGCCCTGCTTGGCCACGGGGGAATCGTCGCCTTCGACGACACCGTGGACATGGCGGAGATGGCCCAGTACGCGATGGAGTTCTGTGCCCATGAGTCGTGCGGGAAGTGCACGCCATGTCGCATCGGATCGACCCGCGGCGCCGAGATTTTCGAGGGGATCCGACAGGGCCGCGACGCCGAGGCCGGGCTCGCGCTCATCGGTGAGCTTTGCGAGACAATGCTGCATGGATCGCTCTGCGGGCTCGGCGGCCTGACGCCGTATCCGGTGCGGAGCGCGATCAAGCATTTCGGCGAGGACTTTAGGCGGGCTTAGATGTTTGCAAAGGGCTATCACGACCTCGGGACGCCAGCGGCAACGGTAACTGGGCGAGTCGTCACGCTGGAGATCGACGGGACGTCGGTCACCGTGCCCGACGGCACGTCGGTGATGCGTGCCGCCGCGGTCGCCTCGCGCGATATCCCGAAGCTCTGCGCCACCGACAGCCTCAAGGCCTTCGGCTCGTGTCGCCTCTGTCTCGTCGAGATCGACGGCCGTCGCGGCTTTCCGGCCTCGTGCACCACGCTGGTCGCCGAGGGCATGAAGGTCCGTACCGAAAGTCCCAAGCTCACCGAGCTCCGGCGCAACGTGATGGAACTCTACGTGTCGGACCATCCGCTCGACTGCGTGACGTGTCCGGCCAACGGCCAGTGCGAGCTGCAGGACATGGCCGAGCGTCTCGACATCACCAGCACTCGCTACGGGCTCGCCGGGTCGAATCACCATCACGGCGAGCTCGACAAGAGCAATCCCTATTTCCAGTTCGATCAATCCCTGTGCATCGTGTGCTCGCGCTGCGTGCGCGCCTGTGACGAAGTGCAGGGCACGTTTGCGCTCACCATCCACGGCCGCGGCTTTGATTCGCAGGTCGTCGCCAGTGCGCACGAATCTTTCGTGGATTCGGAATGCGTGTCGTGCGGTCAATGCGTCGAGACATGCCCGACCGGCGCATTGGTCGAGAAATCAGTCATCCGCATCGGCGCGGCTGAACGTGCGACGAAGACGACCTGTGCGTATTGCGGCGTTGGCTGCTCGTTCGAAGTGGAGATGAAAGGCGATCAGGTTGTCCGCATGGCGCCTGATCGCAACGGTCACGCAAATCATGGGCACGCGTGCGTGAAGGGGCGGTTTGCGTTTGGCTATGCGACGCATCGCGATCGCGTACTCAAACCGATGGTGCGCGCAACGATCTCCGACCCTTGGCGCGAGGTCAGCTGGGAAGAGGCCATCGACCGCACCGCACGCGAGTTCAAACGTCTGCGCGACAAGTACGGCGCCGACGCGATTGGCGGCATTACCTCGTCGCGCTGCACGAACGAAGAAACGTTTCTCGTGCAGAAGCTCGTGCGCGCCGCATTCGGCACAAACAACGTCGATACGTGCGCGCGGGTGTGCCATTCGCCGACGGGGTATGGCCTCAAGAGCACCATAGGCGAGTCGGCCGGCACGCAGGCTTTTGATTCGGTCGAGAAAGCCGACGCCATCATCGTCGTTGGCGCCAACCCGACCGAAGCGCATCCGGTGTTTGCGTCGCGGCTGAAGCAGCGGCTGCGCCAGGGCGCGAGGCTGATTGTGATCGACCCGCGGACGATCGGTCTGGTCCGCTCACCGCATATCGCCGCGGATGTTCACCTTCAGCTTCGTCCGGGCACCAACGTCGCGGTCATCAACGCGCTGGCGCACGTAGTGGTCACGGAAGGGCTCACGCGCGACGACTATGTGAGAGATCGCTGCGAGGCCGACTCGTATGCGAAGTGGAAGAAGTTCATCGCCGAGCCGCGGAATTCGCCCGAAGCGACCGCGTCGATTACTGGTGTCCCTGCCGCGCTCGTGCGCGGCGCCGCGCGCCTCTACGCCTCGGTGCCAAACGGCGCCATTTACTACGGCCTCGGCGTGACCGAACACAGCCAGGGCACGACGATGGTGATGGGCATCGCAAACCTGGCGATGGCGACAGGCAATCTGGGACGAGAAGGCGTAGGTGTCAGCCCACTTCGCGGCCAGAACAACGTGCAGGGGTCGTGTGACATGGGTTCGTTCCCGCACGAGTTCTCCGGGTATCGCCACGTGTCCGATGATGCCGTGCGCGGCGCCTTCGAGGCCAAGTGGGGAGTCGGCCTCAAAGCCGAACCGGGTCTTCGCATTCCCAACATGTTCGACGCGGCGCTCGACGGCACCTTCAAGGGCTTGTATGTGCAAGGCGAGGACATCGCGCAGTCAGACCCGAATACGCATCACGTCACCGAGGCGCTCTCGGCCATGGAATGCGTTGTCGTTCAGGATTTATTCCTCAACGAGACCGCCAGGTACGCTCACATCTTCCTGCCCGGATCGTCATTCCTCGAAAAGGATGGCACCTTCACCAATGCCGAGCGCCGCATCGGCCGCGTGCGCAAGGTGATGGAGCCGCGCACCGGCTTTCAGGACTGGGAAGTGACGGTGCTGATCGCCAACGCGTTGGGCTATCCGATGCGGTATCGGCATCCGTCGGAAATCATGGACGAGATCGCCAGCCTCACGCCGACGTTCGCCGGCGTGACCTACGAGAAGCTCGATCGTCTCGGCAGCGTGCAGTGGCCATGCAACGACAAGGCGCCCGAGGGTACGCCGACGATGCACGTGGGGACGTTTGTGCGGGGCAAGGGCAGGTTCTTCGTGACCGAGTATGTGCCGACGACCGAGCACACGACGGCGGAGTACCCGCTGCTGCTCACCACCGGCCGCATCCTCTCGCAATACAACGTGGGCGCGCAGACCCGCCGAACCGACAACGTCATCTGGGCAAGCGAAGACCTGCTCGAGATTCACCCGCATGACGCCGATGTGCGAGGCATCAAGGATGGTGACTGGGTGGGCATCACCAGCCGCGTCGGCAGTACTGTGCTGCGCGCTGAGGTTACCGATCGCATCCAGATGGGCGTCGTCTACACGACCTTCCATTTCCCCGAGTCCGGCGCCAATGTGGTGACGACCGAGAACTCTGACTGGGCGACCAACTGTCCCGAGTACAAGGTGACCGCCGTCGAGGCCATTCGCGTGGTGCATCCCGACGAATGGCGCGCGCGTCACGAATCCTCGCTGCGACACACGACAACGGCATGAACCTCGATCGCCTGGTGGCGATGGTCAACGACATCTCGGCCTTCTTTGCTGGCGAGTCAGGCCCCGACGCCCCGGCCGCCGTTGCCAACCACCTGCGACGCTTCTGGGAGCCGCGCATGCGCGCCGAGATCGTCGCCGCGCATCGCGAGAATCCCGGTGCTCTGAAGGATCTGTCGGAGGTCGGAAGAAACGCGGTCGCTGAGTTGGCGAAAACCGCTTAGCGCTGGCGATCCCGGTCCCGGATCGCGTCAGCGCAATGACTCAGGCCCAGAAATTCACGTAAGGGCGAGCAGTTGCTGACGCGCCAGCTGACGCCGCCTGCCGCTCATGTCATCCCCCCGAATCTCGTGGAGCGCGTGGCTGACGAGCGTCCGCACCATCGATTTGCGCCACACGAGCTCGTAGTCGGTGTTGTCCATCGGCTTGGCGACCTCTGATGCGACCGCCGCCGCGTCGGCAATGCGTTGGTCGGTCAGGCGCTGTCCCTTGAGAACGGTCGCTGCCGCGTGGCACTCCACGGGTCGCGACGCCACCGCCCCGAGGACGATGCGGACGTCGACGACGTCGAGACCATCGAGCTTGGCCGCGGACGCGGCGGCCGCCACCGGGAAGTCGAAGGACCCGCGACGACGAAGTTTCCAGTAGGCGCTGCGCCATCCCTCGGCGGACGGCAGCGTGATGGTGGTCAGAATTTCGTCCGGGCGACGCGTCAGGTAATGCATGCCGTCGCTGGCGAACAAGTCCCCGACCGGGATCACGCGCAGGCCCACTGATGACACGAGCGTTACCGAGGCACCGAGGGCCAGCAGTACGGGTGCCGTGTCGGTCGAAGACACTGCGAGGCACTTCGGGCTGGACGTCGCGACCCAACATCTCTCGCCGTCTTTCTTCAGGCAGAAATCGATCGCCTTCCGCCATTCGTACGTCTGGTCGTAATACGTGCACCGGGTATCGAGGCACAAGTTCCCGCCGATCGTCCCCATGTTGCGCAGATGCGGAGTCGCGATCTGTGCGATCGCGTGGAACAGACCTGGATACGATGCGCGCATCGCCGGATGTGCGAGCAGGTTCGACAGCGTCACTCCCGCGCCGATCGTGAATCCATTGCCGTTGCGGATGTCGGCGAGCTCTCGGATCCCGCGTAACCCGATTAAGGTCGTGGGCGTCTGCTGTCGCCGTTTCATCTTCGGCAGGACATCCGTGCCGCCGGCGATCAGCATGGTCTCCGCGGGGCTTTCGGCGAGCCAGGCCGCGGCGTCCGCGATGGTGCGCGCTGCCCGATAACGGAACGCCGGCAGGCGCATCATGAGCGCACCACCACCTTGGCAGATCTCTTTTTCTCGTTGGTTGCGCGGCCGTCACCGTTCTCCCAAGGTGGCGCCACGAGCAGAGGTTCGGGCCAATCGATGTCGGGGAACGCCGCCGGACCCGATCGCGCGGGCTTGCCCGCCGCCTTCGCCTGCAGCGCGCGGACGATCTTCTCTGGCGTCACGGGGATTTGATCGACGCGAACGCCAACGGCGTCGTACACCGCGTTCGCCACCGCCGGCATGATCGGGAGCAGCGGCCCCTGCCCGACCTCCTTGGCGCCAAAGGGACCCTCCGGATCGGGGTGTTCGATCAGATCCGTGAAGATCTCGGGCATGTCGAGGCTGGTCGGGCTCTTGTACTCGAGGATCGACGGAAACTTGTGGACGAGCGCGCCCGACAATCGCGGGGGAAGGCGCCGGAAGGCTTGCTCTTCCATCAGCGCCTCGCCCAGGCCCATGTACACCGCACCTTCGATTTGCCCGCGGACGAGCGTTGGGTTGAGCGCGCAGCCGATATCGTGCGCGATCCAGACGCGCGGCACCGTGATCCAGCCGGTCTGCGGATCCACCTCGACTTCGACCACCGACGCCGAATACGAATACGTCGGCGTCGGACCGACACCGCCGCCCTTGTAATGACCGGGTGATTTCGGCGGCGTATACGACCCGACGGTGCCGACAGTGCCGAACTTCGCTTCCGCGAGACAGACCGCTTCCTGAAACGTGAGACCGTGCTCCGGCCGCTCGCGGTCGAAGACACGGCGATCCGCAAAAACGATTCGGTCCGGCCGGATCTCGAGACGATCGCTGACGACCGACGCCACGATTTCACGTGCGCGCTCGGCCGCCTGAATCGCCGCATTGCCCATCATCAAGGTGACACGGCTCGAATACGAACCGAGATCGACCGGCGTCAGATCGGTGTCACCCGTGACGGCGCGCACGTCGAACGGATCGATACCCAGCACCTCCGCGATCAACCCGACGAGCACGTCGTCTGATCCCTGGCCGATCTCGGTCGCGCCGCAGAACGCGGTGACGCCACCGCTGCGATCGAGCTTCAATTGCACGCCGGAGTGCGGCATGTCGTTCCAGTAGATCGGAAGGCCAGCGCCGGATAAGTAGGACGAACACGCCAGCCCGACGCCCCGACCGAGCGGGAGCTTGCGGAACTTGTCCTTCCACTGTGAGCGCTCGACCACGCGGCGAATGCAGTCCGCGAGGCCGATCGTCTTGACCCGCATGTAGTTGGCGGTCAGCGAGTCGGGCGGCACGACGATGCCGAGACGGAATTCGGCTGGATCGACGCGCAGATGCTCGGCGACCTTGTCGAGCTGCACTTCCTGTCCGAAACGCGACTGCGGTGTCCCGTGTCCCCGTTTTGGTCCGCACGGCGGCTTGTTGGTGAACACCCGGCAGCCGCGGAACCGGTAGCGCGGAATGTTGTAGGTGACGGTCTGCAGCGCGCCCGTGTAGAACGTGCTCGCGACCCCATAGGACCCGTACGCACCGCCGTCGAGCAGTGTCTGCAGATCCATCCCCGCGATCGTGCCGTCGTCGTTCACACCCGTGCGGAACCGCATCAGCACCGGGTGGCGGCCGCGATGACAGAGGAACACCTCCTCACGGGAAAGGCAGATCTTCACAGGACGATCGAGGAGGAGCGCCGCCTTCGCCACGACGATCTCGTGATTGAACGGATCGCTCTTACCGCCGAAGCCGCCGCCATTTGGCGTCGCAATCACCCGGATGTGCGCCGCCGGCATCTCGAGCGCTTTCGCGAGCGCGCGGTGCAGGTAATGAGGTGTCTGCGTGCTCGAATAGACGACCAGCTTGCCGTCTGGATCCTTCAGCGCCACCGTGGCGTGCTGCTCGATCGGCAGGTGCGTGCTTCCCTCGAAAAAGAACACGTCGTCGAACACGTGATCCGCTCCGGCGATCGCGGCGTCGACATCGCCGAACTGCAGCGCCACGGCCTTGTGCACGTTGCCGTGATCGCCGTAATCGTGTATGCGCGGCTCGTCGTGAGCGAGACTGTCGGCCGGAGACGCGAACGTGCGCAGCGGCTCGTAGCTCACGTCGATCTGTTGCGCCGCGTATCCGGCGGTTACTTCATCGCGCGCAACGACGGCGGCAACCGGATCGCCGACGAACCTGACCTTGTCGGGGCACAGCGCGTGTTCGTCGTTACTGACAGGCAGGATGCCGTAGGGAACGGGCAAGTCTTTGCCGGTCAGGACCAGGTGGACGCCCTCGACCGCCGTCGCCTTGGATACGTCAATCGCCACGATCTGCGCATGCGGCTGCGTCGAGCGCAGCAGCCGGCAGTGCAGCATGCGCGGGAGCATGATGTCGTCAGCGAAGCGCGTCTGACCGGTGACCTTCGCGCGCGCGTCAACGCGGCGACGCGCACGTCCGATGACGCGTGACGTGCGGCTTGTCATGGAGCCTCTATCGGAGTCTCGCGGTCGGCGCTCTTCGCCGCGGCCTCGACGGCCTCGACGATCTGCAGGTAGCCGGTGCACCGGCACAGGTTGCCGGACAACGCTTCGCAGATGCGCTCGCGCGACGGATGCGGCTCGCGAGCCAGCAGCGCCTTGGCGGTCATCAGCATTCCGGGTATGCAGTAGCCGCACTGTGCGGCGCCGAGATCGGCGAAGCTCTCTTGAAGCGGGTGGAGGCGTCCTTCCCTCGCCAGGCCTTCCACGGTCTCGATACGGCGCCCCTCCGATTCGACCGCGAGCAGGAGGCACGACAACACCGGTTCGCCGTCGACGAGTACCGCACACGCACCGCACTCGCCGAGTTCGCACCCATGCTTGGTGCCGGTGAGCCCCAGATCTTCACGGAGCACTTCGAGCAGCGTCTTATAGTCTTCTGCCAGAAGATCCACCGGCTCGTCGTTGACGGCGCACGTGAGGCGAATCTTCATGCTCGATTCTCCACGGCGGCGAGCGTCCGTTTGACCGCCGGTGTGCGTGCGGCGATGCCACGCACGAGGAAACGCGAGATGACCTCGCCCACTGCGGCGGCGGTCTCAGGACCATCAGGGCGGAACCAGGTGACTGTCCAATTCATCGCGCCGAGCATCGCGCGCGCGACGACGGCCGGGTCCATGTCGACGAGCTCGCCCGATTTGATGCCGTCGGCGATGAGCCGGCGGAGCGCCCGTTCGTAGCTATCCCGTTTCTTCACGATCGCGTCGCGAAGCTTCGGCGGCAGCGAATCGATCTGCAGGTGCGCGGTCGCGCCTTCGATCTCGTCAAGCAGCGTCTGCAGGTGTGCCGTGAACACCACTCGAAGGCGCTCCGTGGCGGAGCGAGATTCCCGGCGGGCGGCGTCGACGGCTGCGAGCATCCGGTCGAGCGCCCGATCCTGGCAATAGAACAAGAGGTCGTTCTTCCCGTCGAAGTAGTGATACAGGTTTGCCGCCGAGAGATCGGCGGCTGCCGCGATGTCGCGCATGCCCGTGTCGGCGAAGCCGCGCTCGCGGAACAGGCGTGCGGCAGCCCTGAGAATGGCGTCCCGCTGCCGGCCACGACGACGGCCGCGGGCGATTCCAGGCTGCGCCTTTGAACCGGCGTTCGATTTTCGAACCACGGTTCACATTATCGAGCTATGTCGCCTCTGTGGTCCAGTGTTCAGCGGTCGACCCGTTTCCGGCTGGCGCTCGGTTGAGAGGATCGGGGCACCGGCGGCCGGGCGATCATCACCTCTGTGGATTTCACGATGGCGATGGCATCGTCGCCTCTTCGAAGCTTCAGCGCGCGAACGGCGTCGGCGGTCACCACTGAGGTCAGGCGTTGATCGCCGACGCGCAACTGCACCTGCGCGAGCAGGCCATCCACGCGAACTTCTTCGATATAGCCGAACAGGCGATTGCGCGCGCTCAAGCCGCCGAGCGATTCGTCATCGTCCGCTTTCGTCAGACGCGTTCGGGCCGGTGGCTGGTGTGGCGCCAACAGCCGATCGATCTCAGCCTCCGCGACGCGGTGATGACCGCCCTCGGTGCGCGTGGTCCGGACGCGACCGTTTCGTACCCAGCGCTTGAGCGTCGAATACCCGACGCCAAGCCTTTCAGCTGCAACTCGAGCCGTGAGAAGTGCCATATGACGCGACTGTCTCCTGCGGAAATGCGCAAATCGTATCATTCAGAGTCGTATCAAACCAACTCAAAAACAGGCTCATATTGTGTCGACACGCTCGAATACTGTACAAGTATCCATTTAGTTGATGCGGCAGATCCTCCGGGATGCAGCGTTCACCATTCGCGTACGTCTGTTGAAATGTTCATGCCTCGCACTGGTCGCAGTGTGGCTGCTCGGGCTGCAGGAGGTGTCTCTGGCGCAACGTCCGCCGACGATCGCGGCCGCGGCCAATCTCAACGTTGCATTGACTGAAATCGCCAAACAGTTCGAGCGAGACCGCGGTATGAGAGTCGACGTCGTGTTCGGCTCGTCGGGCACGCTGACGCGGCAGATTCGCGACGGTGCGCCGTTCGAGATGTTTCTCGCGGCCGACGAAGAGTTCCCCGATCAGTTGACGAGTGCCGGTCTGACCCGCGACGCGGGTGTCGTGTATGCAGTCGGTCGACTCGTGATTTTCGCCCCAACAGGCTCTCCCCTCATGGTCGATGAGCGCCTCGATGGCCTCTCTCGTTTGCTGCGGGCTGGCGGCGTTACGCGCTTCGCGATTGCGAACCCCGATGTGGCGCCCTATGGGCGAGCGGCCGAAGGCGTCTTGAGGAAACACGGATTGTGGGACGCGATCAGGTCGCGACTGGTCGTGGGTGACACGATTGCGCAAGCGGCACAATTTTCGACGACGGGAAACGCCGTCGGCGGGTTGATTGCCTACTCGCTCGTCAAGGAGCCAGGCGTCGCCGAGCGCGGCCGATACGCGCTCATTCCCGAAACGGATCATGCTCCCTTGCGCCAACGGATGGTGCTGCTGAAGCGGGCGACGCCGATCGTTGAACAGTTCTACGCCTATATGCAGGGAGCGGCCGCTCGCACGGTGCTCATCAACAACGGCTACCAGGTGCCACAATAGCCGCCGATGGATTGGGCCGCTCTTCGTGTTTCGCTGTGGCTCGGAGCCGGGACGATCGCGATCCTTCTTCCCTTGGGTGTCTGGTTCGGACGCCTGCTCGCCGTTCGCGAGTTCAAGGGAAAGTTACTGGTCGAAGCCCTGGTCACCGTCCCGCTCGTCTTGCCTCCGACTGTGCTGGGGTTTTACCTGCTCGTGACATTTGGTGCCCGCTCGCCGCTCGGTCAGGCGTTCGAGGCTCTCGTCGGCCATTCGTTGCCATTCTCGTTTCAGGGTCTGTTGTTCGCGTCGGCGATCGCAAACGTTCCGTTTGTGATTCAACCCATTCAGCGCGGCTTCGAGGCGATACCCTCCGACGTGCGCGATGCCGCCGCGAGCTGTGGGCTGACTCCATGGCAGCGGTTTGCTCGCATCGAACTTCCGCTTGCGTGGCCCGGCGTTCTGACGGGTGCGGTCCTCACGTTTGCCCACACGCTTGGTGAGTTTGGCGTCGTGCTGATGGTGGGTGGCAATCTGCCAGGTCAGACGAGGACGTTGAGCGTCGCGATTTACGACCGCATGCAGGCGTTTGACGATCGAAGCGCCGGTGTCATGGCCGCAACGCTCCTCACCATTTCGGTGGTGACGTTGATGACAACGACGGCTCTGTCGCGCCGCGTCAATCCACATCGTGCGTGACCCGGCGCTGTCGGTGAGCCTGCGCCAGTCTGGGCCGATTCCACTCGACGTCGAATTCACCTGTCACTCGGGGGAGGTCCTTGCGATCTTCGGACCCTCGGGGAGCGGCAAGACGACAATTCTGCGTTCCATAGCGGGCCTGTACCGACCGTCGCATGCATCCATTCGATCGGGCGCCGAAACGTGGACCGATACGGACACTGGAACGTTCATTCCGCCGCATCGCCGTACCGTCGGTCTCGTCTTCCAGGAGTACGCGCTCTTTCCACACCTGACGGCGCTCGGCAATGTGATGACCGCGATCGGCCATCGTCCGCGAACGGAACGGCGCAGCAGAGCGGAGGCGATGCTGAACCTCGTGCGCCTTGGTGCCCACGCGTCAAAGAGACCGCGTGATCTGTCTGGAGGGGAGCGGCAACGCGTCGCGCTCGCGAGGGCGCTGGCACGCGAGCCGGCCGTGCTGCTTCTGGATGAACCGTTCTCCGCGGTCGACCGGTCCGCCAGACGGCGCCTTCAGAACGAGATTGACAGCTTGCGCCGGACGCTGGACGTGCCGCTCGTCCTCGTCACCCATGACTTTGAGGATGTGGTGCGGCTCGCCTCACACGTGCTGATGCTTCAACACGGACGGGGGGTTGCGTGCGGCCCGATTTCCACGCTGATGAGTCGTCCGGATCTTCCCTGGTTGCGTGAAGCCGTCGGCCTTGGCAGCGTATTCGATGCCACGGTGACGAGGGTTCACGCGGATCGTGGACTCGTCGAGCTGACCTTTGGCGGAGGCCTGTTGCTCGCGCCGGCCCGTAACATCGTCGCGAACACCGCTGTCCGGGTGCGCATTCCGGCGCGCGAAATCGTGCTGGCGACCACCGCGCCCGCGGGTCTGAGTCTTCACAACGTACTGGCTGGCGCCGTCATGGCTGTTCACATTGACGCGGCGTTTGAAGGAGTCATCGTTCAGTTGGCTGTCGGCGACAGTGTGATGTTGGCGGAAGTCACTCGCGATGCGATCGGCCGATTGGGAATCGGCGTCGGCCAGCGGTTGCACGTCCTCATCAAGTCAGTCTCCGTCGAACTCCAGGCGTCGGATGCGAACGGCGCGGCAGAAGACAACGAAGCCTAGTTTGAGCCTGATTGAGCCGATTTGAGTGCCATCTCAATCCGATCTAGAGTTCTGGTCGGAAAACCGGTTGGTAAACAAGATCAGCAGGGCGAAAGCCGCGCTCTCGCTCTGCCTCGCTGTCGTGGGCGCGTGCGCCGTCGGCGTATCGTCCGCCCGTGCGCAGACCGCCGCCGGTGAAATCACCGGTCTTGTGAAAGATCAGGCCGGTGCCGCCGTCACCGGCGCGACGATCACCGTCACCGAGACACGCACGAATCTACAGCGGGTGGTTGTCTCAACCCGCGATGGCGTGTACACGGTGGCGAGCCTGGTTCCGGGCGAGTACCGGCTGGATATCGCGCTCGCTGGCTTCAAGTCGGTGCGCCGCGAGGGCGTCCGTCTGGCTACGGGCGAGAAGGCGCGCATCGATTTCGATCTCGCGGTTGGAAGCCTTCAAGAGCAGATAACCGTCGTCGGCGATGCGCCGATTGTGCGAGCGGAGACCGCGAGCCTCGGGACGGTCGTCGAAAACGAGCAGGTCGTGCGGCTGCCGCTGAACGGCCGTCTTTTCATCATGCTCGCGTCTATCGTTCCGGGTGTCGCGCTGCCGCCGAATTCCGCTTTTCCCCGCATCAACGGGGGAAGACCTCGAACGAACGAGTACTTGTTCGACGGCATCTCCGTGCTGCAACCCGAGCCCGGGCAGGTCGCGTACTACCCGGTGATCGATGCCATCCAGGAGTTCAAGATCGAGAGCAATAGTCCGCCGGCGGAATTCGGACGGTTCAACGGCGGGGTGGTCAATCTCACGACCAAGTCGGGCAGCAATACTCTTCATGGCAACGTTTTCGAGTTCTTTCGCAACGAACACTTGAATGCCAGGAACTACTTCCAGACCAGCAATGCGGTGAAACCGGACTACCGGCGGAATCAGTACGGCGGCATGCTCGGCGGTCCTGTGGTCAAAGATCGAACGTTCTTCTTTGCCGACTTTCAGGGGCAGCGACAAAACATCGGACGCACGGTGACCTCGAACGTGCCGACGCTTGCCGAGCGTTCAGGTGTGTTCCGCCAGAACATCTACGATCCGGCGACGACGGTGGGAAACACGCGTCAGCAGTTTGCCAACAACACGATTCCGAGAGGCGCGATGGATCCCGTCGCGCTGGCGCTGCTCGAACGCTTCCCGTTGCCGACAAACTCGGCCACGGCGAACAACTACACCCGGACCGGCAACGAAATCGTCAATCAGGATCAGGGCGAGGCGCGCCTCGACCATAAATTTGCGAGCAACCGGGACCAAGCGTTCGGACGGCTCACCTACTTTCGCGAGCACGCCGTGCCTGTAACGGCGTTTCCCGATGGCAGCGGCACCATTCCAGCCGGCAGCGTCGCGGTAGGTCCGCAGGACACGAAGGCCTGGGCGTTTGCTTCGAACTATCAACACACGTTCTCGACCAATCTGCTGAACGAAGTCCGCATTGGAGATACACGGCGATCCGTTCAGCGGAGCGCGGTGTCGTTGTCCTCGGCGGCGGGGGCCGCGCTGAACATTCCCGGCATCCCATCGAGTGCAAGATTCCCCAACACGCTGCCGACCTTCGCGCCCAGTGGTTACCAGCAGATCGGCTCCCCGACGAATACGGCTTCGGACTTCAGCACCAGCGTGTCGGAGGTCGCCGATTCGTTGACGTGGCTGAAAGGCCGCCACACATTCAAAACGGGCCTCGACTGGCGCTGGGAACGGCTCAACGTGATCCAGCCTCCCTGGCCGACCGGATCGTTTGCCTTCACTACCGTCGGCAGCGATCTCCCGGGAGTCGCGAACACCGGCAACGCGTTCGCGAGCCTCCTGCTCGGACAGGTGCAGACGTTCAACATCGACCTGCAGCAGACCGACATTCAGGAGCGCGCACACATTCAGGAGTACTTCATCCAAGACGACTGGAAGATATCGGAGCGGTTGACGCTCAATCCGGGGTTTCGATACACGCTCAATTTTCCATCGACCGAGATCAATGGCCAGACCGCCGTGTTCGACCTGCAGACGCGGCAGCTCGACTATCCGGGGAAGGATCCGGTTCGGCCGCTCAAGAAAAACAACTTCGGCCCACGCTTTGGCGCCGTGTATCGCCTGACGGACAAGACCATCATCAGTTCGGGCTACGGGAAGATCTGGATCGAGATGGCTGGGGTGACGACGCCGTTCACGACGCCAAACTTTCCATTCCTCCAGGACGTCTCGCTGCGAACGCTCGACAACATCGCTCCGGCGTTCGTGCTGAAGAATGGACCGACCGTGACGCCAGTGGGTGCGACTCCAACGGCCGGTCTCGGGCAAGGCGTGTTCACCGTTGACCGCGACCTGGGGTCAGGCTACGCGCAACAGTGGAACGTGTCGGTCCAGCGCGAGTTGACGACGAACACGGTCGTCGAAGTCGCGTACCTCGGATCGAAGATCACGAACGTCGGGATCCCGGACAGCAATATCAATCAGTTGACGGAGGAGCAACTGAAACTCGGTTCCACACTTCTCGAGAGGATTCCGAATCCGTTGTTCGGAACCATTCCGCGCTCTTCTTCGATTGGGGATCCGACGGTCACAAGAGCGCAGCTGATGAAACCGTATCCCGAGTACACGGCGGTCAGCTTTTACCGGAACAACGTCGGCACGACCGACTACCAGGGCCTCTCGTTCAGCATTCGTCAGCGAACGTCGCGCGGTCTGACCTACTCGGCCGCGTACACGCGTTCGAAGCTGACCGACATCGCCTCGTCGGTGTTCGACGCGTCGATTCTGACCGGACCCGTCACGAACGCTGCCGTTGCCGACAGCCACAACCTGGAGCGCGACCGCGACTACTCGACCGGTGATATTCCCCATTATTTCGGTGCGTCCGTCGTGTGGGATGTTCCATTCGGCACGGGCCGCGCGAGCAACCCCGGTGGCCTGCTTGGCGTACTGGCGAAGGACTGGAGCGTCGCGGCGGTGATGACGCTGCAGTCCGGCGTGCCGGTGGCGGTGACGCAGTCGAACTCGCTCGGGTACGCCGGCTTCACGACGCAGCGGCCAAATCTGGTCGGCGATCCAACGCTGCCGGCGAACGAGCGGACACCCGCCCACTGGTTCAACACCTCGGCGTTCGCGTTGGCCGATCAATTCACGATCGGATCTGCCTCTCGTAATCCGGTACGGGGGCCGTCGTACCGCGATGTCGATCTCGCCGTGATGCGTCGAGTCGGCTTTGCCGGTGAGCGCGCGATCGAGCTGCGCCTGGAAGTATTCAACCTGCTGAATACCGTGAACTTCGGCGCACCGGCGGCGCAGTTCGGCCCCGCGAGCTTCGGGACGATTACGACCGCGCTCGATCCACGGATCGTGCAACTCGCGGCGAAGTTCTGGTTCTGAGACATGGCTCGAGTCGATTGGGCGGTGTTTTGCGATCTGGCATTCATGGATCGACTCGGCCGCTTGTGTGTGATTGGCGTCACCCGGGAGTTTTTCGTTCCGACGCTGCCGATTGCATTGCACCAGGTCATGCTCGTGGCTCGCCTTACGGACATTCCGTCGGTCGACACAATCGGCGTCGGTGTCTTCGTCGTCTCGCCGAGCGGCGTCTTCGCACAGCCGAAAACGGCGGACAGCATCATCATCGAACTCGCTGGCGGATCGAAGAAATCGAATGGGGTGACGTGCTCGCGCACATCACGGTTCGTGTCGGCGAAGGCGTGATCGAGTCGGTGATTACGAAACGGAGCGCCGAGGATATGGGCCTGAAAAAGGGCGATTCCGTGACCGCCGTTGTGAAGGCGACCGAAGTGATGATAGCGAAGCCGTAAAGAACTGGAGTAAGGTGAGTGCGATTTGGAAGGACGCCTATGACCTTTCACACGCGCACCACGTTGCCGTTCCGCGCAGCGACCGTTGCAGTGACGCTGGCCGCGGCTTCTCTCTGGATTGCCTCCCCGCGCGGCGCACAAGCGGTCGACGTCGACCGGGGCAGCCGAGATTACACGCTACCCGATCAGATCGAGTGGAGAAATACCGAGAATGGCAGGACCGCTAATCTGTACGGTGATCCTTCCAAGCCGGGCCTCTATGCCTACATCGTGAAGCGCGGTCCGAACATGTGGAGCATGCCGCACTTTCACGACAACGACGTCTTCGTGACCGTGCTCGAAGGCACGCTCTGGGCCGGCACAGGAAAATTCGATCCGCAGCGCACCGTCCCGTTGAAGGCAGGCTCACTTGTCAGAGACGTTGCGCGCGGCATTCACTTCGAGGGGACGAAAGACGACGGCGCGGCGTTGTATTTCGTGGGGATAGGACCGTCGCCGGACCATCCCGCGGGACCGGGCGCCACTGCCTCAAGCTCCGACGCGAACGTGATCGATCCGACGATCAGCCAGGTTCAGCGCATTGAGGACATGCCGAAGGAATCGTTCGTCCTGTACGGGGACTCGAGCAAGCCCGGTCTCTACCTTCAGTATCAACGACGGGCGCCTAACAACTGGAGCATGCCGCACTATCACCCGATCGATCGTGTCCTCATGGTGATGGGCGGCACGATGTTGATCGGCACGGGGCCGAGCGGCGACAGGACCAGGACGGTCGCGGTGCCCAGAGGCGGATTCGTCCACGATATCGCGCGCGGCGTCCACTACGACGGGTCCGGCACCGATCCGATGTGGCTTCTCACTGCCGGCGTCGGGCCGACCGGGACCGTCAACGTCGACCCGCCGAAATAGCTCCGGAGTTCGGGCTAGCCGGGTCGGCGACCAATCGAGAACACCTGGTGCGGCGCATGGTCGACCTGAAGTGTTGTGTGCTCGATGCCGAAGCGCTGTCGCAGCATGTGTTCGAGTTCGCGCCGGATGGCGTGACAGTCGGTCGCCGGCGCGACGAGTACATGTGCGGTGAGTATTGGGACACCAGGAGCCAGCTCCCACAGATGGAGATCGTGCACCTGGCTCACCAATGCGGTGCGTGCCATTGCCCAGCCGACTTCATCGGGAGGCGTGCCTTCGGGAGCGCTTTCGAGCAACACCCGCATGGCCTTGCGCTGAAGCTTGTATCCCGACTGGAACATCAGACCCGCGACGATGAGCGACGCGATGGCGTCCGCGCGATCGAAGCCGGTGACGAGAATCACGATTCCGGCGATGAACGTGCCGATGAACGCATAGAGATCGGTCACGATGTGCTGAAAGCTTCCCTCGACGTTCAGGCTTTCACGGTTCGCTTTCGCAAGAACCCAGGCCGCAACGAGATTCACGACGACGCCAAGGGCTGCGACGATCGTGACCAGTCCGCCCGCGACCTCGGGAGGATTGACGAGTCGCGAAATCCCTTCGTACGTCACGAGCACACCCAGCACGAGCAGAACGGCGCCATTGGCCTGCCCGCTGAGGACCTCTGCGCGCCGCATTCCGTATGTAAGCCGTCCACCAACAGGACGCTGCACGAGCCGAATAACGACGAGCGAGAGCACGAGCGCGCCGGCATCGGTCAGCATGTGCCCGGCGTCCGACAGTAGCGCCAGCGAATGCGCGATGATTCCGGCCACGACCTCAAAGGCCATGAATCCGACGATGAGCGCGAGGGCGATGGTCAAGTAGCGTCGGTCGGCGTCGACACTGAGGCGATGCGAATGATCGTTACAGTGGTGGTGACTCTGATCTCGGGCGTGGTCGTGCGGTTCCTGAGGCGACATCACAATCTCGATCTCATCGATGCCGGTGTGTTTCTCGGCTTGCCTCCTGATGGTATCGCGTGGCTGGTTAGACGCGGGTTCGGCAATGGGCGCCACCCCCTACTGAAGGCCGATGGACGGTTCCTCGATCTCGCTGTTGTAATTCACGGGTTTCCGAGCGCCGTTGGCGGTTGGAACACGCCAAGGAGGAGACTGGATGAGACGCACCTTCGCAGGAACTGTCGCCCTATTCGTATCGATTGTCGGCATCACACTGTTCAATGCGCCGGCCCGCGCGCAGGGCTTCGACAGCCGTATTCAGGAAGGACTGAAGTTGGCGCCCGTCGAGTTGACGAAGCACGGAGTCAATCCCGCGCTCGTCGGGTTGGGCAGCTACATCGTCAACGCGCAAGGCGCATGCAACGAGTGCCACACCAATCCGCCGTTCGCGGCCGGCGGCGACCCGTTTGCCGGGCAGCCGGAGCAGATCAACGCGGCTGGTTATCTCGGTGGCGGAACGGCATTCGGCCCGTTCACGTCGCGCAATCTGACGCCGCGCGCATCTGATGGGCGGCCCGCGGGCCTGTCACTCGCGGAATTCACGGAAACGTTACGCGACGGTACCGACTTCAAGAACCGGCACCCGCAGATTTCGCCGCTGCTGCAGGTTATGCCATGGCCCGTCTTCGGAAAGATGTCCGATCGTGAGATCGAGGCTATCTACGAGTATTTGAAAGCCATTCCCTGCGTCGGCTCGGCGGCCCGGTGCGGCTCGTAGAAATATTCGCTGGTTGAATCTCAGGGTGCGAGCCGAATGACCACCGACTGTGTGCTTCCGGCGTAGGTCGCGCTCAATGTGACCTCCGCCGGTCCCGAGACACCGCTGCCGGTGACCGTCAGGGGAAACATACCGGTCGTGCTCCCTCTGGCGATGGTGACCGTCGATGGAACGATGAGCGCGTTACGTTCGGACCCGACCGTCTGCAGAGTAATGACCGCATTCGACGGTGCGATCGCGCTGAGCGTGACGGTCACCGTCGCGGTTTCATTGCGGTGGAGTATTACTCCGCCTGGTCCCGATGGTCCGACCACCGTCAGCGACTGCACCGCCGCGCCAGACGGGCTCGTTGAAGTGCCGTCTCCGCACGCTGCGGCCAGAATACCCGTCGCCATGACGGCAGCGCAGAGAAGGTGAGACGGTCGCAGCACTAATTCCTTCATCTGCTTTTCGGTCGAAAAGAGCGGTCACCATAGCTCGGGGCAGGCAGACTGCCCCGGGATCTAGCGGGTGCCCGCCTGCTTCGGCGTGACGCGGAACAGGCCGCCCGGGTTCGCGTCCTCGAGCATCCAGAGCGCGCCGTCCGGGCCCTGTTCCACGTCGCGAATCCGGTGTCCGACACTCCATCGCTCGGCGGGCGCCGCGCCCCCCTTGCCATCGAACGTGATTCGATTGAGCGTCATCGTTGCCATGCCGCCCATCATCGCCGAGCCACGCCACTGCGGAAACATCGCGCCGCTGTAGAACATCAGGTTGCCCGGCGCGATGATGGGCGTCCAGTAGATCACCGGCTTTGTCAGATCCGGCCGCGTGTCGGGACTCGGTATCGGCACGCCGTTGTAGTTGACGGCGTAAGAGACGAGCGGCCAGCCGTAGTTCTTGCCCGGCTCGATCAGGTTCAATTCGTCGCCGCCGCGCGGGCCGTGCTCGACTTCCCATAGCCGGCCGTCGGGCGCGAACGCCAGGCCGTACGGTGTTCGATGCCCGCTCGTCCACGTCTCCGCAGGCGCGAGGTTCGGACCCGGGAACGTGTAGGTGCTCACCACCGGGGCGGTCTTAGCCGCTTCAGTGTCGCTGGGCGGATTGATGAGCGGAATCGTCGCCGCGCCGGCCTTCCCAGCCATCGGATTGCCCGGTGCCGGCTTGCCGTCGAGCGTCAGCCGCAGGATCTTGCCAACCTCCGTGTTGGGATCCTGCGCGGGCGTCATGCGCTGCCGATCGCCGACGGTGAGGAACAGATACTGACCGTCGGGTGAAAACGCGATCTGCGCGCCGAACTGCCCGCCGCGACCCTTCGGCATGTCGTGCCACAACACCTGCAAGCCTTCAAGGCTCGCCTTGCCCGCATCGAGATTCAGCCGCGCGCGCGCGAGCGCGAGACTCGAGGCGCCTGCGACATCGCCAGGCTCGGAATAGGTGAGGTAGACGCTGTGATCGGTCGCGTAATGCGGCGACACGAACACGCCCAGCATGCCGCCCTGCCCCTGCGCCAGGACCGCGGGGACGTTTTCGACCTGCGTCTTCTGCCCCTGCTGCGTCACCAGCCAAATCGGGCCGACCTTCTCGGTGACGAGCATCCGGCCATCGGGCAGGAACGCAATCCGCCACGGCAGATCGAACGTCGCCACCTGCGTCATTGTGAACGGCGGGTTGGGCTGGGGCGTCAGATTGCCCGCGTTGATTTGGGCTCGCGCCGTGGAGGATGCCAGCGTGAACAACAGCGCCGCATTGAGAAGCGTCTTCATAAACGCAGTCTACTCGAAGTTTTTTGCTGAGACGTGCCGCTGACACCATCGAGCCGCTCGTATTCAGCTGCGGATTCCGATGGCGTTTGAATGTCGGAAATTCGCCGCGCCGAGGACGGATCGTCGTCTGCCCCTTTTGCCAGACCATCGTTCCCGCCGGACTCACCAACTTCTGACGCGAGATATCCTATTTGCTCCTTCGACTCTCGTCGATAATCCAGGCATAGACTGTCTCGGCGGTCTCACCGATTGTCGCCATCGGCCTCATTGTGCTGCTGGCGCTGCTCGAGGCAGCCGTACTCGTGCGCGTGTTCAGCGAATGAAGACAACGAACTACCCGCCCGTCACCTGTCAGCGATGCGGTGATCAGCGGAATGTCCATAAGAACCTGACCACTCCGTACGCTCAATACTGGCGGTGTGCGCGCTGCGGCGAGGTGTGGGCCACGGCGAAACGCGCATCGGACTCGAGCGCGTTCGATGAATCCAAGCCGCGCTCGGTAGGCACCGTCAGAAGATTCTTCACGGATACGCGGACCATAACGACCGGCGCCGTTCTGGCGGTGTTCGGTGTGCTGTACGTTATGCGTCGGAAGTCCGGCCGCCCCGACGCTGTATCGAAACAATAAAAGCGAGCCCTGCGAGTTCGCCTCTCGACGCGATACTCATAGGAACGGTGCCTTCGATATTGGCCATCAATGCAGATATCCGATGCACATCAACCTGGATGATTTTCTCGACACTGGAAGCGGCAGGATCTGGACGGTGGAGCGAAATGCCGAGGCCTGGAAGCGGTCCTTTGCCGCATTTGCCATCGCGCTGGAGCAAGCGACGCAGAAGACGACGGTGTACGTTCTCGTCGGGGCGCAGGCATCCGGCAAGACAACGTGGGCACGTGCGAAGGCCGCCGAAGATCCGAATGCCATCCTGTTCGATGCGATCTTTGTCAAGAAATCGGAACGTCTCCCGATCTTGAAGTCCGCTCGCGGAGCGGGCGTTCCGGTTATCGCGGTTTGGTTGAAGACGCCCCTCGACGTTTGTGTCGCCCGAAATGCAGTGCGATCAGTCAACGAGCTCTGCGATGAAGAAGGATTAAGAAATGTCTTCGCCGCACTTGAACCGCCATCGCTGGAGGAGGGATTCGTCGGGATTGTGGAAGTCTGATTGTGTCGAGATACGTCGACGTTCCGGGATGGGCTCGTGTAGAGTTGTTGCGGTTTCGTGCTCTGGGACAACCTGGTGACTCGTTTCACGAGGAGCAGTCGATGGCCACGGGACTATCGGCCCATCCCACCCGCCAATCATCTCCGCCATCGGCCGCGCGAGCGTGGCTGCGGCCAAAGTACGGTCTGTTTGGATTCATCGGGTTGCTTCTGCTTTACGTGCTGCAGCACAACGAGCGATTCCTCATAGACTTCAAAGACGATTACTGGAACCACATCGAAACGCTCGGCTTGAAGTGGTGGCTGTTGCCGCACGGGCTGGCCGGTGCATGTGCGCTGCTCCTTGGACCGATGCAGTTCTCGGATCGTCTTCGGGGCCGGTACACGTGGCTCCATCGTGCGGTCGGACGCGTGTACGTTGCGGCAACATTTATCGCGGCTCCGTTAGGGGTTTACCTGGAGTATCTAGACGAGGCCGGCGGCAGCATGCGCACCTTTACCATCGAGACCGCGTTCCAGGGGGCGCTCTGGTTTCTCACGACTGCCATCGCGTGGGTCCTCATCCTGAAAGGCAAGACGCAATTGCATCGGCAGTGGATGACGCGAAGCTTCGGCACCGGGCCATTGATCTTCCTCGAGGTCCGCGTGATCGGTGGCATCTTTCACATCACCGAGCCGGCTCTCGAATACCTGGTGTGGGCGTGCACGCTCTCTTCGATCTTCGTGGCCGACGCGGTCCAGCTGGTGGAGGACCTGCTGCGGAATGCGCGCCGACGCGTGCCGCGCGACCGGTCTCCGGCCGGCGTCGAACTCGCATAACGATCTAGCTCGTCACCTTCATGCTCCACGACCTGGGGCTGCCTCGACGCAGAGAACGTACCGGCTGGTACCGATCGACAATCCGATCAAACCGCAAGTGGTCAGAATGCCATTACGGGCAATCCGGAGGAGGCTTGCCGTCGACTGCTCTGATCGTCGCAGATCCGTCGTAATTCAAGGGCCACGTTCGCGATTGTGGTTGGTGAAAGTGGGGCGGTGGGATAGAGTCTGGATACTGCTTTCCTGAGTCCTGATCCCGCCCGATCAGCCCTCACCAAGGCCATTCTGGGGGCTGAATGCCAACAACCTACGTCCTTTTCGCCATGCTCGTCGGCGCTTGGATGCTACTCGTGGGCGTCTTCATCTGGATGCACGTTCCGGAACGGACGATCTCGGAGGTCGTTCGTACTGTGGAGTCGCGGCGATGAATTTCGAACGGCCGCGCGAAGCTCCCGGTCCCGGAACGCCGGATGATCGTGCGATGCGACCCATCGAATGCCCGGAGTGCCGATCGAAATCTATCGGAACGCTCGCCAAGATCATCACGGCCGACACATACTGGCGTTGTCAAGCGTGCGGCACGGTCTGGAATGAAACCCGCTGCCGGCCCAATGCACCGCGTCGCCGCTGGTGACCGTGTTAAACCATTTCGCTACTGTGGAGCGTGGTCCATTAGAAAGACCACGCCTAAAACATCGTTCTCACCAGCGCGCGTCACGACGCTGACGGCCACCGCCGCCAGCGTAACCGCGGTGTTGAACGACAGAAATCCTACGTACAGTCTCATGCACAATCCTTCGAATAGGTTGGAAGCGGCTGGCTTGTGAACTTCTGGAGCGCGCAGGACTGAACGCAGGCAAACAAACGCGGCGGGAATCCAACGTGACGTACTCACTGTAGCACGTCGTACAAACCCCTTAGCACCACGCGCCCAGTTAGAGACGACGAAGGTTTACGACGCCGGCGTTTTGACGGAAGGACGTTTCGTTCGCCGAGTGGCTTTCGCAGGTTTCACCGGGGCCGGTGTCGACGACGCTGAGAGCACGACACGCGGCGACGAAAACGTGCGCACGCCGTGTGCATCGAAGTCGATCACCGTGTGGTACTCGTTCATGCTGTTGACGGTGCCGTCTCCGTACTGCGCGTGCGCGACGCGATCTCCGGGCGTGTACTTCAGCATGTCATCTCCTTGCAGGGTTGAGCGGAGGCCGTCGAGAACCAACTCGCGGCGCACAAGAGGTACGCGATACACAACGTTCGAGCTTTGGCGAGAATTAACCGCGGGCTTAAAGCGGAAAAGGCTCAGAAAGCAGAAACGGGATGTCTAACAAGTGTACGGGGACGACGTACCGGAACGCAATGGCGCCACGAGCGGTGATGAGCCTGGAACGGCAGAGATATTCCAGCCTTTAACGCTCGGGCAGCACGCCGACAATCCTCAATGACCGGGCTCACGAATTGTTTCAACGCCATCCCACTCTGCCGACCAAAACGGCAGCCTGCTGCGGTCGAGTCACAGGGCTTACCTATTGCCTCTTTGAACGGTGAATGGGCGATCGAATCGGGTCGCCCGTCACATCTCTGGAGGGCCCCATGACAACTTTGGCTCGGGTCATTACCGTCAGCGCAACCGTGGCGCTGCTGTCCGCTCCGGCGTTCGCGCAGGAGGTCACGTACCAAGTTCGGCGCGGCGACGATGTGTCAGAACTACGAACGTTCACGATCAGGCAGACCCCAGTCACCGCTTCCCAGTCGTGGTGGGCCTATGAACGTGGCAATGTCACCGCTTCCCAGCCGTGGTGGGCCCATGAACGTGCGATCGATCAGCAAGACACGAATGCCGCGGTCGCTGCGCAGCTAGAAGCGCGGGGCTTCAGGCGTGATGACGCCCATCCTGATATGTACATCACGACGCATCGAACCGCCCAGACGGACAACGTCTGGCTTTACGGGTGGTCTGGTTGGGGAGATGACGACTGGAGCCATTACGGGTACGGGTCGGACTACCTCGATTCGACCGTTGCCAGCACCCTGTTCATCGACGTCACGAGCGCGCACACCGGCGAACTGCTGTGGCGCGGCATCGGTATGCGCCATATGCATATCACGGCGAGTCCGAAGGATCGTCTCGAGCGCATCGACAGGGAAGTGTCGAACGTGTTCAAGGACTATCCTTTCGGAATCGTGGCGACGACCGGTCGCGGGATGCCGACAACGACGGACCGGTGAGAGGCCGACCTCCAGATAGCCCGCTGATGTCGGTCTTGATCGATCGAAGGTAGCTTTCGGTGTTACTTGAGATCGATGTCCTGAGCATGTACCGGAACGAGCGCGTCTATTGCGGCCACGTCGCGTTGGGATCGAGGTTGATCACCGTCATTGCCTGTGCCGTCGGAATCATCGGTCGCAGATAGGGCCGGCCGACGGCCTTGTGGCACGAGTAGCAGCTTTCGATCATCGTCTTGTACGTTGCCGCGAATCGCACGCCGTCTTTCTTTTCGATCGCCGTCTTGACGTCAGCCAGGCTGCTGGTGTCGATCGCGTCGAAGATGCTCTTGACGTCGACGTCCATGCCGTCTTGACCGCGGATGATCGGTGACTTGCGCATCAACCACTGGATGTGGCCGCGCATCTCGTTGAACTGATACTGGGCGAACGCCCAGTCTTTCTTCTGCGCAGCGAACCAAAGATTGGTCCAGTGGAACTGCACGTCCATCATGATGTGCGAATTCGACGGTTGGATCGCCTTCAGTTGAGCGACGTCCGCAGCCACGCTCTCCAACGTCGGCGGCGGCGCTGCGGCGCGTGCCTGTTGTGCAGCGACGGTCGGAGCGATCGCCCCCACATACCCAATCCGATCCACTGCGATACCTAGAAGAATGCCGCACGCCAGAAGTAACAGGCTCCGAACTGGAATGTGTATCGTCATGCCATCACCGCCTGAAAAAATGGGCGACACGCCCGTGAGAGATGGCCGAGTGTAGCGGCTCTATGGAGGCGCTATCAACAGTACATCGAATCACGCGAACTGCCGGACTCGTACCGTGAGGGCTCGATTACGACGAGAGCGTGGGCGGGAAGCGGGCTCAGTGACCGATTAATTCCTCCTCGGTCCTGCCCTGCACCATCTCGATGCGGACGCCGCCCGGCGCGAAGACGAACCCGACCCGGAGATTTCTCACGCCGCGTGGCGCCTCCGTCTTCAGTCCCTTCGACCCCAGCTCACTGACCTTCGCGTCGACGTTCGTCACGGCCCAGCCGAGGTGATCGATCGCGTGGCCCTGGCTCGGCGTGGCAGTGTCGCTCTTGTCGGCAAGCAGCAGCACGGTCGGATTCGTATATTTCACCGCATCGACGCGTCCCTTCCACTTGATGCGCTCACCGCCGTAGTTTTCAAAGAACCACTTCAATTCGGCGTCGGGATCCGGCGCCCGCAGGTGGACATGATGAAACCCCAGCGTCTCCGGATCCTGTAGAAGTTCGATCGTGATGCCGAAGGGATCCTGGACGAACCCGGCTTTCGGCAGACCGGCGACCGTGCGCGCGGCCATGGTCACCTTCGCGCCTGCCGCCTCGAGCTCCTTCATCTTTGCGTCAACGTTCGGGACCGAGATGCCGATGTGATCGATCGCGCTTCCAGCGCTTGGCAGCGGATTGTCGACTTTGGCAAACGCAAAGATCGTGCGCCCGACGACGACGCGGTCAGGCAGTGAGCCGAGCTTCGCCGGAAGGTACTTCGCGTACCAAGCGACGGCTGCCGCCGGATCGGCCGCATCGAAGTGCATGTGATCGTACGGGAAGGTTTCTGCGCGAAGCACGTTTGCTGCGGCGAATGCGACAAGCAAGAACGTGGAAGCGAACAGGTGTGGGCGCATACGGTCCTCTCCATGGCGGCTCATAGTCACACGGCCTTGCCCAGCCCGATTCCGAGCCCCTCAAACAAGGGTCTACTTACCGCCCTGCTTGCGTGACGTTGAATTTCTTATCGTAAATTCGCATGACGCCACCTGGTTGGATGACGGTCAGCGTTTTGCCATCTTTCGAGACCTGTTCGGTATCGACTGTGATTCTTCCGTTTCGATTGTGCGTTCTTTCGATCGTGTATGGATCGATTAGTTTGTAACTAATCTCCCGCGCATCGCCTCCTGTGGTCGCGTGAGGCTTTCCGTCGAAAGCGACCGGATGGATTTCGGCGCTCGACGACTTGTTTTCCTTGGCGATCGTGGCGCGCGTGCTGATGAAACCGCCTCCGGGCGCCGGCACGTTGATCATCATCTGGCTTTGTTGCGGATAGTTGACGGTCTTGGTCAGATTGATTTCCCAGATTCCGACGAACGGTTCGCTCTGTTTGTCCTGCGCCATCAGACGCGTGCAACACCCGAGCATGACAACCGCGATGACGAAAGTCTTCCGTGACATTTTCATCCTCCTTCGGGCGACGCGTTTCGGCGCCGAGGGACGTGGATCCGTCACCTTTTATCACTTCAACGACGTGTTGAGAAACGAACGCCGGCCAGAGCGCGGCAGAATCCGCTTGATCGAAGGTGTCACCCATGTCTCCAGAATGAACTGTCACACCGATGTGTCCGGAAAGGACCTACACTATCCGAGTCGTGCAGCGAATTGTTGTGACAGTTCTGCTGATTGTCGCGTTGGCGAGCGCGGCGTCCGGCGCACAGGCGCTGGAGATCTTTTTCATTGACGTCGAGGGCGGTGCATCCACCCTCATCGTCACACCTGCCGGCCAGTCGTTGTTGATCGACGCTGGATACGGCGGGCGCGAGGGCCGGGATCCCGCGCGAATCCTCGCAGCGGCAGCCGAGGCTGGTATCACGCGCATCGATTACCTGCTCGTCACCCACTTTCACAACGATCATGTCGGCGGGGTTCCCGAACTCGCATCACGCATACCCATCGGGACGTTTATCGATTACGGCGTTCCGCTCGGGACCGACCGCATGACCGTCGGCGCGTATCGTGCGTACGAGCCTGTGCGCGGAGACCATCCTCATATCGAGCCACGACCCGGAGACAGGTTGCCGCTCGACGGCATCCAGGCAACGGTCGTCAGCGCCGGTGGCGCGCTTCTGTCCGCGCCGCT
>Ga0207659_10000339_pt1 | contig 28024 bp, 20 predicted proteins | sample KBSM43metaG_FD_184330 | JGI IMG/M metagenome (GOLD analysis project Ga0207659, IMG submission 184330) | Miscanthus rhizosphere microbial communities from Kellogg Biological Station, Michigan, USA - KBS M4-3 metaG (SPAdes) (version 2) | ecosystem: Host-associated > Plants > Roots > Rhizosphere >...
GGCGGGAGCTTCGCGTAGTTGCCCGGGAAGCCGTCGGTGTCCTGCACGAAGAGATGGTTGAGGTCCGGCAGCACGCGCGCAGTCACGTCCTTGTTGCCTCCCTCCTTGAACGCGGCCTCCTGGAGCGCAACCTGCTCGGGCACGGCCTGCTGGTCCCGCGAGCCGGTGAGGATTAGCACCGGCGTCTTCACGCGACGCATGGTGGACGCAGGATCGTAAGTGAGGAAGAATTTCATCCACGGGTCAGCGGCCATCATGGCGTCGATCCGCTTGGGGATCTCGGCGATTTGCGAGTCGCGCATTTCGGGCGTGAGCGCGGTGTTATGCTCAATTTGGTTCTTGATCTGAAAGTGGAGCGCGCCACGTCCGGGTTGCGCGATGCCCGCGAGCAGCACGATGGCTCGCAACGTGGGTTCCTTGTCAGCGACCATTGGAGCGATCAGCGCACCCTCGCTGTGGCCGAGCACGCCGAGGCAGTCGGCCCGGATCTCGGGCCGCGTGCGGAGATACGCGAGGCCGGCGCGCACGTCTTCGGCAAAGTCGGCGCTGGTCGAACCTTTGAATGTGCCACCCGATGCCCCTGTTCCGCGGTCGTCCATACGCAACACCGCGATTGCGCGGCGCGCAAGCGCATCGGCGATCTGGCGGAAGGGCCGAAACCCTGGCAGCCCGATGTTCTCGTCGCGGTCCTGGGGCCCGGATCCCGTGACGGTCACGATCGCGCTCACGGGTTGTGTGCGGCTCGCATCCATCGGCATCGTCAGCGTGCCCGCGAGCGTGTGGCCGGCAGGCGTCATCACCACTACTTCTTCAGCGGTGTACGGTGCGTCAGCGGGCGCGGCGTAGTCGGGCTTCGGCTTTGGCGGTATCATGGCCGCCTGCTCGCCCCGCTTCAACGTGAGCGGGAACTGTTGGCCGCCCTGCGTGAACCTCCCGGTCACCTCCGTGCGCTCCTCGTCCAGAACGCCTTCGAAGACGATGGCGGCCGACTTGATCTCCCAACGCACGGCATCACCATTGACTGTAATTGTGTCAATCGCGATCGTCGCGCCTTGGTCGAGGCTGTCGAGTTTACCGGAGTAAACACCAGCATCTGAATTCGTCACAGTGACGACCAGACGAAGCTTCTGCCCGGCGGCTTCAAGCGTGCTCTGCCACGAACCTTCAAAGTCCCTCGCCTGCGTTTGACCAGAGACCTGGTACGAGAGACCGAGCAGAAACAGCAAGATCAACGAACTGCTTTTCATGGTTCCCATCCTTCGACACATCCTCCGCCAGACATTCTGCTCACCTGGCATGCGTGGAGATCGCGCGGGTGGACAGAGCGTACACCAGCTCAGGTCGCGGTCTGCCATTCGACGTCCTCGAGAGATCCCACACAATGAGCGAGAATCTGTTCACTGGGGATACGTGCTTCAGCATCCGGCCTGGAGCACCGGTCACCGGCGAACGTGTCCGTCCCCGGAGTAGAGAGGCGCATGATGCAACGCCCGAAGCCGCCCTTTCGAGCCGACATGGTCGGCAGCCTTCTACGCCCTTCCGGGATCCAGGAAGCGCGCGCCAGACACGCCGCAAAGAAGATCAGCGACGCCTCGCTGAGGGAGGTTGAAGACCGCGAGATCCAGGCGGTCGTTCGCACCGAGGAGGCGATCGGCCTGAAGGCCGTGACCGACGGGGAGTTCCGCCGCTCGTGGTGGCATTTCGACTTCTTTCGGGCGCTTGTCGGGTGCGAGCTCCGGCACAGCGATCACGGCATTCAGTTTCAGGGCGTGCAGACAAAGGCGGAGGCGGTCGTCGTCACCGGCAGAATTGATTTCCCGTCAGATCATCCGATGCTGGGACATTTCAGGTTTTTGAAGGGCATCGCACACGTCACGCCGAAGATGACGATTCCGAGCCCGAGCGTTCTGCACTTCCGGCAGGGCTACACCGCCATCAAGCCTGTCTACCCCGACATCGACGGGTTCTTCGACGACCTGGCGCGCGCGTATCAGAAAGCGATCCGCGCGTTTTACGATGCAGGCTGCCGCTACCTTCAGCTCGATGACGTTGTCTGGGCCTATCTCTGCTCCGAGGAGCAGCGCGCTGGCGCGCGCGAGCGCGGCGACGACGTGGACCGCTTGCCTGAACGCTACGCGCGAACGATCAACGAGGCGCTCGAAGCGAAGCCTCGCGACATGACTATGACCATGCATGTCTGCCGGGGCAACTTCCGGTCCACCTGGATTTCGTCGGGCGGCTACGAACCGGTGGCTGAAGTACTCTTGCAAAGGCTCAATCTGGACGGGTATTTCCTCGAATACGACACGGAGCGCGCCGGCGGCTTCGAGCCGCTCCGCTTCCTCCCGAAGGGACCGAAGGTGGTGGTGCTCGGCCTCATCACCTCCAAGGACGGCACGCTGGAGAAGAAAGACGACGTCAAGCGGCGCATCGATGAAGCCACGCGCTTCGTTCCACTCGAGCAGCTGGCGCTCTCGCCGCAGTGCGGCTTTGCGTCGACCGAGGAAGGCAATGTCCTCACCGAGGACGCGCAGTGGGCGAAGCTTCGCGAGATCGTCGAAATCGCGGAAGAGGTGTGGGGCTGAATGACTTCTTCTTCGACAAGACCGCCCAGTATGGAGCCCTCACATTGGCGCGGCCAGAGCTGCGAGGACCTCCTTGTAGAGGTACTTCGCCCCTTCGACGCCGTTCAGCGGACCCGCCTCGTACTCGAGCGCGAACGTGCCCTTGAACCCGCCGGCGAGCATGATGCGCACCCCTCGCTGCACGTCGTTCTTCTCGCCCCACCGGTCCCAGTATTTCGCGTGGACGTTCGAATAGGAGTACGGCGCGAGCGCCTTGAGACCGTTGAAGAGCATGTAGTCATGCTCCCAGTTGCAGAAGTCCGGCGTGGCGCTGCAGTACGGATGATTGATCGTATCGATGATGATCCGCAGGTTCATCGGGTCGGCGGCGAGTCCCCAATGGTTCTCGAAGGTGACATGGATGCCCAGGCTGCCGCCGAAATCCGCCATCTCCTTGTAGGACTCAATTGCGGCATTCATCAGGGGGACTATCTCCAGGTTTCTGGGATAGCCGTCGCCGCCACTCGGCACGGCGTTCGGGCGGATCTGCGGACCAAGCGCCTGCGGTGAGTTCATGCGCATGGAGATGGGACGCAGCACCGCCAGACCTTCGAGCCAGCGTTTAGCCATCGCCACACCCGCTTTGCGCCGCGTGTCGGCTTCCGGCGATCCGTAGTCGGCCAGACCGAACGGCGCGTTGTTCGAGACGTGCTGAACCTTCGTGCCGGTCTTGACCAATGTGTTTGCGAGCTGATCGAGCCATCTGCGCCCCGACGGGCTCGTCGGATTGAAGCCGGCGCCCCCACCTCCGCCTTCGGCCGCGGTGATGAACATCGAGTCTTCGGTCACGTCGCCGAACAGGCCGGAGAACAGATCCATGTGCGTGACCCCCGGGAACGTGTCCTTCGTCCACTGCGGGAAATCGAGCATCGTGATCTCGCCGTACTTCTGCTTCATCTCGGCAGTCGCCGTCCGATCGCGGTTCGCGGGAATTCCCACTGGTGGTGCCGGCGCCGCTGCGCCCCCGGCAGCGGCGACCGGCGGCCGCGTCTTGAACAGTTGGCGTATCGGCCAGGTGCACGACGCGATCCGATCGAAGCGGGCCTTCTCAGCGAGCGCCTGCGCAGCGGCCGGTTCGCGCGCGGTCATCGCGCCCGCCGCGGCGATGCCTGCGCCGGCGGTTCTCAAGAATTCGCGTCGACCGAGGGTGAGCGACGTGTCGCGGTCTTTGCTCATGAGCTCCTCACGGAATGCGGTATCTTACGTGGCGCGATGGATCGACGCACCTTTCTTCAGCGCACGCTCGCGTACGGATCCGCCACCACGCTGGGCGCGTCCCGCATGTCGTCACTCGGCGCGGCCGTCCGCTGGCCGATCGGCTGCTTCAACCGCCCCTGGACGAAATGGGCGTTCGACGATGCGTTGCGGCAGATCAAAGCGGCAGGCTACGACGCGACGGGCCTGCTGACGCGGACCAAAGACGAGCCGTTCATCGCCGCCGAGGCGACGCCCGAATACCTCGCCGGTCTGAAACAGCGGCTCGCAGCCAGCGGGCTGAAGCCACAGATGGGCGCGCTGCGCTCGCGGCACGATATCCCGCTCGCCGACTCGATCACCGAGGTTCGTCGTCAAATCGACAACGCGAAAACGCTTGGACTGGCGTTCGTACTCTCGTTCGGCGTCGACAAGCCCGGAGAATACGATCACTTCTACCAGGTGATGGGTGATGCGGCGGCCTACGCGCATGAACGTCAGCTCAAGCTGGTGATGAAGCCGCACGGCGGCGGCAGCGGCGCGTCGGCCGAGATCGCGGCGGCGCTCCATGCGGTCCGGCACGCCAACTTCAAGATCTGGTACGACGCCGGCAACATCATCTACTACACGAACAAGGACCCAGTCGAAGAGCTGAAGCCGATTGCCCAACACGTCACCGGCTTCTGCGCTAAGGATTGCGGCGCACCGCAGGGCGACGTGATGATTCAGTTCGGTACCGGACGAGTGGACTTCGTGCGCGTGTTCAACACGCTGAAGGCTGCCGGCTTCGACGGACCGATCATGGTCGAGTGCTGCAAGGTGGGCGCGACCGCAGAAGAAACCATGGCGAACGCGCGTGCCAATCGGGTATTTCTCGAGCGCGTCCTGGCGCAGGTCTAGCGGATATCGCCGACACCAATGGCCACTCGAGAAACGCTTGGCGTCGCCATTGCCGGCGCCGGCTGGTGCGCGTCGCAGCACATCGCGGCCTTTCAACGGAATCCGCGGACGCGGATCACGTGGATCTGCGGCCGCGATCTCGAGCGCACGCGGGCAGCAGCGGCAAGCGCCGGCGCCATCGACAACGTTCGCATCACCACCGACTACCAGGCCGTGCTCGCCGCCCGCGACGTCGACATCGTCTCGATCACGACGCCGAATCATCTGCACGCCGACCAGGCGGTTGCCGCCGCGAAAGCCGGCAAGCACATCGTGCTCGAGAAGCCGACCGGACTCGACACGTCAGAGCTCGTTCGCATTCGCGACGCCGTCCGAAGCGCCGGCGTCCGCACGATCGTGTCCTTCGAGCTCCGCTACAACCCCTTCCTGAAGTTCGCGCGCTGGCTGCGCGCCGAAGGATGGCTCGGCAACATCCGGTTCGCACGCACTCAGTACTTGTCCCGCGTCACCGATTGGTACGCCGGCTGGAACTGGGTCCGCACCCGCGAGAGCGGCCGCAGCCACCTGCTCGCGGCCGGCTGCCATGCCGTGGACGCCCTTCGGTTCTGCTCAGGCCTCGAGCCGACCGCGGTGAGCGCGCTCCACACGCACTTCACCGGCGGTTACCAGTGGCCGACAACGATCATCGCGAACATGACGCTGTCCGGACCGGCGCTCGGCCATGTCAGCAGCTCGACCGACTTCATGATGCCGTATACGTTTCTCGTGGAGTTAATGGGCGATCGCGCGACCTTGCGGCAGGAGCTGTTGCAGTCCCTCGACACGCCGCTCGATCTCGAGTCGCTGTCGGCGGCGAATCCGTTTCCTGATGTGCGCCTGCGGCCTGCGACGGACACCGCGGGGCGGCCGGCAATCCGCATCGAATGCCTGATGCCCGACTCGGCCGACGTGAGCCATCATCCGTTCCAGGCGGAGATGGACGAACTCGTAGCGTGTGTCCTCGACGGCCGCGAGACGTCGATCAGCGTCTTCGAAGCGCAAAAGACGATGGAAGTGTGCCTGGCGGCCGATCGCTCGGCGGCGCTCGGCGGCGTGCCGGTGACGCTGCCGCTCGTCGTGGATTAGACGGGAGACACTATGATCGCTTGCCAGAATCGATCGCGGCTCGCCTTCGCGCTCGTCGTTGGCATCGCGCTGGCGGCCGCGCCGACCGCGCAAGACCACATGACCCCGAACACGATCACGCCGAAAGAACAGGCCGAAGGCTGGCGGCTGCTGTTCGACGGCAGGACGACCGCCGGGTGGCGCGGCTATCGGCAGCCGACGCTTCCGGACGGCTGGCGCGTCGTAGACGGCGCGCTGACGCGGGTCGGTCAGGCCGGCGACATCGTCACGACGGGTCAGTTCGGCGATTTCGAGCTGACGCTCGATTGGAAGTTGCAGGCGAACGGCAACAGCGGCCTCTTCTACCGCGTCACCGAAGAGGATCCGATCATGTGGCACACGGCGCCGGAGTATCAGATCATCGACAACGCCTATAAGGAGCCGCTCAAACCCGGGCAGTACACCGGCGCCAACTACGATATGCATCCTCCGTCGCTCGACGTCACGAAGCCGATCGGGTCATGGAACCAGACGCGGATCGTCGTCCGCGGCCCGCACGTCGAGCACTGGTTGAACGGCGTGAAACTCGTCGACTACGAACTGTGGACGCCGGACTGGGAACGTCGCGTTCGCGAGAGCAAGTTCAAGGACTATGCGACCTACGGCCGCGCGCGGCGCGGCCACATCGGGCTGCAGGACCACGGCGATCCGGCGGCGTTCCGCAACATCAAGATCCGTGAGCTGCAATAGCTCGGCGCTCAGCGATCCAGATCGATCGCGATGACCGTGTCGATGGGGTCGGCCGCGTCGGCCGGCCACCGGAGCACCACGCCGAAGTCGTGCTCCGAGAACGTCACGGGACGTCCGGTCGCCAGCAGCCGAGCGCCGCGAACCTTACCGCCGAGAGCAGGCAGCAGCAGCGTGGTATCCGGAACATCGAGGACATGGACGTACACGCGACTCCCCTTTCGCGTCGTCACGCCCCAGGGGCGCGGCGCGATCGGGCCGCCGCGCGTGCCGTAAATCGCCTCGCCGTTTTTCGCCATCCACGCACCGATCTCCCGAAGGCGGACTACGAATTCGGGCTGGATGCGGCCGTTGGGCATCGGGCCGACGTTCAGCAGGAAATTTGCGTTCGAGCCGGCGGCGCGCACGAGATACCGGATGAGATCGCGCGTCGATTTGTAACGTCGATCGGTGAGGTTGAAGCCCCACGACCCGTTCATCGTCTCGCACGTTTCAAGCGGCAGGTCGCCGATTTCAGATTCCCGGTTGAAGTCGGCGGTCCGGCCGCCGGGGAGGTCTTTCTCGAACATCTGGAAGTCCTCGCCCGGAAACGGCCGGCGGTGGTGGTTCGCGCCGATGAGCGCCTGCGGCTGGAGCTGGTGGATCAGCGAGTAGGTCGCCTCGAGCTGCCAGTCCGCGTCGGGGCGATCCCACCAGCCGTCGAACCAGATGCCGCCGATTTCACCGTAATTGGTGAGCAGCTCGCGCAGCTGCCCGTTCATGTACTCGATGTACTTCGGCCACTCGCCGCGCTCCGGGCGGTCCGCGTCGCGGCCGGTGCGGCCGCGTGGGAAGTAGTCAGGGTGATGCCAATCCAGCTGCGAGTAATAGAAAAACAGCTTCAGGCCCTGCCGCCGCGTCTCGTCAGCCAGTGCCTTCAACACGTCTCTCTTGTACGGTGTCCGTTCGACGATGTCGTAGCCGGAGACTTTCGAGTCGAACATCGCAAAGCCGTCGTGGTGCTTGCTGGTGATCGTGATGTACTTCATGCCCGCCGCCTTGGCGAGCGCGACCCACTCCACCGGATCGAATTCCAGGGGATTGAACAGCGCCGGCAGCTTCTCGTAGTCGGCTATCGGGATCCGGCGATTGTTCATCACCCATTCGCCGTCACCGAGCACGCTGTAGACACCCCAATGGATGAACAGGCCGAACCGGGCGTCCTGGAACCACTCGCGCGCGGCGAGATTGGCCGCGCCGGGACGATAACCACTCTGCGCGTGCCCCGGCGTAATTGCGCACACCGATAAGGCCGCCACCAGAGCCAGGGACCGCACGAGCCCCGAGACTTTCATCCGCCGCATGTCAACTGCCGACCAGATGTCTGTCATATCCAGCTGCCACGAGCTCTTGATACGCCTTCCACACCTCGTCGGGAATGTCCTGATGAATCTGAAATCCTCTCACGGGATACTCGCGGATTCGCTGCAGGTCGCCGACCATGATGCTGACCACATCGTCGGCCGACAGCGTCGGGTGTGAGCACTGCGTCAGGTACTCGTCCATCGACATCTGGGGCGACGTCAATCGCAGCTCTTTTTCCGGCCACACCTTCCGGAAGGTCGCATAGCTGCGGCGTTCCATGTACGGCTTCTGCACCACGATGAACGATTGCACATCGATCTGCCGCTCGTCGAGCATCCGCTTCGTGAACAGCACGTTTTCCCCGGTGTTGGTCGATCTGGTCTCGACGAGCACCCGGTCCTCTGGCACGCCCATCTGGATCGCGATGGCGGCGAACTTTTCCGCTTCCGGTTCCCGCCACAGGTGACGAGTGATTCTTCCGAGGCCGCCGGCAAAGATCAGGACCGGCGCCCACCCTTCCAGGAACAGTTCCGCGCCGCGCTTCGCGACGACGGTGTCGTGGCTGCACAAGACCAGAATCGCATCGGCTTTCGCCAGCTGATGATTGAGGTGATGGTAGTCCCAGAGTCTCCGGGCGAGGCCGCGGATCCGATCGTCCATGGCGAACGCCCTAGACCGGCTTCTGTCCCGCGAGGAACCGGTCGACTCGACCGGCGAGATCCTTCAGATACGCCGGGTCGCCGGCGGCAACCTCGGTCGTGAAGAATCCCTTGTAGCCGGCATCGTCGAAGGCGCGCCGGACCTCGAGCCAGTCGATGTCGCCGTCGCCGATGTTCGTCCAGGCGAAGCGGCCGTTCGGCCGATCGAGTCGGAAGTCCTTCAGGTGCACTTTCGCCGTGCGGGTGCCGAGCGTGCGAATCCAGTCCTGCGGAAAGCCGTAGAACACGACGTTGCCGACGTCGAAATAGGCTTTGAGCCACGGCGAGTCGAGCTCGTCGACGTAGCGGGCGAATTCGATCGGGCTCAGCAGGAACTTGTTCCAGACTTCCTCGACTGCGACGATGACCTGCAGCTCGCGCGCGAGCGGCAGCAGGCGCTCGCGAATCACCCGTTGGGATCTCGTCCACGCGTCCCGATACGAGGTCGCCTGATCGACGACTGCGGGTACGAGCAGCACGGCGTCCGCGCCCCAGAGTGCGGCATTGCGCAAGGACGCCTCCATGCCGGAGACGCTTCGATTGACGACGTCGCGATCGCTGCTCGACAGCGGAAAGCGCCAGTGATCGGCGTTCATCACGGAGTGAATGCGCAGGCCGCTCTTGCTTGCGGCGTCCTTGATCTCCGCCGCTTCGTCTTCGCGCAGGATCGTCTGCATCTCGATCGCGTCGAATCCCGCCTCGCGCGCGGCCGCGAAGCGCTGCGCGTAGGAAAGTTCCTTCGCGAGCATCGAGATGAGGACGGCCTTCTTCCGGCCAGACGGGCCCTGGAGACCCGGAAAGACGGTTGCGGCCGCCATCGACTGCAAGAACCTGCGGCGATCCATCATGCGTCGCCAGCCTTCAACCGTTCCTTCAGATAGTCCATCGTCCGCCACGCCATGGCGAGAATCGACCACGTGGTGTTCTGCGTGCCGCCGCAGACGAATGGCGCCGCGTCGGCGATGTAGACGTTCGGTGCGTCGTGCAGCCGGCAGAATTTGTCGGTCACCGACGTGCGCGGATCGTCGCCCATGCGCGCGGTGCCGATCTCGTGAATCGACCAGCCCGGCGGCAGGGGGTCGCGCTCGATCTTGATGTCCTCGGCCTTCGCGGCGATGAGCATCTCCTCGACCGTGTCCGCCATGTCTTTGGCCATCTTCAGTTCGTTGTCGCCGAACCGGTAGTCGAACCGCAGGACCGGAATGCCCCACTTGTCTTTCACCGACGGATCGAGGGTGACGCGGTTTTCCTTGCGCGAGAGGACTTCGCCAAAACCGCCGAGGCTGATCAGCGCGGGATAGTGCTTGCGCACGTTCGACTTGAACGCCTTTCCGTAGCCCTGAAGATCGTCGGCCATGCTCGGGTACTCCGCGCAGCCGCCACCGCCCTGAAAGTGATAGCCGCGGATGAAGTCCGGGTGGCGGTCGGTGACGTTGCGAAACCGCGGTACGTAGGGCGAGACGGCACGGCCATCGTCGAGCGTCGTTTCGGTGCCGATGCGAGCCGGTATGTAGCCGCTGCCGCGGATGCCCATGATGTGCTCGCTCAGATAGCAGCCGAGGACGCCGGACGAATTGCCGAGGCCGCTTGGGTGCGCACGCGACCGCGAGTTGAGCAGAATGCGCGTCGTATCGAGCGTCCCGGCGCCGAGAACGACCACCGGCGCCTTGAAATCCATGACTTCGCTCGTGTTCGCGTCGATCACGCGCACGCCGGTGGCGCGATTCGACGACTCGCCCACCAGCACCTCGGAGACGATTGAGTACGGGCGGATGGTCAGGGTGCCGCTGTCGCGAGCCGGATAGATCAGCGCCTGCGGTGAATGGAAGGCCGCGCCGATGTCGCAGCCGCGACCGCACCGACCGCGGCCGGCGCACCGCGCGCGATATTTGTTATTCAGCACGCCTTCGGTGGTGACGCCGGCCCGACCCGGAATGTAGTGTCGCCCCATCGGCGCAATGGCGCGTTTGAACGCCACTTCGACGCAGTTCAGTTTGGACGGCTTCTGAAACACGCCGTCCGGCACCTGCATCAGTCCTTCGGTCGTTCCGGAACATCCAAGCAGGACGTCGACCTTGTCGTAATACGGCTTCACCTCATCGTACGAGATCGGCCAGTCGACGTCGAAGCCGTCGCGGCTCGCGGCGTTGAATTGCAGCGGACCATAGCGCAGGGCGCCACGCCCCCAGAAGTTGGTCTTGCCGCCGAGGACGCGCGAACGCACCCACGCGTACGGCGTGCCGGTATGCGGATGCTCGCGTTCGTCGACCACCCAGTTGCGCGTGAAGCGGTTGGCCGAGTAGGACATGACCTTTTTGTATTTTTCGAGCGCGGGATTCGATCCGTACGGCCGATCGAGAAAGCTGTACTCCGCGACGTCGATCGGCCGCTCGCCGACCGGCATCCGTCCACGCCGGTTCGAGGCGTACGGCCATTCCATCGTTCGGTACTCGGTCTTGACATCGAGCATCCGGCCCGCTTCGAGCAGCAGCACTTTCACGCCCGCCATCGCCAGCTGAAAAGCCGCCATCCCTCCGGCCGCTCCACTACCGACGACGATGACGTCCCAGCGATCGCTGACGGGTGTGATCGAGTCGGCGAGCCGCTTCGACTCGTCGAGCGCACGCGTCAGGTTGACGTTGAGTGTTGGATCATCCTGCATGATGTTTCTGCCCGCAGTGCGGGCAGTCCTGGCCGTCTTCTGTCCGGCAGCCGACGAACTCGCGAAGGAACTGATTTCCCTTGTAGCCAAGCTCGTCGTGAATGCCGATTTTCGAGGTGTAGTAGCCGCGAACGGTCGCCTGCTTGGCCATCACGAAAAACGCTTCGAGCGGCGTCTGCGCCGACTTCTCGTTTCGACTGATCGTCTGCATGATCGCGTCGACCTGAGTGTCGCGAAGCCGGCTGAACGGTGAGCGGAATCGCGACATCGCTTCGGCGTCGAGCAGCGCCAGCCCGCCGATCCACTGCAGAACGACCTCGCGATCGACTTCGGCCAGCAGGAGATCGATGTAATCAGCGACTCGCGCCTGCTTCGCGCCGGGAGATCGCTCGTCGGCGGGGATGATCGCCTCCGTCAGCACCTCGAGCGCTTCGAACTGCGGTTTCGAGAGCACCTTGAGCGGTGACGCTGCATTCGTTTCCTGGAGACGGGCGAACGCCAGCAGCCCTTCGTCGGACAGCCACGGCAACGCCACGATGGTGCCGATGGCTTTGAGCGCGGTTCGGCGGCCGGTGTCTACACCCGAGGAAGTTGCGGCTTTCGGCATGGGGCACATGATGCCACTATTGCGAACCGGCGTGCCGTTCTGCTTGAATGAATCGTGATCCGGCCGCCAAGCTGGAGCCGGAATATGCGCGCCGGCCTCGGACTCGAAGCCGCGGTCTCAAGGGGGCTGTATGAAGACTGTATGCATCGCGCTGATCGGCCTGACGTCGTACGCCGTTCCGGCAGGCGCCGAACTCTCGGCTGCCGAGGCGAATCGGCTGAAAGCCGCAGCGACCACGTTACACGAACTCCGGGCTGCACCCGACAACGGGATCTCAGACGACTTGTTCAAAAAAGCCGAATGCGTCGCCGTGCTTCCGGGCGTCAAGAAAGCCGCCTTCGTCGTCGGCGGCGAGTACGGAAAAGGAGTCGTCAGTTGTCGGACCGGAAAGGGTTGGAGCGCCCCGGCGTTTATGGAGATGGAAAAAGGCAGCGCCGGTTTCCAGATCGGTGGCAACGAAACCGACCTCGTTCTCTTGGTGATGAACCGAACAGGTATGGACAAACTTCTGGGTGACAAGGCGACGCTGGGCGGCGATTTAACCGTCGCGGCTGGACCGGTGGGTCGAAACGCGACCGCCGCGACCGATGCACGGATGACGGCGCAGATCCTGGCCTATTCGCGCTCCAAGGGTGTGTTTGCCGGCATCGATCTTTCCGGCGGTTCGCTGAGACCGGACAAGGACGCCAACGCCAGTGCGTACGGGAAGGGCGTGACTGCGAGAGAGGTACTGAACGGACAGAAGGGTACGGCGCCACCAGCGGCGGCGTCATTTCTCCGCGCTCTCGGCACTGGGCCGACGTCAACCGCCGGCAAGAAGTGACAAGCGTTAGAAGGCGACCGCGAGCCGTGAATGGGGGACGTTCCTAGGGTCGCGCTGAATGCGCTGCCGAATCCGAACTCCGTCTTCGATGTCGTGACGCCGCGCGGCGGACGCCATCTCATCGTCCACAACCACACCGAACGTGGACGATCGCCGCTGAACGTCGCCGTGTCGAACGACGGCAGGACGTGGAGTGCTGCCCTCGTCCTCGAAAACGAGCCGGGCGAATACTCGTATCCGGCAGTGATTCAAAGCGCAGACGGACTCGTCGACGTCGCCTACACCTGGAAACGACAGCGCATCAAGCATGTGGCTATCGACCCCGCGGCGTTGGAGCCTGTTCCAATGCCCGATGGGAAATGGCCGAAGGACCATTGAGCGGCCGCCGATACTGTTCAAGAAGCTTCAGGTACTCAGGATCCTGCACGCGTCCCGCAGCCCCGGACGTGATGTTTCGCAAGACGCGCCGCGCCCGACTCCGCTCCGGCGAGTCGGCGGCGCTGTTGGCGGTCTTGAACAGGCGCGAGAGCCGATCCCGCAGCCGCGCCAATGCCTCGCTTCGACCTTCGCCGCCGGCGCCGGGCCGCAAAACTCCTTCGAGATCGAATACCTCGACCAGCATGCGCATCTCTGAGTCGTCGCTGTCCCGTTCGCGCGCCAACGCTTTCTTGATCTCGGGTTGTTTGCTCAGCGTCGCGGCGCGTGTCGATTCGGCGGACACGTCGCGCAATCCAGTGAAGTCTGCGACGATCGCGGTTAGCTGGTGGATGACCTCGGTCGGAGCGGCAGATTCGACGAGCTTGCGGCGCTTCTCGAGCAGCCGATCGACGAACGCCTCGTCGCGCTCGCGACGGTTCGACTTCATCGCTTGAAGCTCCAGCCATTCGATTGCGTCCAGGGCGACCTCGTCCGGCGGCAACGTGTGGCCGCCTTTGAAGATCGCGAGCCGGTGCGGCGATGTGAGTTTTTTATCGAGCAGACGCATCTCGATGTAGTTGAAGTCTTCGGTGCCGGCCGTACCAAACACGGCAAACGACACGGCTGCGCGAGGCTGGCTGTCGGGGAAACCCGCGCTTGACGCGATTACGCCCGCGAGGTTGTTGCCGCTGAGGCCGACGAGCATTGCCACGCGCGCGCCGCCTGAGTGACCGGTTGCATAAACGCGCGAGGCGTCGATGGCGAAACGCTGGCCGAGATCCCTGCTCATCGCCTCGACACTCGTCGCGGACACCGACATCGGACCGTTGCGCGAATTGTTGGACGCGGCCACGATGTAGCCGTATTGCTCGGCGGCCGCACGATACTTCTCGACGATGGCTCGGCCGTTGGCCGCGGGATGAAAACCGATCAACAGGCTCCACCCACGGTCGGGTGAGTAAGTCGACGGCAGATAGAGCGCATAGGTCTGCGAGGGCTCTGCGAGGCAAGCGATCCGATCGACAACTACGCCGCGGGCGAGCTCCTGCGCGTTATTGCCATCGGCGCCGACGACGACGCCGACCGCAATGACCGCGGCATCGATGATTCGGCGTGCCATCGCGAAATCATACGGCAATCGGTTTCCGAATCCCTTGATGGCCGGGGCTGGCAGTCCGACTATCATCGGCGCGGCTGTGCACGCTTGCGAGGCCGGAAAGGCTCGTCGAAAATGACCGGGATGACCCGGGTCACACTGAGAGCTCCACGCGTACATCGTGCTCAGAGGGACGAGGAGCGCGCCAGCTACGGTTTCTCTTTTCGGCGTTTATTTGATCTTCTTCTTTGCAACCTCCCAGATCGGGTCCGTGCAGAGAATGCAATCGGCGCCCTCGAAGTACTTCGCGGCGCTCTGATCGCCGTTCAAGCGCCACTTCAACCAGGCGACGCCGACTTCGCCGAACCATCCGCCGCCCGGGTGCATGTAGGTTCCTCCGTGTCCGGAGTGGATGCTGCCGAGAAATGCCGGCACCGTCGTGAGGCGTGAGAAATCGTTCTTGCCGTTGGCGTACGCCAGATCCGTCGGCCCGCCGAGGAAGTACGCCACCGGCGCATGGAACTTCGCGAGGCTCTCCTTCCGCGCCCCGCTCAGCGTCGCGCCACGCCCGCCGTTCGGTTCGTTGAACACGCCGCTGTTCCAGATCACGACGGTCTTGATCCGCGGATCGCCGGCAACCGCCGTCGCCTGAAGTCCGCCGCACGACTGCCCCATCACCGCCACCTTCTGCGGATCGAGCCTGCCGGCATACGCGCTGCCGCTTTTTCCGTCTTCCGCAATCGCCCAGTCGATGGCCTTGATCAAGTCCTCATCCTTCGTGCTTCCTGCGGCGATGCCGGCGTTCGGATCCGGTTGCGAACGCGCCTGGCCCGGCACTCGCGATGCGAATGCCGGCAGCGGCGCGTCCTTCGGTCCGGACGCGATGACGAGGAAACCGTGGCTGGCAATGTGCGTGAGGAAGGTCTCGAACAAGAGACCTGCGTTGGAACAGGCGCCGTTTCCCCACGCGACGATCGGCAGCCGCTGGCCGGCGGTGAATGGCGACAGATCGGTCGGGCGATACACCGTGTGCGTCGTCAGCGTCGGCTCCGAAATCACCGACACGGCGTAGGGTCCCGGCGCGACGGGATGCGGCGGCGGCGCATCCGGCGGCGGGGCAAGCGACGCGCTCGGCGCCGGCTGCGTTTGCGTTGAAACGAATGCCGGTGTCGCGAGGAATCCGGTGAGTGCTGCCGCCACCACCACTAGACGCATGATCGCTCCTCTTTTCTCACTCGTTCTTCGCTCGTCGCCCGAGCAGGTATTTTTGAGAACGACTCAATGGTTTGTCCGTTCTGTGGACACAGCCCATCCAACAGCACGGGCGGCGCATGCCCCCGTTCAGTTCCGAGCAGACCCGCTCAACATGTTCGCGTCGTGTGTCGGATGCTTTTACGGATATCACCCAACAGATCCACTCGTTGCGAGCGAGCGGTGTCAGAGTTTCCCAGGTTGCCAAAGCCTTCGGATCGGATCGCAGGGCTTTGCGTAGATCTTCCGGCAGATCGTGCGCCACGCCGGCAGAGATTGTCTTAGGCATACGCTTCGTTCCGCTTCATCACGAGGCCAATCGCAGCGGTATCGCGCGGTTAGAATACGCCGGTTCAATGATTGTCTTCCGTTATAGCGTGCTCTTCGTTGCGCCGGCGCTGCTGGCCCTCGCAGCCGGGAGGCAGCCCCCGGCGGCCGACGAGTTGCTCGTGTACTTCGGGACGTACACCGGAGCGAAGAGTCAAGGAATCTACGTCTCGCGGCTCGATGTCGCGACAGGGGCGCTCTCGGCGCCGCAACTCGCGGCGGAGACGCAGAACCCCAGCTTCGTCGCCGTTCGCGCGCAGGGCGACTATCTCTACGTCGTCAACGAGATCGACACATTCGACGGCTCGTCGGCAGGATCGGTGAGCGCGTTCGCAATCAATAAGGACACCGGCATCCTGACGCCGCTGAACCAGGCAAACTCCGCCGGTCCTGGTCCCGCACACCTGAGCCTCGACGCGAGCGGCCGCAACCTCCTCGTCGCCAACCACGGCGGCGGCAGCATCGCCGTACTGCCGATTGCCCGCGACGGCAAAGTCGGAGCGCCGACGTCGTTCGTCCAGCACACGGGTAGCAGCGTCAACCCCGAGCGCCAGCGCGAGCCGCACGCCCATCAGATCATCGTCGATCCGTCGAACCGCTTTGCCTACGTCGCGGATCTCGGAATCGACAAGATGATGATCTATCGCTTCGACGCGGCGAAACCGGCGCTGGCGGCCGCGACCCCGCCGTCAGCGGCGATGAAACCGGGCGCCGGTCCACGGCATGCGGCCATCAGTGCAGCAGGACAGTTCGTTTACGTGATCAACGAGCTGGATTGCACAGTCGCCGTGTTTCGCCGTGAAGCGTCGACCGGTGCGCTGGACTCTGTGCAGACCGTGTCGTCGCTGCCGCCGGGCGTCACGCAGGAAAAGAGCTTCAGCACCGCGGAAGTGGCATTGTCGCCGTCCGGTTCATTTCTTTACGGCTCGAACCGCGGCCACGACAGCATCAGCGTCTTCGCCGTCGACAAGGGATCCGGGCGCCTCACGTTCGTTGCCAACACCCCGACCGGCGGCGAGACGCCGCGCGGCTTCGCCATCGAACCGGGCGGCCGTTTTCTGATCGCGGCCAATCAGCACTCGGATTCGGTCGTTGTTTTCGCGATCGATCGCGCAACCGGGAAGCTGTCGACAGTCGGAGCCATCGCGGTCGGCACACCGGTGGACGTGAAAATCGTGAAGCCGTGACCTGCAGATGGCACACTGAGCGCCCATGCGGGTGACGGTGCTGCCCGATCAGCTTTCGCTCGCGCGCGCGGCTGCGCTGGAGGCCGCTGCACGGATCCGGGCGGCTGTGGAACGCGGCCGCGCACGCATCGTTGCGGCGACCGGAACGTCGCAGCTGGCGTTCCTCGATCATCTGACGCGGGAGCGCGATCTCGACTGGTCGAAGGTGGAGCTGTTTCATCTCGACGAGTACATCGGCCTGCCCGAGGATCATCCTGCGAGCTTCCGGAGATACCTGCGCGAACGGCTGATTCAACCGGCCGGCATCACGCGCGCCCACCTGATTGACGGCCTCGGGGATCCGCGCGCGGTGTGCGACGAGCTCGGGCGCGAGCTGAGGGCTCACCCGGTCGACCTCGCGATGGTCGGCATCGGCGAGAACGGACACCTCGCATTCAACGACCCGCCCGCCGACTTCGAGACCGAGCGGCCATACATCGTCGTGACGCTCGACGAAGCGTGCCGCCGCCAGCAGGTGGGCGAAGGATGGTTCGCGACCATCGACGCGGTTCCGCAGCGCGCGATCACGATGTCCATCCGCCAGATTCTGAGCGCGCGCGCGATCCTGGCGGTGGTGCCCGAATCGCGCAAGGCGACCGCCGTTCGCGCGTGTCTCGAAGGCGAGGTGTCGCCAATGGCACCGGCATCGATCCTTCGTACGCACGACGACACGATGCTCTTTCTCGACGTTGAGTCGGCGGCGCTGCTCTCGCGCGGGCGCCGTGGGGACTACCTGTGAGCCGACGCCTGCGTTGGTACGTCGCCGGGCTGCTCTTCCTGTCGACGGTGGTGAACTACATCGATCGCCAGACGCTCAGCGTCCTGGCGCCGCAGCTGAAGACCGAATTCGGGTGGACCAACGCCGACTTCGCGTGGATCGTCATCGCATTCCGCGTCGCGTACGGCGGCGGCCAGATGTTCTCGGGCCGGCTGATCGACCGCATCGGGGCGCGCGCCGGCCTGAGTCTCACGGTTGCCTGCTATTCGACGATCGCGGCGTTCACGTCGCTCGCGACCGGCCTGCGCAGCTTCGCCGCATTCAGATTCCTACTTGGCGCGGCGGAGTCGGCGAACTGGCCCGGCGCGACCAAAGCGGTTGCGGAATGGTTTCCCCCGAAGGAAAGCGGCTGGGCAGTGGCGCTGTTCGACAGCGGCTCGTCGATCGGCGCCGCCATCGCGCCGGCGCTCGTGCTCGCGATCTTCCACGTGTTCGGAAGCTGGCGTCCGGCGTTCATCGTCACCGGCGCGCTGGGGTTCGTGTGGGTCGCGCTGTTCTACACGACATACCGCGCCCCGACGCCAGCGGCCGCCGCGTCGAACCGCGGTGGCCGAACAGCGCCGTCTCTTCCCTATCGCACGATTCTGTCGCTGCCGCAGACCTGGGGCATCGTCATCGGCAAGGCGCTCACCGATCCGGTGTGGTTCTTCATCACGGACTGGTTCGCCATCTACCTGGTGTCGCGCGGCTTCAGGCTCGAGGACAGCCTGCTCGCGTTCTGGGTGCCTTTTCTCGCGGCGGATCTCGGCAACTTCGCCGGCGGCGGCTGCTCGAGCGCGCTGATCGCGCGCGGATGGCGCGTCGGCTCCGCGCGCAAGCTGGTCATCGGCGCCTCGGCCGCGGGGATGACGCCGCTGATTCCCGCGGCGTATGCCACATCGCTCGCCGGGTTGACCGCCTGCCTCGCGATCGCAACCTTTGCGTATGCGGCGCTCTCGACAATGATTCTGAATCTGCCAGCCGACATCTATGCGAGCGAGTCGGTGGCGTCGGTAAGCGGGCTGAGCGGCACCGGGGCAGGCGCCGGCACGGTCCTCGCGACCTATCTCACCGGTATGGTCGCCGATCGCTACTCGTTCCGTCCGGTGCTGATCGTGGCGAGCACGATTCCGATTGTCGCCGCCGCCGCGATCTTCGTGCTCGTCCGCAACAACGACGCAACGCGCCGGGGCCTGGTACGGCCGCTATAATCGCGCATGCGCGTGCGGCTCGATTACGGCGTCGACGGGCTCGAAGTCGATCTGCCGGACGACCGCGTCACAATCATCGAGCCGCTCGCCCGCCCTTCGGTTCCGGACGCATACGCCGCGCTCGCCGCCGCGCTTCGCGCACCGATCGGCGCGCCACCGCTCCGCGACCTTGCGTCCCGCGGCGGCCGCGTCGCCATTTCGGTCTGCGACATCACGCGCGCTCAGCCGCGTCGCGAGATGCTGCAGGCGCTGTTCGATGAGATGCCTGGTGTCAGGCCGAGCGACGTCACGATCCTCATCGCCACCGGCACGCACCGGGGCAACACGCCCGCCGAGCTCGAGGCGATGCTCGGCGCCGACATCGTCGGGCGCTATCGTGTGATCAATCACGACAGCCGCGACGAGGCGTCGCTGGTTCACGTCGGCGAGACGACCACGGGCGTGTCCGTCTACCTCAATCGCCTGTGGCTCGACGCGGATCTTCGCATCACGACCGGATTCGTCGAGCCGCATTTCTTCGCCGGGTTCAGCGGTGGCCCGAAGATGATTGCGCCGGGCCTCGCCGGCCTGCAGACGACGCTGACGCTGCACGACGCGAGACGCATCGGCCATCCGATGGCGACGTGGGGCGTCACCGAAGGGAATCCGATTCACGACGACGTCCGCGAGATCGCGCGGATGACGGGCGTTCACTTCGCGCTCGACGTGACCCTCAATCGCGCGCAGATCACCGGCGTGTTCGCCGGCGAGCTGTTCGCGGAGCATCGCGCGGCGTGCGCCGCCGCGAAGCGCGACGTGATGCGCCGGGTGGACTCGCCGTTCGACGTCGTGCTGACGACGAATGCCGGCTATCCGCTCGATCAGAACCTGTATCAGGCGGTGAAGGGGATGTCGGCGGCGGCAAAGGTCGTGAAGCGCCGCGGTACGATCGTCTGCGCTGCCGAGTGCCGCGACGGTTTGCCCGCGCACGGATCATACGGCGCGGTGCTCGCGTCGCGCTCGAGCCCGCGCGAGCTGCTCGCGATGATCACGGCGCCCGGCTACTCGATGCCCGATCAGTGGCAGGTACAGATTCAGGCGCAGGTGCAGTCGAAGGCGAGCGTGCTGGTCAAGAGCGGCGGCCTGGACGACGCACAGGTCCGCGCCGCGCACTTCGAGCCGATCGACGACGTCGGCGCCGCCGTCAGAGACGCGCTCGCTTCCGCCGGGCCGAGGGCGACGCTGTGCGTGCTGCCGCAAGGACCGCAGACGATTCCGTATCTTGCGCAAGAGGAGGCGACCGCATGAAGAACCTTCTTTCGGGTCTCCTTGTGTTGGCGCGTCGACAGCCTTCAGTTCCGCCGGACGAACCGGTCGCTTGCACCTTCAAGAAGTTCTTGTAAGGAAGGGGGCATGCCATGGACGTCCAGGAGCGGGAAGGGTTCGCGAGGGAGTGGCTGCGCCTGTGGATCAGCGAGGAACTGCCCTGAGATCGCTCGCGAGCAACGCATTGCAATTCCGCCGCAACAACTCAGCAGCTCGCAAGCTCGAGTCAGGTCCCGTCGAGCACCTGGCGATGTCCTGTTCGCCTGGGCAACGCGCTAGAATCGCAGGGTGATCACCAGCAAGGCTCTGATCGTCGGAACAAGCCTGGTATTGGCATCGGCGCGCATCGCCGGCGCGCAGTCGCTCAACGACGCTCGCAAGGCGTACGACGCGGGCGAGTACCAGAAGGTCGTCGATGCCGGCGGTGGCAGCGAAGACCCGCGGGTCTTGTACATTGTCGCGCAAAGCCAGCAGAAGCTCCGCCGGCCGGACGACGCCCGGAGAGTTTACGATCGTCTCACAGCCCGGCCGGCGGCGGATCCGTGGAGCGCGATTGGACAGTCGGCGCTCGCGGTCATGTCGGGCAACGCCGCAGCCGGCGTCCAGCAAGCCGATCGCGCAATCGCTGCGGACGGTGCGATCGCGGAGGCGCACTATCAGCGCGGCCTCGCGCTCAGCGCGCAGCAGAACATGGACGGCGCGGCCGCCGCGTTCCAGAAGGCGAGCGATCTCGATCCGTCGTGGGCGTACCCGCACTACTACGCCGGCGTCGCCTACTCGAAAGTCAAGCGCGCGGATCTCACCGCGTCGCATTTCCAGACGTTCCTGCGACTGGCGCCGCAGGCGCCCGAACGCGGCGAAGTGCAGTCGATTCTGCGAACGCTGGCCAAATAGCACGGCAGCACGGCCGCGTCAGAATAGCTGGCCGATCGAAAAGAACCAGCGCGTGCGGCGCGGACCGAACGCGGCGTCGAATGGAATGCCGGCGTCGACGCGCAGCAGGACGAACGGTGTGTAGACGCGGAACCCGAAGCCCGCGCTTGGCGCCAACTCGCGAAGCGAGAGATCCCCGACGCGCTCGAACGCGCGGCCCGCGTCGAAGAAACCGACGCCGCGCAGGTACTTGAACACCGGAAACCGCACCTCCTGGTTGAAGACCAGGAGCGCGTTCCCGCCGACCGCAGTGCCAAACAGGTCGGTCGGGCTCAGCACGTCCTGGTCGTACCCGCGCACGTTATTGCCGCCGCCGGCGAAGAAGCGCTGATCCGGCACCAGCGTCGTGTCGAACGCGGTGGCGAGGCCGAGCTGCGCCGAGGTGGCGAAGACAACCTGCCGGACCTTTCGGTAGAACCGCTGCTGAGCGAAGTACTTGAGGAATCGCAGGTCTGACCCGAGCTTGTCCGGCGCGTACTGTGCCGTCGACGAATGAAACAGCCCGCGCGACGCGTCGCTCAGGTCGTCCCGGGTATCGAAGATGACAGTGCCGGCGAACTTGCCAATCGAAACGGTCAGGTCGCCGGTCGGGAAGAGCGGATCCGGCTCCAGCTCCCGCGTGCGATTGCGCTCGAACGTATAGAGATATGAGACCGTCGTCCGCGCCGCCGCGCGGACGCGCTGCTCGAAGGTGAAGTCGGTTTTGTTCGTTTCGAACGGCTTGATGTTGCTGTCCGGTGTACGGCCGACCTGATCGAACGATCGTTCGACGAACACCGTCGAAGCGATCGCGTGGCCGAAGAAGGACGGCGAAGTCATGTAGACGCGTGATGCGCGCGTATTGGCCGCGTAGCGGCCGGCGACACCCCCCGAAATGGCCGTGCCGAACAATCCGCGTGTGTCGAGCTGACCGGCGAGGCCGAAGCCGAACGTGCGCCCGCCGGCCTCCCCTCCTTCCGGCAGGTTCGCCCGCGCCGCGTCGCCTGCCGCATTGAGCGTGTCGCGGATCTCCAGGCCGTAGCGGACGCGCAGAGCCGGCCACTCCTGCACGGTCACCGTGGCGCGAACCGGTTCCTCGGCTTCGGCAGCCGCCGGCGTGCCGATGACCGTTCGCTGGATGTCGACGCTGCGGAAGGCGCCGGTTTCGTAGAGACGCCGGCGTGCGGCGTTCCATGCGGCCAGATCGACCGGGGCGCCGACCTCGAGCTTGAGGGCACGGCTGAGCAACGCGGGCTTCGTCCGCGAGACACCGTCGGTGACGATCTCCCGCAGCTGCTGCTGCGGCCCCTCGTCGACGCGCAGGACGACGGCGACGTCGTGCGTTCCGGCCGCCTGCGGCGTCTGCGCCTGCGCGTCGATGCGGAGGCGGTTGTAGCCGCGCGCACGGTACTGCGCATCGAGCGCCTGCTGCGCCTGCTCGAGGCCCGACTCCGTGTAGAGGCTGCCAGCCACCAGCCCAATCATCCCGGCCGCCTCGTCGGGCGTGATCGCGCGGGTGCCCTCCACGCGCACGCTCGCCACACGAAACGCGCCCCCCTCATCGACGTAGATCGGCCGGATGGCGGCGTTTCCGATGATCGCGATCGGATCAACGCGTACCGACGCATTCAGGTAGCCGTTCGCTCTGTAAAAACTCGTGAGCGCGTCGTCTACCTCGCCGACGTTCGTCCAGAGGGCACTCGTCACGCCCCGTTGGGCAAGGACGCCGCGAAGCCGTTCGGCGGTCTGTGTCTGGTTGCCCGAAAACTCCACGCGCCGATCGGTCACGCGCTGTCCCGGCACGATCGTCACGTGCAGTTGCTTTGCGTTCGCGCCGTTTTCGATTCGCGCGGTCACTGAAGCCTGCAGATATCCAGCGGCGGCAAGATCGGCACGGGCGGCGTCGGCCGCCTCCTCGATCAGGAATTGGTCGGCGACTGCTCCCTGCCACGCGCGATCGATCGACGCCGCGCCGGATTTCGACAGCGCGTAGCCGTCGACGACGACAGTGGTCTGCGGTCCGGGACGGATTCGATACGCGAGCCGGACGGTCTGCGGATCGGCGGGGTCGTTCTCCCGCCGGGCAGACACCCGCGCCTCGAACTGACGGCGCCCGCGGTAGAAGCCCTCGATCCGCTCCCGATCGTCCTGCGCTTTGAAGACGCTGAAGCGATCGCCCTGCTGCAGCTTCAGCCGCGAGCGCAGCACCGGCTCGTCCGCACCGGCGCCCTCAATCTCGACACCCCCAACGCGCGGCGCGCGCGGTGTGGCCGTCGTCGTCCGCCGGACGGCGCCGCCGAACGCGAGGTCGTGGCTGAACGTGTAGAACCGATCGCCGTCATCGAGCGAGACGACGCGGAGGTCGATTCTGGTCCGCGGCTTGAAGCCGACAATCCAGGTCAGTCCGCCGCTTTGCTGCAGGCTCTGGGACAGGACGACGTCCCAGTGCGTGCCAATCGTCTTGCCGAACGTGAGGCGGGCTCCCGGGTCGGTTTCGGCCGCCACCAGGCCCGCGTCGAGCCGCACGTCCGGCGTGCCGCGTTCGATGCGCGCCGTGTCGAGGCCGATGGCGCGGCCGGCCGTCTCGATCAATCCGCTCGCGACCAGGTTGACCAGGTCGTCACTGCTGACGAGCGCGTCGCCGCTGCCCGTCGTGCGGCCGAGCAGCAACAGCGAGACGAGATCGCTCTGGGACAACTCCGGGTTGCTCGGCGACTGGAGGGTGTGTTCCAGCGCGGCTGGCGTGCCAGTCAGTGTCAGCGTGATGTCGATGCCCTGAACGCGCGCGGTGACCTCGAGAGCGAAATCCGGTTCGACGCGATTCGGGTTCGCGAAATCGATCGAGCCGTCCTTCTCGAAACGGTAGCGCATCCCGTTGAAGAACACCTGCCCGCCTTCGGCGATCGTCGCGCGCCCGGTCAGCGACGGCTGCGACACCGTGCCAACCGCACGCAGGTCGCCGCGCAGGTGCAATCGGCCCAGATTGTTCTCGATCAGCAAGTCATCGCCGGTGACGATCCGCACGTCGAGCCGTGTGCGATCGAGTACCGATAAGCCCGCTGCCGCAGAGATCGGCGCCGACGATCCGCGCAACGCCGACAGGACGCCGCTGGTGACGGTCAACGGCTCGCGATACGAGCCGTGCAGCACGGTGACGGAGCCGCCGATCGTGGAGACCCCGTTGTCGATGCTCCAGGTCAGCGCCGCGTCGCTCTCGGCGCGCACGCCTTCCATGTTCAGCGTCACGCCCTTGCCGGTCAGCGTGACCGATCCGTCGGCCGGCACGAGCTGTCGAAGCCGGAGCGAACCGGCCAACTCGGCGTCGCCGCCGTTGACGGTGGCCGACAGATGCTCGAAGGTCATCGCGTCGCGCGCAAACGTGACGGTGCCATTGAGGTCGCCGACGACGATTCGTGGATCGGCAACCCGCGCTTCGGCGTTGCTCACCGTCAGGTAGCCGTCCACGGTGGGCGCCAGCGCCGTGCCGCCGATGCGGATTTCCGCATCGCCCCGACCGATCGCGCGAACCGCGCGCGTCAGCGCGTTCAGCGTTCGCAGGTCGAGCGCTGCGATTGCAGAGAGCGCCAGCGCGGGATCGGAAGCGAGCGTCGCCCCGCCCTGGACGACGATCTGGTTATCGCCCTGCCCCCAGCGAAACGCGTCGACAGCGAGGCGGCCGTCGCGGATCGCCAGCCGCGTTGGGACCTGTTGATCGAACGAGACGCCTGAGAGCGCCAGATTGGCGTGCGGGACGACGATCGTGCCGCGCACGCCGTCGATGGCAAACCGGTCGGATTCGAGATCGATCGTCGCCTCCGCGTTCAACGCCAACTGCTCGAGCGTGGCGGCGTCGACGAAGGGGGCCGCCGCCGCTTCCGTGACCGACCGCAGCTGCGCGGAGAGCGTCGCGGCCCCACCGGCCGTCCCCAGATAGCGCTGGATCGACGCCGGCACCCGATCGATGAACACCGCGCTCGGCACGCGCGCCGTCGCGGAAAGCGACGCACCTTCAAAAGCGGCCGTCGCGCGTTCCACCGTCAGGACGCCATCGGCATAGCGCGCTCCGATCGCGACGTCCGTGACGGCGTGGCCCTCCGTCACGGCAATCCGGCCAGCCGGAATGGCAAGCGTCGCCGACATTCGTGTGTCGGCGGCCTCTCCTTCGGCGACGATTTGCGCGCGGATCGCGCCGCTGAACGGCCACGGTTCGCGCTCGCTATCCGTCGGCCGCGGCTGCGCCAGCTCGCGGGCAAAAGCGAGATCCTCGAGCGAACCGTCCAGCGTCAGCGCCACTCGAGGCGCAGTCCCGGCGCCGGCCCCAGCGCCGTCGATGGTGAGCCGGGAAGCGCCGGCGGCGATCACGATTGGCGTGACCCGCAGCACGCCGGCATCGGCGTCGATGCGCCCCGCCTGCGCGAGTTGAAACCGCTGCGAGCCGAGCGTGACGTCCGCGCGATCGAGACGCAGCGATCCTCGTCCGTCGGCGAGCCGATCGCGTGCGCCGTCCCAGTCGAACCCGACCGCTGCGGAGCCCGACATCGGCAGGTCGAGCGCCATCCGGCGCGAGAGGGCCGCGATATCCACCGGTGTCCACGTCGCCGCGATCGATACCGGCCCGTCCCGATCGATCGAGGCCGTGCCGCGGCCGTCGAGCGCGAGATCGCGCGCGCTGAACGTCAGCGTCGCGGCGCGGCCTGCCAGCGTCAGGTCGGCGCCAATCGCGCCGAGCTCGGCCGAGCGCCATCGGGCTTCGTCGATCGTGATGTGACCGCGGCCGCCGAGCGAGGCCAGCGTACCGGAGCCCTCGAAGGTCGCGCTCAGACGTCCCGACAACGGTGTGTCAGGTCCATCGCCGGAATCGATCGTCGGATGCAGCGCCACACCGGCCGCGGTGAGCTGCGCCGTGTAGCCGGTGTCCAGGTAGCGGTACGCGCCACGCGCATCGACGCGGCCGGCTCCCTGTTCGACGAGCATACGGTCGAGTGTCACGTTCTGCCCGGTCACGCGGGCGTTGGCGTCGAGGAAATCGATCGTCTGGCCGGCGATTCCGAGCGCGCGACCAGAGGCTCGAATCGATGCACGGGCTTGCGCGATCGAGCCCGAGACCGTGGCGGTCACCTCGATCGAACCACTCGGCGCAAGAGATCGCGGAATCGACGACGAGATGTCAGGCAGACTCGCCAATGGGAGATCGGCGTTCAACGTGCCGGCGATCGCATTCGAAGAGATCGACCAGCGCACGCCACCGCGAACCGATGCGCCGGCCATGCGCGCATTGATGTCGTCGAGGGAGAGGGCGTCAGTGGCTGCTGACGCGCGCGCGTGGAAACGGGCAGCCGGCAGCGCTTCGTACTGAACCGTCGCGCCAACATCGCCTGCAAGCGACGGAGATCCGAAGGTGCCGCTCACCGCAAGATCGGCGGATACCGACCCGCGAACCCGAGGAGCCGCCCCGAGCCACCCGGCTCGGACCAACGCGCGCACCCATTCGCGTTCGTCGCCAATCGTGTGCGCGTGCAGGGTGCCAGACAGCGTCGAGCGTGTGATGTCGGCCGCGTTGAGCTCGCCGGAGAGTGCAGTAGCCGCCCGGGCGCCGAGACCTTCGACACGATCCGCCGTCAGCTTCCACTGTCGGCCGCGGAGCTCGAGCGCGAGCGCTGCATCGACGGGTGGATCGGAGCGCCTCTCCTTCGACGGATGACCGGCCAGGGTTCCGTTCATGTTCACCAGCAGCGCCTCGATCGTCGGGCGACTCCACCGTGCTTCGACCGTGCCCGCGGCCACCGAGGCCGGGAGGATGCGCGGCGGACTCGCCAGCACGCGGGCGAAGAGCGTCGGAAGACTGATCTGGCGCCAGGTCAGATGGAGCGCGCCCGCACCGCCGAATGCCGCCTGGCCTTCGCCGGCGACCTCGCCGCCGCCCAGACGTGCCGTCAGACGGGTGAGCGCGACATTCGTCCCGGCGATGTGAATGCTGGCGTGTGCCGTGCCGGGCAGCTCGCGCTCCACGCCAACCCATGGAGAGAGGGCTTCGAGGTTGGCATCCGCGTCGACACGGGCGTCGATGCGGGCTGCGCCCAACAGTTCGTCGACGCGTGCGTCGATGCGCGCCGCGCCTTCCGCGGCGGCAAGCGACAGGTTCTCCAGCCCCAGATCGCGACCGTTCCACGCCAGCCGTCCGCCCGACACCGCGATCGACGTCGTCCGATCGCGAAAACGCACGCGCACCGGGCGCGACACGACGATCGGGCCACTGGTTGCGCCTGCCTGCGCGCTCAAGTCGAGTGAGAGCGCTGCGTCGGCGTGTGCCCGCTGCTGCTGGTCGGTCCAGTCGAGCGCGAAGTCGCGGACGATGATGCGCGCGATGTGGATGGAGGGCGGCGCTGCCGACGACCGCGGTCCGCCCTGGATCGTCCAGTTGTCGTGTCCCTGCCCGTCGCGCCGCAACGTCGCGACCGGCGACACGATTTCAACGCTCTCGATGGTGAATCGCCCGGAAACGATTGCCCAGGGCAACGCCGCGCGGATTTCCTTTGCGGTGAGAAACGGCGTCGCCGCGGCATCGGGCTTCGCCAGGCTGACCCCCCGCATGCGAACGCTGAGCGTCAGGAGGTTGTAGTCGAACTCTTCAGCGCGAGCAACGATGCCCGCTTCCGCCAGGCGCCCCAGCAGCATCGCCAGCGCGCGCGTCCGGACAAATGGCGCGTGCAGCAGTGCGAGAACGATCGCACCTGCGGCCACGATCGCGGCGGCCGCCACACCGACGCGCCTCATCCAGGACAGAAGGCGCATGGATTCGCTCTGCACTCATTTTACGGT
>Ga0207659_10000343_pt1 | contig 27873 bp, 22 predicted proteins | sample KBSM43metaG_FD_184330 | JGI IMG/M metagenome (GOLD analysis project Ga0207659, IMG submission 184330) | Miscanthus rhizosphere microbial communities from Kellogg Biological Station, Michigan, USA - KBS M4-3 metaG (SPAdes) (version 2) | ecosystem: Host-associated > Plants > Roots > Rhizosphere >...
ACGAGCTCGCGGCGATCCTGTACACGAGCGGGACGACCGGGCGCAGCAAGGGCGCGATGCTGTCGCACGGCAACCTGCTGAGCAACGCCCGGACCTTGCAGAAGTACTGGGGCTGGCGGCCCGGCGACGTGCTGATTCACGCGTTACCGATCTTTCACGTGCACGGCCTCTTCGTCGCCTCGCACGGCGCGCTGCTGAACGGCAGCAAGATGCTGTGGTTCAGCCGCTTCGACGCCAAGGCCGTGGTCGCGCGTCTGCCCGACGCGACGGTCTTCATGGGCGTGCCGACGCTCTATGTGCGGCTGCTCGCCGAACCCGGCCTGACGCGCGAGGCGTGCAGCCACATGCGGCTCTTCATCAGCGGTTCGGCACCGCTCCTGCTCGAGACGTTCGAGCAGTTCCGCGAGCGTACCGGCCACACGATTCTCGAGCGCTACGGCATGAGCGAGACGGTCATGCTGACCTCGAACCCGTACTTCGAGGCCGAGGGGGAGCGGATCGGCGGCACGGTCGGATTCGCACTGCCGGGTGTCGGCGTGCGCGTCGTCGATGAGAAGGGTGCGCCCTGCTCGGCCGACACGATCGGCGCGCTCGAGGTCTCCGGCCCGAACGTGTTCAGCGGCTATTGGCGAATGCCCGAGAAGACGCGCGAGGAATTCAGCGCCGACGGCTGGTTCTGCACCGGCGACGTCGGCCAGATCGACGCCAACGGGCGCGTGCGCATCGTCGGCCGCAGCAAGGACCTCGTGATCAGCGGCGGCTACAACGTCTACCCGGCCGAGATCGAGGGCTTCCTGAACGACATGCCGGGCGTGGCCGAGAGCGCGGTGATCGGCGTCCCGCACGCCGACTTCGGCGAGGCGGTGGTCGCCATCGTCGTCGCGCGGCCGGAGGTGCGCCCAGACCCAGCGGCGCTGATCGCCGGCCTGAAGGCACGGATCGCCAACTTCAAGGTGCCGAAGCAGATCTTCGTCGTCGACGAACTGCCGCGCAACACGATGGGCAAGGTGCAGAAGAACCTGCTGCGCGAGCAGCACAACGCCCTATTTGGCGCGCCGTCAGGATCGGGCGCAGGGCCGTCGTAGGCCGTCCCTCGTTCGACGGGCCTTGCATGTCAAAAGGTCGACCAGGGCTGTCCTTCACAAGTGGCAGAAACCGCTGCGGGGCGCAGCGGACGACAGCCCTTCCTGCGGCCGAACTTGACGGACGCCAGAAGGCTGGGAATCGAAAGGATTAACAGTGACGCCAGCGCCGAAATCCATCAAATGCCGACTCTGTGACGGCACGGCAAACTTCGAGTTCGCAAGACAAGCCGCAGATGGCGACGTTATTGATTACTTCATCTGCACAAATTGCGGGTCGCTCGAAACAGAGGATCCGTACTGGCTCACCTCGTATCATCCCAGCGGCGAAGGTGATCTTCTTAACCTGGATACATATGCGGCGGAGCGGACTCTACGTTCGCGTGTTTCAATATATCTTATATGGCGACTCGTCGGCTTCCATATGCAGCGGGAGAAATTATTGGATTGGGGAGGCGGGGTTGGACTGTTGGTACGACTCCTGCGAGATATCGGAATCGATGCCCACTTGTACGATAAATACGCGTCCAACCACTATGCGTCAGGCTTCTCGATGTCTATGATGGAAAAGTATGACATGGTAACCGCGTTCGAGGTTCTTGAACATCTAATAAAACCCTCTAAAGAGTTAGCCGACCTCTTCGATTTGCAACCAACGGTGGTTGTCGCTTCAACTATGTTATTCAACGGACAAGGGGCGGATTGGTCTTACCTCGGTCCGGCAAAAAGCGAACACGTGTTTTTCTATTCCGAGCGAGCTCTTCGCTTGATAGGAAACCGATTTGGATACAGTGTGGAGATCCTAAAGACCAATATTATTATCTTCTACAAGAATCCCATTTCCAGATTTCGCATTCGCATCGCTGCCGCCCTAACGTCGCGGAACTATCTTTCAGGAGTTCTGTTTGCTGTCATTCGCCATAAATCGTATTGCGATGCAGACAATCAGGCGATCCGCGCAATGTTGCAATCCGACTAAGAAAAGTGCAGACAGCGTCCGGCTCACGCTTTCGCGGCCGCCATCGGCGCTTGGCGTGGCATCACGATCGACAGCAGCCAGTAGGCCGCGCCGGCGATCGCGACCCCGAAGAACCAGCCGTAGGTGCCCCACCAATCGGGCAGCAGGTGCGTGAAGTTCGGCAGGATGCTCGAGAACAGCGCGCCGACGCCGGCAGCGATCAACGCGTTGACGTTCCAGCCGCCCTGGTAGCGGTAGACGCCGTGCTCGTCGTAGAGCGCCGTGACATCCACCTCGCCCTTCGCGATCAGGTAGTAGTCGACCAGGATGATGCCGAGGAGCGGCCCCATCGTCGCGCCGATCGCACCGACGAACGTCGCCGCGTTGCGCTCCCACGGTGCGAATAGATAGAGCACCAGCGCGATGCCGGCCGCGATGTAGCCGCCGGTCTTGAAGCTGATCTTGCGCGGGAACAGATTGGCGAAGTCGAACGCCGGCGACACGAAGTTGGCGACGACGTTGATGCCGAGCGTCGCCACCGCGAACGTCAGCGCGGCGAGCGCGGCGAGGCACCAGCTGTCGAACTTGGCCGAGATCTGCTCGGGATGCAGCAGCACCTCGCCGTAGACCTTGAACGCCGCGATCGTCGTGACGCCGGCGACCAGCGAGAACAGCACGAGATTGATCGGCAGGCCCCACTGGTTGCCGCGGCGCACCGTCGCCTTGTCCGGCGCGTAGCGCGAGAAGTCGCAGAAGTTCAGGTAGAGCGCCGCGAAATACGTGACCCAGGTTGCGCCCACCGCCGTCAGCGCCCAGAACGAGCCGGGTGTGCCGGTGACACCCGCGTCTTTGGTCTTCGCCAGCAGCACCTCCTGCGGGATGCCGTGGTCGAACGAGAAGCCGCCGGCCTTGATGCAGAGGCCGACCGCGAGCACCAGCTTCGCGACCCAAACCGCGGGCCCGGCCCAGTCTGAAACTTGCGCACCGTTTCCATGCCGTTCTGGATGATCAAGAGCTGCAGGGCCCAGACGACCACGAAGCAGATGACCTCGAGCCCCGAGTGGCCGAGGAAATGCGTCGACTTGTGGAACGCCATGATCGAGTCGGTGCGGGTCAGCAGCGCGACGATCGCACCCGATGCCGCCGCGGTCTGGGCGCCGTACAAGAAGCAGGCGACGACGGCGCGTACCAGCGCCGGCAGGTTCGCGCCCCAGACCCCGAACGACGCGCGCGCCAGCACCGGATACGGCACACCGGGCTTGACGCCGGCATAGCCGACCAGGTTCATCAGCGCAAAGATGATCAGCGAGCCGAGCCCGATCGCGACGATGAAGTTGAGGAAGCTGCCGCACAGCAGGAACAGGCTCGCCGCGAGGTAGTAGCCCCAAAGGCTGTGCACGTCCGAGGTCCAGACGTTGAAGATGCTGAAGGCGCCCCAGTTGCGCTCCTTCGCGGGCGCGAGGTCCTCGTTGTAGAGGTCCGGGGATGGGTTGCGGATGTCCGGGCGAGGCTCCTGGTGGAAGTCGATGACACCGTGCCGGAGCGGATCCGGCGTGTCCATGGCCATGCAAGCTTAGTGCCGCTGTCCGTCGGCGCCAATCAAAAGAAAACGGCCGGGTCTCACGACCCGGCCGTTTGCTGCGCCAGCGCAACGAAAGTCCACGGTAAGCCGTGGACCGTTGCTGACGATCAGTCGTGGCGGTAGATGTCGACGTCCTTGGTCTCGCGCACGAACAGCATGCCGACCACGAACGTGATCGAAGCGAAGATGATCGGGTACCAGAGGCCGTTGTACATGTTGCCGGTCTGCGCCACGATCGCCAGCCCGGTGGCCGGCAGCAGACCGCCGAACCAGCCATTGCCGATGTGATACGGCAGGCTCATCGAGGTGTAGCGGATGCGGGTCGGGAACAGCTCGACCAGCATCGCCGCGATCGGCCCGTAGACCATCGTCACGTAGATCACCATCACGGTCAGGATCAGGACGACCTTCCACCAGTTGCCGCTCATGAACGGAATCGGCTTCGCCTTCGCGGGATAGCCGGCGGCATTGACCGCCGCGGTGATCTCCTTCTTGAACGCGTCGTCCTTCGCCTTGACCTCGGCCGGCGCCAAGCCACTCGCTTCGAAGCCCGGAATGACCTTGTCGCCGATCTTGACCTGGGCGACGCTGCCCGCGGGAGCAGCCTCGTTGTCGTAGCTCACCGAGCGCCCGGCCAGCGCCTGCTTGGCGACGTCGCACGAGCTCGTGAACTTCGCGACGCCAGTCGGGTTGAACTGGAACGAGCAACGAGCCGGGTCGGCGACGACGACGACCTTGTTCTTGGCCTGCGCGGCAGCCAGCTCCGGATTGGCCGCTTCGGCCAGCGCGTGGAACAGCGGGAAGTACGTCAGCGCGGCCAGCAGGCAGCCGGCCATGATGATGGGCTTGCGGCCGATCTTGTCGGACAGCTTGCCGAACACGATGAAGAACGGCGTGCCGATCAAGAGCGCAAACGCGATCAGGATGTTCGCGGTCGCGCCATCGACCTTCAGCGCGCCGGTCAGGAAGAACAGCGCATAGAACTGGCCCGTGTACCAGACCACCGCCTGGCCCATCGTCAGGCCGACCAGCGCCAGGATCACGATCTTCAGGTTCTTCCACTCGCCGAACGACTCGGTCAGCGGCGCCTTCGAGGTCTTGCCCTCTTCCTTCATCTTCTTGAAGGCCGGCGACTCGTTCATCGACAGCCGGATCCAGACGCTGATGCCGAGCAGGATGAACGAGACCAGGAAAGGAATGCGCCAGCCCCACTCGGCGAACGCCTCCTCGCCGGTCCAGGTGCGGACGCCGAGGATCACGAGCAGCGAGAGGAACAGGCCGAGCGTCGCCGTGGTCTGGATCCACGACGTGAACTCGCCGCGCTTGCCGTGCGGCGCATGCTCGGCGACATAGGTGGCTGCACCGCCGTACTCGCCGCCGAGCGCGAGGCCCTGCAGCAGGCGCAGGCCGATCAGGATGATCGGCGCGGCGATGCCGATCGACGCATACCCTGGGAGCAGGCCGACGACGAAGGTCGACAGGCCCATGATCAGGATCGTCACCAGGAACGTGTACTTGCGTCCGATCATGTCGCCGAGGCGGCCGAAGAAGATCGCGCCGAACGGTCGGACGATGAAGCCGGCCGCGAACGCGAGCAGCGAGAAGATGGTCTGCGACCCGGGGTCGAGGTTCGAGAAGAACTGCTTGCCGATGATCACGGCGAGCGTGCCGTAGAGGTAGAAGTCGTACCACTCGAACACGGTGCCGAGACTCGACGCGAAGATGACTTTCTTCTCCTCGCGGGTCATCGGTGCGCCGACTGTCGACGCGGTGTGGGCCACTGTCGTTGCCATGCTGTCTCCTGCTGTTGATGGAACACCGCCCGGGTGCGCGGTGGTGGGGCACGGCATCTTGGGGGCTGGCTCTGACCGCCTGCTGACGTGGCGCTGAACGATTGCTTACAAACTCCGGGTGAACCCGCACGAATTGTTTCTCAATATGAGAATCCGGCGCTTTCAAACAGCGCGCCGCAGGCCGGGACGCGGTGACCCAGCCTGATGCCAGCCCCCGCCGGCCGCAAACCACGGATCGCCGCGCAGGTACGCGGCGACCATCTCGAGCGCGTCGAGGCCCCAGAAGGACAGACCGTCGACGACCAATGTCGGCACGCCGAACAGGCCCGCTTCGATCGCCTGAGTGGTGGCATCGCGCAGCGCCTGCTTCACGGCATCGCCGGCCGGATCGAGGCGCGGCGCGAGCTGTGTCGTCAAGGCGGCCAGCCGCTCCGCATCGTTCGCATCGCCGCAGCCTTGCCAGACGTGGTGCAACACGGACCGGCAGGCATGGCGATTCGGTGTGCCGGTCGGCGGGCTCGCGCAGGCCTGCAACAAGCGCAGCAGCGCCAGGGGATTGAACGGATGCTGCGCCGGCATCTGCATCTCGATGCCGTGGCGATGCGCGATCCAGAGCACCTGCCGGTAGGTCCAGGCCCGTTTCGGTTCGATCTCGGCCGGGCCCTTGTGGCTCCAGTGCTTAAGCAGCGCACCGAACAGCACCGGCCGGTAGGTGACGCTGTAGGTGAGCCCCTCGAAGACTTCGGGCATGCGCTCGAACGCGAGATACGCGTACGGCGAGATCGGATCGAACCAGAAATCGATGAACTTCATCGCGTTTCGCTGCCCGTTGCGTCGACCGCCCGGCGGCGCTGCGGCAGCTGCTTCCAGACTTCGCGCTTCTGCGCGTTGTTGAGGACGCCCCACGCCGCGATCTCGTCGATCGTGCGCAGACACCCCTCGCACCAGCCGGTGCGCGCATCGATGCTGCAGACGTTCACGCAAGGGCTGGCGATCGTCGGCGCTGTCGACGACGTTGTCGTGGTCGACGGCACGGGAGGGGGTGGCGCAGCGGGAAGCGAGGACATCACGGTGCCGATCGTCCCACAGGCTTCGGCCGCTTGCGCCGGGCTGGCTTCATGTCCCTGCGCACGATCGCGCCGACGTGTAGCAGCGCTGCGCGGGCCGGCGCGAAGTCGAGCTGGGCATCACGCCGGTGTGCCGAACAGGCGCTGCGATTCCTCCGCGGTGTAGTAGCCGAGCGCGACGTCACGCGTTCGGTCGGCCGTCGGACGCTGACCGGGTTCGCCGAAGCCGCCGCCGCCCGGCGTCGACACGCTGATGACATCGCCGGCATGGATCTCGATGTCCTGGTCCTTCGAGAGGTGCTTCGGCACGTACTCGACGCCGTCGCGAATGATCTTCACCTTGTTGACGCCGCCGGCGCCGCCGCCCTGCGCGCCGGGAGGCCCGGCGCGGCCGTGGTCCATCACCATCGAGACCCGCGCGTCGCCGCGCCGCAAGCGGATCCGGTAATTGACGCCGAACCCGCCGCGGTGTTGGCCCGCTCCGCCGGAACCCTCATGCAGCGAGTACTCCTCGAACAGCACCGGGTAGAGCTGCTCCATGATCTCGATCGGCGTCGTCTTCGAGATGCCGATCGTCGAGCAGCCGTTCGAGATGCCGTCGCCATGCGGGCTGCCACCGTAGCCGCCGCCCGAGATCACGTACATCACGTATGCGCGCTTCGTCTTCGGGTCGAAGCCGCCGACGCCGAGGTTGCCGCTGGTGCCGGCCGGTGCGCCGAACAGCTGGTCGGGGATCGCTGTGCCGAGCGCCGCAAACACCGCCTCGGCGATGCGCTGGCTGACCTCGGCCGCACAGCCCGAAACCGGCCGCGGGTACCTCGCGTAGAGGAACGTACCTTCGGGCTCGACGATGTGCAGCGGCTCGAACGTGCCGGCGTTGATCGAGACCTCGGGGAACACGTGCTTCACCGCCAGGTAGATCGACGACTTGGTGGTCGCGATCACGCTGTTCATCGGCCCCTTGCACGGCGGCGACGAGCCGCTCATGTCGAACGACAGGCGCGCGTCATCGTCCTGCCCCGACTTCGTGATCCGCATCGCGATGCGCAGCGGCTCGTTGACGACGCCGTCCGAATCGACGAACGCCTCGCCGTCGTAGACGCCGTCGGGGATGGACGCGATGCGCTCGCGCATCTGTCGCGCCGCACGCCGCTTCAGCTCGCCGATCGCCGCCTCGACGGTCGTGTCGCCATAGCGGTCGAGCAGCGCCGTGAGGCGCCGTTCGCCGGTCGCGAGCGCCGCGGCCTGCGCCTTGATGTCGCCGATGCGCTGGTCGGCGATGCGGATGTTCGACAGGATGATCGACAGGATCTCGTCGTCGATCTTGCCGCGCTTGTAGAGCTTGACCGGCGGCAGCCGCAGCCCTTCCTGCTCGACCTCGGTCGCGTTGGCAGAGAAGCCGCCCGGCACCATGCCGCCGGTGTCAGGCCAGTGGCCGGTGTTGGCGAGCCAGCACCACGGTTGGCCGTTTCGAAAGAACGGCTGCACGAACTTGACGTCCATCAGGTGCGTGCCGCCGAGGTACGGGTCGTTGACGATGAACACGTCGCCCGGCCCGAGCGCGATCTTCAACCGCTGCACGCGCTCGATCACCGCCTGCACCGTGAACTGCATAGTGCCGACGAAGACCGGCAGGCCGAGCTCGCCTTGCGCGATCAGTTCACCGGTCGTCAGGTGGTAGATGCCGTCGGAGCGGTCGAGGGCCTCGGCGATCACGGGGCTGAAGGCGCTCCTTACGAACGCGAGGTCCATTTCGTTGCAGACTTGCTGCAGGCCGTTTTGGATCACCCCGAGGGTGATCGGGTCGATCAACGTCGTGTCCATTGCTGACTGCGTCGGTGCTGCCATGTGAGTGCTCTTTGGGTGAGCCGGTGCGGCTCGGACGTTGCCGGGTCCCGCCCCGGCGGGCGGGTGACTTTCATTTGCTGGCACAAATGAAAGTCACCAAAGCAAAGTGCCTCAATACCGATTTGGCCAGACATCTGTGGGGTAAGAGCCCGCGATTCAGGACGACCGCGCAGCTCGGGCCGTTTCCTCTTGGACTGGCGCCGCCTACCGCGGCGCTTTCCTAGCGGCTCGAATTCGTTGCCGGCGCCAGCGACCGCTTTCGCTCTCGCGCGCGTTCCAAGCCGAACGAGTCGGCCGCGCAGACCGACGGAACGTCGCCGATCTACCAACCGCGCTTTCCGACCTATGAAGTCGCGAAGCGACGAAGGGTCGGCGAGGAAACGAGCCGATGGAATGCGGTGCCTCACAAAACGCGACAGGATGCAGCCACGTCCTCCGCACGTATGTGTGTTGAGGCCCTTTGCTTTGGTGACTTTCATTTGGGCCAGCAAATGAAAGTTACCCGCCCGCCGGGCGGAACCCGGCGCGGCCTCCCAGAGGCAGAACCCGTAAGGGCAATAGACCCCCTCACACAGTGATGACCAAGTTCCCGATGGAATCGATCCACACCCTATTCCCCGGCTCCACGACCGTCGTGCAATCCAACTGCTCGACGATCGCCGGCCCGTCGAACCGAGCATCCCGCGGCAGCTGATCGCGCAGATAGACCGGCGTCTCGACCCACCCCCCATCGAACCAGACCGGCCGAATGGTGCGGCGAGCCTCCTCGAGCGTCGCCGCCGGCACGCCCGCCGAGATCAGCGCAAGCGACAACGGCTTGCGCTGCCCGATCACCGCGGTGTGCAGGTTGACCAGCACGGGCCGGATCTCCGACAGCTCGACGCCGAAGCGCTGCCAGTACGCGGCCTCGAACGCGGTGCGCAACTCCCTCACCGTGATGTTGATGTCGGCCACCGCGACCGGAAGGATGTGGCTCTGCCCATGGAACTGCATGTCGGCGCGGTGCACGCTGACGATGCGCTCGACCGCGACCTGTTCGTGCGCGATACGCTCGCGGCCGGCGGCGATCTGGGCGTGGAAGACCGCGCCGATGCGGGCCTCGTCGAGCGCCTCCAACGGCTGGTTGACGGTCGCGACGAAGTCATGGCGCAGGTCGGCGACGACGCAGCCGAGCGCGTTCGTCAGCCCCGGCCGGGCCGGGATCAGCACGGTCGGGATGCCGAGCTCGCGCGCCAGCGCAACGGCGTGCAGCGGGCCGGCGCCGCCGAACGCGAACAGCGCGAAGTCGCGCGGATCGTGACCGCGCGCGAGGCTGACCATGCGCACGGCGCCGGCCATCTTGTCGTTCGCGACACGGACGATCGCGGCAGCAGCGGCCGTCGCATCGAGGCCGAGCGGCGTGCCCACCACCGAAGCGATCGCAGCGCGCAGATGGTCGATCGAGACGGGGTGGTCGACCGACAACAGCCGCTCCGGGTCGAGCCGGCCGAGCGCGAGGTTCGCGTCGGTGATCGTCGGCCGCGTGCCGCCGCGGCCGTAGCAGATCGGACCCGGCGTCGCGCCGGCACTCTCCGGCCCGACCCGCAACATGCCGCCGGCGTCGACGCTCGCGAGCGAGCCGCCGCCGGCGCCAATCGTGTGGACGTCGACCATCGGCACATGGATCGGCATCGCGTACTCGAGCTCGAGGTCGCTGGAGACCGACGGCAGGCCGTTCAGCACCAGCGCAACATCGCTCGACGTGCCGCCCATGTCGTAGGTCACGACGTTCGCGAACTGGCCCGCCACGCGGCCGGCCTGCATCGCGGTGACCGCCGCCGCGATCACGCCGGACGCCGGGCCCGACATCACGGTCGCGACCGCGTGCTCGGCGACGATCGACGACGAGACCGTCCCGCCGTTGCCCTGCATCACCAGCAGCTCGCGCGTGAAGCCGCGGCCCGCGAGCTCGGCACGCAGGCGCGCGATGTAGCGGTGCAGCACCGGCTGGATCGCGGCGTTGACCGCAGCAGTGGTGCCGCGCTCGTACTCGCGGTACTCGGCGACGACGGTGTGGCCGGCCGTCACGTGCGGGTTCGGCCACAGCGCTCGCACGATCTCGGCGGCGCGCGCCTCGTGCGCGGCATTGATGTAGCTGTGCAGGAAATGGATCACGACGCTCTCGGCGCCAGCCGCGATCAGCGCGCGCGTCGCCGTGGCGACACCGGCCTCGTCGAGCGGCACCAGAACCTGGCCCTCGGCGTCCATGCGCTCGTCGACCTCGAAGCGCAGCTCGCGGGGGATCAGCGGCACGAAGCGGCCGGTCAGGCCATAGGGCGTCGGCCGCGTGCGGCGGCCGAGCTCGAGCACATCGCGAAAGCCGCGCGTCGTGATCAGGCCGACCTTCGCGATCTTGCGCTCGAGCATCGCGTTCGTCGTCGTCGTCGTGCCGTGCACGATCGCGTCGAGGGAGGCCGGGTCGGCGCCGGCCGCATCGAGCGCGGCGAGCACGCCCCAGGCCTGGTTCTCGACGGTGGTCGGCACCTTCGCGAGCCGCACCGTCGCGGTCGCGTCGTCGACCAGGATCAGGTCGGTGAACGTGCCGCCGACGTCGATGCCGGCGATGCGGCTCATGCGAACCTCTGCGTGCGCCACGGTGTGGATGCGAGTGCTTTCATACGCTGAGGTAGGTTCGTTGCACGGCCTCGTCCGCCATCAGCGCCTGCATCGAATCGGCATAGCGGACCTGCCCTTTCTCGAGCACGACCGCGCGGTCGGCGACGAGGCGCGCGAAGTGCAGGTTCTGCTCCGACAGCAGGATCGACAGGCCTTCACGCTTCAGCTTCACGATCATCTGCGCCATCTGCTCGACGATGACCGGCGCGACGCCTTCCGACGGCTCGTCGAGCAGGATCAGGTGCGGGTTGCCCATCAAGGTGCGCGCGATCGTCAACATCTGCTGCTCGCCGCCGCTCATCCGGCCGCCGGGCCGATCGGTCATCGACGCGAGATTGGGGAACAGCGCGAACAGCTGGTCCTCCGTCCAGTGCGGCGCGCCCTCGCGCGGCGGCTGGCGGCCGACGCTCAGGTTCTCGCGCACCGTCAGGTCGGTGAAGATGCGCCGGTCCTCAGGCACCCAGCCGAGGCCGAGGCGCGCGATCCGGTGCGACGGCAAGGTCGAGATGTCGAGTCCGCGGTAGGTGACCTTGCCGGCCCGCTTCGCAAGCAGGCCCATGATCGTCTTCATCGCGGTCGACTTGCCGGCGCCGTTGCGGCCCATCAGCGCAACGCACTCGCCTTCGTCGACGCGCAGCGACACGCCGTACAGGATCTGCGCCTTGCCGTACCAGGCGTCGAGTGCGTCGACCTCAAGCATGGCCGGTCGCTCCGCTGAGCGCGCTGCCGCCGGCCGGCTCGCTGCGTGATGGCGCATGGGAAGCCTCGGCCGGCACCGCCATCGGCAACTCGAAGGTCGTGCCCATCCCGAAGTACACCTCGCGCACCTGCGGGTCGTCGCGAACGACCGCCGGCTCGCCCTCGGCGATCAGCCGGCCGCGCGCCAGCACGATCATCCGATCGGCATGCGCGAAGACCACGTCCATGCTGTGCTCGGTGAACAGCACGCCGATCGAGCGCTCGCGCGCGACCCGGCGGGTCAGCGCCATCAGGTCGTTGCGCTCGGCCGGCCCCATGCCGGCGGTCGGCTCGTCCATCAGCAAGAGGCGCGGCTGGTTCGCGAGCGCCATCGCCAGCTCGACGCGCTTGACGTCGCCGTACGCCAGCACGCTCATCGCGCGTTCGGCCTGCGCATCCATGCCGATGCTGGCGAGGAGCGCGAGCGCCTCGTCGCGGAATTGCATGCGCGCCGAGCGCCAGGCTCGGAACACGCGACCGGCGTGCGACAGCAACGCAAGCTGCACGTTCTCGACAACCGTCAGCGACGCGAACGTCTCGGCGATCTGGAACGTGCGGCCTACGCCGAGACGCCAGATGCGGTCCGGCCGAAGGCCTATCAGTTCGGCGCCGTCCAGCACGACTGAGCCGCTGTCCGGCTTCAGCTGGCCGTTGACCATGTTGAAGCAGGTCGTTTTGCCCGCGCCGTTCGGTCCGATCAACGCAAGCATCTCGCCGGCCGCCAGATCAAAGCTGACATCACGCACCGCATGGAGCCCGCCGAAAGCCTTCGACAGATGCGCGACCCGCAGCAGCGGTGCCGCGCCGCTTGCCGACACCGAAGCGCGCACCGGCGCGCTCACGCCGGCTCCTTCAAGAACACGCGCCGCAACGTGCCGGCGATGCCGAGCGGGAACACCAGCACCAGCGTCAGCATGATCGCGCCGAGCAGCGCGCGCCAGTAGTCGGTCTGGCGCGCAACGGTGTCCTGCAGCCACGTGAACAGCGCACCGCCGACCCACGGACCCGAGAGCGCCTGTACGCCGCCGAGCAGCACCATCACGAGGCCGTCGACCGACTTGCCGACGCCGAGCGTCTCCGGCGAGATCGTGCCCTTCGCGAACGCGAAGAGCGCACCCGCCAGGCCGGCGAGTGCCCCCGAGATCACGAAACCGAGCCACTGCAGGCGTGGCACGTCGATGCCGATCGCGCTCGCCCGTAACGGCGAGTCGCGGCCGGCTCGCAGTGCGAGGCCGAGCGGCGCATGCAGCATGCGCGCGAGGAGGCCACAGCCGGCCACTGTGAACAGCAGGGTCACGAGGTAGTAGACCGGCTTCGGCGCCAGCCACGCGGCCGGCCAGATGCCGACCAGGCCGTTGCTGCCGCCGGTCAATGCGTCCCATTGGTAGACGATCGACCAGACGATCTGCGCGAACGCCAGGGTCAGCATCGCGAGGTAGACGCCGGACAGGCGCACGCAGAACCAGCCGAACAGCAGCGCGCCGAACGCGCCGAGCAGCGGCGCGAGCAGCAGCGCCGCTTCCATCGGCAGCTCCAGCGCCTTCAGGAACAGCGCCGCGCCGTACGCGCCGAGGCCGAAGTACGCGGCGTGGCCGAACGAGTGCATGCCGGCCGGGCCCATCACGAAGTGCAGGCTCGCCGCGAACAGCACCGCGATCAGCAGGTCGATCATCAGCACGACGACATACGGCGCCGGCCTCTGCAGCAGCGGCACCAGCAGCAACGCGGCGAGCGCGACGTAACCCCAGCGCTTCCAGACCACCGGCAGCGGCCGCAGCGGCGTCTCGAGCGCAGCGGCACCGCGCACCACGCCCTGCGGCTTGCCGAACAGGCCCCACGGGCGCCAGACCAGCACGATCGCCATCACGAGGAATTCGGCGACCAGGGTGAGCTTGCTGAGCGGAAACGGCGTGCCGAACAGGTCGATCGAGCCGGCGCCGATGCAGAACGCCTTGACCATCGCGATCAGCACCGCGGCGACGAATGCGCCGAACACCGAGCCCATGCCGCCGACCACGACGACGACGAACGCCTCGCCGATCAGCGCGAGGTCGAGGCTCAGGTTGGCCGGCTCGTGCGGCATCTGCAACGCACCGCCGAGCGCGGCGAGGAAGGTGCCGAGCGCGAACACCGACGTGAAGAGCCACTGCTGGTTGACGCCGAGCGCGCCGACCATCTCGCGGTCCTGCGTCGCGGCCCGCACCAGCAGACCCCAGCGCGTGCGCGTCAGCAGCAGCCAGAGCGCGCCGAGGACGAGCGGGCCGACCGCGATCGAGAACAGGTCGTAGGTCGGGAAGCGCCGGCCGAGCAACGTCACCGCGCCCGCGAGGCCGGGCGCCTTCGGGCCGAGCAGGTCTTCGGGACCCCAAGCCCACAGCGCCGCGTCCTTGATGACGAGGACCAGCGCGAAGGTCGCGAGCAACTGATACAGCTCCGGTGCGCCGTAGAGGCGGCGCAGCACCAGCATCTCGATCACCGCGCCGAGCACAGCGACCGCGAGCGCGGCCAGCAGCACGCCGCCCCAGAAACCGAGTGGCCCGGCCGCGAACCAGCCGGTCAGCGAGACCGCCGCATAGAGCCCGAGCATGTAGAACGAGCCGTGCGCGAAGTTGACGATCCGCGTCACGCCGAAGATCAGCGAGAGCCCGCAGCCGACCAGGAACAGCGCCGACGCCGACGCCAGTCCGGTCAGGATCTGCAGCAGCGCGGAATCGAGCGTCATCGGCGAAGCGTCAGGCGAGCCGCGCGCCGACCATGCCGATGCGGGCCGTCCTCGGGGCGGCCGGCGCGAAACTCATGCGGTTCGGGCGGTAGCGGTCGAGAGCCGATCAGTCGATTGCCCGCATCTTCTTGACTTCCTCGTCGCTCGGCAGGTACTTCGCGCCGTCGAGGTAGACGTAGTCGACCATCACGCCCTTGTTGCCCTCGAGCTTGGTGCGGCCGAGGTAGGCACCCATCGTCGACTGGTGGTCGATCGCGCGGTACGTGATCTTGCCGAGCGGCGACATCAGCTGCAGGCCGCTGAACGCGGCGATCAGTTTCTCGGTCTCGGTCGATTTCGCCTTCTTGATGCCTTCGGCGATCGACCAGATCGTCGAGTAGCCGACCACCGAGCCGAGCTTCGGGTATTCGTTGTACTTGCGGAAGTAGGCCAGGAAGAACTTCTTGTGCTCGTCGGTCTGGATGCCGTAGTACGGATAGCCGGTGACGATCCAGCCGACCGGCGCCTCCTCGCGCAGCGGCTCGATGTACTCGGGCTCGCCGGTCAAGAGGCTCACGACCTCGCGGCCCTTGAACAGCTCGCGCGTGTTGCCCTCGCGCACGAACTTCGACAGGTCGGCGCCGAACAGCACGTTGAAGATCGCGTCCGGCTTCGCATCGGCCAAGGCCTGGGCGACCGCACCGGCATCGATCCGGCCGAGCGGCGGCGCCTGCTCGGCGACGAACTCGACGTCCGGCTGCAGCTTCTTCAGCATCGTCTTGAAAGTGGCCGCTGCGGACTGGCCGTATTCGTAGTTCGGGTAGACGATGGCCCAGCGCTTCTTCTTCAGCTTGGCGGCCTCGGGCACCAGCATCGCCGACTGCATGTAGGTGTTCGGGCGCAGCCGGAACGTGTAGCGGTTGCCGTTCTGCCAGGTGATCTTGTCGGTCAGCGGCTCGGCGGCGAGGAAGAACACCTTGCGCTGCTTCGCGAAGTCGGTGACCGCGAGGCCGGTGTTCGACAGGAACGTGCCGGCGATCAGCACGACGCCTTCGCGCGAGACCAGTTCCTCGGCGACCCGCACAGCATCGCCCGGGTTGCCGTTGTCGTCGCGCGAGACGACCTGCAGTTTCTTGCCGAGCACGCCGCCGGCCGCGTTGACCTCTTCGACCGCGAGCTCCCAGCCTTTCTTGTACGGCTCGAGGAAGGCCGGCTGCGCCTTGTAGCTGTTGAGTTCGCCGATCTTGATGGTGTCCTGCGCGTGCGCCGCGCCGCTGAGGAGCAAGGCCGAGACGGCGACGGCGAACAAGGGCTTGAGCATGAAGAAGACTCCTGGTCGGGATGCGGTGAGGAAATCGTTGGCGATGCGCGTGTCGATCAGGCGACCAGGTCGCTCGACTGGATGCGCGTGGTGACGCCGGCCTTCGCCATTTGGGCCCACGCTGCCTTCAGCGAGCCGTTGAGGTCGATGCCGCGGCAGGCGTCTTCGACGACCGCAGCCTTGAAGCCGGCCTTGCGGGCGTCGAGTGCGGTCCACGAGACGCAGAAGTCGGTCGCCAGGCCGCACACGTAGACGCTGTTGATGCCGCGCGCCTTCAGGTACGCCGCCAGGCCGGTCGACGTCTTGCCGTCGGCCTCGGTGAAGGCCGAATAGCTGTCGGTGTCCTGGTGGAAGCCCTTTCGGATGATGACCTGCGCCTTCGGCAACGCGAGGTCCTTGTGCAGCGACGCGTCCGGCGTGCCCTGCACGCAGTGATCAGGCCACAGCACCTGGTTGCCGTAGGCGAGCTTCGTGCTCTCGAACGGCTTCTTGCCCGAGTGCGTCGACGCGAACGAGACATGCCCGGGCGTGTGCCAGTCCTGCGTCACGACGACGTTCTCGAACACGCCGGCCAGCTTGTTGATGACCGGCACGACCTCCTCGCCGCCCTTCACCGCGAGCGTGCCGCCGGTGACGAAGCAGTTCTGCACGTCGACGACGATCAGCGCGCTCTTCGCGTTCGGCTTGGCCATCGCCGCGCGCAGCAGCGGTGCAAACGAGCCCAGTACGAGGCCGGTGCCGGCGGCGCCGAGCCCGGCGATGAAGGTCCTGCGGTTGTCTTTCATGATCGCTCCCTGGTTGAAATGCGCTGCGTGCGTGCGCTAGCGCTGGCCGTCGAACTTGGAAATCTCGTCGACCCGCAACCCGCCGACCCGCGCATGGGGGCGCGCGCCGGTCGTCATCGCGAGCACGAGCATCATCTCGTCGGCGCGCGGGCCGTCGGCGACGCGCACCTCGAGGCTGTCGAAATGGCTGCGCACGTAGGCCGCAACGCGGTGGTGGATCGGGATGTCGATCGTCGCGCCGGCGGCGCCGATCTTGGTCGTCGACGGCACGATCGCGTGCGAGCCCTCGAGCAGGTCGCGCATGCCGTAGCCGCCCGGCACGTGCCAGAGCGCGCCGTGCTCGAGCTCGCCGTCGAGGCCGATCAGCGCGCCCTTGCCATAGCCCTCGATCGCCTTCGGCCCGCCGAGCGCGGCAATCAGGCGCTGCGCCATCTCGCGGCCGAGCGGCTTCAACGCTTCCATCATCGGCTGGATCTCGGCGACGTACTCGCCGGCATACGGGTTGTGCAGGATCGCGGCGATGCTGCCCCGCTGCAGCGGCGAGGTGTTGCGCGGACCGCCGTCGTGCCAGACGTCTTCGACCGACAGCACGAGCTTGCGGACATCGATGACCGGATGGGCGCCGGCAGCGGGATACAGCATGGTCAGATCCTCGGCGACGAAAGGGCGGCGGCGTTCGGACGCAATACGCTTGGACTCGGCGCATCGGCGCGCCGGCGCACATCGTCGAGCGTAGCGCAGGACATCGGTGCAACGATTGCTGGTTCGCCCGAAAAGGTGCGGATCTGACCCTGCAGCGACAGCGCGACCGCCACGGCCCGACCGGCCCGGATCTCGGCCTCGGCCACCACGACGCCGGCCGCCAGCGCCCGCGCGACGACGGCATCCGACAGCGCACCGACGCCGCAGGTCACGAGGCGTTCGCCGAGGTCGCTGTCGTCGCGCAGCGAGTTCGCCGGTGCCCTCTGGATGCGCGGATCGTCGGCATCGACCGCGTTCGCGATCACGGTGGCCGCCGCGTCCGCGGCCGCTGCCGTCGCCGCCAGCACCGTGACGCTGTCGGCGATGCCGAGCGAGAAGCTGCGCCCGCGCCAGCCCGACGTCGCAACCCCTCGCACGCCGGACTCCGACGTGATGCGGAACGATCCGTCGAGCGTCGCTGTCCGGTCGTTCGGGTCGACGACCCACCCAATGTCGAAGGCGGCGCCCGGCCCCAGATGAAGCGCAATATCGCCACCGTTGTTGATGTACGCGCGCGCGATCCGCGGATCGTCGAACGCTCCGATCAGCTCGTCGGCGACACTGCCGGCGACCGCGGCCATCGCGGTGATGAAGCGCCCGTTCTTCGCATGCGCGCGGCAGGCCGCGACCATGCGCCGCGCGATCGGGCCACGCGGCTGGACCGCGGCACCTTCGGCCGATGCCAGATCGGTGCGCAGCAGCGCCAGCTCGTCGACCAGCTCGGCGAGGATGCCGCCGAAGCGGCTCCACGCGCGCTCGACTGAGCGCGCGATCGCGGCCGAGTTCCCGTCGGCACCAACGATGCAGTCGATCGGACCGTGCTGGAAATGCCAGCGGCCGTCGGTCAGGCGGGCGCGCTGCGAGCCGCTCATCGCCGCGCCTTTCGGGTGCGCGTCATGCGGGCGCTCCCGGCAGCGCACGCAGGGGCCACGGGTTCTGCGCGACCGCGTCGATCAGCTGATAGCCGCCACCGGCGAGCACGTCTTCGAGGCGGCGCACGCGGTCCATGTGGCCGCCGAGCGCGCGGTAATCGTCGAGGCGCATCGTGAACTCGATCGGCGAGACGATCGCCGGCGTCGGCACCGAGCCGAAGCTGTTCGCCGGCATCCGCGCGACGTCAACCATCACGGTGATGCCGCCGCCCGGCCAGACGTAGACCGGCGCGCCACCGCAGGTCACGTTGACGAGCAAGTCCTTGATCGAGCGCGTCAGCCGCACCGGGTTCTCGGTCACGCCGGCACGCAGCGACCCGCCGGCGCCGGCGACGTACAGCACCGACGCGAGCGACGGCTCGCAGTTCTCTCCGATGCGCTCGACCACGCGGCGGATCGCGCCCGGCATCTCGGCCGGTTGCGGCACGAGTTGCTCGTCGAGCACGAACCAGGCCGAATCCTCGCCGGTCGTCGAGACCATCAGCAGGCGCAGCCCCGGCCGCGCACCGTGCTTCGCATCCCAACCCTCGATGATCGACAGCGGCTCGGTGATGTCGGTCCCGCCCCAGCCCGAGCCCGGGTTCGCGACCTGGAAGTAGCGGCCCGGCGTCGACTTGCGGCCGCGCAGCTTGATGCCAGTCGGCGCCATGTCGAGGCACTTGCCGGCCTGGTGCTCGCTCAGCACACCGGTGATGTGGTCGTCGACGACGACGACCTCGTCGGCATGGCCGAACCACTGCTGCGCAAAGATGCCGATCGTCGCCGAGCCGCAGCCGACCCGCATGCGCTGCTCCTCGACGCCGTCGACGACCGGCGCCTTGCCGGCCTGCACGACCAGCGACGCGCCGCCTTCGATCTGCAGCTCGACCGGTTGCTGGTTGCCGAGCGCCATCATCAGCTCGCAGCTGATCCGGCCTTCGCGCTTGCTGCCGCCGGTCAGGTGGTGGACGCCGCCGAGGGCGAGGAACTGCGAGCCGTACTCGATCGTCGTGACGTGGCCGACCGCCTCGCCCTGGTGGCGCACCGTCGCCTGCTCGGGGCCGAGGTAGCGGTCGGTGTCGATCTTCACCTTGAAGCTGCAGTAGCTGAAGATGCCCTCGGTGACGACCGTCACCATGTCGACGCCGCGGTGCTTCGACGCGACGATGAACGGCGCCGGCTTGTAGTCGGGGTAGGTGGTGCCCGAGCCGATGCCCGAGACGAACACCGGCGCGTCGTCGAGCAGGGTGCCGTTCCAGCCACCGTCTTGCGCGGCCGACCATTCGAGGACTTCCTGACCCGCGCGGCGCACCAGGTGCACGGTGTCCGTGCGCGTCAGCGTGCCGTCGACGTTGCCGTAGCGATCGCAAGCGCCGAGCTTGCCGGGGCTGATCTGGCACAGCACCGGACAGGCCTCGCAACGCACCTTGTCGGCGGCCATCCGCTCGGGCGCCCGCGAATGCTCGAGCACGACCGGCGGCGCGACGGCCTGGCCGTCGGTGCGCGGGCCGAATTCGGACGGGGCGGGATGCGGATCGTTCATCGCGATGGACTGGATGAAGCAAGACGCTCGCCATCGTCGGCCCCCCATGGCGCACCGGTTCTATCGGCGGCGACGCTTCGATCATCGCTTGCCGCCGCCGCGAGGATCGCCGCGCGCAGCCGGCTCGGCGTCACCGGGACGCGCTCGAGCCGTGCGCCGGTCGCCTGGCGGATCGCGGCGAGGATCGCCGGCGCCGTCGCGACCAGGGCCGGCTCGCCCACGCCCTTGGCGCCCCACGGGCCGAGCGGCTCGGGGTCCTCGATCAAGTGCACGGTGATCGGTGGCACGTCGCCGATCGTCGGGATCAGGTAGTCGTGCAGGTTGTCGGTGCGGCCGTTGACGTATTCCTCCATCAGCGCCATCCCGATGCCCTGCGCGATGCCGCCGTGGATCTGGCCTTCGACCTGGGTCGGGTTGATCGCCCGGCCGACGTCGTGCGCCGCGTGGATGTGCAGCAGCTTCACGGTGCCGAGCTCCAGATCGACCTCGACCTCGGCGATCTGCGCCGCGAAGCCGTAGGTCGCATACGGCACGCCCTGGCCGTCGGCATCGAGCGGCACGGTCGGCGGGTTGAAGTGGCCGCTGCCGGTGAAGAGGTTGCCGTGCGCGTCGGCGACGCAGAGGTTCAGGTCGAGGATGCGCCGACGGGCGCTCGCCGTTTCGCCACGAGGCGGGCGCGTGTTGGCGCCGCCGATCGGGTGCGATGAATCGACCTGCGATGCATCGCTCGCCGCAATCGCTGAGCTCTCGACGCGCTTGGACGAGGGACGCAGTACACCGACGAGGCAGCTGCCTTCGAACAATATCTCGACAGCAGCTTCGTCCGCATCATCGAAGCCGAGCGCGCTGATCAACTGGCGCCGAATCTCCAACCCGGCGAGTCGCGCGGCGTTGCCCGAGACAAAGGTCTGGCGCGACGCCGACGACTTGCCGGCATCGGCGGTCAGGTCGGTGTCGCCCATCACCTGCTCGATGCAAGCAAGCGGCAGGCCGACGGCGTCGGCGAACATCTGCGGCATCACGGTCGCGGTGCCCTGGCCGATCTCCTGCGCGCCGTTGCAGAGGAAGAGCCCTGGCCGCCCGTTCGCATCGAGGCGCAGGCTGCCGTGCATCGTCGACGGGTTGGCGATCACGGTGTTGCCGATGCCGTACCACATGCAGGCGATGCCGACGCCACGCCGGCGTGCGGCTGAACGGCGGGAAGCGCGTCCGTCGCCGAGGTCGCGGCCCGCAGCGCTCATCGTCGCGTTGCCGCGCCTCGATGCGTTGCCGTCGATCGACGCGTTAAACGCCGCCGCGGCTTCGTTTGTTGCGGCCCAAGCTGAGCGGAGTGCATCGAGGCAAGCGCGCAAGCCGACGCTCGCCGCCAGCACCTGGCCGGTCGGTGTCGCATCGCCGGCAACGAGAGCATTGCGATACCGAAACTCGAGCGGATCGCTGCCTGTGCGTGCGGCCAGCACGTCGATCAAGCGCTCGCCGAGCAAGGTCGATTGCGGCACGCCGAAGCCGCGGAATGCACCGGCCACGCTGTCGTGCGTGTGGATCGCGCGGGTCAAGGCCCGCACGTGCGGAATGCGATACGGCCCGCTCGCATGGATCGGCACCCGGTTCGCGACGGTCGGCCCCCACGACGAATACGCGCCGGTGTTGAAGTCGCCGCTGAAGTCGAATGCGGTCAGGCGCCCTTCTGCATCGCAGGCGGCGCGCGCCCGCATCCGCGCCGGATGCCGTTTCGTGCTGGACTGCATCGACTCGGGCCGCTCGTAGACCAGGCGCACTGCGCGGCCGAGCTTCCACGCGGCGACCGCGAGCAGCGGCTGCACCGACAGGTCGAGCTTGCCGCCGAAGCCGCCGCCGATCGCCGACGGCACGATGTGCACCTGCGCCGGCGCGATGCCGAGCACGTGCGCGATCTCGTCGCGGTCCATGTACGGCGTCTGCGTGCAGGCCCAGATGCGGACCCGGCGCAGCGGCGCACCGGCGCCGTCGTGCGCGTCGACGATCTCGGCGTAGCCCGCCTCGGTCTCGATGTACGCATGCTCGACGAAGCTGGACTCGAAGGTCTCGTCGGCGACGTGGATCGCCTGCTCGAACGCCCGCTCGACGTCGCCGCGCACGACGCGGCCGCGGCACAGCACGTTGTCGGGCGAGCGCGCATGCAGCACGCCGGCCGCGCCGTCGACGCGCAGCGCGCTGTCGATGTCGGCATGCGCGGGCAGCGGCGTGTAGCGGATCGGCAGCTGGCTGTCGGCGATCGCGGCGACGACGTCGGCCGGACCGACCAGCGCGACCACCGCCTCGCCCTTGAAGCGGACCCGTCCGGCCGCCAGCACCGGCTGGTCGCGCAGGTCCGCGAAGATCGCAAACGCGTTGTTCGGTACGTCGAGCGCCGTCAGCACGTCGACCAGGCCGGGCCGGCGCGCGTGAAACGCGGCGAGGTCGCCGAGCTCGAACGTCGCGTGCGCATGCGGCGAGCGGACCACGCGCATCGTCAGCACGGCGGCCGCCGAACGCTCCGGCCAGGCGTCGGCGCCGAACCGTTCGCTGCCGTCGACCTTGGCCGGCGCATCGAGGCGGGCCGCGCGCGCGCCGACCGCGTGGCCGGCCGCCGGCGTCACCGCTGGCGCCACCGCGCCCGCCGCAACCGCCAGCACCGCCTCGACGATCTTGCGGTAGCCGGTGCAACGGCACAGCACGCCGCCGAGTGCATCGAGCACTTCGGCCTCGGTCGGGTGTGGGCTCGCGCGCAGCAGCGCCTCGGCGCTCATCAGCATGCCGGGCGTGCAGGCGCCGCACTGCGCGGCGCCGTGGGCGACGAACGCCTGCTGCAGTGCCGACAGCGCGCCATCGGCACCGGCAAGCCCTTCGACGGTTGTGACCGTGCGGCCCTCGCAGGCGCCGAGCGCGACGATGCAAGCGCAGACCTGCTCGTCGTCGAGCAGCACCGTGCAGGCGCCGCAGTCGCCGGCATGGCAGCCGACCTTGGTGCCGGTCAGGCCGAGGTCGTCGCGCAGCGCGTCGGAGAGTCGGCGCGAGCGGTCGGCGACCAACTCGTGCGTCGACCGGTTGACGCGCAGGTGCACGACCTGCAGTGACTGCGCGTCGCGTGCGGTCATGCAATGGCTCCTGCTGCGACGGGCTCGCCACAGGCATCGGCAAGGGCACGACGAATCAGGGTCGCGGTCGCATCGAGCCGGTAGGCGGCGCTCGCCCGCAGATCGTCGATGGGCGTCAGTGGCGCAAGGTCGGCGGGGTCGATCCGGTCGGCGAGATCCCCGTCGACCCGCCGGCCGACGAGCCGCTGCTCGAGCGCCGGCAGGCGCTGCGCCCGCGCTGAACAGCTGCCGACCGCGACCGCAGCGTCGCGCACGACACCGGTCTCGTCGACATCGACGACGACCGCGACCATCGTGATCGAGATGACGAGATAGCGCCGGCCGCCGAGCTTGACGAACGCAGAGAGCGCGCTGGTACTGCGCCTCGGCACCTCGATCGCGACGACCAGCTCGTCGGCGGCACAGGCCGTGCGCCGCGGGCCGAGCACGAAATCGGTCGCGGCGATGCGCCGAACACCGCGCGCGCTCTGCAGCACGACCTGCGCATTGAGCGCCATCAACACCGGCGTGCCATCGGCGGCCGGCGAGGCGTTGCACAGGTTGCCGACGAGCGTGCCGGTGTTCTGGATCTGCACGCCGCCGATCTCGCGCGCCGCGGCCTTCAGGCCGTCGAAGAGGGGCGGCAGGTCGGCACGCAGCACGTCGGTCCAGGTCGTGGCCGCGCCGATCGACCAGCCGTCCGCGCTCGACCGGATGCCGCGCAGCCCGTCAACCGCAGAGATATCCAACAACGAATCGGCGAGAGGCCGGCCGACGTGCGCCGGGTAAACGTCGGTCCCGCCGGCCAGCACGCGCCAGCCGCCGGCGGCCAGCAGGCGCAGGGCGGTCTCGAGCGATGCGGGACGTTCAAAGCCAGCCGACAAATATCTTCTCCTGCATGCATCGCCGGCATGGGCCCGCGACTCGCAGCGAATGAAGTGTTTACTTCATTGCAGGGTCAATCTAACATGACCGCGCCGCTTTGCAAACACCTCGCGACCGATGGCAACCCGACGCTCACCGTGCCTGTGACCCGCGACGCCGACCAGACCCGGGCACGCATCCTGAAGGCGGCCCGCAACGAGTTCATGCGGCACGGCTACAGCGGTGCTCGCATCGAGCGGATCTCGCGCACCGGCAAGTCGAGCGACCGGATGATCTACTATTACTTCGGCAGCAAGGAAGCGCTCTACATCGAGGTGCTGGAGGGCGTCTACACCGAGCTCGGAGCCGCAGAAAGCCGCCTCGTGCTCGACGAGAGCCGGCCGGTCGAAGCGCTGCGCACGCTGATCGGGTTTACCTGGGATTACTACCTCGCGCACCCGGAGTTCGTCGCGCTGCTCAGCAACGAGAACCTGCAGCGCGGCCGCCACATCACGAAGTCGCTGACGGTGAAGCAGCTGTCGCGGCCGGTCCTCGACATCCTCGGCAAGATCCTCGACGAAGGCGCGCGGCAAGGGCTCTTTCGGACCGATCTCGATGTGCGCCGGGTCTATCTGACGCTCGCCGCGCTCGGCTATTTCTATCTGTCGAACCGCTACACACTGTCGTCGTTCCTCGGCAGCGACCTGATGCAGCGCGAGCAATGCAACGCGTGGCTCGGCGAGATGACGCGCGTGCTGCTGGCTTCGGTCTGCCGGGCCGATGACAGCCCCACCGCAGCAAGCGCAGCGCCGGACCGGCAAAATCGCGGGCTCGCCGCTGCGGCCGCCCCTCGGCCCGTGCCACCCAAGGCACGACGCGGACACTCCCCCAACTGAAATCCCATGGCCGCGTTCGACACCGAGACCGTCCTCGCCGTTCACCACTGGAACGAATCGCTGTTCACGTTCACGTCGACGCGCGCCCCGGGCCTGCGCTTCGAGAGCGGGCACTTCGTGATGGTCGGCATCGAGGTCAACGGCAAACCGCTGATGCGCGCTTACAGCATCGCCAGCGCGCACTACGAGGAGCACCTCGAGTTCTTCAGCATCAAGGTGCCGAACGGGCCGCTGACGTCGCGGCTGCAGCACCTCGTGCCGGGCGACAAGGTGCTGATCGGCCGCAAGGCGACCGGCACGCTGGTGCTGACCGACCTGCTGCCCGGCCGCAACCTCTACCTGTTCGCGACCGGCACCGGCCTCGCGCCGTTCATGAGCATCATCCGCGACCCCGACACCTACGAACGCTTCGCCAAGGTCGTGCTGGTGCACGGCGTGCGCAAGGTCGACGAGCTGGCCTACGCCGACCTGATCGCGCAGGACCTGCCGCAGCACGACTACCTCGGCGACCAGGTGCGCGAGAAGCTCGTCTACTACCCGACCGTGACGCGCGAGCCGTTCCGCAACCAGGGGCGCCTGCCCGACCTGATCGGTAACGGCAAGCTGTGCGACGACATCGGCCTGCCGCAGATCGACCCGGCGCAGGACCGCGCGATGATCTGCGGCGGCCCGGCGATGCTGAAGGACATGCGGGCGGTGCTCGACGCGAAGGGCTTCGAGATTTCGACCGGCATCGGCCACGCCGGCCACTACGTCATCGAGCGCGCGTTCGTCGAGAAATAGGCGGCGGCGAGGGCCGCGCCTTGGGTTGCGGCGCGGAGACAGTCTCTTCGCTGAGCAGATCCAGCGCCAGCTGGCGCACGGACGCCTTCAACAAGGTCCAGTCGCCGTCGCTGCGGATGTCGAGGCCGCCGAACAGGCGGATCTTGCGGCTTCGGATCAGCAGGTACTGCACACCGGCGACGAGCAGCAAGGTCGTTCCGCGCAACGCCGGCCGCAGCGCCCAGGCGTCGCCGCCGAGCAGGCGACTCGCCTCGGCGCCCCACTCCTCGCGCTCGGTCTCGAGGATTGCGGTCAGCTCGTTGCGCTCGGTAAGCTCGGCGGCCATGATCTCGAGCGTCAACGGCCGCGCGCGCAGGCCGTCGATGAAGTGCTCGAAGAAGCGCGCGTAGCGCTCGGCGAGCGGCAGCACGAAGAACGCCGTCGGGTCGTCGCCGATCAGCTCGTTGACGCCAGGCCAGAACCGCCCGCTCTCGCCCCACGCCTTCAGCAGCTCGGACATGCCACCGAAATAGCGGTAGATCAGCACCTTGTCGACACCGGCGTGCTTGGCCACCGCGTTGACGCCGAGCGCGCCGAAGCCATCGCGCGCCAACACCTCGCCGACCGCCGCGAGGATGCGCGCGGTGGTATCGGCGCGGTTGCGCTCGCGCGTGGCGACCGGTGGAACGAGCGCCGCGCCGGCGTCATCGCCGGCATCGGGCGTTCGCGCAGAGACAGCGGCGCCAGCCCGGCGCCGGTCAGTCGGTTCAGCTCGATCGGGCGCGCTCCGCTTCACGCGCGGATGATCGCATCGACCCCACGCCGCGGCGAATGCTGCTGCTCGCTGCAGTAGCCGATCCGGCAGAACATCTGCACCGTCTCGCGTTCGGCCGGCTGACCCACCGTCAGCTGGTGCAGCCGGTCGTAGAGCGGCTTCATCTCGGGGAACTCCTGGATCGCCTGGCTCATCGGGTGCATCTGCAGGCCGAGCGCCGTGGCCTGCAGTTGCAGCCGCATGTACGCGCGGCCGGCATGGACCTCGGCGCGACGCCCGGTCCCCGCCGACGCGCCGTTTGCCGGCGCGGTGCCGAGCCAGACGAAGCCGCCGGCGCTCCGGCTGTAGCCGTCGAACTGCACCAGCATGTTCTTGAACGCCGCATCGCCGGCGGCCGGCGGGTTGTGGCGGTCGAACAGGCCGACTGCATCGAGCGCGCGCAGCATCGGCGTGTTGATGCTGAGGCCGTCGCGGTGGGTCGCGATCTCGGTCGGGCCGACGCGCAGCAGCCGGATGCTCTCCATCACGGTGCGCGGCGTGCCGAGCTCGATGACGGCCGAGTCCTGGCACAGCTGGCGCAGTGCCGGCAGCCGGGTCGGATCGACGGTGCCGCCGAAGCGCACGCCGGCATCCGGCTTCAGCGCCTCGGCGAGGCGGCCGAGCGTCGTCGCTGCGACCGGACGCTCGAGGTCGTACTCGACCTTCGCGGTGTGGCGGCGCAGGATCTGCACGAACAGGGGGTCGGGCGTCGCGCGTGGCGCGGTCGAGCTCCAGCTGATGCGCGCGACCGGCCGGTCGTCGAGGCCGCGTGCCGCGAACTCGCCGTCCGGGAACAGCGTGACCGTCGGCTCGACGCCGCGCTCGCGCAGCGCGATCACCAGCAGCTCGAGGAACGTGCCCTGGCTGACGACGATCTGCCGGAACCAGGGGTCGGTCTCGGGAAGCAGGCGCTGGCGATCGACATGCAGCGTGATCGCATCCGGCTCGCGCCGGTCGACCTGCCAGGGCTGGCGGTTGTGCGAGCTCGGCGCCAGCACCGCATGGGCGAGCGCCCAGCGGCGCAGGTCACCGTCTCGCGCTGGTCCTTGCCACGCGGCGACGGCCGAGGCCGGGTACTGCGAAGAACAAGCCCCGAGCAAGCCGCCCGTCGCCATCAACGTCCCGCCGCCAACGAGCCGGATGAAACCCCTTCTGTGCATCGATCGCTCCTTTTGTCACTAACGGGTGACAATGTAAGTCACTGACAGGTGACTTGGCAAGCGAAATCGAGCGCCGGCGGCTTCCAATGAAAGGCTTGAATTCAGTGGGTATCCCCGTGGCGCACTTGATGACCAAAGAGTCATTACCATTGCGCCCCTGAACGAGAAGAACAGCGCCGCGACACCGGCCCACCCGGCCGAGCGCGACGAGGGAACACGGAAATCAGGGCGGCCGACACGATCGGCGGCCCGTCGTTGTGATCAGCCGGGGGCTTTCGATGCATGAGCTCGTCTCCACGTCGCGGCGCGAAAGCGTTGGCGCGTTGTCTTCCATCCGCTCGGCCACTGGCCGGCCAGCCTGGCACCTGATCGGCGCCTTGCTCGGTGCCTCGGCGCTGGTCGCCGGCTGCGGCGATCCGGCCGAGGCCCAGGGCGGGCCACCGCAAGGCCCGCCGCCGGTCAGCGTGGCGCCCGCGGTGCAGCGCGCCGTCGCCGAGAGCGAGGAGTTCAGCGGCCGCCTCGAAGCCACCGAGATGGTCGAGCTGCGACCGCGCGTC
>Ga0207659_10000347_pt1 | contig 27708 bp, 20 predicted proteins | sample KBSM43metaG_FD_184330 | JGI IMG/M metagenome (GOLD analysis project Ga0207659, IMG submission 184330) | Miscanthus rhizosphere microbial communities from Kellogg Biological Station, Michigan, USA - KBS M4-3 metaG (SPAdes) (version 2) | ecosystem: Host-associated > Plants > Roots > Rhizosphere >...
AGAGCCCGGCCGTCGTAGTGCGCCGATCCACGAGCGTGAATATGGTCGTTTGCCGACACAAGCGTGACGGCTTCGGTCGTTCGAGCCGCCCAGATATCAGCCAGGGCGAACATCCGCAGCGATTCGCGTGATGTCAAATGAACTGGCATCCGCAGACCATGAATCACTGCGGCTTGCTTAAAGGGGGCAGCGTGTACCCCTGTGAGCCGAGCAGCGCACGTACGCCGTCCAACGCTTTACCCTGTTCTTCAACGGCGTGCGCCAGACGAGTGTTCGCGTCGAGCAGCGCAGTCGTCGTCCGGCGATGCTCCGCGATCAGGAACGCGACGACAGCACCTGCCAGCAGCCACGGCAGAATGGCGTTCTTGAACTCGGTCCAGATATTCATCCCTATGTCCTCCCTGTCGCGCGGAGAAGGCACAACAAGAATTTCCCCGCACAGCACGGAATCGTCATTCACGGAGTCGCTTCCCCTTCTGAGATCAAGCACACATTTTTCGTAGCCAAAGCCCGCTAAAGCTTGGTGAGCGGGCGGCCGGGAACAGGTGCTGCGAAAACCACGCCCTTCCCGATGGTCGGATGCGTGGAACGCATGCGTACCATTCACATCGGATTTGTCGTGAGCCACTCCATGACATCCGCCGCATTTCGGTCCGGAGGAAAGACGGGATAGAACACTTTCTCGATGCGACCGTCGCGAATCACAAGCGCCATCCGTTTGAGGTGTGTGGACGACTCGTCTCGATACGGCTCGAACTCAAATGTCGGCAGGCGCAGCGTGCGCGTGAAGACGAGAGTGCTGTCGCTCAAAAGCGGGAATGGCAAATGGAGCCGCTCAACCACTTCGCGCTGATAATCGGTTGTTTGTGTGCTCAGGCCGAAGACAGCTGATGCACCCAGCGAGCGAAGCTCGGCGTGGTGATCGCGGAATCCACACGATTGCGGCGTGCAGCCACGCGCTCCGGGGATGGCGTCCCATGCAGCCGAACCCGGTTGCTCCGGTCGCCCGGTTCGCGGGTAGATGTAAACCACCGTTCGTCCGCGCAAAGCTGCGAGATCGATCTGCCGGCCGTCGGTCGAACTTAGTGGGATGGAGGGAAGGATCATTCCCGCAAGGTGATCGCACGCCCCGTCGTCGGTCGGGACGGGGAGATCGGCGGGCACCGTGTACAAATCGGAGCGCTGCTGCATGACATCCAACTAGCATTTTTCTTGCGTCGTGGGTAGGACCTATCGAATTTCGCCGCGGACCGGTACAGCGATCTCAGGGAACATCGGGTCGCTTGTGCCAAGCCGAATCATTCCACTGACCACGCCTCGTTTCAGTTGATCGGAAATGAGGTTGATATCCATGCGAAAACTCTCGGCTGGCCCAGACGGAGATACCTTGATGTCAAGACCTGGAATATTAGAGCCCACCGAGGTAATGGCGAACGCACCCTGACGTCGTCTGATCCCGACGACTTGAGAGAGCGCATCACGCAGCGGAGGCGCTCGACGCAGCTGTTCGAGATTCACCTCACCCAAATCCACGATCTCCGGGCTTGCATAGAGATTCGGTTTTACTAACACATTGACCGCGACGGGGACCTCGGGGCGAAGCGGTTGGTTCGTATGGACAACGACCCGTTCTTGAAATCGCCCGAACTCGGTGCCTGCGGGAACGTTGACCGCTAATGCGTATTCCTGGCCTGGAACGAGCGTCCGTATCTGCGCAGTGAAGTGGCTTCCAGCTGGCTCCAATCCCGTGATCTCCAGCGGTCGATCATCGCGATTCACGATTTTCACGATGCTTTCACCGCCTTCATCCTGATAGACGCTGAAGAAGACGGCTGCAAAGGGATCCAGCGCAATGACCGGTGTCACAGTGCCGCGAAGGGTCAGGCGAACAGCTGCGTACGATTGATCGCTCCAATGGACCTGCGCCTGACTTTCGATGTGACCGTCGAGCATCGTCGTGTTCCACGTCAGCGTGAGCCCGAGCTGATCATCGTGGTCGGTTGCTGGAGTCAGCCGCGCCTTCATACCCGGCTCTGACAACTCGACGCGTTGCACGGACACACCTGGTGCCGGTCGGCTGACCGCAAACATGTGCGTGACGACTGTGCCCGCCTTCACAGTGCCGAAGTCATGGGTCGTCTCGGCCGGAGCCGGAATCGCTTGAGAATCGGCGGATGTCGTCAGCCAGAGCACCAGCGCTGACATCAGTATCGAGCGTCTGAAATGCATATTCGCCAAAACGCGAGGAGACGCCAGCGTCTCCTCGCAGCAAGCAAATTCAACGTGCGGTCACACGTTAAATGGACACCCAGTAGAACCTGAGTTGTGCAAGCTTCAGCCCCTCGTTCACGTAGCCCCAATACCAATCCACCAGGCCACCAGCGAACAGAGAGACGCGATCCAAATCCCCGTCTCCGTCGATGTCGACGAGGATCGAGGTCAGCTCATTGGTGTAATCCCTAAATACCGGCTTGCCACGCTCGCGCACCAGCACCATCGACTCAGTTGAACAAACGAGGCTGTTGTCGCTGGGATCGGTTGCACACGTGGTTGTCGTCGACTGCGGCTTGCCCTGCGGGCTGCCGAGCGCCCGTGCCCACACTTGGTACGCCGCTGTTTCGTTGATATCACACGGAACCAACGTGCCGCCGCCAGTGGTGCCATCGGGGTCTGTGAGGTTCGTGTTGCACGGCAGTCCGAAGACGGCGCCATTCGCCGGACTGACCAGTGTGTTGGTGCAATCGTGCGCGGCGTCAAATCCGTTGCCGTCGCACACGACGAAGTCGTCGCTCGCGCCGAGATAGATCTTCGTCTCGATGCCGTCGCCCTTCTTACCGAGCGCAACGAAGATTGTGTGGCGATTCGAATCGGTCATATCGACCTTCTTGGCCTTCTCGGGGTCGACGCCAATGATGTTGAGGTTGTAGTGTGGTCCGCTCGGCGCGCCATTTCCCGTCTGTGCCAGCGCCGGCGACGCGACCATTGTTGCCAACAGTGCAAGTAGAACAGTCCTCGGCATGTGGATCCTCCTTGTGCACGAACGTCTTCGGGGTTGATGAGCCTCTACCGATGGCCGAGGGGATCGAGATACCTGCCGTTGGCGGTCAGGTCTCGTGGCCTGGATGCGAGACGCATCGCGCTTGAGCAACTGGGGTACCGCTTTCAACTGAGGACTGGGCATTTCGCATACGTCTGGCCTCTTACGTTCTTGGCAAGACATCACGATGCATGTGTCGGTTGTTCGGTGTGCGATAGCGCTAAAGGTGGCTCAATCGGGGCCAGAGGCAATCACGGCGTGGCAGGCCGCTTTTTCTACAGCAGATTCTGCGCCGCTAGATGTTTCAGCGCTTCGATCCGCTAATTCGTCGGCTCGTGGCAGGAAATGTAACTTCCATGAAGGTGAGTCTGTTCGCCCGACGGTCCGATACAATCCGTAGAATGCGGCGGCCCGTTCTCGGTTCGCTTGTGATCGTGGCTCTCCTTGCGAGCGTTCCTCTTGTCGCACGCGCCGGCGGCCAGGAAGCGCCGTGGCCTCCCGCCGGCGTGTTTCGTGTTGTTCCGGGGATCACGGCGCCGAAGATGATCAAGAGCGCTCGTCCGAACTACCCGCCCGAGGCCATGCGCGCCAAGGTCCAGGGACGCGTCAAGATGGAGATGGTCGTTCAAGCCGACGGGACGGTCGGCGACGTGCGGGTTGTGAGTTCCCTCGACCGCAAGTTCGGCGTCGACGATGCCGCAGTGAAGGCGGTGAAGGAGATGCGGTTCACGCCGGCCATGAAAGACGGCGTCGCTGTTCCGGTGCTCCTGTCGACCGAGATGGCATTCACGCCAAAGTAGATTTACGACGCCGGTACAAGCCGCGCGATCCGATCGTCGCCGCTGACAGGACTCCCTCGTCCGTCGCGGTTGTTCGTTGCGAAGTACACGTAACCGTCGGGCCCGGATACCACATCACGGATGCGGCCGAATTGCCCCTCGAGCAGGCGCTCCTGGCCCGTGATTCGACGCGAAGCGGAATCGAGTCGAAGACGCAGCAGATGTGTCCCACGCAGCGTGCCCACGAACAGATTATTTCCAAATTGCGCGAACCGCTGCCCGCGATAGAAGGAGGCGCCGCTCGGCGCGATCGATGGGTTGTAGAACGTGATCGGCTCGCGCATCGCGGGCATCGTCCGACTGCCTTCGATCGTGGGCCAGCCATAGTTGGCGCCGGCATCGATCACGTTGATCTCGTCGTTGCCCGTTGCGCCATGCTCCGACTCCCACAGATCGCCAGTTACCGGATTCCAATCGATCCCCTGCGGGTTTCGGTGGCCATACGAGTAGACCGGTGAGCTGAAGGGGTTGGCACGCGGCGTGGTGCCATCAGGATTGATGCGGAGGATTTTCCCCGCAAGCGACGCGACATCCTGGGCGAGCTGTTCGGTGGCGGCATCGCCGGCGGTGATGTAGAGCAACCCATCGGGCCCGAAGCGGATTCTGCCGCCGTCGTGAATGACGTTGGCGGGAATGTTGTCGAGGAGCACGACGCCTTCGGCGAGAGCGTTGCCCGAAAAGCGATAGCGCACGACGCGGTTCACCGCACGGTTCGCAGATGCTCGCGCGGTGTAGTAGAGATAAACGAGTCCGTTCGATGCAAACGACGGATCGAGAGCGAGACCCAGCAGTCCCGACTCGCCCTCGGTGAAGACGTCATCGAGTCTCAGCGCCAGTTGCGACGTTTGCCTGGGGATATCGATGATCTGAACGCGCCCCGGCCGTTCGGTCACAAATAGCCGTCCGTCGGGAGCAAAAACAAACGACCACGGAATTTCCAGATTGTTGACGACGACCTCGACCCGGAAGCGGACGCCGTCCTGCGTGGTGAACACCGGACCGTCAGATCGGGAGGGTGGCGAGGGTGTGACCTCCGGCGCCGGGTCCTGCGGTTTGTTGTCGCACGCCCGCGCCTGCAGCGTCTCGCCGGCTGCAAACAACGTCAACGCAAGCAGGGTGACGCCGCGCACGCCTGTGATGATGGCACGGCGCCGCGCACTTCCAGGTATTCGTGCCTGCACACATTAGCGCGACATATGCGGACTCCAGTGGTCGTTGCCGATAACCATCATGGCATTCCATAAATCTGCACCTGTGACGCGCCCCGACCAATCCGGCATGAAACCGTCAACCGACGTCGACAACAAGCGCTTGCACAAGAGAGTGCTTGGTCCGTTCGTGGGCCGGCGCGGCGCGCTCCTGCCGGTTCCGATACGGATTCACGACCTCAGCGCCGGTGGCGCCCTCATCGAATGCTTTCACGAGGAGTCGGTCGGGCGTCGCGTCACGATCGAAGTTGAACTGCCGGTCGAGGGATGGGTGACGTTGAAGGCTGAGATCGTGTCGGTTCGGCCCAACTACGGCTACGCGGTCCGCTGGGTGGACGTCCCCGCAGATGTGCAGTGGAAAGTCGAGCTCACGATTGAGCGCATCTGGGACGAGCGGCGCGACCGCTAATCCAAGCTGCATCTACTTTCGGCCAACGGCCCGCGATAAAATTCGCGCTTCACATCGGGCCGAGACTACTTATGAGCCGAAGCCAACTGAAACGTATCCCGATCAACGCGGTTGCCGGTGCGCTCCTGATTGCGGCCATCGCCTGTGGCTCGAGTGGAGCTCAGGAATCGGGCGGTCTGCGCAACCCCGGAGCCCTCACGGAACAAGCCCCCGCCACCTTTTCTGCCGCGTTCGACACGAGCAAGGGACGCTTTGTGGTGGAAGTGCATCGCGAATGGGCACCGCGCGGCGCCGATCGCTTCTATAACCTCGTGAAGAGCGGATTTTTCAATGACGTCCGGTTCTTTCGCGTGATCGGTGGACAGCTGGCGCAGTTCGGAATGCACGGCGATCCAGCCGTTCAGGAAGCGTGGCGTGATGCGGTCATCGAGGATGATCCCGTCAGACGGGGAAATACGCGTGGTTCCGTGTCTTTTGCGACTCGCGGCCCGAACTCGCGGACGACACAGCTCTTCATCAACCTGAGGGACAACGGTGCCTACGACCGATTAGGATTCGCGCCGTTCGGGGAAGTCGTCAGCGGCATGGACGTCGTGGATCGGTTGTACTCAGAGTACGAGGAGCGTCCGGAGCAGCCGCTCATCGACGAGGAAGGCAACGCCTATCTGAAGCGGGAGTTCCCGAATCTCGACTACATTCAGAAGGTTGCACTGGTTGGTGGTTAATCGCGAACCACCAACCACGAACCACTACGAACCGCTAACCACCAACCACCAACCTACGTACAGAGTCCGTCTCCCGTCCGCAGCATGTCTCGCGTGAACCATTCGTGCTTCTCGTGAATCTGCACGAGACGCGAGAAGACATCCACGGTCCCGGGGTCTCCGTGTTCGTCGGCGATCTTCGCGGCCTGCCGCATCTCCTTGATGACCACGAGCACATGGCGATTCGCTTCTTCGACCATCTCACGCATCGTCGAGTGCGGAGCGGCGGCGGCGACGGTGGCGAGATCGGCGGCGGCGATGAGATGAGCCGGCGGGTCCTGCCCGATCATTCGGACGCGTTCTGCAAGCTCGTCGAGCGTCGGCAGCACGTCTTCGGCGAGTTGATCGAACAGCTTGTGGAGATCTCTGAACAACGGGCCGTAAGTCTGCCAGTGATAGTGCTTGTAGTTCGCGTACAGCACGAACGCGTTGGCAACCTGACGCTGCAAGGCCTGGATGATGGGACTTTCGGGTTTGTTCTCGCGCGTCAGCTCATGCGTAATCGACTGGACGTCGGTCGCGCTGACGGATTTCTGGCTTGTGCCCATGTTGTGCGCTCCTGTGTGCGGCGACGCTGCCGCAGATTTTTCAGCACGCGCACGCAAGCGCTGCGCCAGGCGACAGCGCGCAAGCTCATGAAGCCAGACGGAGCACCGTCACTTGAGACGCGATTACGGAATCATCCGGCAACGCTTGCGACGGTCTTGTCGACGAGAAGCAGGAACGCGCTGATCGCTCTTTCGAGATGTTCTTCGGGTGTGTCTTCCTCCTTGCAGTGCGAAAGCCCTCGGGCCGATTGCGCGAACAACATGACGACGGGCATGTGCGGCACCATCTCCGCCGCGTCGTGCAGCGGGCCGGAGGGCAGCTTCGGCGCGTCGCCGGTCACTTCACGGATCGATTCTTCGCATAGACGGAGCAAATGCGGATCGAACGGACGCGGCTCGATCCGAAACAGCGGTCTCCACTCGACTGATACGCGGTTCTCGTCGGCAAAACGCCGCGATGCTTCCTGTGCCTCGCGGACCATGACCGCGAGCACATCGGGATCGAGCGCGCGCTGATCGACCGAGATCTCGGCCACGCCGGGAACCGCGGTGACGATTCCAGGTTCGACCTTCACGTGGCCAACGGTGCAGACGACGCCTGCGCCGGGTCTCGAATGCCGTTTCGCAATTTCACGGCACTCGAGCGCCGTTGCCGCAGCCGCCAGGAATGCGTCGCGGCGCATCGGAATCGGCGTCGACCCTGAATGCGCGGCCTGACCCACGAACCGCACCATGTTGCGCTCGAGACCGAACGTTCCAAGGACGACCCCAGCGGAGCGATTCAGCGATTCGAGCACCGGTCCCTGCTCGATGTGCATTTCAAGATAGGCCCGTGCGTCGATACGCGCGAGCTCCTGCCTCGCGTTCAGCATGCTGTCGAGCGACACACCGTGATCGCGCAAGGCATCCTCGAGGCGGATGCCCTCGGCGTCGCGTAGCTCTCGTACCTCGTCCACCTTGAGGCGGCCGGCTGCGGCCGACGAGCCAAGAAGACTGCGTCCGAAACGCGCGCCTTCCTCATCCGCCCAATCGACGAGCCGAAGCGTCACCGTCCGGTGTGGCAACTGCGCGTGGCGACGAAGTGCTTCGAGCGCGACGAGGACGCCGAGCGTGCCGTCCAGCCATCCGCCGTTCGGAACCGAGTCCAGATGTCCGCCGACGATAACTGTTTTGCTCGATTCACCTGGAAGCGTGATCCAGTTGTTTCCAGCGGCATCGGGCACCGGCGTGAGACCGAGCGGTGACAGCTTCTGCCGCAGCCATTCGCGCGCTTGCGCCCATACGGGCCCCCATGCCACACGCTGAGCGCCCTCGGGCGTTGACGTGAGCGCCGCAAGCTCACGGAGGTCACCAATTACACGTTGTGCGCTACTGTGCAGCTGGTTGCCGATTGCGTCGGGCATTTGGGCATTATCGTCATTTACTTCTGGCCGGCGCATCGGTCACAATTCACGCCGCACAGCGCGCGCAAATGCCATGAAAGGCCGTCCTGCGGTCTTCGCGCTCGCCATTGGCGGCTGGATGGCTGCTGCGCTGTCCACTGTTCAGACATCTGCTCCACAAGGTGTAGGGGCTGGCCCTAAGGTCGGCCCCTACGATCCATCAGACATCAAGGCTGTTCTCGACAAGTACTGCGTTACCTGCCATAGCGAGCGACTCCGTACCTCGGGCCTCGTGCTCGAAGGGATCGACGTCGCAAACCCGTCGGCTCACGCCGACGTCTGGGAGCGCGTCCTGACAAAGCTTCACGCGAGGTCGATGCCGCCCGCGGGAATGCCGCGGCCCGATGTCGCTGTCTACGATGCGATGGCGTCGTCGCTCGAGGCCTCGATCGATCGCGCATGGGCGGCCAACCCAAACCCTGGACGAATTGCTGCGGTCCATCGCCTCAATCGCGTGGAGTACAACAACGCGATCCGCGATCTCTTCGCGCTCGATGTCGACGTGACCTCGAAGCTGCCGGGAGACGAGACAGCCGACGGCAGCTTCGACAACTTCGCGGACGTTCTGTCGATTTCCACGGCCCACCTCGAACGGTATCTGTCGGTCGGCCGCGAGGTCACCCGGCTCGCCGTCGGCCTGCCGCCCACCGTTCCCAACGTTGAGCGTTTCGAGATTCCGTTGCATGTCGTCCAGGACGATCTCCAGAACGAAGACCTGCCGCTCGGATCGCGTGGTGGCATGGCGATTCGCTATGACTTTCCGGTTGATGGCGAGTACGTGATCAAGATCCGCCTGCGCCGGCAGTATCAGGACTACGTGATGGGCATGGGGTGGCCGCAGCAACTCGACCTGCGCCTCGACGGCGCGCTCGTGAAGCGGTTCACCGTTGGAGGTGAAGGAAAGGGACGGCCAGCGGCGGCCAGTTATGCGGGCGATGGCGAGCCGGGATTCGCCGGCGACGACGCGTGGGAAAAATACATGCAGCAGGGTGCGGACGCCGCGCTCGAAGTGCGCCTCCCCATCAAGGCCGGCCCGCGGCTCGTCGGTGTTTCGTTCATCAGGCAGATGTGGGAGCCGGAGGGACTTCCACAGCCACAGCAGCGTGGGCGGGTGCTGACCAACGATCAGATCTATATGGGCTACGCAAGCGTCGGCGCGGTGTCGATTGCCGGCCCATACGCGGCGCCAGCAGCCGCGAGGGACACGCCAAGCCGTCGTGCGATTTTCGTGTGCGAACCACGTCGCCCATCAGACGAGCGCGAGTGCGCTGCGAAGATCCTCTCGCGGATCACGCGCCTCGCGTACCGACGGCCCGCTACACCGGCAGACGTTCAGACGCTCCTGCCATTTTTCGACAATGGGAAACGGGAAGGCGGCAGCTTTGATGCCGGCATTCAGCTCGCGCTCGAGCGCGTGCTCGTCGATCCCGATTTCCTCCTGCGCGTGCATCGCGATCCAGATCAGAGTCGGACTCGGCCCTATCGGTTAAGCGATCTCGAACTTGCCTCGCGCCTGTCCTTCTTCCTCTGGAACAGCATCCCGGACGAGCGGCTGCTCGATGCTGCCGAGCGCGGCCAATTATCCAAGCCGGCAACGCTCGAACAGCAGGTCACGCGCATGCTCGCGGACCCACGCGCGACGCGTGCGCTGGTCGACAACTTTGCCGCTCAGTGGCTGAACTTGCGTCGCGTTGGTGAAGTGGTCGTCGATCCGGATATCTATCCCGACTTCGATGAAAGTCTGCTCCAGGCCTTCGAAGAGGAAACGAGGCTGTTTCTCACGAGCACGCTCCGCGAGGATCGAAGCGTGCTCGATCTGCTGCGCGCCGACTACACGTTCGTGAACGAGCGTCTCGCGCGGCATTACGGGATCGCCGGAATCTACGGTAGCCGCTTCCGCCGTGTCACGTTGCCGGACTCCAGTCGTCGCGGCGGACTGCTCGCGCAGGGATCGATATTGGCGACGACCTCGTATCCCAACCGGACATCGCCCGTGCTTCGCGGCAAGTGGCTGCTCGACAACATGTTTGGCACGCCCCCGCCACCGCCGCCGCCCGGCGTGAACACCTCGCTCGACGAACCGACGGGAGGCGCGTTGCCGCCGACGATTCGCGAACGGCTTGCGAAGCATCGCACCAGTGCGGTGTGCTCGACGTGTCATTCAGCCATCGATCCGCCTGGATTCGCGCTCGAGAATTTCGACGCCATCGGCGCATGGCGCACGACGGATGAATCGGGGAATCCGGTCGACGCGACTGCCGCGCTGGTGAACGGTACGAGCATCCAGGGCCTGTCGGGGCTCCGCAAGCTGCTGCTCGAACAGCCGGGGCAATTTCCCGCGACGGTTACGTCGAAACTGATGGCGTACGCGCTTGGCCGCCGCCTCGAGTACTACGATCGGCCCGCGGTTCGTGAAATTGTCCGTGCGGCCGCCGCCAACGACTACAAGTGGTCGTCGCTCGTGATGGGCATCGTGAAGAGTCCCGCGTTTCAAATGCGGGCACCGCACGTTGGTACGAATTGATGCGAATGCAAAATGCAAAATTCAAAATGCAAACGCGACTTCATAGCGGCACGCGGGTGAATGTCGTCGCGATTGTCATCTCGTTATAGTTGGCAGAATTTTGAATTTTGAACTTTGAATTACGGGAGCGAGAACGATGTCATTCCTCACTGCGAAGGCGCTACCGCGGCGGACGGTCTTGCGTGGGCTCGGCGCGGCGGTCGCGCTGCCGTTTCTCGACGCCATGCTCCCCGCAGCCTCGCTTCGCGCGCGGGCGGCTGCCGCGCCGCCGCACCGCTTCCAGACGTTCTACGTCCCCAACGGGATGGCGATGGAGTACTGGACGCCGAAGGGCGTGGGAAACGCCTTCGAACTGTCGCCGATACTCGAGCCGCTCGCCCCGTTCCGTAATCAGATGCTGGTGGTCTCGGGGCTCAAGGCGAACTGGAACTACATCCACGCGGGGGCGTCAGGATCGTTTCTGACCGGCACAACGCGCGGCGGACGCAACGAGGTCGAGATTTTCGCCGACGTGTCGATGGATCAGATCCTCGCGAAGCACTTCGCCACTGAAACGCAGGTAGCGTCGCTCGAGCTCGCGATGGATCCGCCGAACAATGCGGGCGCATGCACCGGCAATTTGAGCTGCGTCTACACGCACACGCTGTGCTGGCGCAACGCGACGCAGCCGCTGCCGATGGAATACAACCCGCGCGCCGTGTTCGAGAAACTGTTCGGTGATACCGGCAGCACGGAAGCGGCCGCGCGTGAAAAACGATTGAGGGAGCAGAAGAGCATTCTCGATTCGGTGACGGACAAATTGGCGAAACTGAGACGCGAGCTTGGTCCTGGCGACCAGGACAAGATGAACCAGTACACCGAGTCGGTACGTGACGTCGAACGCCGCATCGAGAAGGCCGAACAGCAGACCGGGCTCGAGCTGCCGTCACTCGAACAACCCCAGGGTGTGCCGCCGGTGTTCGAGGACCACCTCGCGTTGATGCTCGATCTCCAACTGCTCGCGCTTCAGTCGGACCTGACGCGAGTCATCTCCTTCATGATCGGCAAGGAACAGAGCGCGCGTCCCTATCCGCAGATTGGCGTCCCCGAGGCGCATCATCCGCTGTCGCATCACAGCAACGTTCCGGAGCTCATCGCGCGGATGTCGAAGATCAATCACTATCATGCGGAGCTCTTCGCGAAGTACGTCGCGAGGCTGCGTGCGACGCCGGACGGGGACGGCTCACTGCTGGATCACATGACGATTCTGTACGGAGCGGGCATCTCCAACAGCAACGCGCATTCCGGCGACAACCTGCCGCTCCTGCTCGTGGGCGGGGGCGCAGGGAAGTGGAAGGGCGGCCGGCACGTGCAATTCGAGAACAAGCCCTTGATGGCCAACCTGCTGGTCACGCTCATGGACAAGCTCGATGTGCCGGTGGACCACCTTGGCGGCAGCACTGGGCACCTCGAAATCGACACGTTGTCTGGCGTGTAACGAGGGAGGCCGGATGTTAACCACGCCTGTCCTTCGTGGGTTCGTTGTGATCCTCGCCGTTGCCGCGCAGACCTCGGCCGTCCGGGGAGCGGACGGCATACCGCTGATCGATGCCGCCAGGAGCGCGGATACCGCGGCCCTGCGCTCATTACTCAGCCAACGTGTCGACGTCAACGCCGCTGCTGCCGATGGAACGACCGCGCTGCACTGGGCGAGCTATCGCGACAATGTGGAAGGTGCGAATCTGTTGATTCGCGCCGGCGCGAAGGTCAATGCCGCAAACGATCTCGGCGCCACGCCTCTCTGGACCGCGAGCATGAACGGGAGCGCGGCGATGGTCCGCGCCCTGCTCCAGGCCGGCGCGGACCCAAACCTCGCCTTACTGCTCGGCGAGACGCCGCTCATGGCTGCCTCGCGCTCCGGCAATGCCGACGTCGTCGCGCAACTCCTCGACAAAGGCGCGAACATGAACGCGCGCGGTGCGCGCGCGCAGACGGCGCTCATGTGGGCTGTCTCAGAGCAGCATCCTGAGATCGTCAAGGTCCTGCTCGCCCATGGCGCCGACCTTCGTGCCAAGTCGGATGTGTGGAGCGACATGATGGCGGTGCCGCCGCACGGCAAGCCGGAATACAACCGGTTGATTCCGCATGGCGGCGACACGGCACTCATGTTTGCCGCCCGCGTCGGCGATCTCGCATCGGCACAACTGCTGGTCGCGGCTGGCGCCAACGTCAACGACGCGGATGCCTGGGGCGTGAGCGCGATGGTGCTCGCGGCGCATTCGGGCTTCACCGAGATGGTGGAGTTCCTGCTGGGCAAGGGCGCCGATGCAAACGCGATCGGGCCCGGTTTTACGGCGCTGCACGAGGCCATCATGCGCCGTGACGAGAAGATGGTCGTGGCGCTGCTCGCACACGGCGCGAACCCGAATACCCCGCTTCAGACCTGGACACCTGAGCGTCGATCGTCCGCGGACTTCAATTTCGCCCCATCGCTGGTCGGCGCGACGCCGTTCTGGCTCGCGGCGCGCTTCCGCGAGCCGGCCATCATGCGTCTGCTCGTGAAGCAGGGCGCCGATCCGCTCTTCGTCCTGCGCAACGAGTACTACGTGAACGACTTCAACGACCGGCGGACACAGGCATCGACCGCGCTGATGGCGGCGCTCGGCATCGGTGGTGGCCGTGCCTGGGTGCTACCCGATCGCGCTCAGCTCGAAGCGCTGGTGCTCGAGAGCGCGAAGCTGACGATCGAGCTCGGCATCGACGTGAACGCCGTCAACACCGATGGCCGCACCGCGCTCGACATTGCACGTGCGTCGAAGCTCGAGCCCGTCGTGAAGCTGCTCATGGACCACGGCGCCAAATCAGGAAAACCCTAGTTCGTAGAGGCGGACCTTCAGGAGACACGGACGTAGAGGCGGCCCCGCCGTAGCCTTGGCGACGGCGGGCAGCCTACAGCGAGGTGAACGCATGGCCGCGAAACAAAAAGATCGAAAGCGCCAGGGCCAGAAGGCTGTCAGCAGACGCGATTTCGTCAAGAGCGGCGCCGCGGCCGGCGTAGGCGCGGCCGTTCTGACGACGTCGGGAACCGCGTTGGCGCAGGGGGTTTCCCCGGTGAACGCGATTCGATGGAATTACGAGGCAGACGTCGTCATCATCGGCGCGGGCTGCACCGGACTTCCCGCCGCTATCCGTGCACGCGACCTCGGAGCCTCCGTCATCGTCATCGATCAGAACTTCGATCCCGGTGGCAAGATGCTCCACAGTGGCGGGCAGATCTCGCTTGGTGGCGGTGATCCGCTTCAGAAAAGGGACATCGAGGGCAAAGGCGATCCTGAGGGGTTCGTCACCGCGCCGCGCCAGCACGGCATCGCGGAGCTGACCGAGGATCCCGACTTCCTGTTCAGGGACCACACCGACTGGTCGGTGATGGACGCCGCGGCGCAGGCGCCGTACCGGTACAACGAACGTGATCTCCATCGTGCGTATGCCGACAACTGTTACGCGACCAGGGAATTCCTGATGGCGAACTACGTCCGCATGGGCCGTATCTCCGGCACGCACGGCAACGGCGGCATGTCGCGCGCCAGGCGCGCGGTGACGTTCCTGATGGAAGGCGCGACGACAGACATCAAGAAAGGAACGGTGTCGACGAAGGATGCGGGGGTGGCCAGCAAGAGCTCGAGTCACTTTGCGCCACGGCTCATGGAGGACGGAACCATGGTCGCGAGCAAGGGGGCCCGCACCAACGGCGCCGCACTCGCCAGGCCGCTGGAGTTCAGCGCCCGTGAAAAGGGCGTGAAGTTCATCCTCAACCGCCACATGGACGAGATCATCCGCGAGCAACAGTTCTCGGGGAGGGTCGTCGGCATTCGGGCCAGCTATTCACCGAGGTTCGATCCGCAAACCGGTGCGCAGCTGCAGAGTCTGTGGCAGAACGGCAATATCGACGACCGTACCGAAACGATCTACATAAGGGCTCGCAAGGCGGTCATCATCGGCGCCGGAGGGCACGGCGCAAACCCGCAGTTCCGCAGCATGTTCTATCCGGCATGGAGGGAGCCCGCATTCGTATCGAGCGGGTGGGCGCTGCTGGGACCCCGCGGCCAGGACGCCAGCGGCATCATCGCGGGCATGAGGGTCGGAGCGAATCTCGCGGGCATGCAGCAGAACCTCTCGTACGCGAGCACGTTCCATTTCCCTGGAAACCTGGCGACACGGGATCCCTACACCGACATGCTTCCTGGTCACCCGACGTTCTCGATGCGCGGCTCCACGGGCATCAACCTCGCCAACGATTCATACCAGCACCTGATCGTCGTGAACCAGGTTGGGAAGAGGTTCTTCAACGAGATGTTGATCACAACGCGGCAGGGTGGTGCCGCGTTTCCCGCAGGGCCGGGCAAGGGGCAGCCGAGGAAAGGGCTCGATCACGTGCAGCTCGATTGGCGCAACGCCAGCGCCGAAAACATCCGGGCGACCTACTCGGAGCCAAACAGCATTCATGCCGCGCTCGCGATCAATGAGGGCTCGAAAGCGCCGGATTTCTTGTCCGGACCGATCTGGGCCATCTTCGACCGCGCCGCCGTGGAACGTGACCACTGGAACATCGAGCCGCCGTTCACCTCGCCGACCAACGGCTTCTTCTTCAAAGCCGACACCATCCAGGAATTGGGGGCGAAGATCCGTAGCGGGCACGAATTTCAGCGCGTTCCGTTGACGTACCTGGCGGAAACCGTCGCGAAGTGGAATTCATTCGTGGACAAAGGGAGCGATCCCGAGTTCGCGCGCGGGTCAGACGCGCCGATGCACCGGATCGACACGCCGCCGTTTTACGCGGCGGCACTCTATCCCGTCTGGCACGATTCGTACGGCGGTCTTCGCATCAACGGACGCGCCCAGGTCATCGACATGCAGGGCGAAGTCATACCAGGCCTGTATGCGGGCGGAGAATCGAGCGGCGGCGGCAATCAGCATGGCCTCGGCAGAGCGCTCGTGCATGGCTATATCGCCGGCACCAATGCCGCGAAGGACGGCACATCCTGATGGATTCGAATCCCGAATCCCCAATCCCAAATCCCGCGAATCACGCCGTGAGTGTCGTCGCATGGGATATACCGTCAGCCATCGTCGTGGGCGAGAAATTCAGGATGAAGGTCGGAATCAAGTGCGCCAATGAGTGCGACCTCGCGAACACGGATTTTGGAATCTTCGACGAGAGCGGGACGCAAGTCGGCGCGGGAACGCTCCCCGCTGAACGTTGGCCGGGCACCGTCCTGCACGTAGCGGAGGTCGAGCTCGAAGCCCCTGCCAAAGAGGCGCTCTATACATGGAGCGTCAAGGTCCGTTCCACGTCTCTGAAGACGAACTCGGAACCGGAAGGCGAGATCGTCCACGCCGAAGAATCGATCAACGTTGGCGTGAGAGTCGTCGGTCGTCCCGAGTTCATGGTCACCGTGGAGACAGTCGACGCAGGCGATCAGAGACCGCTCAGCGGCGCTCGTGTCGTCATGCACCCATATCGAGCTGTCACCGACGAGGGCGGTATTGCCAAGGTGCGCGTCGCAAAGGGCACGTACAAGTTGTTCGTGTCACAGAGCCGGTATGTCACGTTCGGTTTGCCCGTCGAAGTGGAAGGGGATATGACGGCGAGAGCGGAGCTCTCTGTCGAGCCCGTGACCGAACGTAACTGAGACCGGCACCTCTTTCGGCACCCGTAAGCCAAAAAGCCGCTCGAATCTCGACCTGATTAGGCGTAAGCTGACCCGCACTCACGGATCCCTTCGGTAAACCTTTCGCGCTGGATACCAGCCCGCCCCGGGCAAAGGAGAAGGCGATGAAACCTCACCGAGTCGCGTGTTTTCTGATCCTCCTATCTATTTCCCTGCTCACAGTCACCAGCTCAGCACAGACAGCCAGCGGCACCATCGCGGGATCGGTCCGCGATACATCGGGTGCCGTGATGCCCGGCGTCACCGTGGAGGCGAGCAGCCCCGCGTTGATTGAGAAGGTTCGTTCGGTTGTTTCCGACAGCCAGGGCTTGTATCGAATCGTCGATCTCCGGCCGGGGACGTACACGGTGACGTTTACTCTCCCGGGTTTCGCGACCTTCAAACGAGACGGGGTCGAGCTGACCACCGGGTTCACGGCACAAGTGAATGCCGACATGAAAGTTGGAACGCTCGCCGAGACGATCACCGTCTCGGGCGAAGCGTCGGTTGTGGACATACAGAACGTGCGACAGCAAACGACGATCGCGCGTGAAACGCTTGATGCGATTCCGACGACGAAGCGCATCGGCCAGTATGCGTCGATCATTCCCGGCGCGACCTACGTCAACCCGACGTTCCAGGATGTCGGCGGCAATCAGGGCGAGGGTGGTCAGTTCGGCGTTCACGGCCAGCGCGGCGCCGACCTCAGCACCAACGTCGACGGCATGAACCAGAACCAGCAGGCACTCGGTGTCTTCAGTTTCAACTCGCAGTCGTTCCAGGAGGTCGTCGTCGAGACGGGCGGCATGTCCGCCGAGGCGATGAGCGGCGGAATCCAGGTCAACATCATTCAGAAGGATGGCGGCAACCGGCTCTCGGGAAGCCTGAGCATGGCCTACGCCGGTCCGAAGCTGCAGAGCGGCAACTTGAATGACGATCTTCGAACACGCGGGCTGAACACTGACATCTCCATCAGGCATTCGTACGACAACGGCGGTGCCCTCGGAGGGCCGCTCGTCAAAGACAAACTGTGGTTCTTCACGGCACACCGGTGGTGGGGCGCCTCGCGGTACATCCAGGGCAGCTATTTCAACAAGCTCCAGGGCACGTTGTTCTATGAGCCTGATCTGAGCCGGGTGGCGCGTAACAATGAGTACTTCGAAGATCACAGCGCGCGGTTGACGTGGCAGGCCACGCAAAAGCAGAAGCTCGTCGCGTCGTTTTCGCTCCAGAACAACTGCAGCTGTCCCTTCGGGCTCACGGGCGTCGGCGGCGTCAACGCCGTCAAGCCGACGCCCGAGTCTCGCGGCCTGCACGTCTACAACCCGCAGTACCTGCCGCTCGTCAGCTGGAGCTATCCCGTCACGAACAAGTTCTTGCTGGAAGCGGGGTTTTCGGAAAACGTGCTGGACGAAGACTCTCGGCGGCAGGACGACCTGAAGCGCGATGGCACGCTCGTCGGGCCGAATGATATTCGGGTGACGGATCTCGCGCTGAACGTCGTCTACGGCTCCGATGCGAACAACAACATCTGGTCGGGCAGCTATACGCGCCGCTTTGTCAGCAAGTACAACAGCCGCGTCTCCGCGTCCTACGTCACGGGAACGCACAGCCTCAAGGTTGGATACTTCTTGCAGCAGTACTACCTCGGCCGGGAAGGCCGGTACAACAATCAGAACCAGATCACGGGCGCGAGGTCCTACACCTTCAGGAATCGGGTGCCCCAGTCGGTCACGATCTGGGCAACGCCGTTCGAAGTCGTCGAACACACCAACAGTCTCGGCATCTACGCCCAGGATCAGTGGGTCGTCAAGAGGGCCACGCTGAACCTTGGCATGCGGTACGACGGCCTGTATGGCGCGGTGCCGGAGCATCACCTGCCCGCCGGCTTGTTCGTGCCCGCGCGCGATTTCCCGGCAGTCAAGGGTGTGCCGGATTGGAAGAATGTCGATCCACGGCTCGGAATCTCGTATGACCTTCACGGCAACGGCAAGACCGCGTTGAAGGCATCTCTCGGGAGATTTGTTCCCTACGTCACCGCCGCTTCCAATAACCCCGCATCGAATCAAGCGACCAATGCGACCCGAACGTGGACTGACACCAACGGCAATTACGTTCCGGACTGCATCCTCGACGCGAGCGTCCCTGGAGCGAATGGCGAGTGCGGTGCGCTTTCCGATACGACGTTTGGTCAGGTGCGCGCCGGCAACACCACGTTTGCGAACGATGCGCTGACGGGATTCAACAAGCAGTTCGCCAACTGGCAGGCTGCGTTCTCGATCCAGCAGGAACTGCGGCAGGGGATGGCGCTCAACGTCGGTTACTTCCGCACGTGGTATCAGAACTTCCTCGTCACGGACAACCTGGCAACGACTGCGGCTGATTACGATCCGTTCTGCATCCCGGCGCCGACCGACAGCCGGCTGGCTAACAGCGGCCAGCAGGTGTGCGGTTTCTTCGACGTCAAACCGGCGCTCTTCGGCGTGACGCAGAACCTCCGCACACAGGCATCGAACTATGGAAAGCGAAGTGAGGTCTTCAACGGAATCGACGTCACCCTCAACACGCGGTTCGCGCAGCGTGGACAGTTCTCCGGAGGTCTCAGTATCGGCCGTACCGTGTACGATGCGTGCGAAGTGACCGCCAAAGTTCCAGAAGCGCTTCTCAGCAACGACACCATCACTCAAGCACTCGGTGGGACGACGTCGTGGACGTCCGGTCAGAATTGCCGGAACGTGCGGCCGTGGTCCGCCGGCACCCAGGTCAAATTCCTGGTCGTGTATCCATTGCCATGGGATCTGCAGACGAGCGCGACGTTCCAGAACATCCCCGGCATTCCCGTTACCGCGACGAATCCGACGAGCAACGCGGTGGTGAGGACATCGCTGGGCAGGGATCTCGCGCAGTGCCGTGGCGCCGCCACCTGCAACGCCAATATGAACCTGGAGCTTCTTGACCCGACGACGTATTACGAATCGCGATTGTCCCAGCTCGACCTGCGCTTCACCAAGCGCGTGCGAGTGAGCGGCGTCACGCTGCGCGGCAACTTCGACATCTACAACATGCTGAACGGGGCGTCGATTCTCTCGATGAACGCCGGTTACGGCACGAACTGGCTCGTACCCTACGAGATCATGGGCGGGCGGTTGTTGAAATTCAGCGGGCAGATCGAATTCTAAGAACCTTCGGATCGTTCGGGTCGTTCGGGTCGTTCGGATCGTTCGAACGACTCGAACGATCCCTAGAATTCGATACGCATGCCGATGTGTGCGGTCCGAGGAGGCTGCATCAGCGTCGGGATGCGGAACGATGCCGACGTCACGACATTCTCTTCGACTTCCTCACCCGTATTGAGCGCGTTGAAGAGCGTCAGCATGCCGGTCACGTACGCCTTCCCGACACGAAACGATTTCTGGACTCGTGTGTCGAGCGAGAACGTGAATGTGAACCGCGTGCGGCCGCGTCGGTAGGCAGAGATCGCTTCCGCCCCCTGGTTGAGGTCTGGCACGACCACGAATCTCGAGAACGGCTGCCCATCCTGATACCGCGCCGCGGCGCTGACGATATATCGCTTCGGCGCAACGTACTGACCCCACCACTTCATCGCGTACCCGCGATCGGAGAAGGCGTGCCCCCGCGCGTAGGTCGTGGCGTTGGGGTTTTCGAATAACTCGCCGATAAGACCCGGGTCGTTCTCAGCAGCCCCGAAACCACGGTTTGCGCCGAGCGTCGCGCCGTGGTACGCGCTGCCATCGAAGCGCGTCCGCGCGATGTCCGCGATGTTTCCCTCGAGGGTGACCTCGAAACCCTTGTAGTAGCCGGTGTGTCCCTGCGGGTTTGTGAGGACATATTGATCCTGCCCGAACGACGAGGGCTTGCGATCGTAGACGAGCAGCAGACGATCGTCCTGAGGCTCGACGTATCGCTCGCCGGCGTCGGAAACAGGCGTGAGCAGATAATCGTCCTCTGTGACTCCGGTATTGACCGATGCGATCAGCTGGCGTTCGTGACGTTCGACTCCTGTCAGCCTCAATGACCACCTGCCGGCGCGCGCGACGATGCCGGCGACGAGTTCGTCGGTGTGCGGTTGCCGGAGGTTCGAATCGATTCGGTTCGGTATTCCATTGGCGCAACAGGCACCGACGGCCGCTATGAGAACTCCACGCTCATTTGCGTCGAAGACGCGATCGCGATCCGCGTCGTCCCAGCGATATACCAGACCGCTGAGCGCCGACGGATCACCGAACGACAGATAGTCGAGCGGCAGGTTATGCATGTAGCGCGCACGTCCGCCGAACACCTCGAGCCGTTGCTCGCTGTCGACGATCCAGTGAACGGAGAGTCGCGGCGCCAGCGACGGCCACTCGATCGAGGACCCGCCGCGCGACGATCCGCGTGTCAACTCGACCCGCGCCCCGGCATCCACCCGAATGCGACGCGGCAGGAACAGCCGATCGTTGACGTAGCCAGCCGCCGTTGTCGACATCCAGTGCGAAGGCGGGCCGCTGGCTCCGTATTCCCACAGCCGTGCGGGAATTCCGTCGACCATTTCCGCGACCGGGCTGGAAGCCGTGAAGCGCGTTGCGGCGGAGCTTCGCGTCAGGCTCGCGCCTAACGCGAGCGAATGACGGCGTCTCGGCCACGCGGGCTCGACGTCGATGCGCCCCACGAATTTCCGGCGTGTACTCGGAAACACCTCGAAGAGTGTCGGTACGGGGCCGTCGCGAAGGCGATCGACGACCGCGCCGGGCATGTTCGCGTCCGAACTTGGCGCGACGTCCACAGCAGGGGCCAACTCGCCACGCTCGAACGCCGACGAGGCAGACCAGGCGCCACCTCTCGCGGTCCAGTGGTCCCACGTCGCCTGCGCCGTCGTGAAGGTATCGTTCTCGCTGGCCTTTTTGTCTGGAAAGCGCGCACGCCCGGGATATGGCATGGTCACCCGGTCGACCGTCGCCGTCATGCGTAGCCGACTGGTGTCGCCGGTATTCAGCGCCGAGTTGGCGAAGAACGAATGGACAGCGGTTCTCAGAAGCGCAGGATCATCGCGCTCGACGCGATCGGTCACGACCTGGCGCGTGGACAGGAACACGCCCCCGCGTCGCGAGAGACGGCCCTGGAGCTGCGCGCCCCACTCCCGGTGGTTCGCGAATCGGGCGATGGATGGCGCGTCCGGTTGCGCATTGCTCGATTGCAGTGCGTCGGGCGCAGTCGCGAAGGACATTCCTCCATGCCAGGCATTGGACGGCATCCTGGGTAGCAGCGTTAGTACCGGACCAGCGCCTCCAACGGACGGCGGCAACATCGCTGTGTGCACCAGGAGCGATTCGAGCGCTTCTGGATCGGACCTGATCAGCGGCGTTCCCGTTCGGACCGGATCGGTCACCTCGACGCCGCCAAGCCTGATTGATGTCTGGCGCCACGAGGAGCCGGATCCGCCGATCAGCGCGGCTTCGCCGGCCCAGAGACCGCCACTCGATATGCGATCGACGACGACCTGCGCCACCGAGGTTTCAACGATCGACGCCGATCCGTCGTCACTCGGAAGCGTGTCCAACGCGGATCTGTCGAAGCTGTAGCCGTGCCCGAACGCGTCGGAGTGAACGACGCGCGTCGTCGATGCGACGCACGCGTCGGCCGGATCGCAGAAATCGATGATGACTTCCGCGATGGCTGCCGATGCCAGGGAGAAGACTGCTTCGGCGTCGCGGAAGCCGGAGAGCGCCGCGGTCAGACGATATGTCCCAGGAAGAAGCTGCCGGAAGAACGCGGCGTCCCGCACATCGATCAGCTCTGCGTCGCGCAGGAATTCGGGGTCGTCCGCGGCTTTGAGCTCGAGGTGCACAGGCGACGTGGCAGTCGCCGGTGAGATGACCCGCACACGGATCGTTGCGGTGTCAGCGTCCAGGGCGTTTGCGGGAATGGCACTGAACGACATGAGGACCAACGCCAGCCCAACCGTTCTGGTTAGAAGCGCCGTCGTCGTAGTCGCCAATGCGCGGCATTGTAGCCTACGGATGAGCTGCACGTTTTGTCTTAAATCAAGGTTCTACGGGACTTATGTCTGACGCCCGAATACCAGGGGACGTGATCGTTATCGGACGATCCGCCGTTCTCAAACGGTCCGGATGGGCGACGCAATCACATTAGAATTTCCACGGAGGAATGCATTGAACATCAGACTCTCCGCGCTGGCGCTCGTCGCAGGACTCCTCTCGGTGTCCGCGCCGCTCGCGGCCCATCACTCCTGGCCAGTCAGCTACACGAAACTAGTTACGGTGAAGGGCACTGTGACGTCAGTCTCGTGGGTCAACCCGCACCCGATGTTTTCGCTCGACGTGCAGGCCGCCGACGGGACGATAGAGAAGTGGAGCGTGGGCGGCCCAGCCGTCACGCAGATGGAGCGCAATGGCTGGTCGGCAACCACGCTCAAGGTGGGCGACACCATCACCGGTATCGGCTATCAATTCGGTGACGGACAGAAGATCATCCGTCTCGAGAGGGTCGTGCTGGCCGACGGCAAGGAGATGCGAGTTTACGGCCGCTGAGGGATCAGGCGCGCATTCGCATCGCGAATGCGCGCCCGCGTCTATTAGCGAGTTGCTACGGCGGCGTTGCCAGCCTTCTCGACTTCCGCGACATCCGTTAAGCGATTGCCGTGGAACGGCGCGATTGTCTTCACGTTCAACTTGAGTCGCTTGATGTTGTCAGCCAGCGCCTTAGCGGCCGGCACGGCGGGCGCAATCAGCGGCGTGCCCGCCTGCGCCGGCGGTGTGAACGCATCGGGCTCGCCCAGAATGCGGTCCGCCGGCAGGTAGACCACCAGCATGTCGCCCGTATGCTCGTACCCCTGCAGGCGATGCAGTTCGATCACCCGCTTGCCGTCGGTTAACTGCCCATCGTCACCGATCGTCTGGACGACAGCGGCTTTCTTCACCTCGGACTGACGGTCCGGGCGGATGGTGTGTTCCGTCATCGCCACACGCTCGATGAACGCTTTGTTCGATTCATGCGTGACGATGGTGGCGCCTTCGGCAATCGCCGCGCGGATGCCGCCCAGATGATCCCAGTGGTGATGTGATGTGACGACGTACTTGACCGGCTTGTTTGGAATCAGTTCCTTCGCCTTGGCCAGCACCGCCTCGCCGCGAGCCTGAGTGTTCGGCGTGTCTACGACGACGATGTGGTCGGCCATTTCGATGGCGAGACTGTGGTGTGTGCCGCCAGTGAGGTAGAAGACACCGTTGCCCAACTTCTGGGAAGTGACGTTGATCGGAGGCGGCTGGAACGCCTTGACGTTGTCGGGCACGGTGATATCAACCGCGGGATTGGCCGTGATGGCGGAGATCGTCAGGTCGAGCGATGGGAAACCGTCCTGCGTGACTACCAGGTGCGACGGACGCGTCACGCCGCCGCCGAAATCCTTGTAGTCCGAATACGTGGTTTCAATCAGCATGTCGCCGACGATCGGCTGGTCGATCCACGTCCGCACCTTCTCGACCTGGCCGTCGGCGTTGATGGTGCCTTCCATCTTGTACTTGCCGCCGACCGTAAAGGCGACGTCCGTGCCGGTTCCGTTTGGCTTCGTCGTGGCGTTATTCGCCATTGCAGCCTTCACGAATCCCGTCGGAGTCGACCAGATCGCCAGCATGCGTTCGGGGGCTGCGTCGGGGGCGGGAGCGGCCGGTGCACCAGGCATGGGCGGCACGTTCCACGCATAGTCGCCGCTCACGACCTGCACCTGACGCTGCTCGCCGAAGAACGGCGCGCCGCCGCCGCGCGGCATCACAGCGCCCATCTCGCGGACCAGTTCCACCCGCGCGCTGTTCGTCTCGTAGTTGATGAGGCCCGTGTAGCTTTTCACCGTCACCGGCGGCCAGGCATCGGATGACGTGTAGTTCTGCCCGACGGAGAAGTTCTTTCCGGACCCGATGAACTGGACCGTCTTCACGTTGTCCACGTTGAGAAGGGCCGCAGCCTTCTGGAGCGGCGTCTGCTGCGAGCAGGCGGCGCCCGCCAGGGCTAGGAATACGGCCAGAGCCAAAGCGATGTGACTGCGCATCTGTCTGCTCCTGATTAGAGAGGAAGGCGCACATTGTGCCATGTGTAGCGCATTTGTGTACGAGCAGCTAGGCAAATCGCGACCCGAACGATCTATTGCCTGCCCGGTTCGTTCTTCGGCGCGCCGTAATCCTTGTTGTTGGCGGCCGTTGGATGAGATTCTCCGCGGTGACACGTCCAGCAGGTGACGGCCTGCGGTCCAGTCGGGAACACACCCATACCCGGGAAATTCGTGTTGATCTGCCGAACCAGCAGGATCATGTTGCGGGCGATGTCCTTCCGGGGATTCGCCTCCGCCTCAAACGGCCGGCCGCCACCGTGACAGAACGAGCAGTCGACGTGGAGTGAGTTGCGGAACACGTGCATGACGCCGCCGCCATGAACCTGCGTGCCCGGTGGCAATACTTTCAAATTCACGGCGGGCGTAATCTGCGGGGCAGGTCCGCCGAGCGACTCGTTGCGGTTGTAGAACTCCTTGGCCGGCTCGGTCTCCGGCTTGACGCTGCCGCGATGGCACGTCGTGCAGTCCACTTCGTGGTAGCCGGCCGGGAAAATCCCGGTGCTGCTAGGGAAGCTACCGTCGATCTGCCGCACGATGCCGATCATTTTTCGCGCGATGTCTTTCTTGGGATTGTTATCACTCGCCATGTCACCCTGCACGTGGCAGTACGTGCACTGCACGCCGAGCGCTTCGTTGAACAACTGCATCGTGAACAGCATGTCGGTGTTCGGCGCCAGCACCTTGAGGTTTTTTGGTGCGGGCGGTTGCGCACCGCCGGCCCTCTGACCACCGGCCGGTTGTTGCGCGGCGAGCGTGACTGAAAATGCGAGCAGCAGAATCGCAAGAAGGCGCATCGGCATGATCCTTAAGAAAGACGAGCGGGCGTAATTGTAGTGCTATTAAGCGAACGACCAAGAACGTTCCGAACGACCCGAACGACCCGAACGATCTAGACGTTCGCCGTCAACCGAGCCTGCGTAGGTCTTCCCATTTCCAGCGCGGTCACGATGTGATCGAGCGTGACAGGCGCACGCACGAATACTTCGTCACCGACCGCGGCGGAAATCGCGTTCAGCACGGCGCAGCAGCCAGCGGCAACCGGCGGCTCGCCGATGCCGCGTGCACCCACCGGCGTCTCGGGATCCGGAAGTTCGACGGCCGCCCAGTCCATGTGCGCCGGTACATCGAGAATCGTCGGCGGCTTGTTCTGGTAGAACCTGCGCGCCAGCGGAACACCATAGCGCTGGTCGTACACCCACCGCTGGCCGAGCGCGTGACCGATGCCGAGAATCGAGCGGCCGAGCACCTGGCCTCCAAGCGATGCCGGGTGGATGACGGTCCCAACGTCGGCGACGCAGAGATAGTCCAGGATGCGGTACACGCCGGTCTCGACGTCCGCTTCCACCTCTGCGAACGCGGCCACGAACGAGAGCGTCGTGCCGTCGCGCGGATACTTGTCTTTCGCGACAGCCATCAGCCCCTGTCCGGCGAGCGCCGCCGCCGCACGTTTGGTGAATGCGTTGACGTCGTCCGGTACCTCATGACCGTCGTAAATGCCTCCGAGCTCGATGGCACGCTGCGCGGCGCGCGCCACCGGCATACCTGCTCCGCCGCCACGGCGCGCGACCCGCTCGTTGGCCACGACATAGTCCTCGGGCCGACCGCCGAGATCCTTCGCCGCGATCTGCTGCAGCTTCTTGATGCCGTCGGTGGCCACGGCATGCGCCGCGCGCGTCATCGCGTGCGTTGTCTGGCTGCCGCCAGAGACGCAGCTCCACGGCAGGTTCCTCGACGTGTCACCCCAGGTGAGCACGACCTTCTCCCACGGCATGCCCATCATCTCGGCCGCCACGCGTTGACAATCGGAAAACGACTCCGTCCCGAGATTGCCGATGCCGGTCTGGACGTACATCCGGCCGTCCGGTTTGATGATGAAGAGGCCGTCGAAGCCGACCGAGCCCGCGTTGTACGCGCTGATCGCCACGCCGCTGCCGCGCACCTTGTTGCCCTCGCGCACGCCGCTCCGCGCTTTACGTTCATCCCACTTGAACATCTGCGCGCCCTTGTCGAGCGCCTCCTTGACGAAGCAACTGGTGGCGTAGGTGCGATTGCCGCGAGCGTCCGCGGGACCGAACTTCGCTTTGCCGGCCGGTGCATTGATCTTCCGAATTTCAACCTGATCGACGCCGAGCTTGCGCGCACACCTCGCGATCAGCGGCTCCATCAGCACGATACCCTGCATGCCGCCAGGCTGGCTCTGCGCGCGGCGAGGTGGCGTGTTCGTAATCGCCGTTACGCCGCGCCAGCGCATCGCCTCGGGCTGAAACAGCAGCGATGCGAAGCGGCTGGCTGTGTTGCCGTCGTTGCCCGGTCCGTACGGCCCTCCTTCGACCACGGTGTACATATCGAGCGCGGTGATACGGCCGTCCTTCGTCAATCCGATCTTCATCCGCCCATGCACGGCCGGACGGGCGCCGCCAATGCCATGCTCTTCCTCGCGGCTGACGCGCATCAGCACTGGCTGGCCCGTCTTCTTCGCGAGCAGCGCAGGGATGATGTCGGTGACCGATCCGGTGCCCTTGCTTCCATAACCGCCGCCGCAGTACTCGCTGACGAGCACGACGTCTTCCGGCTTGAGATCCAGCCAGCGCACGACCGACATCACGGTCTGCACCGTGCTCTGCGTGGATAGGTGAATGAACAGCTTGCCGTTCTGCCAGTACGCCATCGACGTGCGGCTTTCCAGGCATTGATGGCTCGTGTTCGGCGTGACGAAGGTCTCGTCGAGCACCAGGTCGGCTTTCTTGAAGCCGGCCTCGAGGTCACCGTACGACCAACTCGGATCGGTGTCCTTCCCCATCGGCAGACGACCGGCGTTGTATTCGTCGACCTCAGCCTGGGTCCATTTCAAATCCATCACTTCGGGGATCGGCGCGGGCTGTCCCGGTGCAGCCGTGGGGCGTATCCAGACGTTGCCCTCGACGCGCGGGTTTGGCGCACCAGGCAACAGCGATGCAACGGGATCCGTGCTGTGTGGGAGACGCTCCCACTTGATCTTGAGCCGTTCAATCGCCTCCGCCGCGGTGAGCTCGTCGACGGCGGCGACGGCGAGCACGGGCTCGCCCTGATACAGCGGCTCGTTGGTCAGCGCTTTCTCGCTCCTCGGATTCGCCCTGATGAGGGCGCCC